>UMGV01083922.1_pt1 | contig 64215 bp, 49 predicted proteins | sample 1965361 | NCBI WGS metagenome assembly UMGV01 (sample SAMEA4836081, study PRJEB28245) | human gut metagenome | biome: gut microbiome; material: fecal sample | place: Denmark | collected 2008
CCCGCCCTAACACCCATGCCAGTAATTATTTCCATTTACCCGCGCTACATATTTTATGTAAACGTACAACATAAAGCGAAGATAGCGTAGGACACCCAAATTCGTAAATTTTCAGAGGCTTGTTTGTTGATTTCTAAGCAATTAACTTTTATCCCCGAAAAAGTGACGAAAACAGGAAAAGTGGCTTTATTTCTCTCACTTTCAATGAGCAGTCACGATGCGAAAACAAAAAAGCAGCTTCTACCATGAGATAGAAACTGCTTGAACTAAAATCTTTGTTCTATGATAACGAGAATTGTCCTATGACATCCCGTGTTTATTGTGCCATCTGCATCTGATGGAGCAAATTCTTTTGCTTATCGTTGAGATTTGTCGGCAACTTCACTTTGTAAGTAATGATCAAATCGCCATAGGTACCGTCACCCCTGTCATAGCCTTGACCACGTACACGCACTTTCGTGTCGTTTTGAGTTTCAGGTTTTACTTTCAGTTTGATCTTCTTGCCATTATTGAGCTGAATGACGATTTCTCCACCGAGCAATGCGGTGTAGAGATCGATATAGACATTGGCATTCATCTCACCGCTACTTGTCCGCATTCTGCTGCCACCAGCCGAGGAATGAACGCCGCCCATACCGCCGAAGAGATCCTGGAAGAAGCTGGAGAAGCCTCCACCGCCACCAAATTGCGAAAAGTCAAAATCATCGAACGGTGAACCGCCACTCGAACTCCAATGGAACGTGCTGCCGCCATTACCTCCTCCGCTACCGGCTCCATTGAAAGCATCAGCCTCTTTCCAGTGCTCGCCAAACTGATCGTATTTCTTACGTTTCTCAGGATCATTGATCACCTCGTAAGCCTCGTTAAGAGCCTGAAACTTGGCTTTCGCCTTTGGATCATCAGGATGCAAGTCCGGATGGAACTGTTTTGCCCGTTTCAAATATGCCCGACGGACGTCCTTCTGAGGGATGTCCTTGTCGACGCCAAGAATCTTGTAATAATCAATAAATGCCATAATCTTATCCTCCTGTTTTTTGAGATGTTAACAACAAAAAACATGCCACGCAATCGAAATGCCATAAAAAAAGGATGCACTGCTATAAGCAATACATCCTTTAGTTATTTCTTTGAAAGAAAAGTGAGGGTTAAGCCTCTGCTGGTGCTTCCTCTGCAGGAGCCTCAGCCTGAGCAGCCTCAGCAGCCTTTGCAGCCTCAGCCTCTGCTTTAGCAGCAGCCTCAGCAGCCTTCTTGTCAGCCACCTTCTTAGCAATAGCCTCGTTCACTTTCTTCTCAGCCTCCAACTCCTTGGCAGCTGCGTCCTGACGGCTCTTGGTCTCTGCACTGCGAACAGCATTTAACTTCTGCTCCTTGGCAGCTTTCCAAGCGTCGAACTTCTGCTGGCAGGCAGCCTCGTCAAAAGCGCCCTTCTTAACGCCACCGCGCAGGTGCTTCATCATGTAGACGCCCTCACCCTTAAGGATGTTGCGAACTGTGTCTGTAGGCTGTGCACCGGCTTCTACCCAGTACAAAGCACGGTCGAATTTCAAATCTACGGTTGCAGGATTGGTGTTCGGATTGAAAGTACCGATTTTCTCTGTAAACTTACCATCACGTGGTGCTCTTACATCAGCGATCACAATGCTATAGAAAGCATAGCCTTTGCGACCACCGCGCTGTAATCTGATTTTTGTTGCCATTTTGTTTTGTATAAACGATTAATTGTTTGTATCATGCTCCTAACTCGTAGAAGCAGATGCAAAGTTACTACATTTTTCCAAGACACTGTGTGTCTACGGCTTTCAACTACTTAATATTTAAGAATTATTAAGCCGTCAAGGTTATCTGTCCTTGATGGGCACATAGCTTTTCTGCTCCAAGATGTTCTTGTAAGCAGGTCGGATGATGCGGCGGCCCTCGAAATTCAATTCCTCGATGCGATGCGCTGTCCAACCGACAATACGCGCCATGGCGAAGATAGGTGTATAGATCTCCTGCGGGAGCCCGATCATCTCATAGATGAAACCACTGTAGAAGTCGAGGTTGGCGCAGATAGGCTTTGTGGTCTTGCGGAATGCGGACACGCACTTCACACCCTCTTGCTCGATGAGTTTCAGGAAGTTGTATTCCTTGACCATGCCTTTCTCCTTGGCGAGCTCACCGGCCAGTTTCTTTAGTTCCACAGCTCTCGGATCGCTCATGGTGTATACGGCATGGCCGATGCCATAAACCAAACCTGTCTTGTCGTAAGCCTCCTTGTTGAGCATGCGGTTGAGATAGGTGTCGATCTCATCGATATTGGTCCAGTCAGAGATCTGCTCCTTGAGATGATGAAACATGTTGATCGCCTTGATATTGGCACCACCATGCAAAGGTCCCTTGAGAGAGCCGATTCCCGCAGCTATACTGGAGTAGGTGTCGGTGCGGGTTGAAGAGGTCACGCGAACCGTGAACGTGGAGTTGTTACCACCACCGTGCTCAGCCTGGATGATAAGCAGCAAATCGAGCATACGCGCGTCGAGTTCGGTGAAGTCTTCATCCTTAAGCATATAGAGAAAGTTCTCAGCGATCGTCATGTTCTCACGGGGATGACGGATATTGAGACTACTGCCCTGCATGGAGTGTCGATAGATGTTATAAGCGTAGGCGATGATCGTGGGGAACTTGGCGATCAACTCGATGGACTGCCGCATGAGATTGTCGCGCGAGATGTCATCGGGATTGGGATCAAAGGTGTACATCTCCAGCACGCAACGGGCCAGGATGTTCATAATGTTACTGCCTTCCAAGTCGATGATGTGCACAATCGTACGATGGTCAAGCGGCATATTCTCATTGATCAGCTCACGGAACGCCGTCAACTCCTCCTCGTCGGGCAGATTGCCCGAAAGAAGCAGATAAGCGATTTCCTCGAAGCCGAAGCGCTTTTCTTTCAACAGAGGAGAGACAAGATCGTCGAGTTCATAGCCACGATAGTAGAGCCGACCCGGACAAGGACGCAGCGATCCGTCGTCATTGCGCTCGTAGCCAACGACATTACCGATATTGGTCAGTCCGACAAGCACACCTGTGCCATCCTCGTTGCGCAGTCCACGCTTCACACCATATTTAGTAAAAGCCTCGCGAGGGATCTTGCAAGAGTTCTTCACCTCATCGCTCAACTTGTATATCAGATATTCCTTTCTCATAACACCATAAAACTTTTAGCTTACTTCAAAATGCCCTCGATGACAGCGTCACCGAATTCTCTTGTGCCCAACGACTTCCCATCGGTCATCATCCGCGCGAGGTCGGCCGTGGCCGTATGGTGACGATAGAGTTCTGCCAGGCTCTGCTCTATGGCCTCTCCGGCTTCTTTCCATCCGATGTAGTCGAGCATCATCACCGCCGAAAGCAATATACTCGAAGGATTGACGATATTCTTTCCGGCTATGTCGGGAGCGATGCCGTGAGTAGCCTCGAAGATGGCATGTCCCGTCTGATAATTGATATTACCACCGGGGGCAATGCCAATACCACCCACCTGAGCCGCCAACATGTCAGAGATATAGTCGCCATTGAGATTCATCGTGGCAATGACACTATAGTCCTGCGGCTTCAAAAGCGCATTTTGCAAAAAAGCGTCGCAGATGCAGTCCTTTATCACCAGGCGTCCGGACTTCAAAGCATCACCATACTCGCGCTCAGCCAACTCGTAAGCCCATTTCTTAAATCCACCTTCGGTGAACTTCATAATGTTGCCTTTGTGAACCAAGGTCACGGACGGAAGATTGTGGGACAGGGCATATTCGATGGCCGCACGGACAAGACGCTCTGATCCCTCACGACTGACGGGTTTGACACCAAAGCCTGAGGTTTCAGGGAAACGAACCTTCGTAACCCCCATCTCGTCATGGAGGAAACGGTAGAACTTACGGGCGTCGGCTGATCCTGCCTCCCACTCGATGCCTGCGTAGATGTCCTCCGTGTTTTCACGGAAGATGCACATATCCACTTTTTCCGGATGCTTCACAGGACTCTCGATACCTTCAAACCAATGTACAGGGCGCTGACAGACATAGAGGTCGAGTCCTTGGCGCAGCGCTACGTTCAAACTACGAATACCACCTCCGACAGGAGTCATCAGAGGACCTTTGATGCCCACAAGACACTCCCGGAAGGCATCCATCGTGGCCTGTGGCAGCCATTCTCCGGTCTGCTCGTGGGCTTTACCACCGGCGAGCACTTCTTTCCATTCTATCTTGCGCTTACCGCCATAGCACTTCGATACTGCGGCATCCACAGTCTTGCGCATGATGGGTGATATCTCTTTGCCTACACCATCTCCTTCGATGAAAGGGATAGTCGGATGATCGGGTACTATGAGTGCCCCGTTTTGTTTGCTGATATTCATAATAGTATCCTGTTTATGATCTTAAAAGGTTGTTCAAAGCTGAGCCAGCCTTGAACCATTCGATTTGTATTTGATTATAGGTGTGGAGCGCCTCGAAACTATCGCTCGTCCCATCCTTATGCGTCAAAGTGACGGTCAGCGGCTTGCCGGGCGCAAACGCTTTCAGACCAGCCACAGAGATGCGGTCATCCTCCTGCACCTTATCATAGTCATCCTTATTCGCAAACGTCAGTGCGAGCATACCTTGTTTTTTCAAGTTGGTCTCATGGATGCGGGCGAAGCTCTTTGCCAACACTACCTTGACATTGAGAAAACGGGGCTCCATAGCTGCATGCTCGCGCGAAGACCCCTCACCATAGTTGTCTTCTGCCACGATGATGCTGCCCATGTTGTGGGCTTTATAGTCTTTCGCTGCGGCGGAGACGGCTTTGTACTGACCGTCGATCTGATCCTTCACCTTGTTGCTTTCTCCGTTGAAAGCATTCACGGCACCCATCAGCAGATTGTCGGATATGTTTTGGAGATGTCCGCGGAAACGGAGCCAGGGACCCGCCATGGAGATGTGATCGGTCGTACACTTACCTTTCACCTTAATTAACAGCGGCATGTCCTGTAAGTCGTTTCCATCCCAAGCCGCGAAAGGCTCCAGCCGTTGCAGACGTTGTGAATCGGGGGAGATAACAACTTTCACATCGGTGTGTTGCTCTGTAGGAGGGACGAATAGGCCCTCTTGCTCCAAAGTGCTGATGGCATCTCCCTTATTTCCACAGGTGAAGCCTTGAGGAGGAAAAACAAATCCCTGAGGTTCTTTGAGCATCACCTCTTTTCCCTCTTCATTGACCAAACAGTCCATAGCAGGATTGAAGTCCAACTTACCAGCCAGAGCCAAAGCAACGGTCATCTCAGGCGAGCCGATAAAAGCATAGGTATTGGGGTTGCCGTCGGCACGGCGGCGGAAATTTCGATTGAAAGAAGTGACAATAGCATTTTTTCGGGTATTGTCATCGGTGTGCCGCTTCCACTGACCGATACAGGGCCCACAGGCATTGGCCATGACCACGGCACCTATGGCACGGAAGTCATCCAAGATCCCATCGCGCTCAGCAGTGCAGCGGATCTGCTCTGAACCTGGGCATACGATAAGCTGTGCCTTCACCTTCAGATGCAATGCCAAAGCCTGACGGGCGACAGAAGCCGCACGCGACAAGTCTTGGTAAGACGAGTTGGTGCACGACCCTATCAGTGCTACCTCTACGTTCATCGGATAACCGTTGGCGGGACCCTTCTCTCGCATCTGAGAGATCGGTGTGGCAGCGTCCGGTGTGAACGGACCATTGAGATGGGGCTCTATCTTGGACAGATCGAGGTCGATGACCTGATCATAATACATCTCAGGATGGAGCTCCACATCAGCATCGGCTCTGAGATCCACAGCATGCTGACGCGCCATCGTGGCCACCTGATCACGCCCGGTCTGACAGAGATACTCATCAGCATTGTCGTCATAGGGGAATAAAGAGCAAGTTGCACCCAGTTCTGCTCCCATGTTGCAAATCGTAGCCTTACCCGTGGTAGACAGGCTTCTGGTGCCGTCACCAAAATACTCCATGATTGCGTTGGTACCGCCTTTGGTTGTCAACAGTCCGAGGATCGTTAATATGACATCTTTCGGTGCAGCCCATCCCTGAAGCTCTCCGTGGAGATGAACGCCGATGATACGTGGCATACGCAGCTCCCAAGGCTGACCGGTAAGAACATCCACGGCATCAGCACCGCCGACACCGATAGCGGCCATGCCCAGTCCTCCCGCGTTGGGCGTATGAGAGTCCGTGCCGATCATCATGCCTCCTGGAAATGCATAGTTTTCCAGAACCACTTGATGGATGATGCCTGCACCAGGACCCCAAAAGCCAATACCATATTTATTGGACGCAGACCGAAGGAAATCATATACCTCCTTATTCTCTTTACAAGCCACTCCAAGATCATCCTTGGCACCTTCATCAGCACGGATAAGGTGATCGCAATGCACTGAAGCAGGAACAGCGACATGCTCTCTTCCTGCATTCATGAACTGCAACAAGGCCATCTGTGCCGTAGCATCTTGCATTGCCACTCTGTTCGGTCGAAAATCAGCATAATCGACGCCACGCTTCAGTGGCTTCAACGATGCTTCATCATAAAGATGAGTAAAGAGTATTTTTTCGGCATAGGTCAACGGTCTTTTCAATGTCCCTCTTACCGTTGAAATCTTGGAAGAATAAGCAGCGTAGAACTGCTTCACCATTTCGATATCCAACATATAATTCCCTTTATTGATTAAACTCGTTGCAAATATAGTAATTTTTATTTGAATTGATACTATATTTGAATAAAAATCAATCAAAATGAAAGGAAATTCTATTAAAATTCGATTTTATAGCCGTTAAACACGTTAATATCTACCTCTCCGTGAATACCATCGACCCGCCCGTCGGGTGCCAATTGCCATATCTTCAGCTTGATGTCGGGCTTGTATTCACCGTAGCGTGCGATCCAAATGGGATAACTGTGCTTGATGTCCGGAGCTGAGTCGAGATAGCGGTTGACAAAAGTCTGACTGATGTAAAGAATAGGACGCTTGCCCGTGCGATGCTCTACCGTACGAAGCCATGCTCTCACATTTTGCCACATGATTGTCACTCCTCCCATCTTACGTATTTGACTGGGCAGCAACTCCAAGTCCAGCACTGGCGGCAAGTCATTCTGCGCCACACGGCTATTAGACAAGAAAAACGCTGCCTGCTGACTGCCGGACGAGCGATGCGTGAAATAGTGATAGGTACCCGTAGAATAGCCGTGCTTACGTGAAGCGGCATAATCCGAAAGATAGTATGGATTGAGCATGGAACTGCCTTCGGTGGACTTGATGAAGACAAACGACACTTTATAATTCACGTGTCCACTTACATTTTTCTTCGACAGCGTGCCCAGATGGGTAATACGCAGGCGCGACCAGTCGATGCTATAGCGATGCTTTCCCTTCACATGCTGGTATTTCGACAAGTCGATGCCATAGAGCCGTGAGGAATTGTAGTTCAACCGTTCTCCTTTATACACATCATCCTTCCACTCTCCTACTCTGAAGAAACGATGCTGACTGGAAAAGCCAAAACCTCTGCGACTTCCCTTTTGCCAAAAGCCCTCATAAAGCGTGCCCTGATGATCGATCAGCGTGCCATAGCCATTGGCTTGGAGCTGACGGTTAAAGTCACCGCTATAAACTCCGGTTGAATCTCGTCTCACACCACTCGTCAGCGTATCATGGTTCCATACACCATCTATGCGGTTTCCCAATGAGTCCAAAGTCCACCCTTTACCCTGGCGCAAACCATTCTTCCATATACCACTATATATAATGGAGTCACCATCTGTGAGCGTACCCAATCCGTCAGGCTTGCCATGAAGCGTCTGTCCCTGGTAAGTCTTACCTTGCCACGACATCTTGGCAACGTCGTTGGTCTTCACTGTACAGCCGTTGAACACAAAAGACAATAACGGCATGAAAAGAAAAGCAGAGAGAAGATTTCTCAATGAAGATTTCATAGTGAACCCTCCTTTCCCACCAATCCCACAAAACGACCATGAAGCGTAAAGACAGCAGTGCCCGGTTGTGCAAAAGCGTGTGCCACCCCAACTTTCTGCCCAAGGTCATAATCGCCACGGGTAAGAATCGTATGGTCTTTCCGCCGGTTGTCGGCTGTCGACAGGGTGACGGTGATCACCTCCTTATGGCGAGACACTCCCCAAGGCACATTCTTCACTGCACGGCATCCCCACGGAATGACAGTCTTGTCGGTATGAACAATGATGGGTAGGCTGATACTGTCTACCGGAATCCGCAATTGCCGACACGAACGATGATGCGACTGTCCCTTGTCATCGTACCACGACACTGTGAAGTTGCATTTATAGAGAAAAGTCAAATGGCGTTGCCCCAACTTACTTGTTGCAACATTTAAACTTTTCAAAGAGTCAAGCTGGTGCTGCTGCCATGCGCTGTAAGCAGCAATGCGGTTGTAGCCCTCATCCTGAACATTATGACAACGGAGATAATATTCCAACTCCTTCCTGACCAAAGTAGAACGATGAAGAGCCACCGACAGTGAGTCGCGCTGACGCTTCAAAGCAGAGTCAGGCTGTATCTTGCTGAAAGGAGAAGAAGGTAAGGCAAGCAATGTTAATACCCGGCCGTCACAACTGGGCCACCACCAATGGCGATTGATCCAGACACCTTGCTGATGGATGGGATGCACCTGTAAGTCTGTAACATGCTGACCATCACTCAGGCAAAGCGTAGCAGTGCCGTCCACCAAACAGACAGATTTGCGCATGTCGTTTTCCGTTGCTGGCAAAGCCATGCAAGTAAGCCAAAACAACAACATCAATGGGAGAATCACCGCAAAATAGACCCTCCGCCTCACAATGAATGGTATGATCTTTTTTCTCAGCATCGCTCTGATTTCAAACCTCCAATTCGATACTCCTAAATACGAGTGCAAAGTTACTAAACATAAATGAGAATCCTTTGCAAACGGAAGAGTATTTTTTATTGGTCGGCATCGTCCCAGAGATGATTGGCCTCTTCAATCTCGTCCTCATCAAACCATTTCGACAGTTTGTCGTAAGCACGCTTCTTCACATCGTCGGTAAGGTCACCCTTGATTTTGCGTAACACATACAACAATACTGCCACATCATCGCCCAATCCTGCGATAGGTATTGCGTCGGGGATAACATCCAAAGGACTGATCAGATAGCCCAAAGCGCCAATGATAATCGCTTTGTCCTTCAATGGTACATCCTTGCTCTGAAGCGTGTAGTAAAGAATGAGCGCAGCATATACAAGTTTGGCTCCTGCCCGCTTGGCGATATGAGAAATCTTCTCGACAAACCCCGTTGCTGAGTATTTGTCGCTGTACTTCATAAAATCCGGCAACTGTAAGTCTTTCATAAATTTGTCATATAGATATTGTAATTAAGTATTCATAAAGATTTGGTGAGCAGGTATTGATCCACCGCGTCTGCGTATTGTGCGTACGCTTTCTGTTCTTTTTTCAACTGAGACAATCGATAGCGTGTCACCAACATTCTCACTCCCTTGGCCATGAACGCCAATGCCAATCCAACGGCTATACCCACAAACAGCGACTTGTTACCCCAAGGCAAACTTTCCTCAGGAAAAGCACTCAGCACCAATACAGGTAGTACAGCGATAACACCATAGAGTGTGAGCTGCTGCCGTTGCGTGCCCTCACTGTCAAGAATGTCCTGATAAGCCGAAAGGAAGCTGTCCAGCTCTTCACGCACTATGCCATACTGCTCCATCCGGGGAAACTTCTCCTCGTCGCCATAGTGTTCGATGATGCGGGCAATACGGTGCTCATAATCGTTGAGTATGTTAGGCTCTAAATCTTTCATAAGCCATGAATAATTAAATTAAAATGTCTCTGCCTAAAATTCTCTTATGTTGGTTATTGGAAAAGAGAATATCTCCGACTGAGATAACCCAGTTTCTCTCTTTATATTGTATGCGATGACAAAAAAAGTAAGGCAGTGCCCTGATAAGCCGGGTTCCGTAACCGTCTGTTCTCAGGAAAAGACGGTGCTCTGTCATTTATCTAGTTGATGAGTCACCCCATCACTCAAGCGTTCTACCCTCTATCGTTGCCATCAAAGTAGCATCGGGCGGACAACCCTGACATGACGATAGTTTACATGAACTTGCAGCCCCCAGACGGCACAGCCCGACGATCACCCGCCGGCTGGTGGTCTCTTACACCACCTTCTCACCCTTACCGCCCACGAGGAGCGGCGGTTATTTTCTTCTGCCTACACCTACTGTTGCCAATAGCTTCTATTTTCGGAAGTGAAGTGTCCTTTGCTGCCCGGACTTTCCTCTCGCATCTGAAGCGATGCCAGCGACGAGCCGGAGCACTGCCTTACATCTTGCAAAAGTAATAAATAATCTCCAAACGACCAACCGACCGATTAATATTTTGTAAGTTTTTAAAGGAATGTAAAATCAACTTTTATTCTACTTAATAGCAGTTAAGTTCAAAAAAGAATGTGTTAAAGTCAGATAAAGTAATAGGACAAAATGTCAGTCATTCATCTTTTGATGCTATATTTGCAAGCGTATCAGCAGTATTCGTCAATTATCTGTCAGGGATATAGAGGAACTGACAACAATGTGAAACAAAGATTCAAGTGTAAATCATAAAGTAATAAACATAAACCATTGAAAGAATGAAAAAGTATTCCAATTATTTGCTTGTAGGACTTTGCTCCATGGCATTGACCCTACCCATCGGCGAGTATGCCAATGCTTCTGCAGCCACCAACAAAGTGGAAATAGCAGGACAACCGGTTGATTTGACCTATGCTGCCGAAAAGGCTCTGCCTGCGGTGGTCTACATTAAATACGTCCAAAACTCCAAAACAAAAACAGTGGAGGTACAGAACGATCCTTTCTCCGACTTCTTTGATCCATTCGGATTCTTCGGTAATCCCGATGGCGGCAACGGCGGCGTACAAAAACGACAGATCAGAACGCCCAAGCAGGAAGCAGCCGGATCTGGAGTCATCATCAGCCCAGATGGATATATCGTCACCAACAACCATGTTGTCAACGGTGCTGATGAGCTGACCGTCACCCTCGAAGACAACAGAGAGTTCAACGCACGCATCATAGGCACGGATCCAACCACCGACCTTGCCCTAATCAAGATCGACGGTAAGAATCTGCCTACCCTTCCAATCGGCAACTCCGACAATCTGAAGGTTGGAGAATGGGTCATCGCCGTAGGTAATCCCTTCGGACTGAACAACACCGTTACGGCCGGAATCATCAGTGCCAAGGCACGTACACTCGGTGCCAACGGTGTTGAAAGCTTCATTCAGACCGATGCCGCCATCAACAAAGGCAACTCGGGTGGTGCGCTCGTCAACACTAAGGGTGAGCTTGTCGGCATCAACGCCATGCTATTCTCCGAAACCGGTTCCTATGCCGGCTACGGCTTCGCCATTCCTACTGCCATCATGACAAAGGTCATCGACGACTTGAAGAAATACGGTACCGTACAGCGCGCTTATCTTGGCATTCAAGGTCAGGATGTGCTCAACTATGTCAACAACCTGAAAGATCAAAACAAGGATGTGCCCGACCTTGGTACCGTAGACGGAGTCTATGTAGCCAAAGTAGAAGACAATAGTGCCGCCTCTGCTGCCGGTATTGAGAAAGGCGATGTCATCGTAGGTGTTGACGGCAAGAATATCACCAAGATGGCTGAGTTACAAGAGGTCATCAACAGCAAGCATCCGGGCGACAAGATCACCATCACTTGGCTTCACAACAAGAAGAAGATGAGCAAGTCGGTCACCGTCAAAAATATGCAAGGCAACACCAAAGTGATCAAGACCGCAGACCTGGATGTTCTTGGTGCCAAGGTCATTCCTGTCAGTGCAGAGTTAAAGAAGCAGTTGGGTATCAGCTATGGCCTGCAGGTCAAGGATGTAAAGAGCGGTGCGTTCAAAGATGGCGGCATCAGCAATGGATTTATCATTCTGACCGTCAATGACAAGCCGATGAAGACTATCTCCGATCTCCAGGATGCAGTCAAAGATGCTTCTACAAGCAAGAATCCAGTGCTGTTCATCACAGGAGAATGGCCATCGGGCAAGACCGACTACAAGGCCGTAAATATCGGTACTGACAAATAAATCAGAGAAGCACATGATGCAATAGAATGCTCTAATATATTAAAAAAGGTGTATGGACTTGCTCTATACACCTTTTTTTTCGTATCTTTGCACTATGATATCTTTGGGGAGAGCACTGACATCCTTGAGGAACAAGAAATCACGTAATAAAGAAACAATATGAAGAGAAATATCAAAAGATGTCTGTTGGGAATTTGTGCTATGTTTGCCACGCTCGGCATCTCAGCAGCCAACACAGCAAAGACCATTTATATTTATGGCTTTGCTGCCTCTTTCAACGACTCCACGGTCTACTTCACAGAGCTACAAAGACTGGATTCGGCATATATCGACACAAAGACAAATTTTCTCTACAGCAGAGAAAATTATTCCTATCAGCTCCAAGACTATCTTGACCAAAAGGGGTGGAAACATGCCGTCTGTATCACTTCATATGGACTGACCAAGAAAGAAGCAGAGAAGAAATTCCTGATTCTCAGAAAGAAATACGTAGACAAGGGCAAGTTTGATATCAAATATCTAAAATTAAGCGATTTTGCTTATCAAGCCATCAAACCAGAAGACAACTAACATCTACAGTGGAATATACACCACCTCAGCCTCATCAGTCCACCTCATATTGTTTTGAAGTTGCAGACTTCGAATGCTTCATCGGCTTTTCGCCCAACGATGTCAATGATTTACAGCTGTTGCCTTCATTGCGTCCTTTTCTTACAGAGCATGGTAATGGCAATGATGTGTTGTTTTCTCTACGAGTAGACGATCAGACCAAGCCTTGGCCGAAAGACAGGCGCGAACGTATCCGTGTCTTTGATACTGGCAATGGAGACACCATTGTAGACCTACTAGACAATGGGGGATATCAATATATCATCAAAGACATACACGGCCGCGAATGTTGTCTGCTGATAACGAACAAAGACTTCTCTCAATGCCAATGCGCATTGAACGGCAACTACACGATGCGCAAGTTTGGGCTCAACAATGCACTCATGCTGATATTTGCTTTTGCATCAAGCTATCGCGACACACTCCTTGTTCATGCCTCATTAGTCAGGAACAATGGTTGGGGATATCCTTTCATCGCCAAAAGCGGAACTGGCAAATCTACACAAGTCAGCATGTGGCTACGCTATATTCCTGGCTCTGATTTGATGAATGACGATAATCCCATCATCAGGATCATAGAAGATAATGTCTATATCTATGGATCTCCTTGGAGCGGAAAGACTCCCTGCTACAGAAAAGTTAAAGCAAGATTAGGTGCTATCACACGTATTGACAGAGCTAAGGTGAACTCGATAGAAAAGCTATCACCCGTAGATGCTTTTGCATCTTTCCTTCCCTCGTGCTCTTCCATGAAATGGGATTCGGAGATCTTCGACCACATCTGTAATACGATTGGTAAAATCATAGAGCATGTGCCTGTCTATACACTGCATTGTCTCCCCAATCAGGAAGCAGCAGAGATCTGTTATCAAGAAATCCATATCAACAACGGCCATGGAAGAAATAAAATGCCCTAATTCGGTGATTTTACCAGAAATCGTCAGACTAATGAATGAAGGCCATACGATCACGCTCCGTTTACGAGGCTACTCTATGAGACCCTTCTTGGAAGACAACCGAGACAAGGCTTTAATGACCAAGGCGACTCATCCACAAGTTGGCGATCCCGTTTTAGCAGAGATAGCTCCGGGGCACTATGTGCTTCACCGTATCATCAGCATCGACCATGATCAGGTGACGTTGCGCGGTGACGGTAATATAGGCACAGAGCTTTGCCGACTTAGCGATATAAAAGGTGCTGTAATCGGTTTTTATCGAAAAGGAAGAGAAAAACTCGACAGAGCAGATGGAAAGAAATGGAAGATCTATTCTTGGATATGGACACGTCTATTCCCTGTGCGACGATACTTACTTGCGTTTTACAGAAGGATTTGGATTCCTGTTTTCGGCACAGTTTAACCACTAATGGCAAAGGCTACAACAGCATTATTTAGCTAAGGAGGCTTAATAACAAAGAATGTAATAATAAATAAAAATATGAAAGCTAAGACAGGATTTAAGATCAGAAAGGTATGTGGTCAAAACCTCATCGTTGCTGAGGGTAAGGAAAATATAGACTTCACCTCTATTATCAGCATGAACGAGAGCGCTGCCCTTCTTTGGAACGAGATACAAGACAAAGAGTTTACTGCAGAGACACTCGCAAAAATACTAATGGATAATTATCAGCTCGACGATACGACTCCGCTTCCCCATTCCCAAGCGCTTGAAGACGCAGAATGTACCATTAAAGATTGGGAGAAGGCTGGAATCATCGAGTCCTAAAATAGAACACCTACCATTTAAAAATAGCCCAAATATTTTCGAAGAAAAAAATAGGGAATATGCAATAAATTGTTTAACTTTGTATGGTATCATACAGAGGACTAGTAACATGAACACAATAGGTATTAATAAATGGCAAGGGGATAAGCATATAGTTTACTTCCTTCTCTGCCTGCTGACGTTTTTCGGGCTACCCTATTTTGCTTATGGTCAAGCCGAGACGAAGACGATAGATCTTTCCGAGCTGTTCTCTTCTTCCGACTTCAAAGGCGCGCCGACAGTAAGCAAGACCACGGACGGTTTTACCATCATCCTTGAGAAGGCTACGTGGGACGTTACACGCAACGCCGTGATGATCTCCTCCGGCGGCGCCATCACCATCAACAGTCAGCAGAAGACGGGCACACAGAAAGGGTATCTCTTCAACAAGATCGTCTTTGACAAGCTCGGCACTTTCAACCAGACGCTCCTCGACTCCATCATCCCTAACCGCGGCACACTCACCGCCACTGCCGACAATCCCGAGGAGGTGACCTGGACGATGGATGATGACGATATCGCTGTGCACGGCTACAACCACACCCTGCGTTTCACGACGAAGGGTGAGCCGTTGTATCTCGATGACAACGCGGGAAGTATGACGGTGTCGTATATAGAAACCGACAAGACCATCCCTTACATCCGACTGTCGGGCAGCTATTTTGAGCAGTCGATCCTCCAGAAGTCTTTCAAGCAGAATCCTACCTATGCCATCTTCGCCGACCCGGAGATGAAGACGAATATCACCTCACAGTTCTCGGTGAACTTCTATTTCAGCAAAGCCCAGGACCTTACAGACGCCACGGTGACAACGACGGATGCCGTCACCGGCAGCACGGTGTCGAAGCTCTATGGTCGTGTGACCATCGGCGACAAGCCCGGCGACGCCTATGTGATGATACGTGCCACGCCCTACTCCGACAGTCTCTTTACCACCGTCTACGGTGCCTACCTCATCCACATTCCACAGATAAAACCGCAGGTCACCCTCAGTCAGGACACCATTAAGGCGTATCTCGGAACAGAGATCGCTCTGCCAACGGCGACCATTACCGATGTACGGGGCAGCGATATCACCGACAAGTATGACATAGGCATCACAGCGAAGGCCACCACGGACAGCGACAAACCCGAAGGCACATTATTCAGTTATACAAACGACAAGCACAAGGTTATCTCGCTGACAAAGGAAGGCTCGTTTGCCTTCCACTATACCTTCACGCCTAAGAACGACACGCAGTATGCCGGCTATGAGCGGGATGTGCCTGTCACCATCATCAAAGCCACCGGCACCATACCCACTACCGTGAGCTTCCCAAACGAGACGCACACCATCAAGCTCACCGACACGAAGGTGGAACTCGACACGGCGATCGTGCGCGACGACCTCGGCAATGACGTAACCAGCTGCTTCAAGATCTTCATGACGGTCAACAGCGACCCGCAAGGTGTCTGCCAGAATATCTGGACAAGCAACTGGGCCGCTGACAACTGGACCATGCAGACCAACGGCTCCGTGCAGGGTACTGTCGTCTTCAATGTCGATGCCAGGCCTGATTGGAATTTCACATCCGTTTTTGGCCCTAGCCAGACGACCCTTAGCTACTCCACTGCGCAACGTTATGCACGTCTCATCGTCTCGCCAACCTATTTCACCACTTATGTCAACGGATATATCGATGAGGACAACCAGCCGACACTCCACAACGACTACAACGGTCAGGAAGTGGGTGGGCACTATCTGGTGAAGGTGGCGGCGACCGCTGAACCCACCGCACAGAGATATGGCAACCCCGTCCACCCGTACTCAACGGTCACCGACGCTGACGGTGTCCAATGGGTCTACTACGACTATGATGGGCTGAAAAACAACGGGGCACCAAGCAACTGGCGGCTGTCATTCGGAAATGCTGTTACCAATACCGATATCGTCTTCATCTTCCGTCCTTGGGACACCACGCACTATGGCGAGGTGAGTGCGCCGATGCACCTCACCGTCCTCGACAAGATCACCCCGACGCTGACCTTCTCGCAGGACAGTTGCGTCGCCAACGTCGGCAAGCATTTCGAAGAGCCCACGCTGACGATCACGGACCCTAACGGCGCGGATATCTCTTCGCACTTCACGCTCTCCTATTCTATAGAGCATCATGACGGCAGCAACGCCACCATCGACGCCAACACGGGAAAGGTCAACATCGGCGACGACCAGAGCTATGCCTTTATCACCGTCACCGCCACACCTACCACCAATGACGACAAGGCTAAATACAATAGCGGCACTGCCAAGTACCGCCTCAGGATATGGAAACAAGACGATGCTACCTGGGCGTACACCATTCAGGAAGGTGAGGACACTTATGCCTACAACTACAACGATAGGGGAGGCAGCGTCAGCGTGACAGCCACGGATGCCGGGCTGCTCACCTTCACCGCCGCCGGAAAGATGCAGGCCGGAACGAGCATCGCCGGCGTGCCGGGACTGACCGTCACCTTCGGAAAGGAAGGCGGCAAAAACTTCACGGTCAGCGCGGACGACAACGGCGCCTTCTATTGCGTCGCCAAGGAGGTGAATTTCTCCGGAAATAGCAATATCCCCAGCGACGGCACCTTCTATATGCTCCAGCCTAAGGTCAACGGCTTCGTCACGGTGAAAGCCCGCTACCTCAGTGGCAACAAGGTGGTCGTGCGGTGGGACAAAGGCAACGGCAGCTACGAGGACGACAGCTACACCGCCACCAGCGACGGTATCGACAGCCACACCTTCAGCTTCCCGCTCTTCGCTGGCTACACCTATTACCTGTTTAACATTGGCAACGGTGCCTCCAACGATGGTCTACAGCTCTATGGCATCAACTACCAGCCGGCATGGCTCATGACGCGGTATGACACCGAAGGATATAAACGTACGAAGATATACATCGGTGCCTACACGGGACATCTGCCCAAGGTGGTATCGAAAAAGACGAAAGGGGTGACGTTTACTACGGAATATGATTCGTTGTCCACGGAGCAGCAGAAAGCGGATAAACCAAAATATGTCGTGGTGGACGAGGCCGGCAAGATCGGTGTCAGTAGCAAAGTCGACAAAGACGCGATCAACAAACACCCGCTGGTCAACAAGCCGGGTATTGGCGTGCTGGCAAGCGTGAAGTCGACGGAGGCCGACGCCGTCAAGCATGCCCTCATGGCGGTGGAGCTCTCCGGACTGCCCGTTTACATTGTCAGAAACGGTGAGACTCCGTATGTCGGGGAGAAGGTCACCACCACACCCGTCACCGATATCACCATGACCTACGGTGGCTGGAGCAACTACTATCTCGCCAACCCCACGAAAGGCACCTACGCCCTCGACTCGTGGAAAGTGGCGAAGATGGATTCCACCGGTACGAACAACCGTATCTATGCCGGCTTCCCCGACTATACAGGTGGCGGACAGAACGCCAAGCACGAGAACGTGTACCGCAACACGGGCAACTACCTTCCGTCGGCGCCAAGCACCTGGGACGTGCCCTGCCGGGGAGCATACCTGAAGTTCGAACCGATGTCGAACGGACGCCTCAACGTCTACGTCCTGCAGAACGGATGCTGCCAGTATTCCGGAAACCCCGACGACATAGAGCCGAACGGCGACGGAACGTACACGGCGAAGGTGAAGTGGACACCCTATTATCTGATTGACGAGACGGGGAAGCCCGTAGACTTCACAGCTGAGAATGGCGTGGCATCGAATGCCATCGCCATGGAGGAAGAGGAGAATCATGCGCCCGGAGCCAACACCAAAGGCATCTACCGCGTGGACTACGAGGAGAAGATCGGTTCGCAGACCGTACAGTGGGATTTCAGCGACATGGGATCAGACGCCAAGGGCAACGAAACCCTGACCAACCAGCGCAAGCAATATATCATCGACCACTGGAAAGGTCATCAGAAAGGAGAGGCCGAGAAGGTGTTCTCCACCGACGACGGAGCCCATCAGATCATCTCTAAGGCTTACGTCAGATATACCTTCGACGTGCAGGCTGGAAAGACCTACTTCCTCTTCTCCAACGTGTCGAAGATCGGGCTCTGTGGCTTCTCCTATGTGCAGGATGAGCATCAGAGCACCCAGACGGTAAATCTGCCGGAGGCTGGAGAGGCCACACCGACAGCTTACAAGGGAACCTTCGTGAATGTCCAAGTCCCTAACAACTACACCAAGGGCAAGTGGTCGAGTATCTGTCTGCCGTTCAGCATGAACGAGGGCCAGTTCAAACGCACCTTCGGAAGTCGTGCCCATGTCATCGCTTTCGACGACCTGCGCAACGACAGCGTGCTCTTCACCCGCCATTACTACCAGTTCCTTGTTGCAGGCAGGCCTTACTTCATCTATCCCGATACGACCCTCACCAAAGGCTTTACCGTCGACACGGTGTATATGGGCAGGCAGGCGGCACCCTCCGAATACGATCTCAAGGCGCCGAGCAACGGCGACTATACGGCGAAAGGTCTCTTTGCCACTACAGCGCTGCGCCAGGGTTCTCTCGTCGTGGTGGGCAGCAACGGCACGCAGGACGGAGGCGGCAAGCTCTACACCATAGGCACCGTGGCGGCAAGCCTGTCGGCGTATCACGCCTATATTGACTTCACCGGCACGCTGTCAGCCTCATCCGCCAAGGCGTTCTACACGTCGTTCGACGGCAAGGAGCATGGTAACATCGGGCAAGCGGGGACAACGATGACCTCCATAGAAGGTATCATGGAATTGGACCATAACAAGAAAGCGGCTGTCTCATGGCGAGACAACCGCGTATATAATCTCAGTGGACAGTGTGTCGGCGATAATCCCGCCGCAATCTCCCGTCTACCGCAGGGAATATATATCATCAATGGCATGAAGGTGGTAAGACGGTAGCCTTCACACGGAACGTAGGGGCGGGGTTTATCCCCGCCCTCACCCCGCATGGTGATGATGACATATCATTACTGGCAAGGGGGGATGGCCGGGATATTTAATTACCGGCAAGAGTGTGAGGGCGGGGATAAACCCCGCCCCTACGGCAATCCGTGTGAAAAACCAGTGCAGGAAGAGGTAGCCTTCTTCGCCGCGTCGATGGGGCCGCCATTCCACGTGCCACCCCATTGTATCGCCGTCCCTCCCGTGTAGTCGTCGTCCTGGTCAGGATCATCAGGCGCGCCGGAGGTGATATAGATATACAGCTTATTTTCTTTTGTCAGCTCCTTCAGCCTTAGCGTATAATAATAGGTAAGGCCTTGTTTCCAACTGCCTGCCGCCGTAGTGCCGCTCATCTGCATCGTGGCATAGCCGACGATGGGGCGCTGACTCCCCACCGGTATGGCCTCGACCTCCACGCGCAGACTGATGTCGTGGTTGTTTTGTGGCAACAGCAGCAGACGACAAGGCACATCCTCCGTAGAGTTTTTCTGTATACCGTCGACCGTCAGCGAGTCGTTGTCGGTGGCGGCATCCACGGTCCACTCAAAGGTAGTAACCTTGTCGGCAGTATACGTCGGTTTCAGCGTTCCTCTCTTGGCCACATTGTGCATGACGATGGATTTCACTTGGAATGATGTATAACCCGAGGGCACCGAGGCGGTGTCGACATGAAAGACGACCTGCGAGAGCATGTGATGCATGCGGAACGAGACCGTATCACCCGATGCTGTCGTCGTCGACGACACATAGGTGAGATTGGGTTTGAGGTCCGACATCATGAAGTCGACCTGCTCACTGCTCTTGTCCTTCGTGGTGAAGGCAAAGGTTCCCATGCCTGTCCCGGGTGCCACGGTGGGCACGATGCCCGTGTCGGACGATGCGGAAGCGAAAGGATAATAGGCGAAGAAAGCCAGCCGGTAGGTGTCAGCCTGCGGCCAGAAGGACAAAGGAGAATAGTAAAACTCGGTATGGCCATCGTCGTTTCTCCCCTTGCTCACCATCCGGCGGTTATACATAAAGTTGGCAGTGTCAGCCTCAGCCCAGTCCTCCTTGGCAGGATACTGATAGCCGAAGACTCCCATCGGCTGTCCCAATGGGATGCCGGTACTCTCCGTGGCGTAATAGCTCGACGAGGCGCGCGTGGAGAGAGTCTCCTCTGTGGCACCGAAGTCTATTGGTGCTACGACATCCGGTTCCGTGCCTTTGTCCTCACTACTGCAACTGGCAAGGGTCAGCAGAACGAGCAAGCCCAAGAATATTTTTGTCAATGCGTCTCTCATCATGGTAGTATCTTTCTTCATTCCTTTTCCGGTCTTACATATCCGCCATAGAAGCCGTTGGCCTTGTATTGAGGTATGACCGTAGTCTTGTCACTGCCGATAAACAGAAACGTGGGCAGATTCAGTTTATTGCCTTCCGTTCCCTGCGTATCCTTATTCAGATAGGAGGTCCAATAGATAGACCCGGGTTGAGGAGTCTCCGTATAATCAAGCCAGTAGATGACGGGAAAGTAGATCGTCGCTCCCTTGCTGTCGGTCTGACGGTCGCTATAGAAAGCCACGCCATGGCTGTCGTGGGACCAGATATTTGCCGGAGATGCTGACGACTGATTACCGTCGGCAGTGAAGCCGGTGAAGGCAAAGCTTCTCGGCACATGGTAGCCGACAGGACACGGGTCGTAGATGGTCTTCGTGTATGCCGGTTCCTTGGCGTTGTTCCACGACGTGAAAATGTTGTTGGTCCAGTTGGTGAAGAAAGCCCAAGGATGAGAGATAGAATACTCCATAAAAGGCCACGACGTATTGATGCTCGGTGTCTCCTTCGACGCGCTCAGCAGCGGATCCTTACGTCCCCACTGGTAATAGGGACAGTAGCCTTGCGAACTGGCTTCGTCGTACTGAGCGTGCTGGTCGATGGTGAACATCGCCGTCTGCCCGCCCTGTTTTTGAAGTTTTTTGGTAGGGTCGCCGTCAGTGGCCTGCGTCAGTCTCACGCGGACACGGTGACGGGGATAATAAGTATAGGTGTTGTTGGTCGGTGTCCATCCAAGGTTGACAGGCATAAGCGAGATCTGTGAGCCGGCAGCATTGGTCACCGTAATGTCCTGCATGGTATTCTGCCCGAAAAGATCCTTGGTGTCAAGGAGCCAGATATGCCAGCTCCAGACAATCACGTCGTTGGAGTCGTAGGCCGCGATGACAGCGTTGCCGCCGGACACGCCGGAGCCTTTCGGAATCTCGAACACCACGCGCCTGGGCTTGCTGGACGGCGTGAAGCCAGTGTCCGACATCTTTATCCATTCTGTATCGGGATTTTTCCACAGCACTTTGGCATACGCCACCTGTGAGTCAGGGATGCGCTCGCTGGTGATCTCGTTGCCCTGATAATCTTTCATGCCGTTGAATGCGTCGCGGTTGGCCCCATGGTTGATGATGGCATTGCCATAGACCAGCGGGAAGAGATAACGACCCGGATGACTGACGATATAGCAGTTGGCCGTGGTCACGCTCTTGTCCCAGTCACCGGACGACATCGTGAGCCGTGTGCCCTGTGAGAGATCCCACCAGCTCGTCGTGTTGTCGGCGGAATAGTCGTAAGGCAACACACTGGCATCGATATTCGTTGAATGCATGCCCTCTATAGGCGTAGGTGACTGAACAGTGAAATTGAGGTTGGTGCCATTCTTGCTGTCGCCTTGTTGGGAGGTTAACACCTGATATCCATTGGACTCGACAAACTTATCGCACTTGAGCCATGAGGGCATCGTCGCGCTCCATGAGCCCCAAGTCTGCTTGGCCTCGTTCCATTCCTGAAACTCGGCATAGAGATCCACGCTGTTGCGTTCGTCCTTGTCGCTGCCTTTGTAATAGCTGTAGCTGTACATGCCGACGGCGGTCGCGCCTCCTTTGCCTCCCAGTTCGCTGTTCGATGGCGACACGGTAAGGATATATCCTTTTCCGACGGCGGAGGTACTGATGGTGTAGGTGTAGGTATGTCCCATCTGCCAGTTGTCACCGGCGATGCTCGTGGAGAGGGTGTAGTTGGACGGCGTACTGCCCTCCTGCACACTGATGCCCACGCTGAGCTTGGCACCGGCTGGCACCATCTGCGGAATCATCATCATATACGTACCTTTGCCGGAGAGCAGTGACACGTTTTGATTGCCTGCCGCGTTGACGCCAAGATTAATTGCGGAGAAAGTATCGGTGGTGGTCGTAGACGGTGTCCAGGCACTGTTGGCGAAGGTGCCCTTGTTGGCCACGCCACTGATGGAGACCGAGTTGACGGTCACGCCGTCGGGCATCTGCCCGAGAACAACATCCACGGCGGTAAGCAGATGATAGAACTTCATATCTACTGCCGAGCCTTCCACGCGGTTGGCACCGACGGTCTGCACCGCGGCCAAGAGGTCGTGCTGCTCAGAGATGGTTTGAGGCACCGTATAGGTGAACGACGGCATGGAGCCGTCGGTCTGCGTCTTCAGATCCGTCACCTGACTATCGTAGGGCGCGAGGGCAAAGAACTGTGCGTGATCGTAGCTGCCAGCGTCGGGCCATAGCTCCGTGGCTGTCCAGTTGTTGTCTTTCTTGATATCATCATTGAGGAAGAGCTTCGGCTGCGTGTCATCGTCGGTCGCAAAGGCGTAGCCGAGGACATGGAACGAGTCGTAGAAGTTATCGTCCGTGACCATCTCGCCGCGTGTGGTCTGCGAGGCATCTGTGGCGCGGTGCAGGTTGATATCGCTGGCAGACACTTTAGACAGATAGACAGCATGGCCTGCCACAGTGCGGTTGGCGCGTGATGTCAGTCCACTCTGTGCCGTAGCCTTCATCTGAGCCGTAGTCACACTGAAGGTGATGTCCACTACTCCACCGTCCTTCTCCAGGAAGAGGTTGTCATGGCACCCGGTGAAAACGAGCGGCATCAGTAACAGCTGTAATATTCTTCTCACACGTGTCCGCATGTTTTTGTCAATCGTTCTTTAATTGTTATTGTCAATGGTCAGATCCTCGTCGCTGCCGTCGCCCGTCGTCCAGGGATAAACGGCGGGAGAGAAGCCTACGGGCTCCTGCCAGTTGTCGGCATCGACCTGGAAGCGGAGGGCGTGGAGCCCTATCTTCAGTCGGACGCTATATACGCGTCCGGCAACGAGCCCGTCAGCGAACGTGCAGCTGCCGCTGACGCGTTGATGACGGGTGAAGACCAGATACTGAGGGTTGTTGTATATGAGGTTCTCGTCGTAGGAGACGAGAGTATAGACCACCGTCACGCGCACCGTGGCAGTGGTCGATGATGTGGCAGAGGAAGGGATGAGCATCAACGCCGCTGTGGTAGCATTGCCTGCCGGCGTGGACATGGACGACAGAATGTCGGTGGCCTTGTCCGCGCCGCCATTCAGGATCATGGGCAGTCCTCCCCCACCCTCCTTGACTTTCTTAAAGGAGTCGTCGTCGGTAACGCTCGCCGAGGCGTATAGGCTATTGAGCGCCGACGCGCCGATGGCGACCTTCACCTTTCCTGAGGGTTGCGACCACAGGGGTGTGGAAGCAGTGGTATTGTCCAACGAGAGTGTTGCTGTCGAGGGCAGGTACTCATCGCCCTCCACATAGATGGAGTCGATGAGGACGAGGGTGTTAGTGGCCGAGCTGTTATCCTCTTCTGTTCCTTTCTCCAACACATATTCCGCCTGGAGGTTGACCTTGGCGAGGGCATGCCGGAAGTAGAAGGTCAGACGCGAGCTCACCGTGGGCTTCACCTGGTTGAGCCACGGAAGACCCTCGGTGTTGGTAGCCCATAGCAGGTCGACACTCTTCGTGGGATCCCCGGCAACGGAGTAGGTCAACGTAGGATCGCCTTTGTAACTGTTGCCTGCTGGGAAACTGGTACTGCCGTTCATGGCGGTGAGACGCTCAGAGGCGTCCTGCTGGTAGGGGGCATAAGCGAAGAAACTCGTCTTGCCATCCGGCCAGTACACCAATGGAGCATAGCTCCAAGAGCTGGAGGCAAGGTCGTAAGTCACCTGTTGGTTGTACATGAAATTAGGGAGATACTTCGTTTGCCCGGCAGCGTAATACGTCTCTCCGGTGGTGTAAGCGGTAACACCGAAGCCCGTCTGACGGAGGTCGTTGGCGGTCTCTATATTATAATAAGGAGTGGTCGCCCGTGTGGATGCTCTGGAAACAGCAGAAGCTACAGCCGATCGTGTAGAACCGGTTGTAGCTTCCGCTGAGGTGGAACGAGAGAGATAGGTCGTGAAGTAGACAGACTGCTTCCCTCCCACATCGTCGGTAGCCGGTTCTTGCGAACAAGCCGCCAACGATAAGGGCAGCAATATGCTTCCTATGAGTTCATAGTGGATGTTCCTTCTCCCCATTCTAAAAAATTGATCTTCAGATATTGACATAAGGACGGGGATATCCCCCTCCTTACATCATCTTTACTTAACGTTCGCAGGCATATAGATCACCATCGGGTCCGTGTCTTTTGAGCTACCATCCGTAGTACCACCGTTAACAGTGTTATCCCAGGTAGATACGTAAGCGTCGAACTTCACGCTGGTCAGACCCAGATGGATGAGCAGGTTGTACTTGGCATTGAGCGAAACATTATTCAGCGTCAGATCCTTGTAGAAGCTCTGCTCCACCTCGGTATAACCCTTACTCAACGCCTCGTCCTTGGTGCGGACGATATAGTCGATGGTGATACGGAAGGTATGAGGCTGACCGTCAGGGATGATCAACAGCGGACTGGTTTCGGTGTATACGCTCTTGGCAGTGGTGGTGACGCCAGTAACGTTCTTAAGATCGTCCCAAGAGCTGACACTTTGCGGCTCAGCGATATCGTCGTTCATGGTCTGTACTGTAACGCCCTCAGTGGCAGTGGCAGTGGCTGACTTAGGTTTGATCTCGTAGTCGATCTTATCCATAGTTCCGGTATTTGTCCACTCGCCCGTAACCAGGTTGAATGTACCGCTGGTAGGAATGCTGGCATCTGTAGTCATATTTCCCTTTGCATCTTTTATCACACTCTCTATCTTGATGCTCTTGACGGTAATCTTCGTAATGTCACCGAGGGATCCGTCCTTCGTGGTAGGGATATACCCATTGTCGATATCAGCCACCACCATCAGACCAGAAGTCTTGTCGCCTACAGTAGCACCTGTACCACCGAACTTAGCCAGCGCATGCTTGAAGTAGAACTGCACCTTGCCGTCGACCTTCATCTTGGTGAGGTTGGCGTTGACTTTAGCCTTAGCCTTGCCACCTAAATCAGTGCCATCCTGAGAAACACCGCTTGTTGTAGTACCAATTTTAGCACCATTCGTAGGATCATTCGAACCTGCTGTACCCCAAAGAAGGTCAGCTTCAGCATCTTTAGCACCGAGTGCATAAGTAACAGTAGGGTCACCCGGCACATTATTGGCGGACAAACCCGTGATACCAATAGTACTATTTTTCGTAAGGTCTTTATACGGTGCGTAAGCGAAGAAACTTAAATGTTGAGCGGCTTCCCCAGGCGTTACATTCCCCTCCGTCTGACCGCCATTCGGCCAGTATTTAATAGGAGAATAGGTCCAGCCGTCGCCCTTTTCAGTGCCTTTCACCTCCGTATTATACATGAAGTTAGGCTCTTCCGATGACTGTCCGGCAGCATACTCAGATGTACCCGTATAGAAGGCTGTGACGCCGAAGCCCATGGTCTTCAACAAATCCGTTGTCATCTCAGGCGCATCTGACTCAGACGCACGCGTAGACTCTCCTGCACGCGTATTCTTACTTTGCGCAAGATACGTTCCAAACTCAACCGGTGACTGTACCGACTCTTTTGTGTTAAGATCTGTCGTGTTTGTGTTGTCAAAATCTGAGTTAGCAGAACAACTTGCAAGCGACACTACCGCCATCATAGCGATAGAGCCCATCAACATGTCTTTCATTTTAAATAATTAATATAACCTTAACTTAATATCCTATTGAATTACTCTGAGAAACATACCTACATGTTTGTGTTTGCGAGATCATGTCCTCATAAAATTCTTCTACGTTACTATTATCCGATTCAAAATTACGTAATATTTTTGTAATAGCATCAATATTCACGAAATATTAACATATAATAAATATTTCCTCAACAAATGTTCAATAAACTGACAAAAAACAGGGCACGAGAAGCGGCTCGTTGAAAATAAGAGAAGAGTTGGCACCAATTTCGCGATTTTTAGCCAGTTTTACAACACACTGATAATCAACGTCTTAAAAAGACCATCGTTTTAAGCTCATATCAAAGTACTGTTCTGACCGAAAATTCTCTAGAGAATTTTCGGTCAGAACAGTTATATGACCGCATCATCTAACTGTTCTGACTGCTAAAAACAACTGAGATGACCAAGTCAACTAACTGAAATGACACCTTCATTAGGCAAAAAGAAGTACAAAAGTCCACTTTTGGCAGTCTCAAGCCGAAAAAAATCTGTCCGCCGTTCTCTAGATTGAGACAAGGAGCGAACAGACTTTTGTCAACAAAAAAACATAGTTTATCCATTTAACCGACACATATGGTGACAGTCGTGAGCACTGTCAAGTGCCATCAGAACACGATGTCATAGTCTCCCCCATTGTCCCAGTCGTCGACCTCAGCGTTGAAGCCACTCCCCTCGCCCGAAGGCTTAACGTTGGGCAAGTTGACATCAGCGACACTGCTGTAGAGTGTCATCTGATATTTTAGTTTAGCCCCAACCTCGAGATCCGGCAATTCCACAATTTTGTTTCCCACATCGACGGTATAGACACGAACAGTGTTGTCTACGAGCGTGAATGCAAGCTTCAGCACATTATCAGAAGATTGACGGTCTGCTTTTGGGGGGAGTCCAAAGGTAGAGATAGAAGTCGTGATATACCCATCGTTAGCGCCCACCGAGTCAACGGTAATCTTCCAAGCGTCGAGCAATTGTGTTCCAGTGGAGTCCGTGCCACAGTTTCGGCCGAGATAATAGCCTGCCGAAAAACCACTAATGCTTCCTTCTACGGACTTGAGACTACGGATGCCGATAACCCTGACACGAATGACGAGCTGCGTGACATAAGGTTGAGGCTGCTCAAACGCCGAATAGCGCCAAGTGTCAGTCATATCAGAGCTTCGCTTAGTCACTTGCGATGACTGATAGGAAAAGTCAAGCGTGTCGCGAGCCACGTAGAGTTGTTCTGGATCACGCTGATAGACAACCCCCTTATCCCAAGAGTGATTCTGACGCTGCGTAATAGGCGTAAGCATAACTCGCGCCGAATCGAAATTGTCCATATCAAGGAAATCCATTGATCCATACTCATCGGGGGACAGATTGAAGAGAAGCAGACGATACTTGTCCATGGGACGGCTGAGCAACATAGAGTCGACATTATTGCTCACCGCATAGGCCTTCCCAGCTTCTTCACCATAGGTGAAAGCCGTCATGCCGGTAGGTTTGCCATCTGCATACTTGTTCCAATCGACATACAACATCATCTCAGTCACCTCACCGCGATTGTCACCCAATTCACGACGATTGAGAAAACTATCCTCTCCACATGAGCAGAAGCCCTGCAACAGTATCCCTGCCAAAAGAAATATCATGTAGTGCTTCATCTCCTCTCCCTTTCTTTTCTATTACCAATCATCCACACTAAAGCAATCTTTGCCTTGGTGGGTCCGATATAACATAGATGACCATTGTGCGCAGGTTTGATGAGCCGATAAGCCGCATCGGCTTGATAACTGCGGTAGGGACCTCCCACATAGCCGAGGCTCAGAGCGTACTCCAAATTCCAGTGACGTGCAATCCGCTGCGAACAGCCTACAGACAATCCTGCAGACCAGAAGCTACCACGATGTCCGGTGCCCGACCATTCCAAATCGTAATAGCCGCCGGCTCCGTAGCATCCCACAAAAGTTCCCGTGAGACGACGCAATGGCGCCTTGCGGGAGTGTCCTACCCACCACCGCAGCTCACCACCGGCCTCAAAGACTTCGTAGCTCCGAAGATTGTTGTGCCAGGTGTACCATGGAAAAGCCGTTTCTGCCATGAGGCTCAGACGGGATCCGAGGTCTTTCTCTATCTCAAAGTTTGGAGTGAGCAAAGCGTCATAAAGCAAATTGGTTTTTATGGCAAACAAAGGTCGCAAGCTGTCGCCCCGCATAGACTGATTCTGTCCATGACACAAGAGCGAGAAGGCGAAAGCCACACAAAGCCCCCCAAACTTAACACACTGGCAAATCTTCATCAACTTCTCTTCTAACAAGATTTTATATAGTTCGCTGCAAAGTTACAAATTTCTATGTAATCCAGCAAATGTTACAACTGCATGTCTTTATCAAACCCAAAACAAAGCATATCGCTCTCTCCTACTGACTATCGTCTTTTTTCAGTTCTTCATCTTTAAGTATAGGCAGAGAGAGATGGTATTTCACCGCTAATATTCTGACTGCCACGATGATGACAAACACCACCACCACGGTGACCGCCACATTGACATGCAAGGAGGTCATCAGCCAATAGACCAGTCCACCCAAGATGCTCGCCATGGCATAGATCTCTTTTCGGAAGATCACCGGCGGACGATTGAGCAGCAGGTCACGGATGACACCGCCCGCCGAACCAGTGATACAGCCCATGGCAATAGCCACCCAAAACGGATGCCCACAGACCAGTGTCTTCTGTATGCCGGCTATCGTGAACAGAGCCAGGCCAAGCGTGTCGAAGAAAAACCAGGCATTGTCCAGATGACGGAGCAACCGCGCAAAGAGTATCACCATCGCCTGGGCAAGAAAGGTACAGACGATATACATCGGCGATGTCATCCAGAAGGGAGTCACTCCCAACATGACATCGCGCAAAGTACCACCGCCGATAGCTACGACGAAACCGCACACAAAACCTCCAAACCAGTCATAACGTCTGGCGGCAGCATGGCGTATGCCGGAGATGGCAAAAGCCAGGGTTCCTAAGATCTCTATCGTCTGCTGAACAGAATGGATGAAAACAGGATCGTGATAAAACATTCTATATTGATGATTCCTATTTATGAACAGACTCTCAACAAGCATTCAATCCGTGCTTAAGCAGATTGCACAAACCGAAGGATTTAAACACGATTCAAGTCCCTGCCTTCAACAAACGCTTTAATGTTCTCTACGCATATTTTCATCAGCCGTCCCCTTGCTTCCTTCGTAGCCCACGCGATATGCGGAGTGATATAGGCATGAGGCTGGGAAAAGAGAGGATTGTCGGCCCGTGGTGGTTCCTCGGTCATCACGTCCGCACCATAGGCAGCAAGCTCTCCCTTTGCCAAAGCACTGGCCACTGCCGTCTCGTCGACAAGAGGTCCGCGCCCGGTATTGATAAGGATTGCTGACGGACGCATCAACTTCAAACGCTTCGTATCGATGAGATGATAGGTGTCTTTGGTCAAAGGACAATGGAGAGAAAGTATGTCTGAAACAGCCAATACCCCCTCCAGCGTCGTCTTCTGTATGCCTTTGGGAAGATCAGAAGCATTTTTGGAGGTCAAGGCAAACACATCCATTCCCAAGTCACAGGCGATGCGCGCCACTCTCATGCCGATGTGGCCGAGTCCTACGATACCCATCGTCTTCCCGGCCAACTCTGGCAACGGTGTGTCCCAATAGCAGAAATCAGCATTGCGGCTCCATTTGCCCTGACGATTCTCTTCAGCATAGTGGGCCACCTGGTTAGTGATGTTCAGAATGTGCGCAAAGGTCATCTGTACTACGCTCTCGGTGCTATACGAAGGGATGTTCGTCACCACAATGCCGCGACGATGGGCAGCAGCCACATCCACCACATTATAGCCGGTGGCCAGCACACCGATATATTTCAACCGGGGCAGCTGCTCCATGATCTCGTCTGTCATATTGACTTTATTGATCAGCACGATATCAGCGTCCTTTGCACGCGCTACCACGTCTTCGGGGGCTGTTCGTGGATAAACGGTGAGATCGCCAAAAGCCTTCAAAGGCTCCCAAGACAGATCTCCAGGGTTGGCGGCATAACCGTCGAGTTCTACAATATTCATGATTTAATGTCTTTTACTTTTGATGTTTATTCCTTGTCAATGATGATATGACACCTTATATATATAGTTGGCATCAAGTGAAGATAGAGGTCTGGCCCCGTGTCGTTTATTCCTTATACCGGTCGCCCCAACAGTTGAGCATGCGCTGGTAAAGCTTCTCTTCCGAGGTGGAATGCTGGGCATGCCAGAAGCGCTGGTTCTTCAGATTATCGGGAAGATATTGCTGAGGCGTGAAGTTGCCGGGATAGTCATGAGGATATTTATATCCGTCGTGGTATCCGAGGTCTGCCATCAGCTTGGTGGGCGCATTGCGCAAGGGTAAGGGGACGGGTTGGTTGCCAGACTTTCTGACTTCTGAAAGTGCTGTGTCAATGCCCAGATAAGCAGAGTTACTCTTCGGGCTCGTCGCCAAATAGACAGTGGCCTCGGCAAGAGGAATACGCCCCTCGGGCCAGCCGATCTTCATGACGGCATCAAAGGCGGCATTGGCCAAGAGCAGTGCGTTGGGGTTGGCAAGCCCTATGTCTTCCGCGGCAGAGATAACCAGGCGACGCGCTATGAACTGCGGGTCTTCGCCTCCCTCTATCATCCTTGCCATCCAATAGAGGGCGGCATCAGGGTCTGAGCCTCGGATGCTCTTGATGTAAGCCGAGATGATGTCGTAGTGCATCTCACCATCCTTGTCGTAGGCCAGCGGATTGGTCTGAAGGCGGTCTTCGACCAGAGCGTCTGTGATGACGATGTCGGAAGTGTCGTTTGCACCTACCACCAGCTCCAATATATTAAGCAGCTTGCGCGCGTCACCCCCACTGTATCTGAGCATGGCACCCGTCTCCTTCAACTCTATATGTCGTTTGCTCAGCACCGTGTCCGTCGTAATGGCGCGATGAAGGATCTTCAGCAGATCGTCCTTGCCAAGCGACTTGAGTACATACAGCTGGCAACGAGAGAGCAAGGGACGGATCACCTCGAAGGAAGGATTCTCTGTCGTGGCACCGATAAGGGTCACCACACCCTGCTCAACCGCCCCCAACAGCGAGTCCTGTTGTGATTTGGAAAAGCGGTGGATCTCATCGATAAACAGGATGGGCGACTGCTCCTGGAAGAACCTACCCTGCTTGGCACGGGCAATGACATCCCGAACTTCCTTCACACCGCTGGTAACGGCACTGAGTGTATAGAACGGCACCTTGAGTGTGTGGGCGATGATCTGCGCCAACGTTGTCTTGCCGACTCCGGGAGGTCCCCACAAGATGAAGGAGCTTACATGCCCCGACGCTATCATCCGCCGCAACACTCCATTCTGCCCCACAAGATGGTCCTGCCCGACATAGTCGTCGAGCGTCTGCGGCCGCATGCGTTCTGCTAATGGCTCTGACATATCTTATTTTATATTCATATACATTTTTACGATTTACAAATTTACATATTTTCTATGATACAGCATCGTCTTTTCATTAAAATAAAATTAATCGCTGAAAAAGCAAGGCTTATGGATACGCTGTGAGTTCTGATACGTATATACAAAAAAGCCGCTGAAATTCAGCGGCTTCTGTTAGTTTACGTATGTATCCCTATGGTTTGCATAGGTTTACCCGAAATTGTCGTACATGATATTCTCAGGCTCCACACCCAGAGAATCGAGATAGTCGGTCACGGTCTTGATCAGCATTGGAGGACCGCAAAGGTAGTACTCGCAGTCTTCCGGTGCATCGTGATCCTTGAGATAGGTGTCGCGGATGCAGTTCACCGCAAAGCCGGCATAGTACTTCACACCGGCTGCGTCGGCCTTGGGATCAGGACGGTCGAGAGAGAGATGGAAGTGGAAATTGGGGAATTCCTTTTCCAGTTCCCAGAAGTCCTCCAAGAAAAAGGCCTCTGTCAGCGAGCGGGCACCATAGAAGAAATGCATCTCACGGTCGGTGCAGTGCAGTGTCTTGGTCATGTGCATGATCTGAGAGCGCAGAGGAGCCATACCGGCACCACCACCAATCCAAATCATCTCTTTGCCAGTATCGAAGCGCGGATGGAAATCACCATAAGGACCACTCATCATCACCTTGTCACCGGGCTTGAGGCTGAAGATGTAAGACGACCCGATACCTGTCGGCACATTCTGGAAGCCCACCTGTGGTCTTGGCAGGAACGGCGTGGAAGCGATACGCACAGTCAGCGTAATGATGTCGCCCTCAGCGGGATAGTTGGCCATAGAATAAGCACGCACGGTAGGCTCCGGGTTATGAGCTTTCAGCGAGAAGATATTGAATTTTTTCCAAGCTCCGATATATTCGTCTCCAATCATGCTCTTGTCGAAGTCCTTGTCATAGTCGATGCAATCGTAAGCCGGAATCTTGATCTGAGCATAGGAGCCAGGGATGAAGTCCATGTGCTCACCCGGTGGCAATGCCACCTTGAACTCCTTGATAAAGCTGGAGACATTTTTGTTGGAGATGACGGTGCACTCCCACTCCTTCACGCCAAGGATGGACTCCGGAATCTTAATGTCGAAGTCGCCTTTGACCTTTGTCTGGCATCCCAGACGCCAATGCTCTTTGATCTGCTTACGTGTGAAGTGAGGGCGCTCTGAATCGAGGATCTCACCGCCACCGCTTAGCACCTGCACCTTGCACTGGCCGCAACTGGCCTTGCCACCGCAGGCAGAGGGCAGGAAGATGCCATTGGCATTGAGCGTAGACATCAGGCTGTCGCCCTGGGGCACCGTGAGTTTTTTGTCACCATTGATTGTGATGGTCACATTACCGCTGGGCGAGAGATATTTCTTCGCAATGAGCAGGATGATGACCAAAAGGAGAATCGCAGCAAGGAAGACTGCGATACTTACTGATATAAACTGTCCCATAATCTATGTTTTCTTCTCCTTAAAATTTAATACCTGAGAAGCACATCATGGCCATAGCCATGAGGCCCACAGTGATGAAGGTGATACCCATGCCCTGCAATGGCTTGGGCACATCGCTGTACTCCATCTTTTCACGGATGGCGCCCATGGAGACGATGGACAACGTCCAACCCAGTCCGCTACCGAGGGCATAGCCGATGCTGTCCCACACGGAACCTATGTACTGCGCACTCGACGGATCCATGTTGATACGCTGCTGCATGAACAGCGAAGCACCCATGATACAGCAGTTTACAGCAATCAGAGGCAAGAAAATGCCCAGTGCTGAATACAAGGAGGGACTGTACTTCTCCACGGCCATCTCTACCAGCTGGGTGATACCGGCGATAATGGCAATGAACAGGATGAAGCTCAGATAGCTTAAGTCTACTCCCTTGACCAGACAATCCGGTCCAAGGACATACACCTGAAGCAGATAGTCTACGGGCACGGTGACCAGCAACACGAAGGTCACGGCCATACCCAATCCGAATGATGTCTTCACATTCTTCGACACGGCAAGGAAAGAGCACATGCCGAGGAAGAAGGCGAATATCATGTTGTCGACAAAGATCGACCTGAAAAATAATCCAAAGAAATGTTCCATAATAGAAATATCGCTTTAATAATGATCAATACCGACAAACCTTACTTCTTGTCCTCTTTATAGAAATAGGCTCGGTGAACCCAAATGACACATCCCAAGAGGATAAGAGCCATGGCTGGCATGGTCATCATACCATTGTTGACATAGCCTGCGTCGTAGAAGCTCTGAGGGATGATCTTGAAGCCAAGGAGTGAACCGCGGCCAAAGAACTCACGGAAAGCACCGACGATGACCAGGATCATGGCATAGCCGAGACCATTACCGATACCGTCGAGGAAACTCGGCCAAGGCTTGTTCATCATGGCGAAAGCCTCCAAACGACCCATGAGGATACAGTTGGTGATGATCAGTCCTACATACACCGAGAGCTGAACACTCACGTCGTAGGCCACAGCCTTGAGAATCTGACTGACGATGGTCACCAAGGCAGCAACAACGACCAACTGCACGATGATGCGGATACGCATAGGAATGGTCTTGCGGATGAGTGCAATGATCACATTGGAGAAAGCCGTAATCACCGTCACGGCCAATCCCATGACAATAGCCGGCTTGAGCTGAGATGTCACGGCCAGCGCGGAGCAGATACCGAGAATCTGAACGAGGATCGGGTTGTTGATATTCAACGGGCCACCCAGCACCTCTTTATTTTGCTTACTGAATAAACTCATAATTCGTCTTTATTATTTAGCATTCAGAAATTTAATATACTGTCCCAGACAATCGCGAAGCATATCCGTGACACCGTTGGATGTCAGCGTTGCGCCTGTTACGGCATCCACAGAGTTGGGATCATTGCTGTCGCGCTTCTTCAACACGGAGATGGCGATGGCATTGCGATCTGCGCCCTTGAAGAGCTTCTTGCCCTGGAACTGCTCCTGCCACTTCTGGTTGTCCTTGATTTCGGCACCCAGTCCGGCAGTCTCACTCTCATGGTTGAAGTAAGCGCCATAGATTGTGGACTTGTCGTCGTTCAAAGCGATGTAGCCACTGATCGGTCCCCACAATCCCATGCCATAGACAGGAATCACATATTTGGTTTGTCCATTGACTGAGCAGACATACACAGCCAACTTACCGGTCTTGAAATCACCGGAATTGAGCTTAAAACCGGCAGCTGTGCCACCCTTTGAGCCTTTGTCAACGACATTGCCGTTGGCATCGATAATCTCGTCGGCAGTGACCACCTCTTTATATTTGGCGGCAGCAGCCTGATCCTGCAAGCCACGAATGTTGAGCGAATAGAGTATCTGCTTCTGCTTGTCAAGTGCCACATTAGCTTCCTGCGCCGGACGCAATGCCTGAAAGACAAAGGCCAGCAAGAAGGCAACGATCACCACAAGAACGGCAGCATAGACAATCGTATAAGAATTGGAATTTGTTTTCATACCTTATATTATATAATGTCGTCTGCTTGATTAGTTAGAAGAACGTTTGGCACGCTTTGAGATGTTGGACTGAACGACGCAGTAGTCGATCAGCGGTGCAAACATGTTGCCGAAGAAGATAGCGAGCATCATACCCTCGGGATAGCCAGGGTTCAGCACGCGCACCACTACAGCCATGATACCGATGAGAAGGCCATAGATATACTTGCCAGTCTCGGTACGTGCAGAGGTAACAGGGTCGGTAGCCATGAACACGGCACCAAAGCAGAAACCACCCAACACGATGTGCTCATACCAGGGAATCGGTGTCTTACCCGTCACGGCAAAGATCAAAGCCATGGCAATGCCGCCGACGAAGACGCTCAGCATGGTCTTCCAACTGGCAATGCCTGTCCATAACAGAATGACAGCACCAATAGCAATGGCGATGACAGAAGTCTCACCTACTGATCCGGGGATGAATCCCAGGACCATGTCAGCCAGACTTGACTGTGGCGTGATGCCCTGGGCAATCTGACCCAGTGGCGTAGCAGCCGTGAATCCATCGGGCAACTGATAGCCGAGGCCACAGATGGAATCAGTGCTTACCCAAACAGAGTCACCCGTCATCTTGCTGGGATAAGAGAAGAACAGGAACATACGGGCTGCGATAGCCACATTGAAGATGTTCATACCCGTGCCGCCAAAGATCTCCTTGGCAAAGATGACTGCAAAGGCAACGGCAATGGCCAACATCCATAAAGGAGTCGTCACTGGGATGATCAGCGGAATGATGATACCGGAAACGAGATAGCCCTCCTGGATCTCCTCGCCTTTCCACTGAGCCCACGCGAACTCAATGCCCAAACCTACGATGTAGCTCACCAGCAGATTGGGCAATACAGCCAGGAAACCATAGAAGAAAAGCGACCAAAAACCAGTCTCGGCCAGTTTACCGGCAGCCGCGGCATTCTGATAGCCTACATTGTACATGCCGAAGAACAGCGCAGGGAGCAGGGCGATGACGACGATGCTCATGATACGCTTCGAGTCTAAGGCGTCGTGAATACTGGCACCGGAATTCGACGTAGTATTGGGAACGAACAGAAAACTCTCAAAGCCTTCATAGATGCTGTTGAAGGCATGAAGCTTCCCGCCTTCTTGGAAATTGGGTCGAATGCGGTCAAAGTATTTTTTTAAACCATTCATAGTTTTATATTATTGTTTCTGTGCTAATATACATCAAGCATTTTCCTTGCGCAGGATATCAAGTCCCTGACGCACAATCTTTTGTAATGGCAACTTAGAGGAGTCCACAAACTCTGCCAAAGCAAAGTCTTCGGGCGATACCTCATAAATGCCCAATTGCTCCTGACGGTCGATGTCGCCGGATATAAGGGCTTTGATGAGATACTCTCCATAGATGTCCATCGGCAACACCTTGTCGTACTCGCCACTCATGATCATATGTCGTTCGCCACCCTTGACGCGCGCATCAAGATCATATTCATGGTGCTTGCCCTGAAGCCAAGAGAAATAGCTGTGAGACACAGAGAAATCATTGGTACGAGGAGCGATCCAGCCCAACATCTCGTCACGGTCATCACCCTCCGGAATGACAGTCACCTCGGATGTATGAGCACCCAGATAATCATCCAAGCCACTCTTCACACCCGTCAGGGGATTGCCATTGAGGATACGAACGTGCTGATCTGATGACAAGCGATCCTTCAGAATGTCAGACAGCTTCGTTCCCACCAGCACATTGGCGTATGCCGGCTCCTTTACCTGGCTGCCGGCGATGGCAATGACACGGTGAAGATCCACCTTACCGGTCAGCATCAAACGCCCGATAAAGATGACTGCTGACGGATCGACCGTCCATACCACCTCACCACGGTTGACTGGATTGAGATGATTGACTTGTACACCTACATTACCAGCCGGACAAGGACCGTCAAATATAGTGATTTCTGCATCCTTTGCCTGAGTAAGTGCAGCAGATTGCTGTGTAGCACCGATACCCAAAGAGACTGGTGCCAACTTTGACAACGCAGTAATACCTGCCTGAAAAGCAGCTTCATTACCACTCAGCTCTACTTCAAAGTCCGCTGCCAACGGCATGTCGCGCAAGGCAGAAACAAAGATAGCCTTAGGCGACGAAGAAGGAGATGCCACGACAGCATAAGGCAGCTGATTGATATAAGCAAACAGTCCGGACTCCAGCAGCAATGATTTCACTGCTTCCCCGTCCAACGATGTTGCATCGTGTTTGCCATAGTCATGAAAACTCTGCTCCTGATCAGCCTTTACTTTCACATAGAGCACTTTACGCCGTTCTCCACGAAGTACTTGCTCTACAGTGCCACTCACAGGAGAAGCACAACGCACCTCTTGCGATAATTTGTCCACAAACAGGGGATCACCGGCAAGAACATGATCACCCTCCTTGACAACTACTTTTGGCTTTAAACCTACGAAACTACTTGGCACAAGGGCGTACTCTCCCGACGAAATCACTTCCACACGTTTTTCCGTCGAAGCTTTTCCCTTTAAATGGATGTCTAAGCCTTTCCGTATCTTAACTACATTTGTCATAGAAAAAATAATAAGTAATACTTCTTATGATATGATGCTGAATTGTCTTATCTGGTCCCAAAATGCGAGATCTAAACATCTCTTTCTTACAGAGAAGCTATCTTTGGCGATGCAAATATACTGAAAATTTAGATTAAAAATGATAAAGACAGCCATTTTATTTCATTTTCGAGTTTAATTTTATATTTTTGCACAGAAAATGAAATGGTTAAGGCACACTATCAATACTGTGGTATGGGTTTTATTGACATTTTACGTCACCCTTACCATTGCTGTGAACATACCTGCTGTACAAAAATATTTCGGACGCCAAGCAGCCGCTGCCTTGTCCGAAAAATTTGGCACGAAGGTATGTGTAGGCCGTGTCGACGTTGGTCTGTTCAACAGAATCATCATTGACGATGTGACGATGCTTGACCAGCAACGTCATCCCATGCTTCGTGCCGGACGTATCTCTGCGAAACTCGACTTGCTCCGACTGCCACACAACGAGATATGTATCACCTCGGCTCAGCTCTTTGGTGCTGACATCCATATCAACCGGGCTACAGCAAGCGCCAAGCCGAATTATCAGTTTATCGTGGACTCGCTGGCTTCCAAGGACACAACAAGCCATTCTAAACTCAATTTTCAGATTCATAGCCTGATCATCCGGCACGGTGCTTTCTGCTATGACCAGCTTGACATGCCAAACATTCACACTTTTGATCTCCACCATCTACATATCCAGAACATCAGCACACATATTCTGTTGTCTGATCTGACAAAGGAGGCTGGCAGCATCAACATCAAAAAACTCAGCCTCACAGAACAGTGTGGTTTGGACATAAAAGAGCTCACCGCCAAAGCGTCTTTGTCAAATCACAAGATCACTTTGGATCATCTATACCTTCGCACACCGACATCAAAGGTTTCACTGAAAGAGATCGTTGCCGACTTCCGACGCAACAATGACATGATTGATTGGAACACAATATCTTACACAGGTATCGTTAAACCTTCAATGATCAGCACCTACGACATCAGTTGCCTTACTGACAAGATCAAAAGATCCCCAAACAATATCCAGCTCAGTACACGAGTCAGCGGCACAAGACACCACATCTCGATTGAGAACATCCTTTTTGACGTCTTTCCCAATGCAGCCCGTAAATCGTCTATTCTCCATTTTGGTGGTGACATACATACGACACTCGACGACCGCCAGCCTGTCTGGAGCATCATCTGCCATAGCCTCTATATCAACAAAGAAGGTAAAAACATATTTAACATCAATCTCCCGGCAGTGGCTGACCGCCTTGATCATCTTGCTTTCACAGGCAGTGGACGTGGAAAAGGTTCAAAACAAATCCAAGTCAGTGGTGCCCTGCTTTCTGACGCCGGAAATGCTAAGGTGAATTTCAAAATGAATCACCAGACTCTTGCCGGCTATATAGAGACACAACGTTTCAATCTCCAACAGATCACGGACAACAACGATCTTGGTGACTTAGCAGCAAGCATAAAAGTGGTAGGAAACCTGCGTCAAAAAATGTTCCAGGCAGACGGACGCATTGGCAGAATCGACTTTAAAGGCTATTCCTATCAGCATATAGACATCAATGGCGCGCTCAAGAATGAGACTCTCTCGGGCCATTGCTCTATCAACGACCCCAACATCGTTGCAACCATAGAAAGTAAGGGCGGAATATCTCTATCCCGACATCATTATGTCCTCAACGCCGAGATTTCCCGTTTCCGACCTTCTGCTATCAACCTTCTCAAAGGCAAATTAGGGGATACTAACTATGCAGCCAATATTTCGGCCAATATCTCAGGTTCAAATCTCAACAATCTTGACGGTCTTCTTAAGATTTCAAGTTTCAAGGCACAAAGAAGTGATGAGACCTATGAATTGCAGTCCCTACAAGTAAAGGCAGGAAAAAGCAACAATGACCACTTCGTCACGATGCTCAGCGATTTCGGACATATCGAGGTGACAGGGCAATTTGATTATGCCACGTTATTGCAGAGTATCCAAAACGTTTTTGTCCATCAGTTGCCCAGTATTCAGACGCTGACCTCTTTCAGATATCGTCCTACCCACTCCAACAACTTCGCACTCACTGCTACCATACTGCGTGACGACTGGCTACGTTTCTTCACCGGCGTGGACCTGAATCTTCTGCAGCCTCTCTCCCTCACATGCAGTTTGGACAGTAAGACCGAGACCATCGACTGTCACGTTGTCGCACCAGATCTCGCCTACAACGGAGGCCACTATCAGAACGTCAATGTCATTGCTACCTCACCCAACAATCAGCTCAACTGCCGAGGCTCACTCACCAAGACGGACGATCGCGGACTGGGCACTGACTATCAACTCCAAGCCACAGCGGTCGGCAATACCTTACGCACCAGCTTGAGTATGGACAACCACGCCAAGAAGCAAAGGTTGAGAGGACTACTCAATGCCAACATGGCATTCCTCACCAATGAAAAAAAGCAAGTGGTCGCTACATTTGATGTCAAGAAATCTCATCTGCTCGTCGGCGACTCTGTGTACACCATACATGCCGACCAACTCACATACAGTAAAAAGCATCTTACCATTGACAATCTCAATATTGCCAGCAACTCTCAGTCCATCCGCATTAATGGCCAAGCATCACCCAATCGGGAAGATTCCATTATTGTAGACCTCAACAATGTCAATGTCGAGTATATCCTTGACCTTGTCAACTTCCATTCCGTGGACTTCTCCGGCAATGTCAACGGCAAGGCCTATCTGTCCTCGCTTTTCGACACACCGAAAGCCAAAGGAAATATTATGGTTTCGAACTTCCAGTTTGAAGAAGGGAAAATGGGAACCCTGAATGCCAATGTCAAATGGAACAATGAGAAGAAACAGATTGATATCGATGCCCTTGCCCTGGACACCATGCATACCGCCAGAGGCATTCAAGACCGACGCACTGTCATCAATGGCTTCGTCTCGCCCAAGCGCAACGACATCAACCTCACCTTCAACGCCATCAACACCAGAGGAGAGTTTCTCAAAGGCTTCTGCTCCAACTTCATGAGCGACATCGACCTTTCTGTCAACGGCAAGCTCAGTCTATGGGGCGACTTGAAGAAGATAAACCTCACGGGTGCAGCAAAGGTTTCGGGAGCCACAACAATCACGCCTATCAATACAAGGTATTATTTGTCCGACGACTCTATCCGCTTTTTAGTGAATGAGATCCAGTTCGCCGGTGACACCATCCACGACCGACTCGGCAACCGAGGACTTCTCACAGGATCGCTCTACCATAACCATCTCTCCCACCTTAGCTACGACCTTCATGTCAAGGCCAACAATCTTTTGGGCTATGAGCTCGGTCCCGACAACGGCAATACTGTCTACGGTACAATAGCCGGCACAGGAACTGTCGACATCAACGGCAAACCAGGAGAAGTCGACATCAAGGTAGATGCCACACCTTCCCGCGGTTCTGTGATGTGCTACGACATTACCAGCCCAGAAGCTATTGGCACGCAAGAGTTTATCCAATGGGTATCCAGAGACTCCCTCCAAGCAATACTGCCCCATGCCCTTCCTCCAGACAACGACACCGAACCAGTTGACGTTCCTACCGACATACACATCAACTTTCTCATTCATGCCACGCCCGACGCTACGCTGAAGATCATCATGGACAAGACAAGCGGCGACTATATCGACTTCAACGGCACTGGAACCATTCGCGCCTCCTATTATAATAAAGGTGGCGTGAACCTATATGGCAACTATGTTGTAGATCGCGGCATCTATAAACTGACCATCCAAAACATTATCAAGCGTGACTTCACCTTCAAGCAAGGAGGCACCATCACCTTTGGCGGTGATCCCGGTAGAGCCAACCTCAACCTCGAAGCACAATATATGCTCAACTCCGTGAATCTTGCCGACCTGCAACTGGGGCGCAGATTCTCCGGCAACAACATTCGCGTCAACTGTTTGATGAAAGTCACCGGCACTCCGACAGATCCAAAGGTAGACTTCGACATGGACATGCCAACAGTCAGTGCCGACGTGAAGCAGATGATCTACAGCATCATCAATAGCGAGGACGAGATGAAGCAACAAGTGCTGTATCTGCTTGCCGTAGGCCGTTTCTACAACAAGACAGAAAACAACGCCCAAGATATGGAGGCAAAAGAAAGTCAGACAACACTTGCCATGCAAAGTATCCTCAGCGGACAGCTGAGTCAACAGATCAACAATGTGCTCGGCTCTATCGTGAAAAATAAGAATTGGAACTTCGGTGCCAATATCTCTACAGGAACGGAGGGTTGGAACAATGCCGAGTATGAAGGTATCCTCAGTGGAAGTCTCCTCAACAACCGGCTTCTCTTCAACGGACAATTCGGCTATCGCGACAATGCGGCCACCGCCAACCAGTCGTTTATCGGAGACTTCGACATCCGTTATCTCATCGTGCCCAACGGCAATTTGAGCGTGCGTATCTACAATCAGACCAACGACCGCTACTTCACCCGCAACTCCTTAAACACCCAGGGAGTAGGCTTTGTGATCAAACACGACTTCGACAACTGGAAAGAACTGTGGCATAAGAAAACATGGCATAAGAAGAAATAAGGTGAAAATAAATAGTAGAAATGCATCCTCCTTTCACGCTTTTTTCATAACTTTGTAAGCCAAAAAGAAGAGTGGAAGATCATCCATGAGATGATTTGCCGGTTTAATCAAATAGCCATCTAAGTATGCAATATAATAATAGTATCGTTATGGAAAAAGATCATGCCGTCAGCCGGACCTTGCTGATGACTCTTGTGCTGATGCTTACAACGTTCAGTATTCACCTCCCGGCAAAGACAGTCGCTGAGATTTGGAAAACGATGCCGGATACTATTATTCCTTATCTCGACGCACAACAAAGGCAGGAGATGCCCTCCTATGCTTCCATGCATGTAGATGGGAGTGTTGACAATCTGCTTGGCGGAAAATGCAGAATGGACACGCTGACAGACAGTTACGCTCATATCCGACTCAACGCTACCAAATCTTTACAACTAAAACTACTTCCTATCTCAAATCAGGATTCCATCATATGCCTTGTTGAAACCTGGCTGGCCGATTCCGACCATAAAGCTCCCATCCCAACAGGCGAAAGCACCATACGCTTCTTCTCACAAGACTGGAAAGAGCTGCCCACGCCACAATACTTAGGCGTACCGTCCGTCAACGACCTCGCTGATATGCTGACAACAAAACCCGACACAATGTCGGAGCAGACCTACAAAGCACTAAAGGAAAAAATCGATCCCAAAATGGTGTTGGCGGAAATAAGTGCCGAAGACAACACCCTCCGTCTAAGATTATCCCGCCCTCTGCTGTCCGATGAAGAATACAAGGAACTCCATCAGGTCTTGGTCATAAGACAACTCTCATGGAGTAACGGAAGCTATCATTCCGTCAATCAACAATAAGTTACTAACGCAACAAGACTGATCACAACAATAAAGTAAATAATAGCTATGAACTTAAAAGTGCGTTTAGCATTCATGAATTTCCTGCAGTTCGCTGTATGGGGTGCATACCTAACCTGTATGGGCATCTACCTCACCAATGCAGGAATGTCCACTCATATCGGTGCGTTTTTTGCCATGCAAGGCATTGTTTCCATTTTCATGCCTGCTCTCATGGGCATTGTAGCAGACCGATGGATACCGGCCCAGCGCCTTCTTGGCATCTGCCATCTGTTGGCCGGTGCCTTTATGATGGGAGCCGCAGCCTATGGCTATTATGCAGGCACGAACGTGACCTTTGCCACTTTGTTCACCCTTTACTCCGTCAGCGTAGCATTCTATATGCCTACCCTGGCACTAAGCAACTCTGTAGCCTACAGTGCACTCACACAAGCCGGTATGGACACCGTGAAGGATTTTCCGCCAATCCGTGTCTTTGGTACGGTAGGCTTCATCTGTAGCATGTGGTTTGTCGACATCATGGGATTCAAGGCCAACGAGTTGCAGTTTGTTGTCAGCGGCGCACTGAGCATCCTTCTCTTCCTCTATACGTTCACCCTGCCAGCCTGTCCTGTCAGCCATGACGACAAGCATAAGAGTCTGGTCGATGCTTTCGGCCTGCGTGCCTTCACGCTGTTTCGTCAAAAGAAGATGGCTATCTTCTTCATCTTTTCCATGCTGCTGGGTGTCAGTCTGCAGATCACCAATGGCTTTGCTACTCCATTTATTGAGAGTTTCGCCAAGATACCGGAGTTCGCTGATACCTTTGGTGTGAAGCACTCCGTCATTCTCTATTCAATTTCCCAGATCAGCGAGACGCTATGCATACTAATGATTCCTTTCTTCATGAAGCATTTCGGCATCAAGAACGTCATGCTCATCGCTATGTTTGCATGGGTACTTCGCTTCGGTCTCCTCGGTGCCGGTGATCCGGGCAACAAGGTTTGGATGTTCGTGGCCTCGATGATCATCTATGGAGTCGCCTTCGACTTCTTCAACATCTCTGGTTCCTTGTTTGTCGATAAGGCCACAGACCCTTGCCTTCGCTCTTCGGCGCAAGGACTCTTCATGCTCATGACCAATGGCTTAGGCGCCACAATCGGCTCACTGGCCGCTCAAGAGGTTGTAGACCTGCATACCGTCGGTGGTGTCACTCAATGGCAGGCATGCTGGTATGTCTTTGCAGGCTATGCCCTCATTGTAGGCGTCGCTTTCGCATTGATCTTCCGCCCCAAGAAGGAAAAAGCAACAAAATAATCGTTATCTGCAATGGCAAGTATACAGCTTAAGTTCCAAGCTGCCGCTGAGGTTAACGGCAAAGAACAAGACGGCCTGCTGCTCCTCTCTGATCAGGAGCAGCAACGTCAACTCGTGATCACATGCAGCAGAAAGATTCTCAAAGAGATAACTGAGAGAAAAAGCAATGACATCCAGAGCAACGATGACATTGCCAAAATTCTCTGGGAGATGATCCATTGGCAGACCTCGTTGGAACTGTCTGTCCGTATCAACACATTGGAAGATGGCATATACAAGGCATTACTTATCAACGAAGAGAATCAGTTCAGCCTTCCCATTAATGCCGACACGGCTATTCTGCTCTCGATTGTGAGCCACAACGAGATTCCTATCTTCATGGACGCAGCCTTGTTTCGCAGACAAAGTTCTGTCTATCAGCCCAACGCCAAAGGATTGCAACTGCCCCTCAACATTCTCAGCGAACCCATGCTCCACAACCTCCTCGATAATGCAGTGAAGAGCGAACGCTACGAGATCGCCTCTGAGCTTAGGGACGAGTTGAAGAAAAGAGAGGAAGAGGACAAGAAACGCAGCCAAGAAGACAAAAACGAAGCAGAGAATGTCCAATAACATCCAACAGCTATGAAGGAAGAAAGATATTTCTATGTGCCAGATGCCAGCCATCAAAACGAGCTGCCGAAAGAAGAAGCGCAACATGCTTTGAGGGTGCTGCGCATGAAAGCCGGTGATGAGATGTTTCTCATGGACGGATGCGGCACCTTCTATCAGGCTGAAATCTCTGCCGCCAGCACCAAGCACTGCCTCTACAATATCCGGCAGACTCTATCCCAGGAAAAGACGTGGAACGGCCGGATCCATCTCGCCATCGCTCCTACAAAGATGATGGACCGCATGGAATGGATGACAGAGAAATGCACCGAGATCGGTTTCGACGAGCTCACATTTCTCAGATGCCAGTTCTCTGAGCGCACAACGATCCGCACCGACCGTATCGAGAAAATTGTTGTCGGTGCCGTCAAGCAAAGTCGCAAGGCATGGAAACCAATTGTCAACGAACTGACAAAGTTCAGCGACTTCATCCATACGCCCCAGGAAGGCCGGAAATTCATAGCCCACTGCTATGACGAAATCGACCGTGCCGACCTCTTCCAAACCTTACAACAAACGCCACAAGAGGAGGATGTGACCATACTCATCGGTCCGGAAGGCGACTTCTCTATTGAGGAGGTGAGGGAAGCCATCAGCCAAGGTTATGAGTCCATCACCTTGGGAAGCAGCCGACTGCGCACAGAAACTGCCGGACTGATGGCTGTCGCCATGGCTCAGCTGTCCAAACGAAACGTCTAAGGCGACAATTGCCAGACACATTATTATATATAGGTATAAAGCAGAAATCTCGATAGATGATCTATAACGGGTAACGACAATGAAAAGAATATCATTTTTACTTTCACTATTCATGGCACTGGCATTGACGCTCTGCTCATGTTCCAATGACGATTATATCAATGCCATCCCCGGCAACAGCACACTGCTGATCTCCATGAAGCCTGCCAAGCTCAGTGGCGTCGGCAGCCCTACCATGCTCAAAGCGATGCTTCACGTAAGCAACATCGAGGATGCCGGTCTCGACCTCTCTGAGGATATATTCTTCTTTGAGGACGCTCAAGGCAATTTGGGACTCTGTGCCAAAGTTAAAGACGATGACGACTTAGAAAAGACCGTCAAGCGTCTGAAGATTGACATACACCATAAGCGCGACTACAACTTCGCGGCTTTGCCCAACAATTGGATTCTCGGTTGGTCAAAGCAGGCTGCATTGCTGATGGGTCCTGTTGTACCAGCTGCCCAAGCCGAGATGATGTCGCTCATGGCTAAATATTTGGGTGAAGACGAAGACAACGGCATCAAAGCAACACCCGTCTACGACAAGCTCGACTCCATCAACGCACCGATGTCACTCGTCTGTCAGACCAGTGCCCTACCCGACCAGTTTGTCGCTCCGTTCACGTTGGGTGCTCCACGCGACGCCAATCCTGCTGACGTGTATATTGCCGCTGAGATGAAAGTAGCCAATGGGCGCCTCCATATCAATGGGCAAACCTTCTCCTTCAAGCGCAATATCGAGCAGGCTTTGCAGCAGGCTCATGCCATCTACCGCCCCATCAAAGGCAAATATGTGAAGTCAATGGCCAAGAACGACATGATCGGCATGTTCCTCAATGTCGACGGCACGAAGTTCATCAAACTTATGCAACAAAACAGAGGGCTCCAGGCTCTCTTGGCCGGCATCAACTCTGCCATCGATATGGACAACATCATCAAAGGCGTCAATGGCGACATGACCATCATCGCGCCTTCCCTTGGCTCTGACAATTTCCAGATGACCATGGCCGCACAACTCAAAAACGCTGACTGGCTCGGTGATGTGGACTATTGGAAGCAGAGTGTACCGCAGGGCGGACACATCGGTGACTGGGGAAGAGACTGCTACTACTATACAGATTCGAAGACCACCTACTTCTTTGGTGTCACACAGGACTGGCAATACATGAGCGGCAGCTCTAAGGAGAAGGCTTTACAGAGCATCAAGGCAGCCACTCATCCTATCGACGCACAGTTGCAACAAGCCATCATCGGACAGAAACTGGTAATGGTCATCAACCTCGCCGCCGTCAATGGCAGCAAGGCGCAGGCCATCACCGGAATGCTTTCACCGCTCTTCGGCAAGCTTAATGCCATCGTATATACACTAAAATAAAATTCTGCCCGTCCCCTTCATTTCAGAGAAGGATGGGACTATATTCATTCAGAGATATGCAAACCATTAATTTGACTTCCGTTCTGCCGCAGGTGTTCCAACAGAGCAAAGACCTGAAATCTGAGATATGGAAGCAAAACGTGAAATTCGAGCGAGGACACCTCTATCTTGTAGAGGCTGAATCGGGTAAGGGAAAGAGTACTTTTTGCAGTTATATCGTCGGCTACCGTCACGATTACAGCGGTACCGTGATGTTTGATGACCGCGATACTAAAACCTTCAAAGTCAAGGACTGGGTGGAAATGCGTCAACAGCATATCAGCCATCTGTTTCAGGAGTTAAGATTGTTCCCAGAACTCACAGCCTGGGAAAATGTACAAATCAAGAATAAGCTGACCAACTTCAAAGACGACGCCACCATCCGTCAATGGTTTGACATGCTGGGCATCGGCGACAAACTCGATGCCAAGATCGGACGCATGTCCTTTGGACAGCAGCAGCGCGTGGCAATGATCCGCGCACTTGTACAGCCGTTTGACTTCCTGCTCGCCGACGAACCGATCTCTCACCTCGACGACAACAACTCACGCATCATGGCAGACATCATGATGACCGAAGCCAAGGCTCAGGGAGCCGGTGTCGTCGTCACCAGCATCGGTAAACACATGGACTTAAACTACGAAAAGACATTATTGCTATGAACTTAGTTTGGAAGCTGCTTCGTCAGCATATCAGCATACCCCAGTTTGTGGGATTTTTCTTTGCCAACCTCTTTGGCATGCTCATCGTGTTGCTGGGCTATCAGTTCTATCGCGACGTGATGCCCGTCTTCACATCGGAAGATTCCTTCATGAAGTCCGACTATATCATCGTCAGCAAGAAGATTGGCATGGGCAACACCATCTCCGGACGCACCAACACTTTCACGCCCGCTGAGGTCAACGACGTGGAGAATCAACCGTTTGCCTCCAGCGTGGGCACCTTCACCTCCACAGAATATAAGGTGGAAGCCAATATGGGTGTCAACGGGGTCAACGTGCTCAACTCTGAGCTCTTCTTCGAGAGCATCCCCGATCATTTCGTCGACGCGCCCAAGGGCAGTTGGAAATACACGCCGGGCGACCATGTCGTGCCCATCATCCTGCCACGTGCCTATATCACCATGTATAACTTCGGCTTTGCCCAAAGCCGTTCTCTGCCTAAGATCAGCGATGGTCTCGTGGGGATGATCAACTTCGACATCTTCATCCACGGCAACGGACATGCCGACCGCTTCAAAGGCAAGGTCATCGGCTTCTCGTCGCGACTCAATACGATTCTCGTGCCGCAGGCTTTCATGGACTGGAGCAACAACTACTTTGCGCCGGGCAGCCACTCCGATCCTACCCGACTGATCATGCAGGTTGACAATCCTGCCAACGAAAAGGTGACGAAATATATCGACCAGAAAGGCTACGAGGTGGAAGACGACAAGTTGCAGGCAGAAAAGACCACATATTTCTTGAGAATGATCGTCACCATGGTCATGGTTGTCGGTCTGGTCATCTCCATCCTGAGTTTCTACATTCTCATGCTGAGCATCTACCTGCTCGTACAGAAGAACTCATCGAAACTCGAAAACTTGCTGCTCATCGGCTACAGCCCCAATAATGTCGCACGACCCTACCAATTGCTCACCATCGGACTCAACACCGGTGTGCTGCTCATTGCCTGGGGCACGCTCTACTTCGTTCGTGACTACTACATGGATGTCATCGAGACGCTCTTCCCCGATATCGACAGTGGTACGATGTTGCCGGCTATTCTCCTCGGACTCTGTCTCTTTGCCTTGGTGAGCATCTGCAACATCATCGCCATCAGACACAAGATCGTCTCCATCTGGAAGAGAAAAGAATAAAAAACGACACACTATTCTAGCATGAAACAGTTCGATCACTACACGGTTGAGGCCGATGCCCAACTGCTGGACTGGCTGCTCACCCATCTCGACGGTAGCCATTCCAAAATCAAAGCCACACTGCAAGGGCGCGGCATTCAGGTCAATGGCAAGACGATCACGCGATACGACTATCCGCTCAAAGCAGGGATGAAGATTGCCGTCAGCAAGACAAAACGCAACCTCACGCTTAAAAACCATTACGTGAAGATCGTCTACGAAGATCCCTACCTCGTCGTGGTAGAGAAAAACGTAGGCATCCTCTCCATGGCTGCCGGTCACAGCACGCTGAACGTCAAGTCGGTGCTGGACGAATATTTCGAGCAGACCCGACAGCATTGTACCGCTCACGTGGTGCACCGTCTCGACCGCGACACCAGCGGACTGATGATCTATGCCAAGGATAAGAAGACTGAGCTGAAACTGGAAGAGGACTGGCACCACACGGTCTATGACCGCCGCTATGTGGCAGTGCTCTCTGGCGTGATGGAGCAAGACCAGGGCACCATCACCAGCTGGCTCAAAGAGAACCGGGCCTATGTCACCTACAGCAGTCAACGGGAGGGCGACGGCAAACTGGCCATTACCCACTTCTATACGCTCGACCGCAGCAGAGAGCACTCGCTCGTGGAATTCAAACTGGAGACAGGACGCAAGAACCAGATACGCGTGCACTCCGCTGACATGGGACATCCAGTCTGTGGCGACATCAAATACGGCAATGGCGATGATCCGATCGGACGCCTGTGCCTCCATGCCTACGTGCTCTGCTTCTACCATCCAGTGACACACAAGCCTATGGAGTTCAGCACACCCATCCCCGTGACCTTCCGTCGGCTCTTCGCAACCAGTAATAATCCGTAAAAGTATTGTAACATATACATACAAAACAGCTCAATCCATGGACTCCCACTTCACCTTCTACGTCATACTGATACTGGCCTTTGTCGTCAGCATCTTCATCATACGCAAGATTGCGAGTTGTCTCCTCAAACTCATCATCGTTGCTGTCGCCCTTGGAGTGGTAGTGGCAGCTTATTTTCTCATACAAGGTTAACTAAGCACTCATGATCTTTTTCTTCTCCGCAACAGGCAATACCGCTTGGGCCGCCAAACAGTTGGGCTTCTACACCAGCGACCGGCTCATCAACATCGCCAAGAACAGCACAGGTCCTTTCACCGCTCAGCTGGAACCGGGCGAGGACATCGGCTTTTGCTTCCCGATCCATGGCTGGCGTCCTCCACGCATCGTCGTCGACTTCGTGAAGCAACTCGTCATCGATGCCACCGGGCACTATGTCTATGCGCTCTGCACTGCTGGCGACACGGTAGGTGAAGCCATGGACATCTTCCGCCATGTGTTGTCCGAGAAAGGCATCAAGCTCGATGCCGCTTTCTCGTTGCTCATGCCGGAGTCGTATGTCGGCCTGCCTTTCATGGATGTAGACAAGAAAGAACGTGAGAAAGCCAAGCAGGACAAGGCTGCGGAAAACCTGAAAGCCTTTGCACAACAGATCGAGCAACATCAAAGGCACGTAGAGCACCTGACCATCGGCCGTTGGCCACGCATCAACAGCCGCGTCCTCGGTGCCGCCTTCTACCGCTGGCTGATCACCGACAAGCCTTTCCATGTTGTTTCAGACCGTTGCGTGAAATGCGGCATCTGTGCCTCGGTCTGTCCTGTCCACGACATCGACGGCGGACTCGGAAAAGAGCCCCGTTGGCTCCACAATGGTCAATGTCTGACTTGCTTCGCCTGCTATCACCATTGTCCGCACCACGCCATCGAGTTTGGCAACAGAACCCAGCATAAAGGACAATACTTCTTTGGCAGAAGAAAGCTATAGTGAGAATGCAATCTTCGCCATGAGCTCTCTTGGGCGCAGACGACTTAGAGTATACTGCATGTAACTGTCTGAAATTGTCGTCCGCTCATATTTCGTCGTTCCAAAGATGTTATTGGCACAGAGACTCAACTCATATCTTTTCTGACTGTACGTCACCTTGAAATCCGAGAAATAAGCGGTATTGACACTATGATCGTTGCTGTGATAGAGTTCATGAGTCCAGTCGAATTGCCAGTTTCCGGGCATAAAGAACAATGTTATATGATGGTTGAACGAGTTCTTTGCTGTCGTGTTTAATTCAGGATGTGTGGTGTTACTGGATTTCACGCTATTGAATGTAGACATCTCTTCCAAAGAGAATCGTGTACTTGGCATGAAAGAGAACTTGAAATAGGCTGACCAAAACTGCAAGTGACAGCGGTTTTCCTGTTGCGAGATCCATGCGCCATAGTTATTTTGCATCACACGACCAGCGAGCGTAAATGTTGTTTTGCCATACCCCAGAGCCTTGCTCACCTCAGCAGAGCCAAGCAGCTGTTCGTTGCATGATTTTCTATCAAGCGTTTGCATTGTGTACACATTGTCCTGATAGTCATAAGTAAACATAGGGACATCACTGGTCTTGACATAACTCCCTGATAGATTAAAGAATAGTCCAATGTTGGGATTGGAATATTTAAAATCTCCGCTATAGTTGTCAAGTGAAGTGAAGTCAAGTTTACCACTGCCTTTTATCGTAGTTGCATAATCTACAAAGTAATTCATTGGCACATTGTTACTGATGCCAAAACAAGTATACTGATGGCTATAATAAAAGTTCATGTCGATCGTCGCGTCAACCTTGTAACCGATATTGAAATAGGGATTCACAAACATTTTCTTATCGTCATTGCCTGCTAGCCGATAATCGCCAATATAGCAAGGCACGGACAACGATGACCGAATACCATATCGTTCAAAGCTAATGCGAGGCGACACCTTCAGTTTTATTTCTCTATAGTTGGCCTTTTGAGGCGCATTGCCTGCTAAATCAAGACCATCATGATGATAGCTTAACTGAGCTTCGTAAGAAATATACATACCAAAGAGAAGATGGCGGAATGCTGTGGAGACCCTTGCGTCAAGCGACTCCACATTCAATTTTTGCGGCATCGTGTCACTCAAGGTCAGCAGTTTACTCGGAAGATAGCTGTAGTTCATCCCCGCATCAATATGAAAGCTACGCCCATTGCTCAGCTTCCTGATGAGGCTGAAATCGTCATCGATGCCTCTTTTCCTTGGTTGCACGCTTTGGTAAACCGAAGTTCCATTGAGCGTTGTTGTAGCAGAAGATTCATTCCAGTTGACCGCCGCGTTCAGACGATTCTCCAAATACAGACTGTCTTGATTTTGCTTATACTGCATTTCCATCTTTGCTTCCCGTCTGTATTTGTTGGCGTCATACGTCTCGTCCATAATTGGCATACCCAAAATCGTGGTATAGACCGTCTCATCCTTTCTGTAGCCTATGGTTTTGTCGAACAGATAGGAACCTTGAAAGCGAAGAGTGGAGTTTCCATCTTTCTTAGAAAGCCAATTGGTGGCTAAGATTCGTGTATCGTTGCAATTATAACGTTCCAACTTCAGATCAGGCACACTGACCGGAATATTTTTTACCCAATCATTTTGAACACTTTCCAGATCAGAGCTCGAAGTCAAATCTCTCAATTCATGCTGTATGTCCTTTCCTGTATTGTTCCATTTATACATAGAAAAATTCTGATGCTTCTTGCCAAACAACATCGCGACTATTCTGCCGTCACGCAAGAAGTCATTTCCTACCCCACTTTGTATCTGAGCACCGATGCCTACTTCCACCACACCACTCAGCACTTCTTTGGCATCTTCCTCTAAGATCAGATTCAAAGCTGCCTGATCAGAAAAATTTATACCTTTCAAAGCTTTAATAGGTTGATGGTTTCTAAGCACTTGCACATTCTTTACTTTCTTGGCTGACAGATTTTCCGAAGCCATGCTATACTTGCTGCCCATCAGGTCGAGTCCTTCAATATAAAACTTATTAATGGGCTTTCCCTGATAGGTGATCATTCCCTTGTCGGAGACCTCCAGTCCCGGCATCTTCGCAATAACATCAGCTATGCTTCTGTCTTGTTTCTGACGAAAACCGGCAACAGAATAGATGAGAGTATCACTTTTCTGTTGTAAGCGCTTACTCTTCACTTCCACTTCTTTGATGTTAATGGCATCCTGACGCAGAAAGATCGTCATTCCGGGACGATATTCTGTTATTGGTACTTCAGCCATCGCATAGCCCAAATAACTCACAGACAAGCTTTTCACTCCTTGATCGTCAGACACGCTCAGAGAAAAGCTGCCGTCGCCAACTGTATTCTTGAATGCTACAGGATTGCCAATACTGTCCATTGCCACTACAGACGCATAATCCAAAGGTTTATGCGTTTTAGCATCCTTAACAAAGCCTCTGAAGTCCTGTGCGATTGTACTGAAAGGCAATGCCAACAATACCAGTAATATTAAATTTTTCAATACTGCAACTGTTTAGTAATATTCTTTCAGACAAGCCACACGAGACTTTGACTTGGTACCATAATGAATGCCGGTAATACCCATTATTTTGGAATAAGCTTGATGGTTAGCCTCTTCCAATTGCTTCAATTTTTGAACCTTAAGAGGGGTTGACTTAAGAGCATTTTTAAAGTCCACCACCATTGGCATGTTCACATTTGTTTTGATACCAATACAACTAAAGGAGAACTGCTCTTTTTGATCCTTTGCATAAAGGATCATACCCGGCAAGCCTCCAAGTTTCCAAGGCCCATCATGAATAGGAATCGAAAATGTATAATAGGCATACCACGTTCTACCCCTAAAAGTGCATTGAGCTTTCTTGCATGGAATATCCAAAATCACAGTATCACCTGGTAATAAAGTCCAATTCATTTCAGCCAAATCCTCCGAGTAGATAAAATGCTTATAAAGAAGGGTAATAACAGTCATCTTGTTATAGTTAGGATAATGCTTAATATCGATCTCATCGTATAAACTTATTGGGCCTTGCTGCGCAAGAAAGTCATTGGCAGAGCCACCGGATGACTTTATTTTTTTCCATAAATCATCATTGTCCTTCTGATAACGACTATAACAATACGTCACGCTATCTCCAACTTCCACACTTAGTTCATCATCGTATTGTCGTTTAGACGTTTCTGACATAGTCCCTTTTATTGCATAAGAGAAACGATAGCGAATGGTATCCACAACCATTTGTTGTGCATACATAGAAGATACGAAATTGAATAGAAGTATTAAAACAAAATATCTTTTCATAAGTTTGAAGGTATTTGACCTATAGGTTTAATAATTTCTGCAAAGATAGGCATAAATAATCAGAATTGCAAATTATGATGCAAGAAAGAGAATGATTGATCAATTCATGGACATCCATATCTAATCGTCAAATCCTTCATCCGGTTTACCTATTTTGCGCCACCCAAAGCCGATTTTATGAGCATATTGTCTTTGCGGAAACAAAGGTTATCAAGGAACTTGTATATGGCTTCCACGTCGTAGTCTTTGTTCAGGTATTGGCGGAGATACTCCACTGTGCGGAGTTTGCTGCCTGGATTAAATAGGCGACAAATGACCAAATGACGGAACATCTCGTTGTTTATCCCGCTATAACCTATCTTGTCGTAAAGACGTCCATATATAAGCTCGGGGCCAATCAATTGTATCTGCGTATTGGAAATACCAGAGAGGAAACGCTCAAGATCGTCTTTGAAAGGATAATGATAGTCCATCAGAATAGGCTGGCTGACCAAGTTGTGAGTCTATAAACTCACGGGCCTTACGTTCCAAAGCAAGCAATTCTTGCGCATTGGAACTTGTTCCGATAATCTTTACAGTTACATTCTTGCGAGAGCATCTGTCCTTCCTTAGCACCTCGATGCTATAGGCACCTGATCTGTGGCGTTTCTTGTGTATGAACATGATGCAAAGATAGCTTGCGCAACCCAAAATCCCAAATACAAAGTGTCACTTTATTGATTTTAATGATTTATGGTCGTTGACAGACGTTAACGCGGAAAACAGGAAAAATATCATAATATATGTTGCCACTTTCATCAATTATTAGTATTTTTGTAAAGTGAAACCTATTTATTTGATATGAAGTATTCTGCTCTTAAGAAAATGCTATCCGTGATCGCCTTGTTATTATGTATCTCGTGTAGCGATGAAACAGAAACAATCTCTGACCTGAGAGGAGGAGACGAAGTATCCCAAACGGTACTCGACAAAGGAAGTTATACCCTCAGCAAGGAAGGTGGTATGACCGAGTTCAAGTTTACGAATGTGAGCGTTGATTCGTGCTATATTCAGTCAGAACATCCAAACTGGCTCATGTTAGATAAAATAGGGAGCTATTCCGATGAACTGGATCTATACCTGACAGCTCAGCCCAACAACGACTGGGACACACGTACGGCGAAGCTCTGCTTGATGAAGGGAAAAGAACGTAGGGACATTACCTTCAGTCAGAGCGCCTTTCCGAAGATGGAAAGTAGCACGCAAGTCATCAAGTTGGCGCCTAACGATACGGTTTTCACGTTTACCGTGAAGACGAACGTTCCCGTGCGTATGAAAGCCGATGTAGCAGAAGGACTGTCATATATCTACTATGATTATGAGCAGCCCAGCCATGAGGAAGGCAAGGCATGGACGATCGCGGTCAATGGCAAGGTGCCGAAGAATGAAGGTTTAGGCAAGGCATCCACCATATACGTGATGGGTGATGGCGTGCCAACGGCAAATGTCATCGTGTGGCAAACTGGAACCGTAGGTGATGTGAATCCCGTGCTCAACAACTTAAAGCCAGGTGCCTTAGCCGAATTTCTCTCGGCAGATCCCAAGACCACGCCCTACATCAAAAGTCTGAAAGTGTCGGGCGAGCTCAATGGTGACGATATCTACGCACTGCGCACATTACTGACCCGATACAAGACGCTGAAGGCCCTCGACTTGTTTGGCGCACGTATCGTCAGTGGTGGCAAGGCGTATCTCACGACGGCGTTGAACGAGCAGTATTATACCCGTAATGATGAAGTGGGCGAGGATATGTTCCGCGACTGTACGAGTCTCGAAAAGATCACGCTGCCTGAGCATCTCAAGGCGATTGGCATCCAAGCCTTTGCTAATTGTTCTTCCCTGCAAGGTATCGAGATCCCCTCTACGGTGAAGAGCATTGATAGTCAGGCTTTCTTTTCCTGCACGAACATGTCATTTATTGGTATCCCCATCGAAGGCTCACAGTTAGAATATATAGGGCCAGGAGCCTTCTCCACAGGCTCAGTCCTTGACGACCTGTATATCCCTGCCACTGTGAAAGACCTAAGCAGACTTGCCTTCTCACCCTGTCGGGTGCTTGAGTTGCATGTACAATGGACAACACCGCCTAATGTAGTGATCACCAAGCAACTTGCCAAGGGCAAGCTTTATGTCCCCAAGGGCTGCAAGGCCGCTTATACTGCCGACAAGAATTGGGGTAAGTTCTCAGATATCCAAGAGGAATAACAACGCAATATAAGACACTAAACTGTCAACCAAGTACACAACCGTAACAACTATATTGCTGTCAACGCATCATCTTCGATGACATAAAAGAATATGACCGAGTATTGAGAATATTTACATTCTTGATATTCGGTCATTTTTGTATTCTCTATATTCGGTTATATTCTTTATTCCGCATAGCGGAGCGTTCCACTTAAAAGCCAATATAACTTTTCTTTATACTCTCTTCCAGCGACAGAGACGGCTGAAAAGTACCTAACAACTATTGTGGCATGCCCCTTTCGGCATGACCTTCGAAAAACAAACTTATTGACAAAAGTCTGTCAACCTTTTAACACATTCTAGAGAGACCACCGGACTGAAAACTCGAAAAAAGAAAAATCTGAGGGGGAAAAGAGAAGGTTTTTAGGAGAAAACAACTGAGATGACCAAGTCAGATAACTGAGTTGACCAAGTCAAATAACTGAAATGACCGAGTAAAACAACTGAGATGACGACATCAAAACAGTGGAATGAGACAAAATTCTCTAGAAAATTTTGTCTCATTCCACTGTTTTGATAGAACCAAGAAAGCGCAACGCAACGTATATCACTGTTAACCAACAAGTTAACAAAAATGCCTCAAAATTGCGAAAATTGAAGCAAAGGACAGTTTGATTCTGAGAATCGCATTCTCAGAGCCACTTTTTTGTCAGTTTATTCAACAATCGAACAAAATATGGAAAAGGTATGTAGCATATTTCAACTTCGGGAGTTTGAAACAAAAAAACTCCCTGCCCATAGGTAACTACGAGCAGGGAGCAAATAAATATGTTTGTGAAACTATTACTTCACGTAAACAACAGCAATACGGTTGGATGTAGTACCCTGAACACCCTTGCCGGTAGCCTCGTCGACTACAACACCATTGTTCTTGAGATACTTAGCGACCTCATCGGCACGAGCCTGAGACAGCTTGTCGTTGATCTCTTTGCTACCCTCTGGAGAAGCAGTACCAACGATCTGAACATGCTTGCCGCTCTTCACAGCGTCGAGAGCTTTCTTAGCTTCCTTGGTCAGAGCGCTCTTGCCCTGAGCAAATGTAACGAAGACAAGGTTCTCTACTTTCACCTCCTGAGGAGCCGGAGCCTCTTTCACAACCTCCTTGACAACCTCCTTAGGCTTCTTAGCCAACTCGTCGCGCAGATCGTTGATCGTGCTGTTGAGCTGATCGATCTCAGCCTGGTCATAAGGCTTCACGATCTTGAAGTTGTGTGTGCCGTTGCTGGTGTTGAACTTGTAGACGACACCGGCATTGAGCTGAACAAAGCTATTGTTGATGTTGTAAGCAACCTTCTGCTCACCGTCGAAGCCATTGAGAGCCCATGTGATAGAAGGCTCAACATATACCTGCCATGCCTTAGCCTCACCCAGGTTGAAGGCGAAGTCGATGCCTGCCTTAGAGGTAAGAGCATTTCTCTTTGCGAAATAAGTAGCGGCAGCATCGTCTGCATTGACATTGACTGTACGGTTAGCAACAGCACTATTGCCGAAGCTATGGTACCAGCCCAAGCCATAGACAGGGATGACCTCGAAGCAGCGGGGCTCACCTTTGTAGCCACCGAACCAGTTGCTGAGGTTGACAGTAGCCAACAGGCTTGTGTTCATAGAGCGAACAGCAGTGCCGAAAGAGTTGGCTGGCTTATTAGAGAAGTAAGCGTTGCTCTCAGCAGCGAGACCAAAGACAGGTGTGAACCAACGGCCAACACGAACGCCGAAGTTAGGATCGAGACCTTTCAGCCAAGCATGGCCTGTTGTCTTGGTAGCCACGCCACCATTAATGCCAACATAGAAGTTGTCGAATGTTTTGCTCTCCTGAACAGTCTGTGCAGATGCGCCAGCAGCTACCAAAGCTGCAGCCATCAATGTAAATAACTTTTTCATAATTTACTTTTGACTTTTTGTAATAATTGATACTTTCTGTTATTCTGTATACAAACTGCGTGCAAAGTAACGGGATTTTTCTTAAACCTCCAAATATTTTTAACAGTTTGAAGTCTATAAAACAATAATTAACAAGATTCAAGGAGTTGAGGACTACAAAATAAGAAGAAAAGAGCAAATTCCTACCAAAAAAGGCAGACGACAGAAAGTCACTGTCATCTGCCTATATGTCAACCGACGCAGTCGCCTATCAGCGAGTCTTCTACCCTATTGCCGAGGGATGGTGATCACGGTCACGGAATAGGGTTTAAGTGTAATCGTGGATCCACTGACACGAGTGGTCTCCACCTTAACATTCTTATCATTGGGCTGTCCGCTGAAACCTACGGCCTCAGCACCTTGGGGAATCGTCATCCCCTTCACATCCACTGTCAGGGACTGCGGCAAAGCGTTGACGAGTTTCACCCAGGTGGTTCCCGTCTTCTGATCCCGAACGACACTCGATGCCACGCGATAGCGGATGGCCTCAGGCAAAGAAAACTGAGAAGCGAGATAGCAGTCACCGGCACTGTTGCCCCACAGTTGCTGGGTATAATAGCTGGGAGTCAGTGCCGTGATGCTGTCTGCATTGAAGTAGATCATGTCGGGATTCCAGTTCTGATGAGCCTCATTGCAGAGTAGCGGTGCATAGCTTGCCATGCTGACGATATCGCCATTGCGCTCGACATTGCACAGGTGGATGGCCTCGACCAACGCATTCTCCACACGACGGTCGCGGGATGCCCACTCGCCGAGATAGACCTTCGGGCCTTTGCGGTCGTAGTCGTCGTAGTAGTCCTGATGATGCAGAAACCATCCCGGTGACTCGTAGTAATGCTCGTCGACCATGTCGATCAGATTGTGATGGGCTTTGGCAAAATGCCAGCCCTCGATATAGTCGGCCGACGGATTATGGAAAGGTCCCACCGTGCCACAGACGATGATGTCGGGATACTTCTCTTTAATGGCTTTGCATATCATCTCGTAACGTTCCTCAAAGGTCGTGGAGACGAGATCTTCGTTGCCTATACCTATATATTTAAGGTGGAATGGTGCCGGATGACCAGCGTCGGCACGCATCTTGGCCCATTTGGAAGTGGCAGGATCGCCATTAGCCCATTCGATCATGTGAAGGATCTCCTGACAGTAAGCCGGCATATCCGCCATCGGGATTCCACCTTGCTGACCGCCGTAGCCGTCCTTGTCGGCAGCGGAGTTCTGACAGGGTACGCCCGCAGCCAGCACGGGAAGTGGCTCGGCACCGATGTCCTCACAGAACTGGAAGTACTCGTAGAAGCCCAGCCCGCGTGTCTGATGGTATCCCCAAATATTCTTCGCGGGCTTGCGGTCCTGCCAAGGGCCTACACTCTCGTTCCAATGATAGATGTTGTCAAGTCCCTGTCCATGGCTCATGCAGCCCCCGGGGAAGCGCACAAACTTTGGATGAAGGGCTGCAATGGCCTCTGCCAAGTCTTTGCGGAGCCCGTGTCCCTTGAAGGTGTCGTGAGGAAAGAGGCTCACCATGTCTACGGCGATGCTGTCGTCTTTCAGAGGTGTCAGCATGAGCCTGACCTGACTCTTCAAGGCTTTCTTGTCAATGACCAAAGGCAGAGCGTAGCGCTGCCAGCCCTCACCCTCGACTTTCACCTTCTCTTTTGCAAGCATCTCACCCTTGTCGTCGACCAGGCTCACCAGCAACTGGTTCTTGCGTCCATTGTTGCAACGGGCAAAAACGGAGAAGTCGAACTGCTGGAGCGGCTCAGCCATCACACTGCCCCACCCGGTATTATAGAGTGTGTCTTGCTTGGCCAGAAGTACATAGTGAGGATTATTTTTGCTCAGAGGCTCCGCCGTGCTGACACGAATCGGATGATCGCTCTTCCATGCCGTCGTAGCATCCCAACCACGATGATCGTCGGAAGTATACTCAAAATCGCGGTTCTGGACAAGTTCGGCATAGAGGCCACCGTCGGCAGCATAGCTGATGTCCTCGAAGAAAACACCCATCAGCCGGTCACTGATCGTCTTTTGCTTTGACGGATCAATGGTGAGTGTCGTCGTCAGCGGTGAGGTGAGAGAAGCGAAACGCTTCGCGTCGTCCTTCATTGTCTCAGCACTCATGCGAGCATCATTGGCCATGGCGTCGAAATACTGGAAGAGATAATCCAACTGCAGCTTAGGCACGTCGAAGGCATTGCCCTGAAAGTTGATACCGGCAATGGTTGCTGTGTCACGCATCCAGGCAGCATCCTCTATCGTGCTCGCATCGGCAGATTCCGTGAAATGGCGGAAGTCATTGGAAGCCTGCACATAATGGCGGGAACCATCCTTAGCCTTGAAATAGATGTCGATATTGTCGGGATCCATCTGGAACATGATCGGCTCCAACACACCTTTCTCTTTAACTCGCGGATAGTCCTGCGGACGCCAGGTCACCAAGTCTTCACTGTAGGCAGCCGCAAAGCAGGGCGCATAGTTGTTGACGGAGAAGAGCAGTCGCCACGTTCCGTCCTGAGCCTGAATGACATAAGGCGAATACATCTTCTTTTCGCTGCCCCACGCACCATAGTCCGAACCACAGAGCTGTCCTATGTCCTGCCACTGGTTGCGATCAGTGAAGTAGGCTACATGTAATCCCTTGGTCGGTCCGGGAGAATAGAGAAAAAGTTGACATGTGGTGTCACGCCCGGCTATCTCATAGGAAGCCTGTTGACGCTGTCCCCAAACTGCCGATGGCAGTGAGGCTGTAACGAAAAGCGATGTAGAGAAGAGTAATAGTTTGGTGTTCATCGGTAGAAATTTTGAAATGGGAAGTAGATTCTTTTAAAGAGCAAAAGCAGTGAGCCCCCGAAGGGGCCCATTACCTTATTTGTAGTATTCCTTCTTAGCTGCGGCCAGCGTATTCTTCATCAATGAGCAGATCGTCATAGGGCCTACACCTCCGGGAACCGGTGTGATGAATGAGCACTTCGGTGCCACCTCGTCGAACTTCACGTCGCCATTGAGACGGAAACCTTTCTTCTTTGTAGCATCGGGCACACGCGTAGTCCCGACATCGATGATGACTGCGCCTTCCTTCACCATGTCGGCAGTGACAAAGTCTGGACGACCGATAGCCGCAATGATGATGTCTGCTTCACGGCACTCAGCCTTGATGCCCTTAGTATGGGAGTGGCAGACCGTCACCGTGGCGTCGCCGTATGGTTTCTGCATCATCAGCTGAGCCATCGGCTTGCCAACGATGTTGCTGCGCCCCAGCACCACGCATTTCTTTCCAGATGTCTCGATATGATAATGCTGCAAGAGCGTCATGATGCCTAACGGTGTTGCTGACACAAAGCACGGAAGGCCAATGGCCATGCGGCCTACGTTGATCGGATGGAAGCCGTCGACATCCTTGCGATAGTCAATGGCCATGATGATCTTCTGCTCATCGATATGCTTCGGCAGAGGCAGCTGTACGATGAAGCCATCAATCTGAGGGTCATTGTTGAGCTTAGCTACACAGGCGAGAAGCTCTTCCTCAGTGACATCATCCTCATAGCGGATCAGACGGGACTCGAAACCGCACTGCTCGCAGGCGATGACCTTGTTTTTGACATAGGTCTCGGAACCGCCATCATGCCCCACCAACACGGCAGCCAGACAAGGACGCTTGGTACCCTTTGCCACCATTTCCTTCACTTCCTCGGCAATCTGCTGCTTGATGGCAGTAGCAGTGGCCTTTCCATCTATCAACGTGTACATAGCTTATATTTATTGATTCATTGCGCCTTTCATGCGCGCCATATTTGCCATCATAGACTTCATCTGGTTACCAGTGACCATCTTCATCATCTTACGGGTCTGGTCAAACTGTTTGATGAGTCGGTTGACCTCCTGAATCGACGTGCCGGAACCTTTGGCAATGCGCTGGCGACGGCTCACGTTGAGCACCTCGGGGTGAGTACGCTCCTGTGGCGTCATACTGCGAATGATCGCCTCAATACCATTGAAGGCGTTGTCGTCGATGTCGATATCCTTAATAGCTTTGCCCACACCGGGAATCATAGAGGCCAGCTCCTTCAGATTGCCCATCTTCTTGATCTGCTCGATCTGATTGAGGAAGTCGTTGAAGTCGAACTTGTTTTTCTGAATCTTCTTTTGCAGTTTGCGTGCCTCTTCCTCGTCGAACTGCTCCTGGGCACGCTCCACGAGAGAGACTACGTCGCCCATGCCGAGGATACGGTCAGCCATACGGTCGGGATGGAACACATCAATGGCTTCCATCTTCTCGCCGGTACCGATAAACTTAATGGGCTTGGTGACAACCGTACGAATGGAGAGGGCCGCACCACCACGGGTATCACCGTCGAGCTTGGTAAGAACGACACCATCGAAATCCAAACGGTCGTTGAATTCCTTGGCAGTGTTGACGGCATCCTGACCCGTCATGGAGTCAACGACGAAGAGTGTCTCATCAGGCTTAACAGTCTCTTTCAAGGAAGCTATCTCATCCATCATCTGCTCATCAACAGCGAGACGGCCGGCAGTATCGATGATGACCGTGTCATAGCCTTTGGCCTTGGCTTCCTGGATGGCGTGGAGGGCAATCTCGTTGACGTTTTTGTTCTCAGGCTCTGTATAGACGGGAACGTCGATCTGACTACCTACGACCTTCAACTGATCGATAGCTGCCGGACGATAGACGTCACAAGCCACCAACAGCGGATTGCGGTGCTGTTTGGTCTTCAGCATATTGGCCAACTTGCCACTGAACGTGGTCTTACCGGAACCTTGTAGACCGGACATCAAAATAATGGCCGGCTTCTGTTCCAAATGCAACTCTGCTGCCTCGCCACCCATAAGGCTGGCCAGCTCATCGTGCACGATCTTGACCATCATCTGCCCAGGCTTCACGGCCGTAAGCACATTCTGACCAAGAGCTTTCTTCTTTACCGTGTCGGTAAATGTCTTGGCTACCTTATAGTTGACATCGGCATCCAGCAATGCACGCCGCACGTCCTTGAGCGTCTCTGCGACATTGATCTCGGTGATCTTACCTTCACCTTTCAATATCTTGAACGACCGCTCAAGACGGTCACTTAAATTCTCAAACATAATGTTAGTTCTATTCTATGATTAATTATACTTGCAAAGATACAGAAAAAAAACGAAACAGCGCCTTTTTAACTGTGTAATCATAGAAAAAAGACGAAAAGCGTAATCGTGAAAATGAAAGTTTTACAGTATAATATTAGCTCAATTGGGTGAAACGAAAGCAAAAGGGCATAAAAAAAGAGTCCCTCATCGAGGGACTCTCTTCAGCGGTGCGTACGAGATTCGAACTCGTGACCTCCTGCGTGA
>UMGV01014683.1_pt1 | contig 63841 bp, 58 predicted proteins | sample 1965361 | NCBI WGS metagenome assembly UMGV01 (sample SAMEA4836081, study PRJEB28245) | human gut metagenome | biome: gut microbiome; material: fecal sample | place: Denmark | collected 2008
TATTTAGATTATGAAAGTATCAATGGATTGAATTTATATTGCTATTGTTTTAATAATCCTGTGAATTACAAACAAAGACTCGTTTCTTCTGATAGTTCAATTATTGATTTAACGTTCTCTGGAACATTAGGTGTAGGATTCATACCTATTGTAGGTGTTATAGGTGGTAGTTCTGGAATATTTAACCATACACTAAAAGGTGCATTTAGAAATGGATTACTATTTGGTAATGGAAGTATCACTAGTTTTTATGCTGATTGGAATGCAAGAGCTCAAATTAGTTTAAAAAAAGGTACTTTTAAGGTTGGCATTGCAGGTAAATTTTCGATATTAAATGTTAGTGGACAAGTTGGATTTGGAACAAAGGATTTGAATTTATCTTTGAAAACTGTTGGCGATGCATTAACTGTATCAGGAATGGCAGGTATATTTATTGATCCTAAAGAGAATACTTACTTCACTGGTGTGGAACTAAAAGCTACAGCGTTGAGTGTAAGAGTTGGTGGACAACTTGATATATTTGGACTTCAAATAGAGGCCGGGTTATCTGGAGAACTAGGTTCTATTGGTGGAAGATTAGGTATTGGATTAAAACCTACTAATGATGGAAAAATGGAATTTTATTTTCACTCTGGACTTGCACATGGTGTAGGTTGTGATTTCTATATTAGAATTCGATTTGATGGATTATTTTAATAAGGAGGATTAGACTATGAATAAGTGTTGGAATAAGTGCTGGTACAATTATGGTAACATTTTTAAAGTTAAATTAAGAAATCATTATTGTTATAAATGTGGCGAGAAATTAATGGTCACTAAACATCAAAAAGTGGTAGATCAAAAGTCAGAAGAGGCAAAATATTATAGTTTTGATGCTTGTGGAGAGCTAATGGTGGGACCATGCGAATTTATTCATAAAGTATTTTTCTGTCCTAAGTGTTCTCAAAATATTGAATTTATAACTCAGATTAATCAAGAAGATATTGAAATAATCATCAAAAAGGTTATAAGTTATTTTAAAAAAAGAAATAGAGAAATATCTATATCAAAGAGTTATGAAACAAAACTAGGCAAACTTATAGAAAACGACTTAAGTTTGAATGATGATATTATTTTATGCCTACATATATCTGAAAATAACAAAGAGTCTAAAACATATGAAATTCCAATAACTAGAAGAGGATTTTGGGAACGACCGTATTATTTTAATATATCTAAAAAGAAATTAATTAATTTTATTAAATAAAACTTCCTAAGTACTTCAAATAAAAATGGCTCTGTAAAGAAGCCTTGTGATAATAAAAAATTTAAATTTTTAACTAGGATGATAAAGCGTCCCTGTCAAAATCTCTTGTGATTGTTTTGATATTAAAAATCAAGTTAAACGATGTATATACATACAATTAACTTGATTTTTTTAAACTATAATTATAATTATATTTATTGATTTAAAAGACTATAAATGTTATAATTATGGTGAGTTTAAGATTATATAAGGAGGCTCTTTATGACTTTATGCAAGGGAAAAAATTTAATAAGAAAATTATCTTTATTATTATTTTTATTAATTATGGTAGTTTTATATTCAGGATGTAATATATATAAAGACTATAGCAAAAATAATATGGATGTTACGGGTGTAAAAGTTTTTGATTCTGAAAATAATGAAGTGATTGGAAGCTATAAAAACTATTATAGGGATATCTACAATTGTTCAAAGGTAAGTTATAAAGGCAACTTAATACCCATGAATTCTGCTGCTCCAGTATTTAATTACTATACTATAGATGCAGAAGAAGAGAAAGCCTATGTACTGAAAATTTATTTTCATTCTGAAAAAGGATATAAACTTTCTAAAGTAAGTATTTATTATAGTGATATAAATGAACTTACTGAAAATGAATTCGAAAGTACTGATATTGAAAAAGTAAATAAAGATTATGTAGTTACAATAAATATAAATAAAATTGATAGTACTAATCAATTGTATACAATTAAAGGTTGGTATTCAGGTGATAATGAGAATACATTTTCCTCAAAAGGCAGTAATACTTATATTAAAGGTGCATTCTTTAATTTACCTAATGAAAATAAATTAATATGTTAGTAAAATTATTATATTTTTATTTATTTAAGGCACTAATAGTAACAATAATTACTGAAGAACTTTGTCTTGTGATTTTAAGAGAAAGACGCTTAAAGGTATATATTATATGTCTAATAATGAATATATTGACTAACGTCTCTATGAATATTCTTTTGCAATATGCGCATAATTATTATTTATCTTTAGTAATATTAGAAATTATTGTTTTTCTTGTTGAAGGAATAATCTATTTTATAGTTACAAGAAATTTGAAACTAGCTATACTATATGCTTTAGTTTGCAATCTAAGTAGTTTAAGTATCGGAATGCTTATATAAAAAAGCTAACAATGTATTTGCTAGCTTTTTTTAATACTCTGCTTTTTTGAACAATTCATATGCAGAGATAATGTGTTCATATAGTTTATCAACTTCCTCATCTGTTAATTTACACAATCTATTTATAAATTCTTTATTGCGATCTTTCTTTATTTGTTCTAGTTCGGTATTACCTTTTTCAGTCATAGTTATTAGAAATTCTCTACGTGAATGAGGATTTAAAGATCTTGTAATTAAACCCATTTCCTCAAGTGAATCAACAAGTTTTGTTGTCTGTTGTTTTGATATTCCTAAGAAACTAGAAATCACATTCATTGGTCTTCCATTATCAGAATTTGAATGAGAAATAAATATAAGCGAGATAAATTGCAAATGGGTAAGTCGTGATTTTTTTTCTTCTATTTTATTATTAACTTTAAAAACAGGAAATACTAATAATGCTTTACCCAATATTTGTTCTAATTTTTGTTCCCTTGTCATTGTGATCACCAACAAAATTATAACATTTTCTTAATAAATTGTCAACAATTATTAAAAATAATTATATGTTGATAGTAAATAATTATTGACAATAAACAAGTATGATTGTATAATATTTACTGCTAAGGAGGTAGTATATGTTCAAGTTATTAAAAAAATTAAAGAAAATAGATTGGGTGCTGTTAGGTATTTCTGTTATCCTAATTGTTGCTAGTGTTTATGTAGATTTACTAATTCCCGATTATATGAAAGAGATAACTACAATTATAAGTGAGTCAGGAGAAGTAAAAAGTGTTGTCCTCACAGGTTTAAAAATGTTAGGTTGTTGTCTTGGAGGTACTGCTCTTACAATACTTTCAGGATTTATAACATCATTTGTTTCCTCTGATTTAAGTTATAATGTTCGTAAAGAATTATTTGATCATGTTATCGATTTAGATTCACAAACTGTTGATAATTTTCAAACGGCTTCATTAATTACGAGAACAACTAATGATATAACTCAAATTCAAATGTTTATGTCAATGGGACTTACAATGCTGATTAAGTCGCCAGTTCTAGCAGTATGGGCTATTTTAAAAATAGTTAATAAAAGCTTCCAGTTATCACTTGTAACTTTAGTTGCTGTTATTTTAGTGTTAACAATGATTATTACGATTACAAGTTTGGTTTTACCTCGCTTTCGAAAAGTTCAGAAATTAACTGATGAAGTTAATAAAGTGGCTCGAGAAAACTTAACAGGTTTAAAAGTAGTAAGAGCATTTAATGCTGAAAAGTATGAAGAAGAAAAGTTTGATAAAGTTAATACAGAACTAGTTAATACGCAATTATTTAATCGAACTTGCTTTTCTTTTTTAAATCCTGGATTAACGCTAATTATGTCAACATTATCACTTGCTATATACTGGATTGGTGCATATTTGATAAATAAAGCAGGATTGTTAGATAAAGCCAATTTGTTTAGTGATGTTATTGTTTTTGGTTCATATGCTATTTATGTTATTCAAGCATTTATGTTTCTAGCAATGGTATTTATGATATTACCTAATGCTAAAGTTAGTGCGAATAGAATAAATGAAGTTTTAAACTCAAAAATAATGCTTAGAGAAGGCAATGAAACAAATTCTATAGTTACTGGTAAGTTAGAATTTAAAAATGTTTCTTTCCACTATGGTGATGGAAAAGATGTTTGTGAGAATATCAATTTCACTGTAAACAAAGGCGAAACTTTAGCAATCATAGGGCCAACTGGAAGTGGTAAAACAACAATTGTATCTTTAGCCTCAAGAATATTTGATCCAACAGGAGGCGAGGTTTTATTAGATGATAAAAATATTAAAGATTATACCTTTTCATCTCTATATTCAAAAATAGCTTATATTCCTCAAAAAACTATTCTTTTTTCAGATTCAATTGTAGATAATCTTAAACTTGGCAAAAAAGATGCCAAAGAAGATGATATTAAAAAAGCCTTAAATATTTCTCAAGCGTCAGAATTTGTAAATAATCTACCAGAAAAAGAAAATACAATGCTTAGTGAGGGTGGAAATAATCTTTCTGGAGGACAAAAGCAAAGAGTAGCTATCGCAAGAGCTTTGTGTAGAAATCCAGAAATAATAATTTTTGATGATTCGTTTTCGGCTTTAGACTATAAAACTGATAAAAATTTACGTAATGAAATTAAAACTCAAAAAGAAGGTATAACATCTATAATTGTTGCCCAAAGAATTGGAACAATAAAAAATGCTGATAAAATAATAGTTGTTGATGAAGGAAGAATAGTAGGCATGGGAAAACATCATGACTTATTAAAAACATGTCCTTTATATTTAGAAATTGCTTCAAGTCAATTATCACAAGATGAATTAATGAAGGAGGGAAAATAATGAATAGAATGGTAAAAGTAACTCAAAAGTCAAAAAATGGAAAAAAAGCATTTAAAGATTTATATTCATATGTTAAGCCATATCATAAAGTATTTTTATTTGCCATTATTCTTTCTATCATTAGTGCTATTTTAGTAATTATTGGTCCTAATAAAATTGGTGAAATAACTAACCTTATCCAAAAACCATTTGTTGATTTCAAAAAAACAGGAGTTTTATCAGATATTGATTTAGTATCTATAGGAAAAATAGGTATTTATTTATTAATTATATATTTGCTTAGTTTTATTCTTTCATTAGCGATGAATATTTTATTGCAACGTATGACATTAAAAATAAGCAAAAAAATGCGCGATGATTTAATTAAAAAAGTAAATAATGTTCCGTTAAGTTATTATAATGAAAACAATTATGGAGATATCCTAAGTAGATTCACAAATGATGTTGATACAATTACTCAAAGTTTGAATAACAGCTTGGGGTCATTTGTATTTGCTGTTTGTCAGTTCATAGGTTCAATTATTATGATGTGCATAACAAGTTTTGTTATGGCTATTACTGTTATTCTATCAAGTGTTTTAGGATTCTTAATTATGGGAATAATAATGAAAAATTCACAAAAGTATTTTAAGGATCGTCAAGAGTCATTAGGTAAATTAAATGGATACATTGAAGAAATATATTCAGGTAAAAATGTTATAAGATGTTTAGGCGCAGATAATGAGGTTAAAGAAAACTTTAATTCTTATAATGGTAATGTTAGAAAAGCAAATTTTATGTCTCAGTTTTTATCAGGAATGATGCCTTCGATAATGACTTTTATTGGTAATTTAGGTTATGTTTGTGTATGTATTGTTGGAACAATTCTAGTATTAAATAAAAACTATGAGTTTGGAATTATTACAAGTTTTATAATTTACGCTCGCCTATTCACACAACCATTACAAACATTCTCACAAACTATGACACAAATGCAGTCTTGTTTAGCATCAAGTGAACGTGTTTTTGGTTTCCTAGAAGAAAAAGAACTAGAAGATGAAAGCAAAAAAACAGTACAAATAACTAAGCCATTAGGTAATATAGAAATATCTCATTTGAAATTTGGTTATGATGAAAAAATAATAATTCATGATTTTAGTTGTAGCGTAAAAAGCGGTAGTAAAGTTGCTATTGTTGGTCCAACAGGAAGTGGTAAGACAACATTAGTAAATTTATTAATGCGTTTCTATGAAGTAAATAGTGGTAGTATCAAAATTGATGGTGTTGACACAAAAGATATGAAGAGAGAAGAAGTACATAAACTATTCTCAATGGTTTTACAAGATACATGGCTTTTTGACGGAACAATCAAGGAAAATTTAATTTTCAATTGTGAGAACGTTTCTGATGAGGATATGATAAAAGCTAGCAAAGCTTGTGGGATCCATCAGTTTATAGAGAGTTTACCTGAAGGTTATAATACAAAACTAACTGAAGCTACAAATCTTTCTCAAGGACAAAAACAATTATTTACGATAGCTAGAGCGATGATTCAAAATTCACCAATGTTAATATTAGATGAAGCTACATCGAATGTCGATACAAGAACAGAAATAGTCATTCAGAAAGCTATGGATGAATTAACTGAAAATCGTACATCGTTCGTTATTGCCCATCGACTCTCAACAATTAAAAATGCTGATTTAATATTGGTCTTAAAAGAAGGAAATATCTATGAACAAGGAACACATGATTCACTTCTTCAAAAGAATGGATTCTATGCAAGCTTATATAATTCTCAATTTGATGAAAAGAGTAATGGTTCTATTGATTCATTAGTGAATATTACAAATAATTAATAATAGCAAACTTACAAATTAAAAGTTTGTAAGTTTTTTCTCAGAAAAAAAGTTAATAACAACTATTGGTTTAATTGCCTCAATTATTTTTTGTAAATTTGGCTTGTGATAATTAACAAAAAATTATTTAATTTTATTCTTTGAAAGTTTTAGATTTTTTGTTTATATATGATGATAATTAAAAAAAATTATAAAAAATAAATTAATTGTGTTTCTATTTATTGATAGTTGTGATATAATTTCTAAGTAAGAGAACTTTGATTATAATTGAAGGTTAATAAATGAATAAAACAAATGAATTTTACGAAAAACAAAAACCTTATAAAGTAATACTTAAACTAGACCCACTTGTAATGCTTGCTCAACTAATACAAGCACTATATAATATTGTTAATAAATTATTAATGGTAAATATTCAGAAAGATATTTAACAACTCTTTCTATAATAAGTATATCCTTTGTAACTTTTGATGATTGCATCTGCTGTTGGAACAATTGGTTTTATGGTAATAGTTTTAAGCTTTATAATAATGGGTACTTCACTGATTTATCCTGTGTTTTTCCAAGCTGTAAGCTGCCCTATTAAGAGCTCTTTATTGACAGGTGTTTGAAAAGTTATCTTATTTGTTCCTTTATGATATATATTTTCCAGATTTGGATTAAATTACTTTTGGTTAATTTTTATCTTTAAAGAAGTAATCACTTCAGTTGTTGGATACATATTATAGAAAAAATTTATTAAAAGCAATAGGAATTAATCAAATAACTAATGCTTAAAAAATATAATTTGTCACTTTATATTTACAGAATTTGTCTTATGTATATAAATGATTATTGTTAGGAGTTGTGCAAATGAAAACTAGAAATATTGTATTGCTTTCGTTTATGAGAATGTTTATTCTTTTATTACAATTATTGCTAATTGTATTTATATTTATGGAGGTAAGTTTTCGTATTTCCGAAAACAATTCCTTTGTTTGGAGTCCTAACTATGAACAAATAGACATAAGATCACTTTTAAGTAAAGAAGAATTAAGTGATGAAGATTATAAAACGCTCTATGAACAAACAGGACTAACTAAAATTGGTATCGATAGAACATTAGAACATGGTGAACTTGGAAGATCAAGAGTACTTACAATCCAAAAAAATTATTTTAAGGAACATACTTTTTACTCAACAGAGTTTGGTCTATGGATGTGTACAGATTACATCAAAGAATATGTTAGAAATACATATTTAGAAGATGGAGATATTATTGTAACTGCTTCAACACACCTTGGAAGTATACGAATAGGTCATGCTGCTTTAGTAGTTGATGGAGAAAACGAAGAAATACTAGAAGCTGCAGCTTATGGTGAAACAAGTTCAATAGCAACAGTTGATGGATTTAATAATCGAATTAACTTTTTAGTTTTGAGACCAAAAGCTTCAAAAGAATTAAAGAATGAAGTTGTAAATTATGCTAAAAATAGTTTGGTCGATATACCTTATTCAGCATTTTCATCATCATTTACAGATTCAATAAGAAAAACTCAATGTGCTCATATTGTCTGGTATGCTTATCACAAATTTGATTTTGAGTTATTAAAGAATGATAAATTAATCGTTTTGCCTTATGATTTGGCATCTTCTGAAAAAGTAGAAGTCGTACAGACATTTGGTTTTGACCCAAATGTTCTTTGGGACTCATTGTATAAATAATTGGAGGAAAAATATGAGAAGTTTGCTTTTAATGCGTGGCGCTCCTGGATGTGGGAAGTCAACTTGGATAAAAAATCATAATCTTGAGGAATATGCACTAAGCCCTGATAATATTAGATTGTTATGTTCATCACCAAAACTTAACGTAGATGGGACTATTTCAGTATCACAAGAAGATGATAATTATGTTTGGAATACTCTTTTTGAAATTTTAAAACATAGAATGGAAAAAGGAGAATTTACAGTTATAGATGCAACTTGTTCGAAAACAACCGATATAACTAGATTCAAAAAGATTGCTCAAGAGTATAGATATAGAATGTACATTGTTGACTTTACAATCGTACCAATTGAAGTTTGTAAAAGACAAAATAAGATGCGCAATAGTCTAAAGGTAGTTCCTGATAAGACTATAGACAAAATGTATGCTAGGTTTGCCTCACAAGAAATACCTAGTGGTGTAAAAATCATAGAACCTAATCAATTTGATAGTGTATTAGAAACACCAATCGATTTATCAGAATACGAAAAGATAATACATATAGGTGATATACATGGTTGCTATGATACTTTAATGCAGTATTTTCAAAATGGGATTAATCCTAATTATAATTACATTTTCTGTGGTGACTATATAGATAGAGGTGACCAAAACGCAGAGGTTTTAGAGTTTTTGTATTCTATCAAAGATTTACCTAATGTATCAATACTAACTGGTAATCATGAAAGATGGATATATAATTATGGCAAGGATTTAGTTTCTAATTCAAAAGTTTTTGAAAATGTAACTAAAAAGGAATTAATTTCTAAAAAGTTTTCTCAAAAGAAAGCCAAAATGTTATATCAAAAAATGAGACAAGTATCACATTATTTGTATAATGGTATTGAAGTTTTAGCTTCACACGCTGGTATTCCAACTTTAGAAAACAATTTATTATACAGACCTACTAATGATTTCATAAAAGGTGTTGGAAATTATGAAGATATTGATAAGGTTCACGAAACATGGAAAAAGTTGCGTAAAGAAAATCAATACCAGGTTCATGGTCACAGAAACATTGCTGATGCTCCTATTGATGATGGGAGTTGTATGTTCAATTTAGAAGGTAATGTTGAATTTGGTGGTAAACTAAGAATTATCGAATTAGATAAAAACTTAAATTGGAAACCTGTTGAACTTGATAATCTTCAAAAAAACAAATGTCAATTCGCTTCAAGCAGAAAAGAAGATGTAGACGTAAATCCAATAAGTGTTGAAGAAGCTTTAGAGATGCTTAAAAATGATAAATATGTTGAAGAAAAAGACTTAGGAGATAATATATCATCCTTTAACTTTACTAGAGATGCTTTCGCAAGTAAAGCTTGGAATTATCGAACAATTCTAGCTCGTGGCTTATTTATCGATACTTTGAATGCACAAATCATTGCTAGAAGTTACAATAAATTCTTTAATATTGATGAAATGCCGGAAACACAAATTTCTAATCTTCGAAGAACTTTAGAGTTTCCAATATATGCGTACAAAAAAGAAAATGGTTTCTTAGCTTTAGTAAGTTATGACTATAACAAAAAAGATTTATTTGTTGCTTCAAAATCACTTAATAGAGGTGATTATGTAGGTTACATAAATAATATTCTAGAAGAAAATGGCTTACGAAAAAAACTACTTCAAGATTTACAAACTAGATATGATAAAGGTGAAAGCAAAACTTACATTTTTGAATGTATTGATCCTATTAATGATCCTCATATTATAAAATATTCACATAGTGAATTAGTTTTATTAGATATTGTTAATAATGATTTAGTATATAAAACAAGTAGTAGTGAAGATATTATTGAAACTTCAAAAAGACTTGGAATTAGACACAAAGAACTAATATTCATAATTAATAATTTTAATGAGTTTTATAATATTTATTTAAACTGTAAAGAAGAAAATTTCAAATTAGATGGTGAATATATTGAAGGTTTTGTTTTTGTTGATGCTAAAGGTTTTATGACAAAACTGAAAACAGGATACTATAACAAATGGAAAAAACTAAGAAAAATTTCCCAAACAGTTTTAAAAGATGGGAGACTTTCAAAAACATCTACGTTAACGGATGATATAGATAATTTATTCTATGGTTTCTGTAAGAAAATACATCAAGAATATTATGATAAGGAAACTAAAAAAATAATTAATCATCCTACTGATATAATTAGTTTGCGTGATGAATTCTTTAAAGAATTAAATAATTAAAATGACTAGTTTATACTGGTCATTTTTTAATATAAATAATTAAAACCTTTAATTATATAATATTTTTTATAATTGACAATTATAAGAAAATAAGGTAATATATTTGTGGTGAATAAAGTGAAAGTTATGCTTTTATATTATACGGGTACATATAATACAAGATATATTACTAATAGAATCAAAGAGAAAATAGATTTTGCACTTATTGAAAGTTTTGAGGTAGATGGCAAATCACAAATAATCAGTTTAGATGGATTCGATTATATAGGAATTGGCTACCCGATATATGCCTTTAATGTGCCTAATATATTTATAAATTATTTAAAAAAACTAACTTTTCCTAGTGATTCAAAATATTTTATCTATAAAAATAGTGGAGAGACTTATTCTCTTAATGATGCTAGTTCTAATAGTATTATTAAAGTTTTAAAGAAGCATAATTGTTTAGTGCAAAATGAATATCACTTTATGATGCCTTATAATATCCATTTTCGTTTTCCTAATGATTTAGTAAATGAAATTCTTTTGATGGATGAAAAATTAATTGATATTTTACTTTACGAAGTTTTCAAAAACATTTCTAATATAAGTAAATATAAATTGAAACACAAATTTATTTCTGATATTTTTAAAATACAATACATAGGTGGATTTGTAAACTCATTCTTTTATAGAGTTAACGAAAAATGTTCAAAGTGTTTCCTTTGCGTGAAAAATTGTCCTACAGAAAATATATTTGAGGAAAGTGGTAAAGTTAAATTTAAACACAAGTGTGTGATGTGCATGAGATGTTCGATGTATTGCCCTTGTAATGCTATCTCTATTGGCTTTTTAAATGGTTGGAAAGTTAATGGAAAGTATGATTTTTCTAAAAGTATGGTAAATGACCATAAAGTCATTACTGAAAATACCAAAGGATTTTTTAAATGTTATGTGAAAACATATAACTATATTAATAAAAGATATTTAGAATTATTTGGTAAGAGTGATATTTGATTTGTGCTTGGTTTTTAAAAATCACATATAAAAAATATAATGAATATAAAAATGTAAATTAATAGAAATGTTCAAGCAAATGGAGGAAAATGAGTGAATAAAGATATTGCTATTGGAATGGAATTATGTAATCGCATAGATAAAAAGTATAAAGTAAAATTTGTTTGTAAGAACTCTTGTTTAGTAGTTTTTGTTGATGATAAACAGATATTTCTTATTAATGATGGTAAAATGTATACTGAAGTTCGTGATGAAATCAAAGACTTAGTAAAAGATAATAAATTAGGATATCCTTATCGATGTTCACGATTGTATTATGAAGTTGACGTTAATAATATTGAAAAGTTTAGATTTCTCATAGAAAGACTTTTAAGTGTTACACAGCGTAGTTATAGCACACAAGTATTTAAAAGAACATATAATTTGGACAAAAGAAGGTCTTATTAATGGATAAATATAAATTGACAAAAGAAGAGGAAGAATACTTCTATAAAATTGCAAACCCAATAATTAATTCTTTAGATTTCCAAAAGCAAAAGGATTTCATCCAACATGGTCATACATCAACATATGAACATGCTCTAAATGTTGCTTTAAGCTGTTATAAATATGCTCTTCGTAAGAAAAAATATCACTTAGAAGATTTAATCAAAGGAGCTTTACTTCATGATCTATGCCTTTATGATTGGCATAAATTAGGAGGCCGTAAAAGATTTCATGGCATTAGACACCCGAAAATTGCTCTTGATAATGCTTTGAAAAATTTTGAGTTGAGTAAAATAACAAAGAATATGATAAGAGCCCATATGTGGCCTCTAACAATATTTCATTTTCCTAAATATAAAGAATCATGGCTTTTATGGAAAATGGACAAAAAACAATCTTATATAGAGATGAGGAGAAAATAATTATGTTTATGTCAATGCTTTATTTATTTATGATTGGATCATTAGGTGGTTGGGTTATAGAATTATTCTTTCGCCGTTTTGTAAGTGCTAAAAAATGGATTAATCCTGGCTTTTTAGTGGGACCGGTTTTACCTCTTTACGGATTTGGATTAACTGGTATGTATGTTGCCACATATTTCTTAGATAAAATAGCCATTGAAAATGTTTATTTGAAGTGTATTATGATAACATTAATATTAGGTATTTTAATGACGTTAATAGAATATATAACAGGTTTAATATTTATCAAAAAAATGAATATCAAGTTATGGGACTATTCTGATAGACCTTTAAACATTCAAGGAATTATCTGTCCATTATTTTCTTTCTTTTGGCTTGTTATTTGTGCAGTATATTATCTTTTCGTACATAAATATGTACAAGGTATTATAAATGATATTAATGGTTTTAAATATTCACTTTTCTTTATTGGATTTTTCTATGGTGTATTATTTGTTGATATCGTATATTCATTTGATATTTCTTCAAAAATCAGTAAAGCTGCTAAGGATTTAAATATAGTTGTTAAGTATGAACATTTAAAGGTTAGCATTTCTGAACAAATGAAAGCCTTAAAGAAAAGAGCTAGTTTCATTTTCCCATTTAAATCTGTAAAGTCCATAAAAGAAAGTATAACAAATTATATTAAGAAAATAGAAAACAAAGAAACAAAGAGATAGTCATTTGGCTATCTCTTTATAAACTTATACATATAGTATGAAGGAGTTTACAATTGCATAAAAGACCAGACTTAAACAAAGATATGAGTGAAGAAACTTTCCTTAGTTATTATTATCTAAAAGAAGAACTAGTTAATTTTTGTAAAGAAAATAATTTACCTATTAGTGGTGGTAAAATAGAACTTACTGATAGGATTGGTTATTTTCTTAAATATGGAAAAGTGATTCCTCATATTGCAAGAAAACGTGATTATCCTAATTATGATAATATTAATGAACATACGTTAATTGAACCTAATATAAGATTTTCCGAAAAACATAGACAGTTTTTTAAAGAAAAAATAGGTGAAAAGTTTGCTTTTAATGTTTTGTTTCAAAAATGGCTAAAAACTAATTTTGGAAAAACATATGGGGAAGCGATAAATGCTTATTATGTCCTTTTAGAAGAAAAAAAGAAAAATAAAACCACAATTGATAAACAATTTGAATATAATATATATATTCGTGATTTTTTTGAATGCAACAAAGGAAAAAATTTAAATGACGCTATTAAATGTTGGAAGTACAAAAAATCATTACCTGGAAGTAATAAATATGATGATAGTGATCTTTGTGTCATAAGTTGCGAGGATAAATAAAAAGCTACCGCAGTGATAGCTTTTTTGTTTTATGCTTGACTTACTTTTGTTTTTGTTGTTTCAAGTTTGTTTTGGTCGACATTTTGGATATTGTACCATCCATTATTTTTCATTAAATTATAAACATCATTTTGCATTTTTAGTGTTTCAAATAATGTTTCATTGAATGTGTTATTCACATTTGTGTTTGCAGATTCTATCGAACCATGCATATATAGATCACATGATCCTTTTAGGGTAGTTAATAAATCTTCAAATAATTCTTTATCGTTCATAAAATCCTCCTATAATAAATCATAAAGTTTTTCATATAAGGTTTCTTGTTTAGCCTTAATATCACAAATTGCTTTTTTTAAATTTTGGTCTTTGACCATATTTTCGTAACGCATGCATTTTTTATGCATCATTTTTATATGCTCAAGAGCATCTTCAACGTACAATAATTCTTTTTCAGTCATTTATTTTCCCTCCTTGTACATTATATATTATTACAAAAAAAGGAAACTTTAAACATAAAAAATAATATAAAAGTATTTTTATATTTTTTAGGTCTTGAAAAAAAATAAAAAAAATGGTATAATAAATGTATGAATGCGTTTGCATACGGCATACGCTTCAACGGAATTATTCAACTATTACAGAAAGGATAAAGTATGAACAAAAGATTTAGTATTACAAAACTAATGTTAGTATTAACATTCTTGTTTTCTTTATTTGCTCTTGTAGGTTGTAAAGAGAATGAAAAACCTGACTTGAGTTTTAACAAAGTAGAACTTGAAGTTAAAGAAGGTGAAAGCTTCACTTTAAATCCTACAATTAAGAATTTAGAAAATGGTGCTATCGAATATACATTCGATAAGGATGGAATCGTAGAAATTAAAAATGGTAATGAGTTCGTAGCTAAAAAAGCTGGAACAGTAAAAATAACTGCTAGTTTAAAAGACTATAGCGAAATCAAAGTTGAAATAACTGTTAAGGTAGTAGCTGTTAGTGAAGCTAAATTAGTACAAGAAATTAAATTAACTGGTAATAATGAGTTAAAAGTTGGTGAAGAAACCACTTTAACTGCTGAAGTTTTACCAAGTGATGCTGATAATAAAGAAGTTTCATGGAAAGTTAGTGATGAAACTATTCTTTCAGTTGAAAATGGTAAAGTTAAAGCTTTAAAAGTAGGTGCTGCTACAGTTATATGTGAAGCACTAGATGGTTCTAATGTAAAAGCTGAATTAAAGATAACTGTAAAAGAAGCTGAAAGCTATAAAACAATAAAAGAAGTAATTGAAGCTAAAGAAGGCGAATTTACTATTAAAGGTATCGTTGCTGGTTTAAGTTCAAGTGCCTTTATTGTTAAAGATGAAACAGGTATGATTCTTGTTTATAAAGGCTATAGCTGGGAATGTGATCTAAAAGCTGGTGATGAAGTTGTTGTTAGCGGTACTGTAAGCGCTTATGGCAAAGCTATCCAATTTGGTCAAGAAGCAACTTATGAGAAAAAAGGTGAAGCTACTGCCCCAAGTTTTGAAGTTAAAGAATTAAACGCTGAAAAATTAACTGAACTTGCTGGTTTAGAAAGCTTAACTATTGAATATGTTAAAGTTGCTGGAAAACTTTCTATCAGTGGAAATTATGTTAACTTAAATGTTGAAGGAACTGAAGTTGTTGGAAGTTTATTATGCAGTAAAGAAATGCTAGAAGTTGTACAAGTTTTAGATGGTCAAAACATAGTTGTTACTGGCTTTGGTTCTTATATTTCTGGTAAAAACAAATATTATAATATTATCGTAACTGATGCTCAAGTTGATGGTTTTGCAATCGTTGGCGAAACTGAAATTAGTGTTGGTGATGATGCTGAATTAACAGTTGTTGGTGCAACTGAAGCTGTTACTTGGGAATCAAGTGATGAAACTGTTATTCAAGTTGTTGATGGATTAATTACAGCTTTGAAAAAAGGAACTGCAACTATCACTGCTAAGTCAGGCGACAAAACTGCTACTATTGAAATTACAGTTCTTGGCAAAGTTTACACAGTTAAATTTGTTGAAAAAGATGGCAAAACTGTTCTTTCTGAACAAAAAATAGAAGAAGGCGAAGCTGCTGTTGCTCCAGAAGCTCCAGAAATAGAAGGCTATGTATTTGTAAAATGGGATAAATCATTTGATAAAGTTACTCGTAACTTAACTATTAAACCTTTATATGGTTTAAAACACAATATCAATTATGTGCTTGATGGTGGAACTCTTCCTGAAGGAACACCTACAGTGTTTGGTCAAGGATATGCATTTACACTTCCTCAAGCCACTAAGAAAGGATATTTATTTGCTGGTTGGGCTCTTACTCCAACATCAAAAGATTATATGACACGTATACCTCAAAGTCAAAAAGAAGATATTACATTATACGCTAAATACATCAAGAAAAACTACTATGAAATTACATTTAATTTCGCTGGTGGTGTAGCTGATGATTTATATAAAGCATGCGGAAGTGAAGTTGCTCAATTAGTAACTGACAACTATAATTATAACAATGGTGCATTCTGGGCTGGTCAATATGCTTATGATTTATTCATTGGTGATTCATCTCATGATCCTGGTGCAACATTCTCAGATCGTATTTACATTGGTAAAGACAAATATACAGGCGTTTATAAAGTTATTAATATTCTTAACTCTGGTACATCTTCATGGCCAGCAGGTGCTGAATATGTAATTACCATTTCAACATCTTATTCTACATATCGTACACAACATGCAAAGGTTATGAAAATAAGTGTTGGCGATGTAGTTGCTTTCAGTAAAGATTTCACATTAACAACTAAGAATCAACCTACTACTATGTTCTTCTATAAACCAGAAATTGAAGGTTCTCAAATCACTATTAAAGTTGATAAAGACACTAACGTTATGGTTCCTGGAAGATTGGGATTTAACTTCTTAGGCTGGTTTGATGAAGAAGGAAAGAAATATGACAGTTTTGCTGACTTCGATGATGATATCACTGTAACTGCAAAATGGGAAGAATTAACTCCTGTTACAGATATTAAAGTTGAAAATATGGTAACAGAAATGTTAACTACTGATACAATAGACTTAAAAGCAGAAGTTATTCCAAGTGATGCTTTCTTCAAGACTATTTTCTTCCAAACTAGTGACAAAGATATTATCAATATCACAAGTGATGGTAGAATGATTGCTAAGAATGCGGGTAAAGCAACAATTACTATTACTGATTATGCTAAGAGAGTTACAAAGACTTATGAAATCAATGTATACCCTGTAACAAGTATTGACCTTACATTTAGTAATGGTTATAACGGATCTTTAAAAATTAATGAAAAGATGACTGTTACTCCTGTTGCTTATGGTAAGGATTATACAGATGTTAAATTTATCTATAGCGTAGATAACATGGATGTTGTTTCTTGCGATGCTTCAGGAAATGTTACAGCATTGAAAGAAGGAACTGCTATTATCACTGTTAAAGATGAAGCTGGTAAATGTGCTCCTGTTACATTTGGTGTTGTTGTTAACCAATTATCTCAAGAAGATAAAATTAATAAAGTTATGTCTCTATTAATTGAAAATAACTTCAGTGTTGTACAAACAGGAAATGCTTGTCTATACAATGATGGAACTAATAGATATTATGATTCTGTATATGGTAGCGTTAATAATTATCTATTTGATAAATTTGAAATCATTAGAAAATATGAAGAACAAGCTACAAAGAATGAAAATTGTCATAAAGATCGTCGTCCAACTGACCAAATCGAATTCGTAACTGTTCATGATACAGCAACATTAACTGGTACATCTGAATCAATCGCTCAATATATGTCAAGTGGAGAAACTTCAATTCACTACACAGTAGGTAATGATGTAATTTATTCAGTAGTTCCTGAAAAATTCATTGCTTACCATGCAGGTGATGGAACTTACACTACATTTGAATGGATTCCTTCTGGTGTTAAAGCTGAAAGCAATACAAAACCTGATATTGACTTAACAAAATCTGGTGATAACTATTACTTCGTAATCAATGGACAAACTTCTACAGTTGTAGCTCCTATCTCTGGCGAAGGCAAAACAATTCAAAATCCATCTAAGGCTAACCTTCCTGTAACTGGCCCTGTTTGGAAAGTAGTCAATGGCGAATACTATTTAGGTACTTCATGGGTTTGCTTCTCACAAAATATTAGTGGTATTATCTCTAACCATGGTGGAAATAATAACTCAATTGGTATCGAAATGAACGTTAATACATCTAATGATACATACGATTCATGGCAAAGAACTGCAAGACTTGTTGCTGATATTCTAATTAGAAATAATTTAGATCTTACAAGAGTAATGATGCACAACAACTGGTCTGGTAAGGGCTGCCCTCAAGTATTCATTAGTGGAAATTATTGGAGTTATTTCATGAAGATGGTAGAACTTAACTATACTCTTCAAAAATACTATAGTGATGTTGAAATAAGCATGAAGTCTAATGACCCTAAAATCGTTGATGAAACTGGTAGAGTTGTAAATGCTCCTGCTACAACAACAACTGTATCTTATGAAATAACTGTTAAAGCTGGTTCTGATACTAAGACTGTAACATTATACAGCGTAATCCCTGGAACAACTACATGGGATCAATGGGATGGAACTTATCCATCATCAAAAGTTTGGAACGGTGGAAATTTTGTTAGATAATTAAAAAATAATATAGGCATCGTAGTAAACTATGGTGCCTATTTTTTAAAACAAAATATAAATAAATTGGAGAATTTATGATTAAGAAAATAAAAATATTTTCATTAATTGCTTTTGGATGTTTAATTTTATTAGGACTAATTTCATGTACTAATAAAAAAGATGATTTAACACAAATGACAAAAGAAATTGACGAAATCACTGAAAATATAACTTTAGAAGATGAAGAAAAAGTTAACGAAATAATTAATAAATACAACTTGTTAACTGAAGAAGAAAAGAAGAATATTTCTAACTATGAAAAATTAGAAAATGCTGTAAAGAGAATCGAATCACTAAAAAAAATACAAAGAGTTATTGATTTTATTAATTCTTTTGAATTAAATGCAATTGGTGACAGAGTATTAGAAGTGAAAAATGAATATGATAAGTTAACTGATGAAGAGAAAAAAGAAGTAACTAATTATAATGAATTAGTCTTGAAACTAGAACATTTTAAAAAAATGGGTGAAGAGTTTTATGAATCATTAAATAATGTTGATTTATCATCAAATTATGATTTATTAACTGAACAAATTAGTGATGTAAGAATCAAGAAAACAAAAATTAAATATGAAGATTATAAGCTTATTATACAGTTAGTATCTTATGATTTTGAAAAAGCTAATAACGATTATGAAAACTATGTTTCTTGTTTTAATATTCTTACACAATTAAATGAATACGATATCGAAACTTTATTTTTAGGTGATGAAGATAAAATAAGAAAACTAAGTGATGATTACCAAAAATTATCAGAAGAAGTTAAAAATAAAACACATTATATAAGTGAAAAAATTAATTCCCTACTTGAAAGATTAGAGGAAATGAACTTAGGTATTACATATGAATACATTCATACAAAGTTATATTTATTAGATGTTGTTAATAATTATATTGAACTTAAAGATTGCCCAACTACTACTATAAATGAGCGTTGCCAAATCTATAAAAAGATTGGGGAAAATCTTGAAGAAGCTTCGTTCGATGATTTATATTCTGGAATGGAAAATATTTATGTAAAGTATGATAAGAATGGAGGTATCTATAAAATTTTGATTGATGGTGAACCTGTATTTCCTCGCATTCGTGTAGCAATTAGAAAGTCTATTGATAATATAAGTGATAATAAAACCTTATATCATGATAAAATTACTATATTCTTTGAAGAAGAAACAACTATAACAGATTTTACGGGAAAGAAAATAGTAACTATACCAAGACAAACAGAAGTACCTTTTTATGATCAAATGTATGTAATTAGCTTTGTTATAAATAAAATTAATCGAACGATAGCTAATAAAATCTTTTTAGAAAGTAAAGGTAATATGAAAGTTACATCAATTAATCGTGCTTTAGGAAATCCAACATATTCTGGAACGTTAGAGATTATGTCTGTAGCAGAAGGGCTATTGCTTATTAATGAAGTTTTGATGGAAGATTATCTTAGAAAAGTTGTTCCTTCAGAAATGCCTTCTTCATGGGAAATAGAAGCTTTAAAGGCTCAGAGTATCGCCGCAAGAACATATGCCTATCGCGAAATATATAATCGTACGTATATTGATAAAGGATATGTTGTTGATGATAGTGAAAGTAGTCAAGTTTACAATAATCAAAGCGAAAACGAAAGATGTAATGCGGCAATTAAAGCTACTGAAGGTGAAACAATGTTTTATAATGGCAAACCAATAGTTTCTTATTATTATTCTTGTTCATCTGGTCTTACAGGTAGTGGTAATGAAGTGTGGATAAAAGATGGAGTTACTGATGAAATTCCATATTTAGTTGGTCAAAACTTAACAAATGTTAAGGTTGATACTTCAAGTGAAGATAGTATGCTTAGTTTCTTTAAAAACTTGAACGTTGAAGCTCCATCAAATGAAGGTGTAAACTTTAGATGGAAAATTACAATGAACAAGAATCAACTTCGAACAGCTATTAATAAAACAATCCATAACATGGCTACTAACTATCCTGAATCATTCCCAATAGTTAAAGAAGATGGAACGCTATCGTATGAAAGTTTTCCAGAAGATATTGGAGAAATAAGGACAATTTACGTCAAAGAGCGTGGAAAATCTGGTGTTGTCGTTAGTTTAGAAGTTGTTTGTACGAACATAAGATTTAGAATTATTAATCAATATAATATTCGTTTCACTATTAGACCTAATTATGCTGATGGTGAAGTAATTAAATACTATGGAAGAGGGTTTAATTCTGATTATGAGTTCTCAACAAGTAATGTTTCTATTCTTCCATCTGGCTATTTTGCTTTAGAATGGCACAATGATGAATTAACATTCTTTGGTGGAGGTACTGGACATGGTGTTGGTATGTGCCAATATGGAACTCAAAAGGCAGCAAAATCGGGAAAGACATACAAAGAAATATTAAATACCTATTATAAGAATATAAGTTTTGAAAAAACAAATATTGAATACACACCTTTAACTGACTTTAAAAACTATTTATAATAAAAGTTATTCAACTATTAGGTTATTGATTTATTTACGGACATTCTATATAATTATTATGTAACGAGGTGAAGGCGTGAAAGATAAAAAACAAAAAACTAATTTGATTAAGAATTTTTGGGAGGGTATAAAACATATTACAAAGTATGATAAAAGTTATGTTTTTCTAAAAATTATTAACCTAATTATTGCTCCTTTTTATACTTATGCTTTTTCATTTATTCTTTTGAAAGCAATGAGAGTATTAGAAAGTGATAATCCTGACTTTTCAGTTTTGTTAAGTCAACTTATACCAATAATAGTAGTATGTTTAATTTGTTCTATTATTACAATGATTATATATGAAGTAATTTATTATAAAGATGAAATTATTGATAATTTATTAGCACGTGAATTATCTTTAAAAACTCTAGAAATGGATTATGAGAAACTTGAACAAAAACAAGCTCAAGATGAATTAGATAAGGCTCGAAGAGCTCTTAATACAAATAATGGGTTTATGGGAATTGTTACTAAAGGATTTAGATTTCTTGAAAACCTATTTCACTTTATTATCGGAAGTGGAATTATCCTAACTGTTAATATCTATTTAGTCTTAATAATTGTTTTACTTTCTATATTTAAATTATTACTTAATACTAAACAAAGTAAAGATGATAAAGAAATAAGAGATCAATATACGACTTTATGGAGAAAAAATACATATACTAATAGTATTTCTCAAAACTTAGGTCTTGGTAAAGATCTTCGTGTCTATGAAATGAATAAATTCATAAACGAAGAAAGAGATACTGTTAATGAGACTTTGCTCGGATCAATACGTAAACAGCGTAAAAGAAATTTATTTTATGAATTTTTCATAAAAGTTTTAGAAATAATTGATTTAGGATGTTTATATGGATTTTTAATATATGAAGTTTTATATAATGGCATGCAAATATCAACATTTTCTTTTATGATAAGTAGTGTATCCATTGTTATTTGGTCACTAAGTAGTCTTACAAAGAATTTTGGTTCAATATATTCCTCATCTTTAGGAGTTGATGACTATAATTTATTTACTTCTGGAAAATATGATTATATATGCAAGAATGTTGATTTATCAGGATTACCATTTTCAATTGAATTTAAAAATGTTTATTATCGCTATTACGAGCAAGAAGATTATGCTTTAGAAGATGTTTCTTTTAAAATTGAAAAAGGTGAGAAAATTGCTATTGTTGGATATAACGGTGCTGGAAAGACAACTATTGTGAAATTAATTTGTGGACTTTATCACCCAGTTAAAGGTAATATTTACATAAATGGTGTTGATATTAATGATGTTTCAAGAAAATCATTACAGGAAACTTTAGCACCTGTATTTCAAGATAATAATATATTTACTTTTTCTATCGCAACAAATATTTCTATGAAATATAAAAATTATGATAAAGACAAAATTCAGAAATTATTAAAAATACTTGATTTAGATGAAAAAATTAATGGATTAAAAGATAAAGAAGAATCAATCTTAACACGTGAATTTGATGAAGATGGTATTGAACTATCTGGTGGCGAGAAACAAAAGCTTTTAATAGCAAGATCTTGCTATAAAGATTGTGATATGTATATTTTAGATGAACCAACAAGTGCTATGGATGCGATTAGTGAAGCAAATCTTTACGAGAACTTTAAGAATTTATTTAAAGATAAAGGCGTAATTTTTATTTCACATAGGCTTTCCTCAACAAAAATATGTGATCGTATAATTGTTTTAGATAATGGAAAGATTATTGAAACAGGGACACATAATGAACTTATGAAGAATGATTCTTTATATAAAGAACTTTTCTCTATGCAAGCTGAATATTATAAGGAGGAAAACTAAGATGAAAATTAAGAAAACTAGTAAAGTAATCCTTAAAAATATTAAATTCATGATCCCTTTATTTTTAAAAAAATCACCAATTACATTAGTATTTATGCTTTTGGCAGCACTTTCTAGAAGTTTATTTAAAATTGGGGGAATGATTATTCCAGCTATGCTTATCAAAGAATTGCTTGGTGAGAAAAACATTCAAACAATTGTTATTTTGGTTGTTATTACAGTTATAGGTGGAAGATTATTATCGTATATTGATAGAATTGTTGATTCTGTTGTTAGTTATTACGCCAGAAAAATGGATTTTGAGATAGATAAGATGTTAAGCGATAAAATCATGACTGTAGATTATTTTAACCTAGAAGATCCGCAATTTATTGATATGATGAATAGAGCAAAAAAAGGTATGAATGAATATAGTAATGGAGTATATTCTTTCATTTACGCTCTTCAATCAATAATTTCATCAATTATAACTATCTTTGGTGTAATTGGAGTTGTTGTTTATTCAAAACAATATTTTGTTATGGCCCTTGCTTTTCTCGCAATCATAAGTAATGCTTTGATACAAAAAATAAGAGCCAATGTAAACCAAGAATTTCGTAATTCATATGTACGTTATGGAAGAAAATTATGGTATTACGTTAAAAGTATTGCCTATTTTACAAGACAAAAAGATTTACGATTAAATGATGGTAAGCAATTGATTCTTGATTCAACAAATGATTTTGCCCCTAAAGCTTATAAACTTAATGAGAAAAATACAATTAAAAGTATTCTTTTAAGTTCTGCCGATGATATAATTTACTATATTTTAATACAATTTATAACTCTTTTGACATTGGGATATAATTGCATTAAAAAAATAATCGATATAGCAACTTTTCAAATGCTTTTCTCAAGCATTGGTACCTTGAATGGAGCTGTTGGAAACTTAATATATAGTGTTAATGACTATATAAAAGCTTGCGAATATCAAAGTGACTTCATAGATTTAATGAAGCTTGAGAGTATATTCAAAAATGGAAACAAAAAGCTTGAGAATATAGATACAATAGAATTCAAAAATGTGTCTTTTAAATATCCTCGAACTGAAAAATATATTCTTAAAAATTTGAACTTTAAAATAGATAATAAGCAAAAAGTATCTTTAGTTGGTTTAAATGGTTCTGGTAAGACAACAATTATAAAATTGTTATGCCGTTTTTATCCATTAGAAGAAGGAGAAATTCTTGTTAATGGTATAAATATAAATGACTATGAATACCAAAGTTATATGAGTAAAATTAGTATTGTTTTTCAAGACTTTATGATTATCTCATTTACGGTTAGATCTAATGTGGCTATTGTTGATAGAAATCAAGAAAAATTATATGATTGTTTACAAAGAGCTCAAGTTCTTGATAAAATACAAAGCTTACCTGATAAAGAAAATACGTATATTAATAAATGGTTTGATAAAAGTGGCGTAACTTTCTCGGGTGGAGAAATGCAAAAGTTTGCTATTGCGAGAAGTTTGTATAAGGATAGTGACTTTGTTGTTATGGATGAACCTACAAGTAGTCTTGATCCTATGAGCGAAGCTAAAATATATTATAATTATAATGAAATTGTTGGTAAGAAATTAACTTTGTTTATTTCACATAGACTTTCAAGTTGTATTTTTTCTGATAGAATAATGGTATTGGACGGTGAAAAAATTGTTGAAGAGGGTACACATAAAGAGTTGATGCAAAGGAAAGATGGCTTGTACTATAAGATGTTTACATCACAAGCTGCTTATTATAACGAATAAAAGGAGAAGACCTATGATTAAACATATTGTATGTTTTAAATTAAAAGATAACTCATTAGAGAAAAAAGAAGAAGCTAAAAAAGTTTTAATGTCGATGAAAGATAATGTTCCTCTAATTCATAGTATGAACGTTGGAATTGACTTTCTTGGCTCTAGTCGCAGTTATGATGTTATTCTTGAAGTAATTCTTTCAAGTAAAGAAGATTTAGAAAAATATCAAAATGATGAATATCATTGTAGTGTTGTTAAGAAATATATGCATGCTGTTCGTGAAAGCAGTGTTAGTGTTGACTATGTAATCGATTAATATTTTAAAAAGTCAATTTACGATTTACCTTTTTTAAGTATTTTTAGTGTATAATAATGCTTATAAAAAAGGAGGAAAAATATGTCGATTGATGTTTCTAAAATTTATGAGGATTGCAAGAAAGAGGTATTAACAAATAATTCAATGTTTCTTCTTACAAAAGAAGTACGTACTGAAGATAGTGGATATGCTGAGTGGAGTTTTAGTACTGATTTAGAAAAACTGAAAAAGTATTTTACTTATGCTTTTGTACTTGTGAAAATTGTTAAAGATAACGAAAAATATGATAAAGATACTATAAGTACAACTTTAATTTCTAATATATTAGATATAGACTATAATGATAAATATGTACTTACAGATCTTGAAAAAAAGTTTATTAGTTATTTTGATGAATGCTTGAGTGCTAAAACTCCGAAACAGTTTAAAGTACTTTCTAAAAAGATGTGTGAATTTTTATCAAAAAATGGTTATTCAGTAGATGTGGAATTGTATACAAGTCCTAAAAAAGCTATGCCTGTAGCCATGGAACTTGATATGTGTCTTCCTAAAGGTACTATAGGAATAGGTGCTGTACTTTTTGATTTTGTTATTGGCGTAGAAAACTATTTAAAGGAGAATAATTAAATGACAAAAAATGAAGTTATGATGGTTATTGATACCTTGAGAAAACAAGGATATAGCGATGAAGACATCTTAGAATGTTTTTATAATATATTTGCTGATGATAAAATCACACTTAAAGAGCTTACTGATATAGTAAATCTATTAGGATATGAACTCACTGATGAATTTAAAGCATTACCTATGATTTCCAAAAAGGTAGCTGGCATTGTTGCTTCTTCCTGGCAAACAATAGTTTTAAAGTATATTGATGCCAAAGGATATACAGATCCTGAAGTGTACAAGAGAGCTAATATTTCTAAACAAACATTTTCGAAAATCAGATCTGATGCATCGTATCATCCTAATAAGGAAACAGCAATCCAAATGTGTTTTGGTTTGAAATTAAATCTTGAAGAATCATTAGATCTCCTTGATAGAGCTGGATATACTCTTTCCTCAACATCAAAAAGGGATTTAATTATTATGTCTTTTATTATGAATGAAAAATATGATATATCTGAACTAAATGATGTTTTATACTCAATAAATTTAAAATTATTTCCTATAGTTTAACTATAATTAACTCTTCTATGAAAGGAAGAGTTTTTTAAATAAAAACTTGCATAATATATAAGACAATATCATATTATAATTATATTAGTTATGGGAAATTATAAAAATCTATTGAAAGATTAGGGAAAATTTGGTATAATTATAGGAATGAAAAGGAGATGAATAAATTATGACTGACCCGAGCTCCCCACTGCCCTATTTAATAATTATAGGACTTTTGTTCTTGAGTGCATTCTTTTCAAGTAGTGAAGCTGCTTATTTGAATTGCAATCGATACAAAATTAAGGTTTGGGCTGATGATGGTAATAAAAGAGCAAAACTTGCTTCTTTTATACTTGACAAGTATGATAATGCTACAATAGCAATTCTAATTGGTAATAATGTTGTTAATGTTGCGTGTAGTATTATTACAACATTAATTGTTGTTGAAATGGTTGGTGGCAATGAAAGTTTAGGTACAATTATTACTACTATCGTTACTACAATTATAGTTTTTATTTTTGGTGAATTATTACCAAAAAACATTGGAAAGGCAAATGCTGATAAGTTTGCAGTAAACATTTCTTTTATCATTATCTTTTTGATGATAATTTTCTTGCCAATTTCATTAATATTTATGGGATTAATATTTGTTATTCGTAAAATATTTAAAAAAGAAAAAGGTGAAGAATTTACTGATGATGATTTTCAAAATGTCGTAGGCAAGAAGAGCGAAGATGGAATTATCGATGAAGAAGAAAGTGAAATAATCATTGCTGCTGTTGATTTTGGAGATATAATTGTAAATGATGTCTTAACAAAAAGAGATAAAATAGTGGCTCTTGATATAGATAAATGTAATAATAAATACTTACTTAAATTTTTCCAAGAATCTAGTTTTTCTAGAATTCCGGTTTATAAGGGGAGTATTGATAATATAATTGGTATTTTACATGTGCGAACATTCTTAAAAGAATATTGGCATAACAATAAAATTAAAGCAATTGATCATTTGATGCCATGCTATGAAGTTGATCCTAAAATTAAACTTGATGATATGTTTAATGGTTTTAAAGAGCATAAGACTCACATTGCCATTGTAAAAGAAAAAGGAAAAACTATTGGTATGATTACAATGAAAGATGTCCTTGAAGAACTTGTAAAAGATATTGATGAGAAGGGAACATCAGATTTAGGAGGTAAAAATGGATAAGACATTTATTACTATCCTCTTAGTTGTCCTTGTTTCTCTTTCAGCGTTCTTCTCAGGATCAGAAACAATTTATGCTCAGTGCAATAAATTAAAACTTAAAAAAATGGGTGAAAATGGCAATAAAAAGGCCTTAGAAGCTTACAAAATGGCTATGAATTATCCGTCATTAATATCTGTTATTTTGATTGGAAATAATTTAGTTAATATTGCTGCTTCATCATTTGCTACAGTTTTATTTGTTGATTTGTTTGAAAAAAATGGTGCTTTATACGCAGGTTTTATAGTTACAGGAATTCTTTTGCTATTTGGTGAAATCCTTCCAAAAACTATTCTTCCTTTATATAGTACAAAACTTGCTTGTATTTTTACGGGTCCTTTGAAAATATGTAATTTTATCTTCGGTCCATTAGTTAAGTTAATAACTAAACTTCTTGATAAGATTTCTAAATTCTGGACTCCTAAAAAAGAAGAAGATGACACAAGCGACGAAGAATTACTAAACATGGTTGAAACGATTGAAGAAGAAGGCTATATAGATAATGATACAAAAGAACTCGTTGCTTCTGCTATTGATCTTCGCGACACACAAGCTTATGATATCATGACACCTCGTGTAGATATTTTTGCTTTTGATATAAATGATGATTATCGTAAAATTATTAAAGATGAAAACATCTTTAAATATTCTAGATTATTAGTTTATAATGATACTATTGATGATATAGTTGGTGTTGTTAATACACGTTCATTAATTCTTAATTTTATTAATAATAAGAAATTTGATTTTAAATCTCTAATTACTCCACCTATTTTTGTTCATAAAACAAAATCATTAACGAGTATTTTAAAAGTTTTCCGAGAAACTCATACTCATATCGCTATTGTTGTTGATGAGTTTGGCGGAACTTTAGGAATCATTACTTTAGAAGATTTACTAGAGGAAGTTGTTGGTGATATTTGGGATGAAATGGATGAAGTCGAAGAAGAAACACAAAAAGAATCAGAAGGTGTTTATTTGATTGATGGTGATATGAATATTGATGATTTCTTTGAGTTTATAAAATTTGATGATGATGAATATGAATGTTCATATACAACAGTTAGTGGCTGGTGTACAGAAATGCTTGATAAATTTCCAAAAGAAAATGATACTTTCGAGTTTGCTGGATACAAAGTAACAATTCTTGAGGTTGATGGTGTTAGAGCAGAAAAAATTAAGTTAGAAGAAATAAAAAAAGAATCTGAATAATATCATAAACAAGATACTTGAGAAAGGAACTATAAATGAAACGTTTAAGAACATTTTTAAAAGGAGTACTTATTTTTATTGCTTGTTTAATACTTATCATAATAATTATGCAAGTTTTACCACCAAGTAAGAAAAGTGCTCATAACTCATTTATGAAAGATGATAAACCTTTCTTATGTGTTGATACGAGTAATAATTCTTTTGGCCCTGGAAATACTATTTTAGCTTTTGATGAAGCTTTAAAACTAGATACACAAGTTTTATATGTTCCTTTATGTTTAACAAAAGATGAAAAGTTGATTTGCTCAAGTAAACTATATTTAAATGATTTTACAGATATTGAAGTTATTAATAATAGTTTAGATTACTTCTTTATTTCAGATTATTTATTAGAAGAAATTGAAACTTTAAATTTTGGATATAAATATGACAATGGTTTATATAAAAATATCCTTGAAAATGTTAGTGATAAAAAAGAAACTTTAACTAATAATAAATTAAAAGTAGTGACGATTGAAGAACTTTTTATTAAATATAAAAATAATAACTTATTATTTATATTTGATATTTTAGATGAACTTAAAAGAGGAGAAATAGCTATAGAAAAACTTATTTCTGTAACTAATGAATATAATTTAAGCGAAAGAGTTATAATTAAAAGTAAGCATGAAAATGTGAAAAATGCTTTAGACAAATATCCTACAAATCTATTCTCTTCTACAGATAAAGAAAAAAATAATTTCTTTTTAACGCAAATGCTAGGAATAAATTATTTTGATAAATCTAAATTTGATATGGTCGAATGTTATAATTACGAAACAATTAATGTTTTAAATCTTTTTGAAATTAAAATAAATTGTTTTAAAGCAAATTATGTAAATAGATTTCATCGAAGAAATGTAGCTGTTTTGGGGCATATTGATGATGAATCTAAGATAAAAGATATTTTAAAAACTAATGTTGATATAATTATAATGGATGATGTAAAAATATTAGAAGTTGTAAAAGCTAGTCTTAATGACTAGCTTTTATTTTTAAATATTTTTAATTTTTTTGAAAAAAGTATTGACATTTATAAAAAAAGTAGTATAATATATTAGCACTCTGAGAGTGAGAGTGCTAAAGGAGGGAATAAATATGGAAAACCAAGAATATATGAATGATGAAAACATCCTTGAAAAATATGGTCGAGATGTTACACAAGCTGTTCGTGATAATAAAATAGATCCTGTAATAGGAAGAGAAGACGAAATCTTCCGTATAATTAAAATTCTTGCACGAAAGACTAAGAATAACCCAATATTGATTGGTCAACCTGGTGTTGGTAAAACTGCAATAATTGAAGGTTTGGCTGCTCGTATTGTTCGTGATGATGTCCCAAGCAATTTAAAGAATTGTACAATTTATGAACTTGATATGGGAGCTTTAGTTGCTGGTGCTAAGTATCGTGGTGAATTTGAGGAACGTTTAAAAGCTGTCCTTAACAAAATTAAGGAAAGTAAAGGCGATATAATTCTATTTATTGATGAGATTCACTTAATTGTAGGTGCTGGAAAAGCTGAAGGTGCTTTAGACGCTGGAAATATGCTTAAGCCAATGCTAGCCCGTGGTGAGTTACATTGTATAGGTGCGACTACTTTAAATGAATATCGTAATTATATTGAAAAAGACTCTGCTCTTGAAAGACGTTTTGAAAAGGTAATGATCAATGAACCAACTGTTGAAGATACTATTAGTATTCTTCGTGGTTTGAAAGAACGTTTTGAATTGTTCCATGGTGTTAGAATTAGTGATAGTGCTATTGTTTCGGCGGCAACTCTTTCTAATCGTTATATAACTGATAGATTCTTGCCCGATAAGGCTATTGATTTAATTGATGAAGCATGTGCTTCTATCAGAACAGAAATGAATTCAATGCCTAATGAACTTGATTTAATTAAAAGACAATTATTACAACTTCAAATTGAAAAGTCAGCTTTACAAAAGGAAACTGATGCTTTGAGTAAAGAAAGATTAGAAAAAATTGAAGATGAAATTTCTGAAAAGAAGAAAATTGAATCAGAACTTACTGATAAGTGGGAAAAAGAGAAAAAAGAAGTAGAAATAATTAAGGAAAAACAAAAGGAGTTAGACAAAGCTCGTCGTGAACTTGAAAACTATATGAGTACTGGTGATTATGAAAAAGTTGCTAAGTTACAATATGGTGTTATTCCAAAGTTAGAAAAAGAGCTTGACGAATGCCGTAATGAAAATAAAGACGACAAATTAATTTCGGAAACAGTAACAGAAAATGATATAGCTCATATAATTAGCTTATCAACAGGCATTCCTATTGATAAATTAGTTAAAGGAGATAAAGAAAAACTTCTTAATTTAAAAGAAACTCTTGCAAAGCGAGTAATTGGTCAAGATGAAGCAATTGAACTCGTTAGTGATGCAATTATCAGACAAAGAGCTGGTATCAAAGATGAAAGAAGACCTATTGGTTCGTTCTTATTCTTAGGTCCTACTGGTGTTGGTAAAACTGAAGTATGTAAGAGTCTTGCTGAAGCTTTGTTCGATAGTGAATCTCATATTGTAAGATTCGATATGAGTGAATATATGGAACCACATTCTGTCTCTAGATTAATTGGAGCCCCTCCAGGATATGTAGGATATGATGAAGGCGGTCAATTAACAGAAGCTATTAGACGTAAACCTTATTCAATTGTTTTATTTGATGAAATTGAAAAGGCTCATAGGGATATATTTAATGTCTTATTACAAATACTAGATGATGGACGAATTACTGATTCTCAAGGACGTACAGTTGACTTTAAGAATACAATAATCATTATGACATCAAACCTTGGAAGTGACATTTTACTAGAAAAGAATAACACTAAAGAAGCATATGATGAAGTAATGAATATAGTTAGAGGCAGTTTCAAACCTGAATTTATTAATCGTATTGATGAGATAGTAATGTTTAATCCATTAAGTAGAGATGTTCAAATTAAGATTGTTGATAAATTATTGAATGAATTGAAGCAAAGATTAATTGCTAATAATGTAAAAGTTGAGTTCTCAAATGATTTGAAGAAATACGTAATTGACAACAGTTATAATGAATCATATGGAGCTCGACCAATTAAGAGATTTATTCAAAAATATATTGAAACTGTTATTGCTAAGGCAATTATATCATCTGAAATTGTTCCATATGTAACATATATAATAGATGTTTTAGATGGAAAAGTTATAATAAAACAAGTTAAATAATTAATTATTACAGAGTAAAAGATTTTATTAGGATAATCCTCCTAGTAAATATCCTTTTACTCTTTTTTCTTGATTTATTTGAAAGAATATTATAAAATATATACATATAATATGGAAAGGGCTAAAAGAATATGTTTTATATAATGGGCACTATTATTATACTATTAATTATTTGTATAATTCTTTTAATAATAGCAATTAATGGTTTAAAATACAATAAAAATGATGATAAAATATTGCATATAGAAAGAACACTTAAAGATGAAAATAGCGCTTTAAAAAATGAATTTGATACAAAACTCACAAATGTTCAAAAAGTAGTTAGTGATAATACTAAAAACCAATTTGAATGCTTCAATAAATTTACAGAATATAAGTTGGAAAAAATGATTGAAACTTTTAAAGAAAACATATTTCATATAAATGAAAATATTAAAAATAATACCAATATATCAGAAAAGTATTTGGCTGAGATTAGAGTTTCTCTTGAAAAATCATTAGAAAAGTTACAAAATATCAATGAGCAAAAACTTGAGGAAATGCGTAGAACTGTTGATGAAAAACTTGACGCAACACTAAAGAGCCGTTTAAACGAATCATTTAAAATTGTTCAAGAAAATCTATCAAAGGTTGAACAAGGAATCGGAGAAATGAGAAATTTAGCAAATGGTGTTGGCGATTTAAAAAGAGTTCTTACAAATGTAAAAACAAGAGGTGTTTGGGGCGAAATGCAGTTATCACAAATTTTAAGTGAAGTACTTACTAAAGATCAATACGCAGAAAATATAATTACTCGCCCTCATTCAAAAGACCCTGTAGAGTTTGCTTTGCGATTGCCAAGCGATGGAAAGAAAACTATATATTTACCAATTGATTCAAAATTTCCTTTAGATACTTATACTAATCTTTTAAACGCATATGATTTAATGGACAAAGATTTGATAAATAAAAGTATTTCTGAACTTAAAAGAAGTATTAAAATGTTTGCTAAAGACATTAAAGAAAAATATATTGAGGCACCTTATACAACTGATTTTGGAATAATGTTTCTACCAATAGAAGGATTATATGCCGAAGTTGCTAAAATAGGCCTTATTGATGAGTTGCAATCTACCTATAGAATTATTATAGCTGGACCGACAACTATGTCTGCTCTTTTAAATAGTCTTCAAGTAGGTTTTCGAACATTAGCCATTGAAAGACGATCAAGCGAAGTTTGGAACATTTTAGGAGCGGTGAAAACGGAATTTGAAAACTTTGAAGGTGTTTTACGTAAAGCTCAGAAGAAAATTGGTGAAGCTAACGAAGAAATTGAAAATTTAGTTGGAACGCGTACTAGACAAATTAATCGTAAACTAAAGAATGTAACAGAAATTGAATATGATAAATCAAGTGAATTATTAGAATTAAATAACAAAAATGATTATTAGAATTTGGTGAGATAAATGAAATATAAATTAATTGTTGTTGATGTTGATGGAACATTAGTAAATGACAAAAAGAAAATAACAGATAAAACTGCTGCAAGTATAAAAAAAGCTCAAGAAGAGAATTTGTTAGTTACGATTGCATCGGGTAGGCCGTTATCAGGTCTAAAAGAATATGCAAAATTATTTGGCGATGTCTATTATATTACTTACAACGGAGCGAGTATACAAAACCTTTCTGGTAATGTTATATATGAAAAACATATAAATAAGAAGACATCTGATGAAATAATAAATTATTGTCTTTACAATGAATATCCTAAAAATCATAATTTAAATATTATTGTTTGGAATGATAATATATTATATGTTAATCAAATAAATGATGATATTTTATTTTATGAAAAAACATCTGGTATGAAAGCAACTATATTTGAAACATTTTCGTTTGCTAAAGTTAACAAAATTATTATCTATGGAGAAAATGAATATTTACAAGAAGTTAAGAGATATTTTCAGAATAACAATAATATAAATTGTGAATTCTCATCACCGAATTATTTGGAGTTTTATGATCGAAATGCTTCTAAAGGAAATGCTTTAGAATATTTAGGAAAGATCTTAAAGTATTCAAGAGAAGAACTAGTTGCTATCGGTGATAATTACAACGATCTTTCGATGATTACTTATGCTGGTTTGGGAATTGCTATGGGAAATAGTCCTCAAGAAATAAAAGATAAAAGTGATCTTGTAACCTTGACAAATGAAGAAGATGGTGTTGCATATGCAATAGAAAACTATATTTTAAAGTAATGTATATTTATTGAAAATTATACCAAAATAATTGTATATGGAGGTAAAAATGAAAAATAGATATGATGATTTAAATAAGTTTTTAGAGTCAATTCATATGGGCTCAAAGATTACCAAAATTTATAAGGATAAAACTGAGTCAAAAGAAGTGATTGCCCTTCTTGATGAGGTTATCGCAACATTCAAAAAACACGAAGAAAATGTTAGTGAACAAATTTCTAAACATGATGTCAATCCATGTGAAGATTTAAGTGCTGGAAAAGAAATGATAGTTTGGATGGAAAGAATGAAGAATCTCAAAGAAAGTTTTGATGTTGGAATCGAACTTTTGAAGGCTATTAATATGGGAACATCAAAGGGTCTTGAGTTTATTTACGAACATGATGATTATGATAATGAAACAACAAAATGTTTAAAAGATGTAATAAAAGATTATAGTTATTTATATACGAAGGTAACAAATTATATAACAGATAAATATATTTAGGAGGACAAAAATGAATTACGATTTACTTTATAAGTTACTTAAAACACCATCTCCATCAGGACACGAACTAGAGATACAAAAATTAATTATTGAAGAAATGAAAGACATTTCTCAATGTTGTTATAAACAACAAAACTTAAATGTTATAAATGGAATAAATCCAGAAAGCAATGTAAAAATACTTTTATCAGGACATATCGATGAAATCAGTTTAATTATTGAAAAAATAAATGATGATGGAACTTGTAAAGTAATTAAAAATGGAGGTATTAGACCTTATGCTTATACAAGCCAACATGTTAATGTTTATACTAAAAATGGACTTGTTCCTGGTGTAATTGGTTATTTATCAGATCCAAAGAAAGATTGCATGGATGTGGAAAGTTTAATTTTAGATTTAGGAACATATTCAAAAGAAGAAACAGAAAAAATTGTTTCTGTAGGAGACCCTGTTATTCATTATAACGATTATCGCCTGCTTAATGAGAATATCTTAGCTGCACGTGCTTTAGATGATCGCTTAGGAGCTTTTATTGCTTTAGAAACATTGAAAAGAGTAAAAGAAAAAAAGACAAAGAATGGTGTTTTTGTTAGCACTACAGTTGGTGAAGAAACAACAGGTCGTGGAGCTAAATCAGGCGTTAATTTGATTAAACCTACATGTGCTCTTATTGTTGATGTAACATATGCTAATGATGTAAAACATCTTGAAAAATGTTCTGGTGAAGTTAGTTTAAATAAAGGCCCTGTATTAACGTATGGATCTTTAATGAATCGCAAAATGCACGAAATGATGGTTGAATTGTGTAAGAAAAATAATATCAAAATGCAATTTGATTTAAGCCCATCAATGACTTATACTGATACAGATGATATGTTCTCAAGTTATGATGGCATACCTTGTTATCTAGTTAGTATTCCTTTAAGATATATGCATTCATCAGTTGAAGTTTGTGATTTGCGTGACGTGGAAAAAATAATAGAATTATTTACTGAATTCATTTTAAACTTTGACGAAAATACATCATTGGATCCATTTAACTAAGATGATTTACGAAACTAAAAGATTAAAATTAGTTCTTTTATCTGGGTTGGATTAAAAAAATTGGATTATAAATCTTCCCCATTTAGAGGAAAAAATTGGCTGTAAATATGATGCTGATAGTTTAGATGAAGACTTTAAAAAGATAATTTTAAGTCAAAGTGAAAAATGTTTGAATGATGAAAAAAATACAATTTGGAATAGCTTTTTTTGGATTATTTTAAAATCAAACAATAAAGTTATTGGATCAATGGATTTTAAATGCGTTCCAGAAAATAAAATTGTTGAGATAGGATATGGATTAGGTAAACAACACGAAGGTAATGGCTATATGAGTGAATCTGTAAAAGCTATGATTGAGATTGCTAAGGAAAAAGAACTTAAGAAAGTTATTGCAGATACATTGAAAAGTAACCAAAAGTCACAAAACGTTTTACTTAGAAACGGATTTGCTCTAACAAAAGAAGATGATGAATATTTTTATTATGAATTAAAGTTATAATTATTATGTTAAGAATTTATATGACTTGTTCTAGCAATAAAAGTATTCTTTAGTATAATTTTATTTGATAGAGGTTTAGATAAATAAGTTATCAAGTATTAAAAAATAAAAAGATAAGAAGTAGTATTTTCTTATCTTTTATTTGCAAATATTTCCTTGTTTAAAGTTAGTTTTTGTAAGTTCGTAACAAGCTATACTAGCAGCAATTGTTAAGTTTAAACTATCAATATTATTAGTATGTTTTATTATTAAAGTGTTATCATAATTTAAAAATGAATCTGGTAGTCCAGTGGCTTCATTACCAAATACCAAACTTGCAGGATGTTTAAATGTAACTGTAGATAAGTTATTTTTAGCTTTAAGCATAAATAGATAAATTGTATTTTGTGGGTAATTTCTTTCGTATTCATCAAATGATGAGAAAAATGAAAAGTGTAATCTAAAAATTGATCCCATAGATGCTCTCACACACTTAGGGTCAAATATATCTACGCATGGTGTGATAAGAACTAAATTATTAATTCCAAATCCTACGCAAGTACGAATAATTGTCCCGAGATTTCCAGCGTTACTTGGATTAACTAAAACAATATGATCACTATTTTTTTCTAATGATTCATTGAATCGTTTAAATTTACCAATTACATAGCAATTTTCTTTACTTGAAAGAACATTAAAGATTTTATCGGAGTAAATTACTTCGATATTTTTTTCTTTACAAAGATTTATTAATTTTTCGAAACTATTAGCATCAGTAAACTTAGAGTGAATATATACAGAAACACAATCTTTTGGACGAAAGTTTAATAATTCGAATGTTAAAGTTATGCCTAGAGCATATGAAAATTTATCATCTTTTTTGTTTTTCATTGTTATTTCTCCTGATATTCTTTTGATATTTTAAGAATAGAATCAATAAATTCTTTGTATTCTTCTACATATTCACTATTTACAAAAAGCATATTTTTAGCTTTTATTTCTTTTTCACGAGCTTCGTTATATGTTGGAAGGTTATTTTTTTTCTTTTCCTCTTTGACTAATTCGATGAGTTCCATTCTTTGAGAAAACAAAATTGCCATTTCTTTGTCAATTTTGTCAATTTTATTTCTGATATTTTCAAGTGCCATTTTATCACCTCTCATATAATTATAACATTCTGATTTTAAAAAAACAAACTAATTTTATTTGTTACTTTCTATTTCCGTTTTTGTGTATTGATTTTTATTGCGTTTTAGATTATAATATAATGTAAAGGATTTAACATATGCTACTAAAAATACAAACACCTCAAAATTTACTTAATGAATATGATATTTTGATTAATAATGACTTTCGTTCTGATTTAATTAAATTAATCAAAGAATATGAAAAAGTTTTGCTCGTAACTGATAGTAATATTAGTTTAAATTTTTATAAAGATATTCTTAAAGAAAATGTTTTTGTAAAGGTTATTAATCCCGGAGAGAATAGCAAAACAATAGAAGTATATATGGATTTATTGAAAGTAATGATTGAAAATTCATTTTCACGAAAAAGTTTAGTTATTGCTTTTGGCGGTGGTGTAGTTGGTGATTTAAGTGGATTTTTAGCTTCAAGCTATAAAAGGGGCGTAGATTTTGCTTTAGTTCCGACGTCAACACTATCTATGGTTGATAGTTGCATTGGAGGAAAGACAGCTATAAATTTTGGATCTTGTAAGAACGTGATTGGTTTTTTTGCACCTATTAAAAAGGTATATATAAATCCCTTATTTTTAGAAACATTAGATGAGGAAAATTATTTCAATGGTTTTATTGAAGCATTTAAATATGGTTTAATTGGTGATTATGAACTTATAAAAATATTTATGAAATGTGATAAAAATAGTATTGCTTCTAGACAAGATGAAATAATTACTAGAAGTCTAATGGTAAAAAAGAAGTTTATTGAAAAAGATTATTTTGATAAAAACGAACGTAAGTTTTTGAATTTTGGTCATACGTTAGGTCATGCTATCGAACTTAAATATAATATTTTACATGGGTATGCTGTTGGCATTGGTATGCTTGCTTTTGCAAATAAAGATGTACAAGGCGAAATATATAATACTTTGTGTAAACTTTATGATATTAAAAAGTACTTAAATAGACTTAAAGTAAACGATAAAGACATAAAACATTTATTTGCAAACGATAAAAAATATCAAGATGGATTTATTGATATCGTCTATCTTGAAAGTTATGAAAAACCAGTGTTAAAGAAATTGTCTGTAGATGAAGTTATGGAGGCTTATAATGAAATCTGTAATTGGAAATAATATTATTTTCTCGCTTTTTGGAGAATCACATAGCGAGTTAATGGGAATCACAATCCATAATCTTCCTAGCGGACTAAAAATAGATGAAGAAAGAATTGCTAGAGAATTACAGAGAAGAAGACCTGATGGAAAGCTTTCTAATGCTCGTTTTGAAGATGATAAATATCAAATAATAAGTGGTCTTTTTAATTCTTTCACAACCGGCGCTCCTCTAACAATTATTGTTAATAACAAAAATTGTAATAGCCAAAATTATACTTTTGGTTTAGTAAGACCGTCACATGCAGATTATCCAGCATATGTTAGAAGTAGAGGATATAACGATTATCGTGGTGGAGGTAGTTATTCGGGTCGACTTACAGTTTTACTTGTTATTGCTGGAACAATTTGTAAAGAAATATTAGAAACACAAAATATTAAAATCGGTTCACACATTAAATCTATAGGAAATATATGTGATGAAATAAATGAAGAGAATTTCGATAAGATTTTTTCTTCACAAAAAATGGTTTCAAGTGAATCTTTTGAGAAGGTTAAAGAATTAGTCAAAGAAACGATGAAGAAAAAGGATTCCCTAGGTGGAGTTATCGAAGCTTTTGTTAGCGGTCTTCCAGTAGGTGTTGGTGAACCATTTTTTGATTCTTTAGAATCAGTTTTAAGCCATTATATTTTTTCAATTCCTGGTGTGAAAGGTGTAACTTTTGGTTCAGCTTTAGAGATGGCTAAAGGTTATGGTAGTAACTTCAGTGATGAATTGAAATATGAAAATGATAAAATCATTTTTAGGTCTAACCATAATGGAGGCATAAATGGAGGTTTAAGTAATGGCAATTTACTCACTTGCTGTGCTTATTTTAAACCAACTCCAACAATTGGACTTCCTTTGAAAACAATAAATATTAATACTAAAGAAAATATCACTTATGAGTTTGCTGGTCGACATGATACTTGTTATGCTTTAAGATGCGATGTAATCTTAGAATCAGTTCTCGCTATGGGTATCTTAGATTTATATTTATCTATGAATGTGTGGAACAAGTTATGAAAAGAGGATTAATAGGTAAAACTTTAGTTCATTCATTTTCTAAAGAAATTCACGAACTAATTTCCTCAAAATCAAATTATGATTTATATAGTTTATCTGAAAGTGAATTAAAGTCATTTCTTGAAAAGAAAGATTTTGACTATGTTAATGTTACTATTCCATATAAAGAAAAAACCTTGGAATATGTTGATGTTTTATCAGATGAAGTTAAAAAAATAAAAGCTTTAAATCTTATTGTTAATAGAAATAATGTTTTATATGGATATAATACAGATTACTTGGCTTTTAAAAAAATATTAGATGATTATAATATTTCTTGTAAAGGGAAAAATGTTCTTGTACTTGGTACAGGAGGAACATCGAAAACAGTTAGAAATGTTTTTGAAGAAAAAATGGTTAATAAAATATATATTGCTTCACGTAAAGAAAGCAGTGAATACATTTCTTATAGTGATATATATAATCTTGATGTAGATATAATTGTTAATACAACTCCTGTAGGTATGTTTCCTAATATGGATGATGAATTAATAGATTTGAATAAATTTAAGAAGGTAAATTGGGTTATTGATTTTATATATAATCCTTTACGAACGAATTTACTAATTGATGCTCAAAAGTTAAAAATAAATTGTCTTAATGGACTCGATATTTTAATTTATCAAGCTTTGTTTGCATTTGGTATCGCTAGTTCTGAAAAAATAGAGTTTGAAACTTTATTTTTAAAAATAAAAAAGGAAATTCTTAAAAAGAACAATATTGTTTTAATTGGAATGCCTTTTTCTGGAAAAACAACAATTGGTAAATGGCTTAAGAATTATTTCACAAGCAAAGAATTTTATGATGTTGATGAGATAATTGAAGAAAAATACGGATCGATATCAAAGATATTTTCCGATAAAGGCGAAGAAGAATTCCGAAAACTTGAAGAAGAAGTCACTTTAGAACTCTCAACAAAACAAAATGCGATAATTGCAACTGGTGGTGGAACAATTCTTTCGGAAAAAAATGTTAGAAGGTTGAAACATTTAGGAGTGCTAATTTTCTTAGATCGTGACGTGGATTTTCTGCGTGTGAGCGATGGTAGACCACTTGCGAGAAATAAAAGTGATTTAGAAAGTCTTTACCAAAAAAGATATGATAAATATTTAGAAGCTAGTGATTTAATAATAAAAGAAAATAACTTAGATAAATGTTATCAAGAATGCGTAAAAATAATTACAAATATTAAATGAAATGTGAGAAGTTAATATGATTATAACACTAAAATCAGATATTAATAATAATGAATTACATAATCTAAAAGTATATTTTGAAAGTAAAAATATCAAAATGAAAGAAATTGATTCTGAAAATGATAAGCAAAAAATGTATCTTTTAGTTGGTCCAACATATATGCTTGATGAACAATCAGTTTTATCGCTAAATGATGTTTTATCTTGCCATCGAATTAGTAAGTTGTATAAACTTGCAAGTAGAGATTACAAGGAAAACGATACAATCATTAACGTAAATGGTATTAAGATTGGCGGTAAAAAAATAGTATTTATTGCGGGTCCATGTAGCGTTGAAAATTTTGAAACTGTTTTAAATATAGGAAAAGTGTTAAAAGGTGTTGGAGTTAGCATTTTACGAGGAGGAGCATATAAGCCTCGTACTTCACCATACTTTTTCCAAGGTCTAAAAGAAGAAGGTTTGAAAATTTTATCTGATGTCAAAGAAAAACTTAATATGCCTGTGATTTCCGAAATAACTGATATTTGTAATATAGATGAGTATGATAATGTTGATATAATTCAGGTTGGGGCTCGCAATATGAAAAATTATGAGTTATTGAAAACTTTAGGTAGACAAAATAAACCAGTTATGATAAAAAGAAGTCCTGATGCTACAATTGATGAATTATTACTTGCTAGCGAATATATTCTAAAAGAAGGAAATCCTAATGTCATTTTATGCGAACGTGGTATACGCTCATTTGATAAAAATACACGTGGAGTTTTAGATTTATCTAGTGTTCCTTTACTTAAGAAATTGACACATTTACCAGTAGTCGTTGATCCATCTCATGCTCTTGGAGATTATAGTTTGATTGAACCAATGATTTATGCAAGTATTGCTTCAGGATGCGATGGAGTTATGATTGAAGTTCATAACGATCCATCTAAAGCTTTAAGTGATGGAAAACAATCATTAAAAGTCGATAAAGTAAAAGACATTATAAAAAAATCTGTAAAAATTGCTAAGGTAATAGGTCGAGATATTTAATGGATGCATACATACATAAAAGTAATATAACGGGTATTTATAAGGCGTGTCCATCTAAAAGCTATTTGCATAGAGCTCTTATTTGTTCGTTTTTAAATACAAGCAAAAAAACAATAATTAATAATGTTTTTGGTACGCTTTCATCTGATATAAATGATACAATCTTATTTGGGAAAGCTTTAGGATGTGAAACTGAAGTATCTTCTGATACAATTATTGTTAGAAGAATTACTGAACTTGAAACAATAAAAAGTATTTGTTTAACTATTCAAGAAAGTGCAACAACCTTAAGACTTATAATTCCTATATTATTTGCATTAGGGATAGAGTTTAAAATATATGCTTCGCCTAATTTGCTTACTCGACCTTTAGATGTATATGAAAATATATTTAATGGTGATGGAAATTCCTTTTTTGTATGTAATAACTATTGCGAGGGAAAAGGAAAACTTAAAAGTGGTCGTTTTGAAATTGATGGAAGTAAATCTAGTCAATTTGCAAGTGGTATGATTTTAGCTCTTGCTCTTGTTGGAAATAGCTTATTAGTTGTTAGAAAACTTGAATCTGTTGATTATGTAAATATGACACTTGAGATGATGGATAACTTCAATGTATTTATCTCCTTTGAAAAAAAAGGTGATGATTATATCTATAAATTCGAAGAAAAAAATAATTATATTTGTGACATGGTTTCAATTGAAGGGGATTACTCTCAAAGTGTAAATATTTTAGTTCTTAGCTTAATTAATTTAAAGGAACTAAAGTTTACAAATTTAAAAGAGACATCTAAGCAAGGTGACAAAAGAATATTTAACCAAATTGAAGAACAATTTTCTTTTTCTCAAAAACTTTCTTTTGATATCAAAAATTCCCCTGACTTAGGATGTATTTTGATGATTTTACTTTTGTTCTGTGGCGGGAAGATAATAAATGTTAATAGATTGCAATACAAAGAATCTAATAGAATAACATCTATGATGAATTCTCTTGCTAGAATTAAGGCTTTATGTAAATATGAAAATAATGAAATAATAATAGATAAATATGATTTTGATAAAGCTCCTACAAATGTTACTTTTGAGTGCTTTAATGATCATCGTGTATGTATGGCTCTTACTGTTTTAGGTACTAAACTTGACGGAGCAGTTATTAAAGGAGTCGAATGTATAAATAAATCTTATCCAACGTTTTTTGATGATTTGCGAAAACTTGGAGTTAATATTGATATAAAATAAAATGGATAAATGTATGAAAAATATAAAAGCAATAATATTTGATTTAGATGGCACATTACTTAATACAATCAATGATATAACAAAAGCTTTAAATTATGCTTTATCAAAAAATGGTTATGATGTTGTAACTGTTGATGAAGCTAAATATTTAGTTGGTAATGGCGCCAAAATGCTTATCGAAAGAGCATTAAAAAAAGTGTGCCACGATGAAGACAAACTAAAAGATTTTGATAATGTTTATAACGATTATATGTATAGTTATAATTTATGGAAGTACAACACAACTGTGCCTTATCAAAGCGTTGTTAAGACTATTCATATTTTGAGAAGAAAAGGTTTAAAACTTTGTGTTCTATCGAATAAACCTGATAGAGATACAAAAGAACTAGTAAATAAATTCTTTCCTTCTGAATTTGATATAGTTTGTGGAAGCGTTGAAGGTGTTCCATTAAAACCTAATCCAAGTGCTGTTAATAGAATTATAGCAGAACTTAATTTAAATAATAATGAAGTGGCTTACGTAGGTGATTCTGATGTAGATATAATTACAGGAAAAAATGCTTCTTTATTTACTGTAGGGGCTTGCTATGGATTTCGTAACAAAAGAGAACTGACGCTTTGTGGGGCTGATTGCACTATTAATTCGTTTTATGATCTGTTGAAATTATTTACGATAGAACCTAATGGCATCTTGCTTGTTGATAAAGCTAAAGGGATTTCTAGCCAAGAATGCATTACAAAAATTAAAAAAATAATAGGTTCAAATAAAATTGGTCACGCAGGAACATTAGATCCTTTAGCTACAGGTTTACTTGTTGTACTTTTAGGAGATGCCACTAAACTTTCAAATTATTTGCTTGAAGATAATAAAAAGTATATAGGTGAAGTTACTATAGGTAAAACTACAAATACTTTAGATTTAGAAGGTGTAGTTACAGAAACTAAACCTTGTAAGAGAGACGATATAACTTTAGCGCAAGTTGATGAAGTGTTAAAATCATTAATAGGACCTATAAAAATGGAAGTTCCCATGCATAGTGCTATAAAGGTTAATGGTAAAAAACTTTATGAACTAGCAAGAGATAACAAAGAAATTGAAGTTCCTATTAAGGATAATTATATTTATGATTTACAAAGAATAAGTGATTTAATATATGAAAATGACACAATCAGATTTACCTTTTCTTGTCATGTCAGCAAGGGCACATATATTAGAAAATTATGTGAAATGATCGGAAAACGTCTAAATTATCCTGCTTATATGACTGATTTAAGAAGAACTGGTTCTGGAAGTTTAAATATTAATCAGGCGCGAACAATTGATGATATTCAAAAAGGAAATTATAAAATAATAAGTGTTATAGAAGCTATTAAAAATCAAAAAGTTATTGAAGTGAATGATTATTTGTATAATAGAGTAATTAATGGTATGCCTATTAGAATATATGACTGCGATGATGAAAATATTTTTATTGTCCATAAAAATGAAAAGAATGAAAAAAACTTAATAGCTATCTATGAAAAAGTTAAAGAAAATGACTATAAGGCACGTAGAATATGGAAGTAATTAAATATAATCCCTCTATACAATTAGAACCTTTATCAGTAACAATAGGTGCATTTGATGGCATTCATGAAGGACATAAAAAACTATTTCGAAATCTTTATTTTGAAGGCTTAAAAACGGCTGTAATAACTTTTTCTACTCACCCTGATTATTTATTAGGTAAGAGAGAAGACGAAGGCTATCTTGATTCTTTTGACGAGAAACTTAAAATATTTGCAAGTTTTAAGATAGATTATGTGGTATTACTCGATAAAGATATTCTTAGCAAGACGTATAATGAATTCAATGCTCTTTTAAGAAGTATTGGAGTTAAACGTGTTGTTGTCGGCAAAGAATTTAGATATGGAAAAGGTGGCTGCGGTAACATTCAAACGTTAGAAACTGATTTTATTGTTGATGCTATCGATTTAGTGATTGATGGAAACTCAAAAATGTCTTCACAAATTATGAGGAAATTATTATCTCAAGGGAAAGTTGATGAACTTATCAAACGTGGATATGAACCATTTAGTGTATCGGGTGTTGTTAATCACGGAAAAAAAATGGGTTCGAAGCTAGGTTTTCCAACAGCTAATATATCATTTAACGAGAAATTTACTGGTCTTTTGAAAGGTGTCTATAAAGTAAACGTTGAAATTGATGGTAAAACATATATTGGTGTTTGTAATATAGGTGTTAATCCATCTATTGATAATCTTGAAAAGCCTCGTTTAGAAGTAAATATATTAGATTATGATGATGACTTATATGAAAAAAATATAAAGGTAACTTTTTTAAGATTTATTCGTCCAGAAATGAAATTTAAAAATATTGATGAATTAAAAGAAACAGTTAATAATGATATAAAAAAAGTCAAACAGGAAGGTTAAAATGAGAATAGCAATAATAAGTGCCATGTACAAAGAAATAGAACCAATACTAAATAAAATAACATTTACAGATAATATAAAGTATAAAAACTTTGTCTTTCAAAAAGGATTTATAAATAATAATGAAGTATGTGTTACAAGTGGTGGTATTGGTAAGGTTAATTCTGGAATAATAACAACAATAATGGATGAAGTTTTTCCTAATATTGATTTATTAATTAACGTTGGAATAAGCGGAGGCATTTTCCATAATGTTAATAGAGGAGATATCGTTATATCAGAAAAACTATCTTATTCAGATGTTGATACTACAGCATTTGGTGAAGAGTATGGCCAAATTCCCGATATGCCAAGATTTTATTATGGCGACAGAAAAACCATTGATAAAATTAAAAATATGGGTAAAGTTGGTTTAGTCCTTACTGGTGATGTTTTTATTGATGACAAAAAGAAAATAGACGATTTAGTAAATAAACATTTTAGTGAAGAAAAACCTTTATGTGTTGATATGGAATCAACTGCTTTTGCTCAAGCGGCATATTTGTTAGACATACCTTTTGTTAGCATAAGGTGCATAAGTGATGTTGTTGGTGATGATGATCAAATTGAAGCTTATGAAAACTTCAATCGAATTGCTTGTGAGAAAGTATGCAAAGCTATTGAAAAAATTTTAAATAATTAGGTGATAATATGATAGTAATTTATTTAATTGTTTTAGGTATAATGAGTATAATTACTTTTACATTATATGCTATAGATAAAAGAAGAGCTCGATTAGGAATTAATCCCAGAATAAGCGAAAAGAGATTACTCCTACATTCGTTTTTCTTTGGTGCTTTTGGTGGAATTATTGCTATGTACACATTAAGACATAAAACAAAAGCTGAGCATTGGTATTTTGCCTTTGTAAATATCATTTCATTGGCTATTCACATTGCCTTAGCAATTTTAATTATAAAAAAAATTGGTATAACTGGTTTCGATAATATACTAGGAAACTTAAATAAATAAAGGTGAAAAATATGGATATAAAAAAATTAATTTCAAATACTATTACAGAATATTTACATATCTGTGATGATTTAAGTTCATTATTTGAACTTCCAAAAAATAGTGAATATGGAGATGTTGCACTACCATGTTTTACTTTTGCAAAAGCGATGAAAAAAAGTCCAATGGAAATTGCTAAGGAGTTATCACAAATTTCATTTCCTAACTTTGTAACTAAAGTTCAAGCGGTTGGTGGATATTTAAATTTCTTTTTGGAAAAAAATGAATATTATAAATCTATAATCTTACAAGCTATAAGTGAAGAAAAATACGGCTCATCACATTCAGGTGATGGAAAAAAATGTTTAATTGAACATACAAGCATAAACCCTAACGCATCTCCACACATAGGAAGAAGTCGTAACGCAATAGTTGGCGATTTTTATTCAAAACTTATGCGTTTTGAAGGATATGATGTTGATGTACATTATTTTGTTAATGATATTGGAAAACAAATTTCAATGCTTGTTTATGGTGCTTTAGGAAAACAAGAAGTTAAATTTGAAGATTTATTGGATTTATATGTGAAAACTAATGCATTAGTTAAAGAAAAACCAGAAGTTGAAAAAGAAATATTTGATTTGTTATACAAATTAGAAAATAATGATGAAAAAATTAGATCTGAATTTAGAAACATTGTTGATACGTGTATAAAGGGTCAAGTTAATATTTTAAATAAATTAGGAATTTATTATAATTCTTTCGATTACGAATCACAATTTATTTTTAATCATACAGTAGATAAAGTTTTAAATGAGATTAAAGCACTAAATGAAAAAGAAGAAGCAGGAATTCATATTGAAGAAGATACTGACGGACGTATGGTTATAATGTTTGATAAGTATAAGAAATTAACACCATTAGTTGTTACAAGAGGTGATAAAACAAGTTTATATCCTCTTCGTGATATATGCTACACAATTTGGAAGGGTAGTCAAGGAGCTGATAAGAACATATTAGTTTTAGGTGAAGACCAAAAATTATATTTCGAACAAATAAAAACAGTCGTTTCAGAATTGGGATATCAAGTTCCTGAAGTAATCCATTATTCTTTTGTTATGTTACAAGAAGGAAGCATGTCTACTCGTAATGGTACTGTAGTTTTGCTTGAAGACTTTATGAAAATTGCTACAGAAAAAATTATGGATGGTTTTAAAGCTAATGGTCGTAGTGAATCCATTTCCTTAGCACAAGATATTGCATATGGTGCTGTAAAATATTCTATTCAAAAAACATCAAATGATAAAAATGTTATATTTGATTGGGATTCTGCTTTAACATTTGAAGGCTGCTCAGGACCATATCTTCAATATACTTTTGCTCGTATTTCGTCAATATTTAGAAAACTTGATAACTACAAGGTTGATTATAATACTTTAGATTATAGTGTAATGGAACTTCCAATTGAAGGGGAAATTGTGAGCACACTTTATACTTTCCCTAGCATCATAAGTCATGCTGTGAAAGAAAAAAGTCCTCATATTATTGCCAATTATGCCTTTAATCTAGCAAAAGAGTTTTCTTCATTGTATCATGATGCAAGTATCTTGTATGAAGAAAATGAAGAAAAGAAAAAATGTCGTATTGCTTTAATGGATGCAGTTAGAAAAACATTAAGCACATGTATGAATATTCTTGGAATAAAATGTTTAGAAGAGATGTAATGACTAATTATAAAAAAATGTCAAAATGGGTTAGTTTTTTAAAGATAAGACTTGATAATTTTGACTAATTTTGATATAATAAGTAAGAAATGTAATATAGATTATATCTAATTAATTTCGTTTAGAGGAGGAAAATTAAATGAAAAAAATTGATTTAACAAAATATGGTATTACTGGTGCAACTGAAATAGTTTATAATCCTTCATATGAAATGTTATTTGAAGAAGAAACAAAACCTGGACTTGAAGGATATGAAAAAGGACAAGTAAGTGAACTAGGTGCAGTTAATGTAATGACAGGAATTTATACTGGTCGTAGCCCTAAGGATAAATTCATTGTTGTTGATGAAAACTCTAAAAATACTGTATGGTGGACTTCTGATGAATATAAAAACGATAATCATCCAGCATCTTTAGAAGCATGGAAATCAGTAAAAGAATTAGCTATTAAAGAATTATCAAACAAGAGATTATTTGTTGTTGATGCATTCTGTGGCGCTAACAAAGATACACGTATGGCTGTACGTTTTATCGTTGAAGTTGCTTGGCAAGCTCATTTCATTAAGAATATGTTTATTAAACCTACTGAAGAAGAACTTGCAAACTTTGAACCTGATTTCGTTGTTTACAATGCTTCAAAAGCAAAAGTTGAAAATTACAAAGAATTAGGATTAAATTCTGAAACATGCGTTATGTTCAACATTACTAGTCGTGAACAAGTTATTATTAATACTTGGTATGGCGGTGAAATGAAGAAAGGTATGTTCTCAATGATGAATTATTATCTTCCATTAAAAGGTATTGCTTCAATGCACTGCTCTGCAAACACTGATATGGAAGGCAAAAATACAGCAATCTTCTTTGGATTATCAGGAACTGGTAAAACAACTCTTTCTACAGATCCAAAACGTTTATTAATTGGTGATGATGAACACGGATGGGATGACAATGGTGTATTTAACTTTGAAGGTGGATGCTATGCAAAAGTTATCAATCTAGATAAAGATTCTGAACCTGATATTTATAATGCAATTAAACGTAATGCATTACTTGAAAATGTAACATTAGATAAAGATGGTAAAATTGATTTTGCTGATAAGAGCGTTACTGAAAACACACGTGTTTCTTATCCAATCAATCATATCCAAAATATAGTTCGTCCTATATCATCTGCTCCAGCTGCTAAGAACGTTATCTTCTTATCTGCTGATGCCTTTGGAGTACTTCCTCCAGTATCAATTTTAACTCCTGAACAAACTCAATATTACTTCTTATCAGGATTTACTGCAAAATTAGCAGGAACAGAACGTGGAATTACTGAACCAACTCCAACATTCTCTGCATGCTTCGGACAAGCATTCTTAGAATTACATCCTACTAAATATGCAGAAGAACTAGTTAAGAAAATGCAAATGAGTGGAGCAAAAGCTTACTTAGTTAACACTGGTTGGAATGGAACTGGCAAACGTATTTCTATTCGTGATACACGTGGAATTATTGATGCAATTCTTAATGGTGATATTTTATCAGCACCAACTAAACATATTCCATACTTCAATTTTGAAGTACCTACTGCACTTCCTGGCGTAGATTCAAAGATTTTAGATCCTCGCGATACTTACGCTGATCCAAAAGTTTGGGAAGAAAAAGCTGTTGATTTAGCAAGTAGATTTGTTAAGAACTTTGCTAAGTATGAAGGCAACCCAGCTGGAAAAGCTTTAGTTAAAGCAGGTCCAGAAGTTAAATAATTAAATGATTTGGCCAATTAACATTTATTATGTGAATACACATAATAGGTGCTAATTGACCTTTTTTTATTTAAAAAATTTCAAAAAAACATTATTTATTGATGAATTTTTTGCTTTTTTTTAGAAAATGTGATAAGATTACTACCGTGATTTATTTATGGGTTAAGGAGTTTGGTTCTAAATGGTTTTATTGATTATATTTATCATTTTTATTATTGCAATTATATATCGTATTATTTACAAAAGCGAATATTTTGGTGACAAAGGACAAAGAGGCGAAAATTACGTGAGAATATTTCTTGAAAGAAATGTTCAAGACAAAATAATACTTAATAATGTGAAATTGAAAAAAAAGAACTCAACTTGCCAAATTGATCATGTGTTAATTTCTAGAAAAGGTGTTTTTGTAATTGAAACAAAAAATTATTCTGGGAAAATATATGGGAATGCAGAACAAGAACATTGGAGACAAATTATCGGTTATAATGCTAATAATACTTTTTATAATCCTATAAAACAAAATTTAGCGCATGTTTTTGAAATAAAGAAAGTAATTAATCGAAATATTCCTGTATACAATTGTGTTATTTTTGCTAGTGGTAACATTGAAGATGTAAATGCGTATGAAGTTTTCACTCCTGAAACATTCATCATTTTTTATGATTCAATAAAAGATATAATGGGGATCTCAGATATTAAAGAAATAGCTAGTGAAATTAATAAAAAAACTGAAGAAGATAATATTAGTGATGAAGAACATGTAAATAATGTTGTAAATAATCAAAGAAAAATTGAAATGGGTATTTGTCCACGCTGTGGAGGAAGGTTAATGATAAGAAAAGGAAAATACGGGGAATTCTATGGATGCTCTAATTTTCCAAGATGTAAGTTTAAAAAGAATATTGATGATTTTTAATAAAAAAATTTAAAATAAGTGTTGTATTTTTATGACAAAAGTAGTATAATATGTATGTTCCTTAGACTTCGATATACGAATCTCCAACGTATTTCTAGGTTTTAGGTGTAATTATATTTAGGAGGATTAAAAATGTCTTGTATTTCAAAAGAACAAAAAGCACAATTAGTTGAACAATTTGGAAAAAATGCTAACGATTCAGGATCTGTAGAAGTTCAAATCGCTATTCTTACAGCTGAAATTAATCGTTTAAATGAGCATCTTGCTATTAATAAGCATGATTTCCATTCTCGTCGTGGATTACATAAAAAAGTAGGTCATCGTCGTAATTTACTTACTTATTTACGTAATAAGAACGTTAGTTCATATCGTGAACTTGTAAAACAACTAAATTTAAGAAAATAGTTCTAAATAAAACGGGTAAGCAATTACCCTTTTTAATAATGATTTTGAAAATATTTAAATTAGGAGAATATATCAATGAGTGAAAAAAAAGTCTACGAATATGTCCAAGGCACTCGTAAATTTGTTTGCGAAATTGGAGAATTAGCTAAACAAGCTAATGGGTCTGTTTTGGTAAGATTTGATGATACGGCTGTTTTGTCAGCAAGTGTATTTAGTACAAAAAAAGGTACTGGCGATTTCTTCCCATTAACTGTAATGTATCAAGAAAAATTATACGCTGCTGGAAAAATTCCTGGAGGATTCCTTAAGAGAGAAGGAAGACCTACTGAGTTTGAAACACTAACTTCTAGATTAATTGACAGACCATTACGTCCATTATTCCCTGAAGGTTTTAGAAATGAAGTTCAAGTAATTAATACAGTAATGTGTTCAAATCCTGACAATTCAAGTCAAATGACAGCAATGTTAGGTGCATCTTTATCTTTATGTATTTCTGATATACCTTTCCATGGACCTATAGCTGGTGTTGTAGTTGGAAGAGTTGATGGTAAATTTGTTATTAATCCAACTGTAAAAGAATTAGAACAATCAGATATTAACCTTATTTTAGCAGGTACAAAAGATGCTATTAATATGGTTGAAGCTGGTGCTAAAGAAGTAAGTGAAGATGATATGCTTAATGCTTTAATGTTTGGACATGAAGAAATTAAGAGATTATGTGCATTCCAAGAAGAAATTGTTAAAGAAATTGGAAAAGAAAAAGTAGAAGTTGAATTACATAAGATTCCTGAAGATATCGATAAACGCGTTCGTGATATGGCTGAACAAGCACTTAAAGATGCAGTTGTTATCGAAGATAAACTTGCTCGTTATGCTAAGATTGATGAAATCGATGAAGAAACAATCGAAACATTAACAAGTGAATGGAAGAATGATGAAGATTTCGAAGAAAAAATCGGATACGTTAAAGAACTTTTAGAGTTGATAGTAGCTACAGAAGTTCGTCGTTTGATAACTGAAGATAAGATTCGTCCTGATGGTCGTAAAGTTAATGAAATTAGACCATTATCATCTCGAGTTGACATATTTGAAAGAACTCATGGTTCTGCATTATTTACACGTGGTCAAACACAAGCTTTGAGTGTTGTAACATTAGGTTCTTTAAATGAATTCCAAATCATTGATGGCTTAGGCGAAGAAGATGGTAAGAGATTTATGCTTCACTATAACTTCCCTGCATTTAGTGTTGGTGAAATTGGTCGTTATGGTTCTCCTGGACGTCGTGAAATTGGTCATGGTGCTTTAGGTGAAAGAGCTTTATTACAAGTTATTCCAAGTGAAGAAGAATTCCCTTATACAATTAGAGTTGTAAGTGAAATCTTAGAATCTAATGGTTCTTCATCACAAGCTTCTATATGCGCTGGAACTATGGCTTTAATGGCTGCTGGTGTACCAATTAAAGCTCCTGTTGCTGGTATCGCAATGGGATTAATCAGTGATGGAGACAAATATACTATTTTGACTGATATTCAAGGAATGGAAGATCATTATGGTGATATGGACTTTAAGGTTGCTGGAACAAGAAATGGTATAACGGCTTTACAAATGGATATTAAGATTGAAGGAATTAATGAAAAAATTCTTAAAGAAGCTTTAGCTCAAGCTAAAGAAGGACGTATGACTATTTTAGGCCATATGCTTAACACAATTCCTACTTATCGTGATCATTTAAGTCCTTATGCTCCAAAAGTAGTTATGTTTAGAATTGATCCGGACAAAATTAGAGATGTTATTGGCTCTGGTGGAAAAGTTATTACCGAAATTATTAACGATTGTGATAATGTTAAGATTGACATTGAACAAGATGGTAGAGTTTATATTATGCATTCGAACGAAGAATGGATTAAGAAAGCTCAAGATAAGATTATGAGTATCGTTAGAGAACCAGAAGTTGGTAAATACTACTTAGGTAAAGTAACACGTATAGAAAAATTTGGAGCATTTGTAGAATTATGGGAAGGCTGTGAAGGCTTATTGCATATTTCTAAAATTTCTTCAAAGAAAATAGATAAAGTTGAAGATGCTCTAGCAATCAATGATGAAATAATGGTTATTGTTACAGAAATTGATGATAAAGGACGTGTAAATCTTTCTACAAAAGAAGCATATGAATGCAAAAAAGAAGATAAGTCTAGCAAAAAAGAAAATAAAAAAGAATTTAAACGCGATCGTAAAGAAAGTAAACGTGAACACAAAGAATTAAAAGAATCTTCTAAAGAAGAAAATGAAAAAAAATCAGATGAAGAATAAGGCTTGAAGATAACCTTATATCTATCTTAAAGGCTTTGAAAAAAGCCTTTTAATTTTACTTTAATTTGAAAGGATTTCCAATGAAAAATACTAGTAAATTTATTGTTTTATTATTAATCATACTAAATTTAATTTTTATTTATGGATGCAAAGATAATAACTTAGAACTAAATGAAGAAAATTGCCGTGAATATTGCCCTAAATGCAAAGAAATAAACAAAGAAAATTGTAAAGATTATATTCCTAAATGTGAGGAAATAAATGAAGATACGTGTAAAGATTATATTCCAAAGTGTGATGAAATAAATAGTGAAATATGTAAGGATTATTGCCCTAAATGTGAGGAAATAAATGAAGAAACGTGTAAAGAATATACTAAGAAACGTAAAGTATTCTTAGGAATTGATTTGATAGATGAGAATTTAAACGTTTTTGAAAATAAAAGAGTAGGGTTAATTACTAATCCTACAGGAATTAATAGTGATTATAAGTCAACTATTGATGTTTTGTTTAAAAAAATTAATCTTGTCTCTTTATTTGCACCTGAACATGGTATAAGAGGAGCAAAAGAAGCAGGTGAGGCAACTAGTGATTCTATCGATTCAGTAACAGGTTTAAAAATCTATAGTTTGTATGGACAAACAAAAGAACCAACTATGGAAATGATGGATGATATTGATATTCTTTCAATTGATATTCAAGATGTAGGCAGTCGTTTCTATACATATGTTTATACTATGGCTTATGCTATGATGGCTTGTGCTAAATATGGAAAAACTTTTGTTGTTTTTGATAGACCTAATCCGTTATCGAATATAGTTGATGGAAATATACTTAATAAAGCGTACTCATCATTTGTGGGAATGTATGAAACTATAACACGTCATGGAATGACAATTGGTGAACTAGCTACACTTTTTAATGAACATTTTGGTATTAATTGTGATTTGAAAGTTATAAAAATGAAAAATTATGACCCAACTTTATATATCGATGAGACAACTGCCCCTTGGGTAAATCCATCTCCTAATATGCCAACACTAGATACAGCCATTGTTTATGGTGGTACATGTTTATTTGAAGGAGTTAACTTGAGCGAAGGAAGAGGAACAACTAAACCATTTGAATTTATTGGTGCCCCATTTATTGATAGTATTAGATGGGCAAATAAACTTAATAGTTTGAATCTTGAAGGGGTTTATTTTAGACCAATATCATTTACTCCTTCATTTGATGATTATCAAGGCAAGTTATGCGGTGGAGTTCAAATTCATGTTACTGATCGAGAAAAATTCTCATCATGCAAGGCTGGTGTTGCTATGCTTTATACGATTAAAGAATTATATCCAAATGAAGTAAAATTTCAATCATATTTAAAAACATTATCTGGCGTAGATTATATTTATAATATGACATATAGTTTAGATAAAATCTTTGAAATAATTGATGAAGATGTTTTAAAATTTACAGAAATCTCAAAACCTTATCGCTTGTATTAATAAAAATAATAAAAAAACAAATAAAGTATAGAATTATTTTTAAAAATATGTTAGAATATATACGTATTCGGGTAATCGAGCAGAATATTCTGTTAGGAAAGTCCTTGCTAGCACCAGCTGAGATGCGGTAGTGATTATGTCCATATATAATAAATAAAATGGAACACTTGAAATGTGATGGCGAAAGTTTTTCCTTTAAAATGGAAAAATTTTCTTAACGTGCCACAGTGACGATACTTTAGGGAAACTTAAAGAGTGAAACGCGGTAAACCCCATAAGCTAGAAACCCAAATTTTGGTAGGGGAATCTTTAGTTGTGAAATGAAATGACTAAAGGAAGTTTAATAAACTTAGATAAATGATTACCACACGATATGTGTACAGAACAAGGCTTATAGAATACTTTTCCCTGCAATGCAGGGTTTTAGTTAGTTTTTTGAGGTGAAATATGTTTGAAACTTGTGAATATGTAATTAGTGCAGTTAATAAAAGCCAATATCCTAATAAAGATTATTTGCCAGAATTTGTCTTTTTAGGTCGCTCAAATGTTGGAAAAAGTTCATTAATAAATGCCTTAACAAAAAGAAAAATGCTTGCGAAAACATCTTCAAAACCAGGGAAAACAAGAACAATGAACTTTTTTCTTATTGATAAAATGTTTTATTTGATAGATGCACCTGGGTATGGATATGCTTCTCGAACATATGGTGAAAGGCAAGATTATGGAAAATATATTGAAGAATGTCTTTTTGAGAATGAAAACTTAAAAGTAACATTTCTTTTGATTGATACTCTTGTTGGTCCAACCAATGATGATTTATTAATGTATGAGTTTTTAAAATATCATAACATAAATACTGTTATTATTTGCACAAAAACTGATAAAGTTAGAGTCACTAAACTTCATGAAAGAAAGAAAAATGTTTGTGAAAAGTTGAACTGTAATTCAAATGACATTATTTACACATCTTCAGATAAAAAAACAGGATTTGAAAAAATCGAAGAAATAATAAAAAAATATTTATAGTTGGTTTATCCAACTTTTTTTCATAAAAAGTTTTATTTAATAATATAATTATGTAGGTGGTGAATAACTATGGAACTTAGAATATGTTGTGAGCAAAAAATTGAATTAGAAAAGTATAAAAACTTAAAATCAATTAATTATGAGATTGATAGATATACTTTTGATAATGGTGAATTAAATGGAAATGTTGTTGTGAAAGGAATATATGAGAATAATGAATCTTTAGAAAATGAATATATAAAGTCAGTTCCTTTTACCTTAATGTTTAAGAGTAGTGGCTACGAAATAAAAGAACTTAAAATAGATAATTTTAAACATTATGATGTTGTAAATAATGGTATAGAATGTTCCTTTGATATTTTTGTATTATATGAATTGAAAATAAGTGAAGGATCTATTCCTAATATTATGTCTAAAGATGAAGTCAAAGAAGAAAAAATTGAAAAAGAAGAAATCAAAGAAGAAAAAACTGAAAAAGAGGAAATCAAAGAAGAAGTTATAGAAACTGTTAAAGAAATTAATAATGATGTTAATAATCTTGATATAATAGAAACAATTGATGAAAATAGTAGTGATGTATGTACTGATATAAAAGATAAATATGATGAACTTTTAAACAATATCTTCTTAAATAGAGAAGAAAATAATGTTAATATTTTAGATAAAAACGACAATGGAAAATTGAAACTAAAGTTTAATGATAAAATTGAAACAATAAGAGTTTATTTTCCAAAAGCTGAAAATGAAATTGAAAAAATTTGTAAAGATGAAAAAGTAACTATCAATAGTGTATATGATAATGATTTAAATAAAGATTTTCAAAATAAGAAAAGAATCATTATCAAAAAATGAAAGATATAATCTTAAATGTATTAAGAGAATATCATATACCTGGAGTAAGTTATCGAAATGTAACCAAAAAGTGTGCAAAAGTAACATGTAGTGCTGGAAATTGTTTTCTACTTAAAGAGTGTAATTTATATACTGAAGAAAAATATAAATATTTAAGAGGCCAAAGTGTAGATAATATTCTTTATCCATTAAAAAATGATAATAATAAATATGTTACTAAAGATGGAGATCATTTATTTATTGTTATGCCTTATGTAGAAAATAATTATACACGAGATGAAGTAAAGGCTAATAAACTAGAGAATGAATTAAACAAAGTACATGTTAACACATCTTTTAGGCGTGAATTGTCTCCTTTAACATCAAGAAAAAAATTAGAAGAAATATATAATTATTTACAATATAAATTTGATGTATTAGAAGCTTTTGTGAGAACCATTGAGGCACGAAATTATGATGAATATAGTATTTTAATTTTAAAAGAATACCATAACATTTTAGATGCTAAAATGGTTATGGGAAACTTAAACAAAAAAATTGTTGAGCATGTAAAAGTCAGAAAAACTGTTGATTATACATTTGTACATAACAACCCTAAACTTGATCATTTATTAAATACTAGTGAAGCTGATTATCTAATAAGCATAGGAAGAGGTAAAATAGGTGTGCCATCACTTGATTTGGTAAAGTTTTATATTGAAACTGAAGATGTTAATGTGGATCGCAAGGAAATGGTTATGAATTATCTTCAAAGATTTCAAGATGATTTTTACTTTGATTATTTTTGTTTCTTTGTTTTACTTTATTATATAAAAAGTATAATAATATATGATAAAGATTATGTTAGTAGTCAAAGTTTCGTATATGCTGGTGAGGCTATAAAGACTTTTATTATTGATTTTAATTTGAAATGAGCCACAAGGTGGCTTTTTATATTTGAAAATGTTTTCTGTTTGCTTTAATTATACAAATTTAATTATTAAAACGTTTACAATTAACTTTTTTCTTTATTTTTATTATATGTAGTGATATAATTAAGAGAAGAAAAAGTAAAGTGTGAATTTATGAGTGCAAAAGAAAACAAAATAAAACAAATTAATATTTTTAAAGGCAAAGTAATTGATGTCACCTTGGACACTGTCTCTATTGAAAATGGAGATAGTGAAATTATTTCTGAACGTGAAGTTGTCCATCATCGTGGTGGAGTATGTGCACTTATAAAAAAGAAAAACGGAATGATTCCTTTTGTAAAACAATTTCGTTATGCAATAAATAGTGAATTGATAGAACTACCAGCTGGTAAACTTAATAAGAATGAAAAAATTGATGAGGCAATAATTCGTGAAGTTGAAGAAGAAGTTGGCCTTTATCCTCTAAAAGTTACTTATTTAGGAAAACTATTTGTTAGTCCTGGATTTTCTACAGAAGTAATATATTTATATTTTATAGATGATTATCAAGAAAGCAAACAACATCTTGATTCTGATGAATTTTTAGATGTTATTGAATTAAGTTATGATGAGGCTATAAATATGGTTGAAACAGGGAAAATATTAGATGCAAAGACAGTATCATTGTTATACAAATGTGAAAAATATTTTAAAATGGAGAATTAGTAATATGCAATATAAAACAATATCAAAACACTCAGATGGTAAAATATTAAAAAGTGACGGATTCCAAATATCTTCAGAAGCAAAAGCAGCCAAGAAACTTGATCCATCAATTATAGATGGAACATTAGGAACTTTTTATTATGAAGATGGTTCTTTTAAAACACATGATGTTGTGAAAGAAGTATTTAGTACTTTAAAAGATGATGAAGTGTATCTCTATTCTACAAGTGATGGAGGAAAAGATTTTCATGAGGCAGCTGTAAATCATCTCTTGAAACATGTACGTAAAGACGTTGAAAAAGAAATGTTTATTAAATCAATTCCAACTCCTGGGGGAACTGGAGCACTTGTTAGTGGTTGTTACAATTGTCTAGATCCTGGACAAACATTATTAGTTCCATCACCATGTTGGGGACCTTATATTGGAATAGCAACCCATAGAGGAATAAATGTTGATAGTTATTTTTTATTTGATGGTGAAGGATTTAATTTAAAAGGATTTATTGAAAAAGCTAATGAAATAATTGCTAAACAAGGAAAGCTTGTCTTTTTCTTAAATGATCCTTGTAATAATCCAACAGGATATACTATGACCGAAGAAGAGTTTTTAAGTTTAATTGACTATTTGAATTCTACAAAAGTTCCTTGCGTAATGGTTTATGATTGCGCTTATATGGATATGGCTGTAGAAGGAATGAAAAAAACTCGTGATAAGCTCAAATTATTTACAAAATGTGCTGAAAATGTTTTAATATCTGTTGCTTTAAGTTTCTCAAAAACATATTTTATTTATGGACAAAGATTAGGTGCCCAAATAATTATAGGTAAAGATGAAAGAAATGTAACGGAATTATTTAATGCAGCAAACTATACAGCTCGTAATACTTGGAGTAATTGTAACAAAGGAATGGTTAGTTTAGTTTGTAAAGTCGATAAAGATCAACAATTAATTGAAAAATTGAATAAAGAATTACAACTTGTTGTTGATGATTTAAATAATCGTAGTTCTTTATTCTTGAAAGAAGCTAAAGAAATTGGGCTAAAAACTTATCCTTATCAAAGTGGTTTCTTTATTACTATTCCATGCCATAAAGAAAACGAAGTTATTCTCGAATTAAAGAAACGTAAAATTTATTTATTACCTACAGCAAACAGTGTGCGCGTTGCTATTTGTTCTATGCCATTAAAAGATATTAAAGGATTAGCAAAGAAAATAAAAGAAGTAATAGATTTATATAAATAACAAGTGTTCATTTATTTTAAATTATTCATTAAAATAAAGTTATTTTGATATATTTATATTATAAATGCAAAAATAATAAAACTATCGAAATTATTTAAAAATAGAAGATGATATTATAAAGTTTAACTTTGTATTATTAGTCTTTGAAAATAGTGAAATTAAAGCAATTTATGAAAAAAGAAATGTTTATAATATGTTTAGTTAGAAAAAAATAATTATAAAAGCTTATGATTACTTTATAACTATCGAAAAAATACTTAAATAAATAAAATGCAAAAACTATAAAAAAAACTTTACAAATTAATTAAAAAGTTGTATAATATATACGTTATGGTGATTCCTATGAAATGGTCTTTACAACAACTATATCGTTATATAAACGAACCTTTAATCATTAATGAAAAAGTGAATTATGATGAGTACGTTAAAAACGTTTCGGACATTATTCGTATGGATGATGTATTAGTGGAAGGTACTTGTAAATTCACGGGCAATGATTGTTTTGTCTTCAATTTAAAGATTAAAACAACTATGTATCTTGAAGATGCTTGGACATTAGAAGAAGTTGAATTTCCAATTGATTTAGATGTTAAAGAAGTCTTTTCGAAAGATAGTGATGATGAAGATAGTCGTTTTATAGAGAAGAATACAGTTGATTTGTATGACATCATTTGGGAAAATGTTTTATTAGAAAAACCCATATGCATTACTAAAAGTAAAACTACTAAAGAGTAAAGAGGTGAATTTAAATGGGTGCAATTGCTCCACAAAGACGTATCTCTAAAACTAGAAAACGTCAACGTCGTAGCCATTTCAAACTAGAAAATCCTGGTATGATGGTATGCCCTAATTGTGGCAACATTAAACTTGCTCATGTCGTTTGCGATTCTTGTGGTTATTATGATGGTAAATTAGTTAAAGCTATTAAGACTAAAGAAGAAGAAAAAGCTGAAGTTGAAGCTAAAGAAACTAAGAAATCAAAGAAAGCTACAAAAAAAGTAGAGACTGAAGAAGTTAAAGAAAACAAAGAAGTTAAGGTTAAAAGAGCAAAAAAAGCTGAAGACAAATAACAATTTGTTTTAATTTTCTAATAAAAAAGTACTCGTGAATGAGTACTTTTTTTATGCTTTTTGAAAATTGTTAATTTTTATTATCGTTATATAAATGCAGGTATTTTAATTTTTTTAAAAAAAATACTTGCTTTTTTTGTAGATATAGTGTAAAATAGTGTTACCAAGTGTCATTTTGTGTAAAAAAGTGGTGAAAAGTGGGGATTGCAATGTTTATTGGACAATATAAATATAATTTAGATGAAAAAAATAGATTAGTTATACCATTAGAGTATCGTAAAGAATTAGGTAACAAGGTTGTTATCAATAAAGGCTTTGAAAAATGTATAACGATATATCCAATAGACGTATGGAATGAACTTGTGGAAAAAATGTCATCACTTGCAATCAACCAAAAAGACAATCGTGCATTTGCTCGTTACTATATGTCATCGGCATTTTATAAGGACTTTGATTCTCAAGGAAGAATAAGTATCGATGAAGTGTTACGTAAATATGCTGGTATTACATCAGAAAATAAAGGTTGTGTAGTAGCTGGAGCTAATAAAATCATTGAAATCTGGACTCAGGATGCTTGGGAAAAGATTGAGGCTGAACGTGATGAAAAGTTTAGCGATATAAGTGAGAATATTATATTCTAATACTTTAAAGGATGGTATAAAATATGAATTGTAAAGAAGGACATATACCGGTTTTACTTAATGAAGTATTAGAAGGATTAAATATAAAAAAAGATGGCATTTATGTTGATTGTACATTAGGAGGTGGTGGCCATGCAAGCAGAATACTCGAAAAAATTGAAAAAGGATGGCTCTATTGCTTCGAGCAAGATGAGCAAACAAAAGAAAAAGGGCAGGCTAAGCTTGCTAGCATTTCTTCCTCTTTTACAATATTTCCATTAAACTTTGTTAACTTCAAAAAGGCTTTGGAAGAACAAGGCGTTTATAAGGTAGATGGTGTTTTATATGATTTGGGAGTTTCTTCATATCAATTAGATACACCAGAAAGAGGATTTAGTTATAATTATGACTCAAGACTCGATATGAGGATGAATACATCACAAAAAATATCTGCTTATGATATAGTAAATGATTATTCATTTGAAGAATTACGAAGAATTTTATTTGTGTATGGTGAAGAAAAATTCAGTACGCAAATTGCTAGAAATATCGAAAAAGAAAGAAAAGTTAAACCCATTGAAACAACTTTTGAACTTGTTGAGATAATCAAAAAATCCCTTCCCGCAAAAGTTCTTAGACAAAAAGGACATCCTGCCAAACAGGTATTTCAAGCTTTAAGAATAGCTGTGAACAATGAACTTGATGTCTTTGAAAAGTCGTTAAGAGACAGTTTAAAGATGTTAAACAAGGGCGGAAGAATTTGTGTAATAACATTTCATTCTTTAGAAGATAGAATATGTAAGCAAATATTTAAAGATGTAACAGAAACTGATATTCCTAGAGGATTACCAGTAAAGGATTGTGACATAATTCATGAATATAAAATAATAACAAAAAAACCAATTGTGGCTACAAATGAAGAATTAGAATACAATCATCGTTCTCATAGTGCAAAATTAAGAATAATTGAGAAACTTTGAGAATATAATATACTATGAATAAAATGGAGGAATTACAAATGTTTAGACCTTTACCAAAACCAACTAACAATAAACCTGTAAGAAAATAATTAAGAAAATAATTAAAGATAATAATAATTATAAATTTGAATATAACAGAAGATTAGTACTTTGAAAAAATACATTATTTCAAGTTAAACCAAGCATTAGAGTGATCTATTGTTTGGTTTAATTTGTTTTAATTCGCTATTAATTGACATAGTTTTCTTTTTGTATTTGTTATAATAAATGCGAAAAGAGGATTACTATGAATAAAATGATTAATGAGAAATTTACCAAAGAAACATTTTATGGATTGATAGCTAGTGGAATGCTTAAAGAAGCAATTAATTATTTAGACAATTCGATTAAAAGAAATAATGAAACTGATAAGAAATTAATTAATTTAAAGAAAAGATATACACGAGTATTTATTAATAATAATTATTATATTGCTAACAAAAATAAAAACGAAGAATTTATTAATAAATTGCTCTTAATATATGCACAATATTATCATATGGTGTTTTATTATAATGATGACCATAGTGAAAGTATATTACTACATAATTTAAAGGAGTTTATTAAATATGAGTTTGATAATAATAATGATTATAGTTGCATTGAAGAATGCGAAAAGATCTTAGAAGATGAATTGATAAAAAAAGGTTTTTATTTTATTTCTGGAAAAGTAAATGGCTATTATGGACCTTATATTTTCAGAATTAATAATACCATAAATAAATACATATCTTTATATAAAAATGATATTAGTTTAAATATAAGTTTTATAAGTGATTTTCTTTCTAAAGGATGGATAGATTATTTAACTTTTGGAAAGTTGAAATTAAATTATATGCTTGGGGAAACTAACAAAGTGTTTATTTCTAATAAGTTTCTAAAAAATAAAATCGAAAATATTGATAAACCTAAGTGTTCATCACTATTAATATATTTAGGCGAATTGATTTCCACGTGTACAAAATATAAATTTATTTCTGTAAAGGATGTAGAGTATCGTAGTAAACTTGTAGAAGTTATAAGTTATAAATCATTTAAAACATTTAAAGATGTTTTTTCTTTAGCAAGTAATAATCAATATAATGATTTAAAATATGCTTGTTATAAAATTATTTCTGGTTTATCAATGTCTATATTTGGAAAAGAATATGAATCTGATTTTGATTTATGGAAGAAAAAGAAAAAATTAATAATTAAAGAATCTAAATTGCTTTATGATAAACATCAAGAATTGATTAATAGCTCAAAGTATGAGTACATATCTATTATTTAACAATCAGCATAGAATGACAACTATGCTTTTTTATTATAGTGAAAGAAGATTATTTCAAATTATTAATAATATTATTTCAAAT
>UMGV01068990.1_pt1 | contig 63724 bp, 42 predicted proteins | sample 1965361 | NCBI WGS metagenome assembly UMGV01 (sample SAMEA4836081, study PRJEB28245) | human gut metagenome | biome: gut microbiome; material: fecal sample | place: Denmark | collected 2008
CTTAGAAGGTTATCGCTACAAATTAATTGAAAACTCAGAATACCTTTATGGAGGCTGGTATCATTGGTAACTTTACTCAGGACTATTATGATAACCGTTGGACTGAGCAAAACGTCAATGCGAAGTATCCTAGAACCTACAACCGTGACTACACTGTGACGGGTGGTGGAGATTATCGCAATTCATTCTGGTTGAACGATGCTTCATATATCAGATTGAAGAGTATAGAGCTTTCCTATGATCTTCCTAAGTCATGGTTCTCATCTACACCGGTCAACAATGTTCGTGTCGCTTTCACTGGATATAATTTGCTGACGTTCACGGGTATTAAGAATATCGATCCGGAGACTCATGAAAACGGTCAGGGATGGGCAGCTTGGAACACTCCGCAATCCAAAGTGTATAGTTTTGCCGTCAATATAACTTTCTAAATTCACTGGAAATGAAAAAAATAATATATATGGCACTTGCCTTTTTCTTTGGCACAGTGCTGTTCTCCGCTTGCTCCGATATATTGGACAAGAAGCCTTTGACAGAAGTCTCTGATGGTGACTTGTGGTCAGATCCTGCTTTGGTAAGCTCTTTTGTGAATTCTCGATATAATCAAATCGGTTATAATGGGTGTGAGTCAATGCTCAGTAGCGCGTGTGATGAGTCGGAAATGCCATGGCTTCGTGGATGTGAGATTACTAACTTCGCACGAATGAGCGCTACCGATTTGGGACGTATGAACGGTGCGTGGTATGGTAATGACAATAGGTCATGGTCAACTAAATGGACCAACATCTCAAATTGTAATATCTTTTTTGAGCGGGTTGGTAATGTACCTTTTGCTTCTGAGTCGGAACGTACGTTGCTGAAGGGACAGGTACGGTTTATTCGCGCCTATGAATACTTTGACTTGATAAGCCGTTGGGGTGGTGTGCCTATTCTTACCAAGAGCTTCACAATCAATGATCAGGCTGAGATAGTTGATCAGAAAAGAAACACTTATCAAGAATGTATTGACTTTCTTGTTGGTCAACTCGATTCTGCAGCTACAGAATTGCCAGCTACATGGAGTGGAAGCAATTATGGCCGGGCTACAAGTGTGGCGGCTTTGGCTCTTAAAGCAAGAATTCTACTTTATGCTGCGAGTGATCTGATGAATGTGGACGTTGCAAATCCGGAGGTGGGCTACACCAAGCCTTTACCAGATAGATGGAAGAAGGCGGCGCAAGCTACTACGGATGCGTTGGATGCAGCATTGAAAGCTGGGTATCACTTATATAACAAGGTGAGTGATCCCGCAAAAAACTATCAACAGATTTTCCTGGACAATACTTCTGCAAATACCGAAGCAATATTCTTCCGTATGGGCACTGCAAGTTCTGATGGTGAAAATATTTATAACGGTGATCAGTATAATGGCCCCAACGGTTATGGAGGATGGGGTGGCAATTGCCCTCTTCAGGAGTTGGTTGATGATTATGAGGTCGTTAAAAACGGTGTGGCTACACCATTCGATTGGAACGATAAGGAAGAGGCTTCTCATCCTTACGAAAACCGTGATCCTCGTTTTTATGCCACTATTCTTTATGATGGCGCACAATGGATGTCACGTCCTTTGGAGACATTCTTTACTGTTGATGCCAGTGGTAAAGAAACTGGTGGCGGCAAAGACTCCAAGTACGGAAATGACAGCTGGAATACATCACCAACTGGTTACAACTTGAAGAAATTCCAAGATGAAACTTATGTCCAAAACTCTTGGAATTTCAAAGCTAAGAACTGGAATATTATCAGAATGGCAGAACTTTATCTAAATAAGGCTGAGGCTCTGTACGAAATTGGTGATGAGGACGGCGCGCGAGAAGCTGTAAACGCTGTGCGTAAAAGAGCTGGCTTGCCGGATGTCGTAGCTTCAGGAAGTGATCTGTTGGAGGCTATCAAGCATGAGCGTCGAATAGAACTTGCCTTTGAAGAGCATCGTTATTATGATGTACGTCGCTGGAAAGATGCTCCCAAGTATTTCGGTAGGGCAGTACATAGTGTGATGATAAAGAAATATCCTGACGGACACAAAACCTATGAGCCGAGTTCCATTAGAAATGCTGTCGGTGGAGATAGAAAATGGGACGACAAAATGTATTGGTTGCCTATCCCTAAATCAGAGATGGACAAAAATCCTAATTTCGTACAGAATCCCGGTTACTAACAATCTTCTTTCAGAGGACGGATTTTTTCCGTCCTCTGAATTTAGAATGTAACTGCTTTAATACTAAAAGGCAATGAAAGAAAAATTACTAAGTTCAATCTGTTTATTGCTTGCTGTTACAAACCTCTTTGCCCAATCAGATTTTCGGCAGTGGGCTTCTACACCTCCTATGGGGTGGAATAGTTGGGATTGCTATGGTCCTACTGTCACAGAGAAAGAGGTGAAAGCAAATGCCGATTATATGGCAGAACATTTATCAAAATTCGGTTGGAAATATGTGATTGTTGATATCCGATGGTATATTGCTAATGACAAGGCAGGCGGGTACAATGAGAAAAATGCCATTTATGTGATGGATAACTATGGACGCTATCAGCCTGCAGAGAATCGATTTCCTTCTTCTTCCGGTGGTAAAGGCTTTAAAGCTCTGGCGGATTATGTTCATGCCAAGGGGCTGAAGTTCGGTATCCATATTATGCGTGGCATTCCACGTCAGGCGGTTGCCAGGCATACGCTAGTATTTGGTGCGAGTGGCATCACTGCGGATCAGATAAGCAACGAAAAGCATTTGTGTAGCTGGTTACATGATAACTATACGGTTGATGCTTCAAAGAAGGGAGCACAGGAATATTACAATTCGCTCTTCAATCTCTATGCGTCGTGGGGAGTTGACTTTGTCAAGATTGATGACCTTTCCGCGCCATACTACCATCAGGATGAGATAGAATTGATCAGAAACGCAATTGACCAATGTGGAAGACCTATTGTGCTAAGCACTTCTCCTGGTGAGACTCCTATAGCAAATGCAGATCATGTGAGTTCACATGCGAATATGTGGCGTATGGTTAACGACGTGTGGGACCAGTGGAGCGATCTCGTACATCTGATGGACGTAGCACAGAAGTGGTATCCTTATATCGGTAATGGCACGTGGCCAGACTGTGACATGATTCCTTTAGGTCATATTGCTATCAGAGGTGAGCGTGGAAAGGATCGAATGACACGGCTGACACATGATGAACAATATTCTCTCATGACGTTCTTCTGTATCTTCCGTTCCCCGTTGTTTTTTGGTGGTGATCTGCCCACTATGGACGATTTTACACTTTCACTCCTCACCAATCGGAAGGTATTGGAGATGCATGAGCAAAGTGAAGGAGTGCGTCAACTCTTCCAGTGTAATGGGCAATTGGCTGTAGCTTCAAACAATAAGTCACACAAAGCTTCTTATTTGGCTTTGTTCAACCTTTCGGATAGTACGCAGAAGATGAAAGTTGACTTGAAAACTAATAGAATCCAAAGAAGAAGTATTGTAGAGGATCTTTGGTCTGGACAGAAAGAAGCACTTCGCGGTAACAAGGTGGAAGTTAAGTTACAACCTCATGCTTGCAAGTTGCTTATGCTGCATGACTGACTTATGAATAATCCCGGACAACAATGTTGTTGTCCGGGATTTCTGTATAGTGGTTGGGGGTACCTTTAGTTCTTAAACGAGTGGACAGGGGCAGGGATACGTCCGCCGCGGTTGACAAGTCGCTCGGAAGAGAAAGTGTTGACCGGCATGATGGGTGCGTGTCCAAGCAATCCGCCCCATGAGATGCTGTCGCCGACCCGCTTGCCAATGACTGGTATGACACGTACGGCGGTGGTCTTCTGGTTGACCATGCCGATGGCAGCTTCGTCGGCAATGATTCCCGAGATCGTGGTGGCGGGAGTGTCGCCGGGGATGGCGATCATGTCGAGTCCCACCGAGCAGACGCAGGTCATGGCTTCGAGCTTCTCGATGTTCAGTGCTCCGGCATTGACAGCGTCTATCATACCCTGATCCTCGCTGACGGGGATGAAGGCACCGGAGAGTCCGCCGACATAAGAGCTGGCCATGATGCCACCTTTCTTCACCTGGTCGTTGAGCAATGCCAAGGCAGCTGTAGTGCCTGGTGCTCCCGGTTGCTCTACGCCGATACATTTCAAGATGTCGGCTACGGAGTCTCCCACGGCTGGTGTCGGTGCCAAACTGAGGTCGATGATGCCAAATTCGGCACCCAAGCGTCGGCTGGCCTCCTGAGCCACATATTGTCCTACACGTGTAATCTTGAAAGCTGTCTTCTTGATGGTCTGGCAGAGCGTCTCGAAGTTCGCCTCACGTCCACCATTCTCACGGGCGCGGCGGTCCATCTGCTCCAATGCATATTTTACTACACCAGGACCGGAAACGCCGACATTGACAACGGCGTTGCCCTCGCTCACGCCATGGAAAGCACCAGCCATGAACGGGTTGTCGTCAGGCGCATTGCAGAAAACCACGAGTTTGGCAGGACCAATGCACAGACGGTCGGCACTGGCCTCGGCAGCCTGACGCACGATTTCGCCCATGAGTTTCACAGCGTCCATGTTAAGTCCGTTCTTTGTGCTGCCCACGTTGACACTCGAGCAGACAAGGTCGGTAGTGGCCAAAGCCTGCGGAATAGATCGGATGAGCAACTCGTCGGCGGGTGTCATGCCCTTGCTGACAAGTGCGGAGAAACCACCGAGGAAGTTGACACCCACAGCGGCGGCGGCACGATCCAGTGTCTGGGCGATCTTCACGAAGTCGCCTGTCGTATGGCAGCAGGAGGCACCAATGAGTGAGATAGGTGTCACGCTGATGCGCTTATGTACAATGGGAATGCCGATCTCGCGCGAGATCTCCTCACCCGTGCGTACCAGGTCGCGGGCCAAAGTAGTAATCTTGTTGTATATCTTCTCGCAACATGCGTCCACACTGTCGTCAGCACAGTCCAGCAGGCTGATGCCCAAGGTGATGGTGCGCACGTCGAGATTCTCCTCTTCAACCATTCGGTTGGTCTCGAGAACTTCAGAAAGGTCTATCATTGTCTTATTCCTCCATGATTAGATGCGGTGCATCTGGTTGAAGATTTCTTCCAGTTGTATCTTTGTCTGTACGCCAATGCTCTTTCCGATCTCGGTTAGCTCATTGCTTACTTGCTCAAAGGTTTTCTGTGTATCGGTTACGTCAACAATCATCATCATGTTGAAGAATCCGTCAACGATGGTTTGCGTGATATCAAGGATGTTCACCTGGTTGTCGGCGAGATAGGTGCATACTTTGGCCATGATGCCGACAGCATCCTTGCCAACTACCGTGATAATAGCTTTTGTCATGTCTTACAATATGTTATAGATTATATATCTTGTTTGTGATAATCATGTTAGCCCCTTGTCTCCATGGACTTGGGCTCTTCGATGTAGCTGTCTTTGAATCCGAGGAAATAGAGCACACCGTCGAGTCCCAGACTGTTGATGCTCTGCCGGGCACCGGCCTGCACGCGTGGCTTGGCGTGGAAGGCAATGCCCAGTCCGGCCTCGGTGATCATCGGCAGGTCGTTGGCTCCGTCGCCCACGGCGATCGTCTGCGCGAGGTTGACTTTCTCTACCTGTGCGATGAGCTTGAGCAGTTCTGCTTTGCGCTTGCCGTCGACAATGTCACCGACATAATGTCCGGTGAGTTTCCCGTCTTCGCCTATCTCCAACTCATTGGCATAGACATAGTCGATGCCGAACTTGCGTTGTAGGTATTCGCCGAAATAGGTGAAGCCACCGCTGAGTATTGCGATCTTGTAGCCACAGCGCTTGAGCACAGTCATCAGTCGGGGCACGCCCTCGGTGATGGGCAGATGCTCGGCAATGTCCTGCATCACGCTCACGTCGAGTCCTTTCAGCAGAGCCACGCGCTCGGTGAAACTCTCTTTGAAGTCGATCTCGCCACGCATGGCCCGCTCTGTGATTGCCTTGACCTTGTCGCCCACGCCTGCCCGCTCTGCCAGTTCGTCGATACATTCGGTTTGGATGAGCGTGGAGTCCATATCAAAGCAGATCAGACGGCGCATGCGGCGGTACATGTCGTCGCGCTGAAACGAGAAGTCGATACCCATGCCCTGTGAGAGTTGCATCAGCTCAGCCTGCATGCGCTGACGGTCTTCCGGTGTGCCACGAAGCGAGAACTCGATGCAAGCCCGTACGTTACGCTCGGGATGCATGATGCTTGGACGTCCCGTGAGTCGGATGATGGAGTCGATGTTCAGCCCTTGTGCTGCTACAATCTTTGCGGCCCCGGCAATGTCACGTGCTGAGAGTGAGCGTCCGATGACGGTAAGGATATAGCGGTTCTTGCCCTGGCGGCTGACCCAGTCTTCATATTCTTCGTCAGTGACGGGAGAAAAGCCAATGTTTACGCCGAGCTCGTTGGCTTTAAATAGCAATTCTTTCATCACCTGCCCCGACGACCGGTCATCGATGCGAATGAGTATGCCCAGAGAGAGCGTGGCGTGGATATCAGCCTGGCCAATATCCAGCACCGTAGCGTCGTAGTTAGCCAGTATGTTTGTGATCTGAGCCGTCAGTCCGGGGCGGTCTTGTCCCGTGACACTGATGAGTATCTGCTCTTCTTTGTCGTTTGTATGATAGTTGTTGTTGCGAATGTCGTTGTCAGTGTTATCCATGTTTACTTCATCAAACTGTTATGCTTGTTTCCCAGTGCGCCGTAGACGACTTTTTCCACGAGAGGCTTACTTGTCTCTTCTGTAAGTCCGTGGCCTAGCCGTCCATAAATAAACGGCACTTCCAAGCCTTTGATACAATAATGAGTGATATCAGCTACGAGATCCACGTTGTCAATGTCGAACTCTCCGTCGGCTTTTCCGTCAGCGTAAACCTTACGGAAAAGTTCTATCTCATCCTCGTCGAAATTCTTGCGCACCTTCTCTACTGTCCAGATATTGCGGAAGAACTCTGCACGCAGGTTACCGTTGCGCACCACAGTTTCCTTGATCATGCTCAGGTGAGTATAGATAAGCTCCACAATCTTGTCCTGCGGACGAATCTTCTTCGCCGCAACCTCGTCGAGCTTGTCGCTCAATCGTTCCAACTCCGATTCGATCACCGCATAGTAGACATCCTCCTTGCGGTTGAAATAAGTATAAAGCGTGCGGCGGCCTTTGCCCGAGGCCACGGCAATGTCATTCATCGTCGTGCCGGCAAGTCCGTTCTTGGCGAAGAGCTGTCTCGCCACATCCACTAATTTCTGCCTTGTCTTTGAGATTGACATGTTATTTCTGCTGTTTCGTGCGTTCTGATGTTGCACATTTATAATCTATGTGCAAAAATAACTGATTTTTCTGAGATAGCAAAATAGTAAGAGCGATTTATTATTCTTTGCCTTATTTTCTTATCATTTTGTTTTTCCACAGTCTCCTTCGACAGGGCTTGCGTCACGATTCTGCAATACAGACAGCAATACTATTCTGCCATATATATAATAATGTGTACCACTCTTTGATAATCATGTGTGCCGCTCTAATTCTTCTCTATTGTATTATTATTTGTTAATAAGTGATAATTATAAGCAGATTCTCTCAGAAATATTTGGAGGTTTCAGATAATCGTCGTACCTTTGCAGTCGCAATTGAGAAACAAACATATTCTCAATCAGTTTACATCGCGGAGTGGAGCAGTTGGTAGCTCGCCAGGCTCATAACCTGGAGGTCGCACGTTCGAGTCCTGCCTCCGCAACTATAATGTCCGAAGTCGTTGACAATCAACACTTCGGACTTTTTTCGGTTTTCATGCCGGACAGTTTTCAGACGACACTTTTCAGTGGCATTGGTTGCGGAGAGCGAACAATGTAAAAAAATGTCTCACTTAGACAAAGAGCTTATTTCATCAAAATGTATTGTACAGTTTACCCTTCCGAGGCTCCACAAGGGTAAGCAGTGGTATGTTGACTTCTTCGCCTACGACCCGGCAAGGGACAAAAAATAGTATGTGGCGGATAAATGGTTCGCATCACTGACCTGCTGGCCTTGTTGCTCGGTAAAGGTGAGCGTGGTCTCTTCTTGTCCTTACAAGTGCGGTCATTGCCGTTATGACCGCTGTAATCCATTGTGGTTTCGTTTTGTGACAGGCATGCTTGATAGTTTTATTTACGAATTCGAGATTCGGTTCAAAATTACGCAAAAATATAGAACCATGAAATAGACAGGCGAATGTCATTTCCCTATAAAATAAAGCGCCGGGAAAGCACTTTTGCTTTTCCGGCGCTTGTTGTCTTCACGCAGAAAAAGGATTATTCCCAAAGTTTATCGTTGTCGGTGCTGAACATCGAATTGGATTTGCTGCCGGCCTCTTCTTCATTGTCAGCTTCTGGCACATTTTTGGCATCTGTTTTAATGGAATCGGAATCGGCCAAGATTGTTTTTTGCTTTTGGAGACTTTAGATTGCTGTTGATGTTCTCGCGGCTATTTTTTCTCACGGATACCTGCTCTCACAATGCTATTGCTTTAGAGTCTCGCATCCGTGTAGATCTGTGAACTCTGTGAGAAATAAGTAACTCAGTGAGAATGGTCACACAGATCTCTATAAATATATCTACTTGATTTGTTGATGATCCATTCATGGGCATGGCACGTCCTATCCACGAGCTATTTTTTAAATTCTTCGCTACACAAAGAAGATAGGGTGTTAACAGCAAAACGATTCTCAAAACTGTTATATTCTATACAATACAATAGCACCTGATGTTCATGAATAATACTCGTTGACTCTATCTATCAGGACCAATTCTATAATTCTCAAATTCTTGAGGATAAATCTTCTTGATTCCTTTGCATGAGTCTTGCAAAATCGTTAACTTTGCAATATCGGTTATTACTTTGTTACAAAAAGGAGATTCTACTATGAAGAAAAGACCATTCCGATTTTTTCCATTGGCTTTTGCTGCCTTCTTTGCGATGTCAGCGCAGGCTGAGGAACATCCGCTGTGGCTGCGGCATTGCGCCATCTCGCCCGATGGTGCGCAGATTGCCTTCTGTTATAAAGGCGACATCTTCACAGTGTCTGCCGACGGTGGACAGGCACGACAACTGACCTCAAACGCTGCCTACGACGGCAATCCCGTCTGGAGTCCTGATGGACAGTTGATCGCATTTATGTCCAACCGTCAGGGGAGCATGGACATCTACGTCATGAATAAAGAAGGAGGCACGCCCAAACGACTGACAACGGACAGCGGCGATGAGACGCCAATTTCCTGGCGTGACAACAGTCACGTGCTCTTCTCGGCGGCACTGTGGGATGAACCGAAGTCCATCATCTTCCCGTCGAAGCAATTCCCGCAGGTCTATGAAGTCGACGTCAACGGCTCACGACCGGTGAAGTTCTCCGACATCACCATGGAAGACATGAGCCTCAACGCCAAAGGACAGATCCTTTATCACGACAAGAAAGGCTATGAGGACACGTGGCGTAAACATCATACTTCCCCCATCACACGTGACATCTGGCTCGACGACAATGGTAAATTCACGAAACTGACATCGTTCAAAGGTGAGGATCGTAATCCGGTGTGGAACAGCCAGGGTGATGGCTTTTGGTATTTGTCCGAACAGGACGGTACGTTCAACGTCTATCAGCGCACTTTGAATGGCAATCAAGCAGTGCAGCTGACCCATTTCGCAGGCAATCCGGTGCGTTTCCTCTCAGCGTCGGGCAACGGCAAGCTCTGCTTCTCACAGAACGGTGAGCTGTATACGCTCTTTCCTGGGCAGCAACCGCGGAAGGTCAACGTCTCGATCGTCGCCGACACTAACGACAAGGAGCTACTGCGCCGTACGCTGACGGGGGGAGCCACGGAGTTTTGTCTCTCACCTTCGGGCAAGGAGATAGCCTTTGTCGATCATGGCGATGTCTTCGTTACCTCCACAGACTATAAGACGACAAAACAGATTACAGATACCCCCGAGCAGGAACGCAACATCTGTTTTTCCCCCGACGGACGTTCGCTCGTCTACGCTTCTGAGCGCAACGGACTTTGGCAGGTGTATCGGACAAAGATCAAGGATGACAAGGAAAAACTCTTTACCTATGCCGGAGACCTTACGGAGGAGCAACTCGTGAAGAGCAACCGGACTTCGTTCTTGCCAAAGTTCAGTCCCGACGGCAAGAAGGTGGCGTTTGTCGAAGACCGTGGCACGCTGAAGACCATCGATGTGAAGAGCCACAACGTCAAGACACTGATGGACGGAAAATATATCTTCTCTTACTCTGATGGCGACATCGACTATCAGTGGAGCCCTGATTCCCGCTGGATCATCACCAACTATATCGGCAAGGGCGGATGGAACAATGCCGACGTGGCTCTGGTGCCGGCTGACGGTTCACAAAAGGTCGTGGATCTCACGGAAAGCGGATACAACGACGGGGCGGCACGCTGGGCTTTGGGTGGTAAAGCCATAGTCTTCGCATCCGATCGTGCCGGGTATCGCAGTCATGGCAGTTGGGGTGCTGAACAGGATGTCTATCTGATGTTTCTGGATTTGGATGCTTACGAGCAGTTCCAAATGAATAAAGAAGAGAAGGAACGCTTCGATGAAGCACAGAAGGAGAAGAAAAAGGTAGAAGACAAGGATAAGGATAAGAAGAAAAACAGAAAAGGCAAAAAAACACAGAAGAATGACGAAAAGAATGCCAAAGCAACCCCTTTGCGCTTTGACACGGAAAACTGTCGTGACCGCATCGTGCGGCTGACGGTCAACTCGACGGATCTTGGTGACTTCATTCTTTCGCCCGGCGGTGATACGCTCTACTATGAGGCTCGCTATGAGGATGGCTATGATCTTTGGAAACACGAGATGAGGGAAGGGAAAACCACGCTCGTAATGAAAAAAGTCAATGGCGGATACCTGCAGGCCGACAGTACCTTCAAGCATCTTTTCGCCATGAGTGATGGTAAAATCAAAAAGATAGATCTGGCAAAGAGTGAAATCAAGGATGTGGACTTTGAGGCGCGCTTCAATGATAAACCTTATCAGGAACGCCGCTATCTGTTTGACCATATCTGGCAACAAGTGAAGGATAAGTTCTATGATCCCAAGCTTCATGGCATCGACTGGCAAGGCTATCGCGACAACTATGCCCGCTTCCTGCCGCATATCAACAACAACTACGACTTCAGCGAGATGGTCTCGGAGATGCTCGGTGAGCTTAATGCCTCGCACACAGGCTGCCGTTACTATCCCAGCGGCCCTTCGTTGCAGACGGCTGAACTGGGACTGCTCTATGACAGTCACTATCAGGGCGACGGGCTGAAGGTGGCTGAGGTGATCAAGCGTGGTCCTTTTGCCGTGAGAAATACGGGGGTCACAGCGGGATGTATCATCGAGAAAATCGATGGGCAACGGATTCTCCGTGACTCGGACTATACTTCTCTGATGGACGGGCAGGCCGGTAAGGATCTGCGCGTGAGCGTTTATAATCCTAAGAATGGCAAACGCTTCGACGTACAGGTGCGGCCGATCTCGCGCGAGGCACAACGTGAACTGCTCTATAAGCGATGGGTGGATCACAACCGTGAACTGGTCGACTCGCTGTCACATGGGCAGCTGGCTTACGTGCATGTCAAGGCAATGGACAGCGAGAGCTTCCGCACGGTATTCAGCGAACTGCTCAGTGACAAAAACCGCAACCGCAAGGCTGCCATCATCGATGAGCGGCACAATGGAGGAGGATGGCTCCACGACGATCTCTGCACGCTGCTCAGTGGGAAGGAATATCAGGAGTTTATCGCTCACGGCAAATATATAGGGCGTGACCCTTGGAATAAGTGGGTGAAGCCTTCCTGTGTGATGATCTGCGAGGACGACTATAGCAATGGTCACGGATTCCCCTTTGTATATAAGACCTTAGGCATTGGTAAACTCATCGGCGCGCCGGTGGCTGGTACGATGACGGCTGTCTGGTGGGAGACGTTGATGGACCGTAGCCTCGTCTTCGGCATTCCACAGGTAGGCTGCCGGGATATGAATGGGCAATATGGTGAGAACCATCAACTCGATCCCGATGTGGAAGTCTATAACACCCCTGAAGACTATCTCAACGGAGACGATGAACAGCTTAAGAAAGCTGTGGCGACAATGATGAAATAAAGGTTTCGCCTCTGATCAGAATGTACTGACCAATCACGGGTATCGAGGAGTATGTCTCCACGATACCCGTGATTTTTTTGACCTATAGGTCTATTATTTATGATAGATACTCATTGCATCTGTTGCTTCTATATGGCTTGTTTTGCATAAAAGAGAAGAGATGGCTTCTAACGGCAGTTCTGTTCGTGGCATAAAGTTCTTTGAACACATATATTGGACAAGGCTAAAAATCATCTGTCTGGCTTCAGGATATTGCGTCTTTGCCAAGAGATTCATTGAAGTCAGAAGAAGGCGTCCTCTCCCAACCTTACCCTCAAAAGCGTAAGCCAATCTACGGTTATTGGCAAAGTTGTCGATGCCTTTGATGATAGCATCGGATGGAGACAATTTCAAGGAATCTATTACCATGACCTTGGCTTGCTTCACTAAACGCCACCACTGCCAGTTGGAATGCGCTTCCGTTGGAAATGCCGTCAGGGCAGGACTTTGCGGATTGCAGAGAATGCCCATTGTACCTGCCTGCTTAGGGAAATGTACCGGACTCCAAAATACCGGAACAAACTTTCCCTCTATCCCATTGATTTGTCCTGGCCTGGGTGAGAGGAGCACGTCGCGTCCTTGTTGTAAGGCGTTGAGAGCATCTGATATATTATCCGTGACCAACACATGATCAGCCATTGCTATCTTGCTGATTTTTTTAGGTTTCTCCCATGGCAGAAGGTATTTGTCATAATCCGCCCATGTAGAATCTTGCTACGTAGCTCTCTGGTGAGAGGTCATGTATCTGTTGCGGTTCCCCGTCGAAATAGTTCGTTTTGTTGGATTTAGTCTCCGAATAGAATTCGCTTCTATATAACTAAAAATCTACAGTTATATCAACAACTTGTTATCGCCAAAGGGCGATATGGCAGCTGAATAGTTACTCCTCGTTCAATAAGTATAAAAATATCTCAAAACATAGCAATAAAATCATGATATTGCGCTAATATTTGTATCTTTGCATTTAACAAATACAAAGAAACGAGACAATGATTCATATATTCAATCCTGAACATGACATAGCGTTAGGTGCGCATGTCGAGCAGTTTACCGCTCCTCATGCCGCCCGTCAGTTGCGCCACGACTTAGGTTTCTTGCCTATGATATGGGCAGAGGACGGCGACAAAGTCATCGTTGAAGACATAGAAGCGGCGCAGGAGGCTTTTCGGCATTTGGGATTGAAAGCTAAGGGAACATGGCACAGCTGGCACGATCTCTCCAGTGTGCTGGATGCGCGTCAGCCCGATGAGATTGCGCCTTGGGGCTGGGATCAGGCTCTTTTTCACCGCATGGTGAAGGTTGGGGTATCACCTGCTCTTCTGCCTCTGTCCCACCGGTTGGATACAATCCGCCGAATGAGCCATCGCCAATGGGCTGCAGAACATGTGCTGCCCTCCATGCGTCTTCTGCCCAATACGGTGGGAGAGGCTACCGCGGTGAGCAATGTCAGGCAACTGACGGCTTTGCTCCATGATCATGGTCGCGTGGTGATGAAGGCTCCATGGAGCTGCAGTGGCAGAGGCATCAGGTATGTAGACGGACAGAATCCTGAGTCGTTCGGCATTCAGTTGCGCAACTGGGCACAGAACGTGATTGCTCGGCAGGGTTGTATCATGTTGGAGCCCTATTATAATAAGGTGGCTGATTTTGCCATGGAGTTCATTTCCGACGGTCGTGGCACTGTGCGCTATTGCGGCTTGTCGGTCTTTGACACACGAAGCGGTGCTTACTCGGGCAGCGTGCTTGACACCGAAGAAGAGAAAACAGCACGGCTAGGAGCCTGGATCAGCCCGGCACTGCTCCTCATGATCAAGGAGCAGTTGACGATGGTCCTCAGCAAAAGACTTGGCAGCAGCTATCGAGGGCCCTTGGGAGTGGATATGATGGTGGTCAGCGTCGACAATCAGCTGATGGTGCATCCCTGTGTGGAGTTGAATCTCAGACTCACTATGGGTCACGTAGCTTTGGCTCTGACGCGTCGCCTCGCCGTGACGCCGAAGATCATGAGCATCGTATACACGGATAAGTATAGGTTGAAGGTGGGAGCCCCCCTCTAACTCTGGCCCCTCTCTAACTCAGGCCCCTCTCTAACTCCCCCCAAGGGGGGAGAAAAGCAATACCCCAAAGTAGCCCCTCTCTAACTCCCCCAAGGGGGGAGAAAAGCAATACCCTAAAGAAGCCCCCCTCTAACTCCCCCCAAGGGGGGAGAAAAGCAATACCCCAAAGCTACCGTAGTGGTGACTTTGGGGTATTTGCTTATTATATAATGATGGATGTTGACTTATTCATCATTCAACATTCATCATTCAACATTCATCATTCAAGATTCATCCTTCGTTTACGCTCCGTGGAACAGATATTCCTTTTGCGTGTCGATGGCGATGCGTGTGAAGAGCTCGTTGACCAGCTGGTCAGCAACCTCAAGGGCGTGGTTGAAGAGTTGGTCGCTGAAAGCCTGCAACATGTCGTGAGCTTCCATCGGCCGCTCCTTATAGATGGCGAGATAGCGCTCCTCAAACTCTTTCTGCCGCTGATCGTTCTCAGCTTCGAGCTTGGCATAGGTTTCCTTGATCAGCGGTGCGTAGGCGTTGTAGTTGACCATGCCCAGTGTCATCACCTTGCGGAAACGCCAGTAAGCAGAGGCTGAGTCGCAGTGATTGTCACCAATGCTATAGGCTTTCGGGAAAGAAGAGATGCCCTGATAGATAGGCAGGAACACACCGAGGTCTGCCATGCCGTTGGCTACGTAAGTGATGCAACCGATTTCTTTCGGCAGCCACGGGCGCACCTGCAAGAGGTGAGTCTGAGTGGTGCGGAAGATCGACACGGGACGGAAAGGCTCCTTGCCGTTGTTGTGGAGATAAGGATCATGATCCGTGCCGTCGTAGTGGAAGCGGAACGCATTGCGCAGGCGGGCAATGGTGATCGGCTTTTCGGGCTCTGCGAAGACGGGAAACGTGTTTTTGGTCACATTCTGCTTCATGCCCGGGGTGAAGATTCCCTGCAGTCCCCATACACGTGGATAGTTATAGGTGGTATCGTCTTTGTCGTCCTTGGAGTAAGCCTCGTGGAAGTCAAACTCACCCTTTGAAGGGTCGTACAGTCCATGCTCCTGTGCGAACTCGATGAGATCCTTCGACGCGATATAGTTCTCCTTGTCGTTGGGATCATATTTGCGGAAACGGCTCTGGTTTCCCGTCACGAAATACTTGTCGTTAGGCATACGGCAAGCCAGGAAACGGTGTCCACAGCAGTTCTCGAGATACCAAGTCTCCTTATTATCGATGAATCCGATGCCGAAACCCTCAGCGGAACCATATTTCTCGATCAGTGCGCCGAGTCGCTCCACGCCCTCGCGTGCTGAGTGGATATAGGGCAGCACGATGTTGTAGGTGCAGTTCTCAGCGAGTCCATCCTTGACGTATGGATCAAACTCCAGAGCCTTGGGACTGCTGAAGATCGTCTCTGTGCTACTCTCGCCGATACCCAGTGAGTTGAAGCCAGCGCTTCCCCACTCGTGATGGTATTGATAGTCGGGCAGGGCGGTATAGCCCAGCCGCTTCTTGGGCAACGGGCAGCGGAAGCCACTGTCGTCAGCGACAAACTCCTCAGGACCGTTGTCGGTATCGGGGAAGACCAGCCAGTTCTTGCAGCGCATGGCGTCGAAGTCCTCGGAACGGGCATAGATGTGTGATCCATCACCTGTGGCCTTGCAACCCACGACGATAGTCGTGCACTCCGAGGTCAAGTGACCCTTGATTTCCTTTTCTTTCTTTTCCATAGTCTTTGATGATTATAAGATCGTATGATGTTTGTGATCTCTTATTTCTTGCGGCCCAGCGAGCGCAGCCATTTCAGCGGATGGCGCAGCACGCTGCCGATGCCCTTGCTCTGTGTCGGGGCAGACTGAGTTGCCGGTTGCTGCTGTGGACGTTTTTTCGACTTGGGTCTGTTGCCTTGTGCACCCTTCTTTCTGTAGTCCTGTGCATTGCCGTTTTGCGGATTGCGACCCTCGTCCTTCTGGCCACGATGCCGGCGGTTGTTGCGTTTGCGTTCCTGAGCCTGACGCTCCTCGCCGCCACGGTTTCCGCCATTGCGTGTCTCGTTGTTGCGTTCGTTGCCGTTGCGACTGTTGTCATTGCGGCTGTCGGCGTTGCGGCTGTCCGTGTTGCGGTTGTTGCGGTTGCCCTTGTTGAGGGTCTGCTCGTTGTCAGCTCTGCTGTCGGCCATCGGGTTTTGCTCATTGGTCTGCACCTCCGCATTGTTGCGGTTGCCACGCTGCCGACGGTTGTTACGACGGCCGTCGCCCTGTTCGCCCTGTGCGCCCTGCTGATTCTGTGCATTGCGGTTGGCACGCTTGGTGTCTTTGTGTGCAGTATGATCCCGGTCTTTGCGTCGACGGCTCTTCGCCGAAGTCTTGCCATTGCGTTTTGATATCGTGTACTCCGGACCTTCGCCGCATCCTTCGGGCAACGGGTTTTTCTTGATGTCCTTTTCGAGGAACTTCTCGATCTGATGGAAGGCATACATGTCGTCTTCGTTGACCAGCGTGATGGCGACACCGTCGCGGTCAGCGCGTGCCGTACGGCCGATTCGATGGACATAGTCTTCGGCATCGTGGGGAACGTCGTAGTTGATCACCATGGCGATGTCGTCGATGTCAATGCCGCGTGCCAGGATGTCCGTAGCCACCAAGACGTCGATCTGTCCGCTCTTGAACTTGAACATCATATCGTCGCGCTCTGCCTGATCAAGATCAGAGTGCATCTCACCGCTGTTGATATGCAGACGGGTGAGTGCCTGGTTGATGTGCTTGACCTTTTGCTTGCTTCCCGAGAAGATGATGACGCGCTTGAGGTCACCGGCCTTGAAGATGTCCTCAATGATCTTGAGCTTCTGTGTTTCATAACAGATATAGGCGCTCTGCTGAATCTTCTCCGCAGGTTTGCTCACAGCCAGTTTCACCTCCACAGGATCCTTCAGGAGACTCTGCGCCAGCTTTTCGATGTCCTTAGGCATGGTGGCGGAGAACATGATCGTCTGACAAGTCTTGGGCAGCTGCGAGGCAATCTTCATGATGTCGTCAGAGAATCCCATGTCGAGCATACGGTCGGCCTCGTCGAGTACGAAAAAGCTTACCTTGCTCAGATCGACGTTGCCCAGGCTGATGTGGGAGATGAGTCGTCCCGGTGTGGCAATGACCACGTCGACTCCCGACTTCATACTCTTAAGCTCCTGGTCGTAGCGGTTGCCGTCATTGCCGCCGTAGACAGCCACGCTGCTCACGTCCGGTGTATAGTAGGCAAAGCCCTGCATGGCCTGGTCGATCTGCTGGGCGAGCTCGCGTGTGGGCGACATGATGACGCAATTGACGGCATTGTCGGGGTATCCGCCGTCGTCGAGTTTGGAAAGGATCGGCAGCAGGTAGGCTGCTGTTTTGCCGGTTCCGGTCTGTGCCACGCCGAGCACGTCGCGTCCGCTGAGGATTTCGGGTATACACTTCTCCTGCACAGGCGTGCACTCCTCGAAGCGCATGTCGTAGAGAGCGTCAAGGACGTTATCGCTTAAGTCTAATTCTTCAAATCTCATTATATATGCTTCTTTTTATCGTTTAATATAAATAAGGTGTATCACCTTACATGTTATTCTGAACAGTCTGTTATTTATTATTTATGATTTATACACTATACATTACTCATCAATTCGGTGCCTGGCGATAACAGATCAGTGCGATGACGATGAAGATCAGGTTGGGCATCCATGCGGCCAGGACGGGCGGGAAGCCCGCGTTGACGGCAAAAGAGGCCGACACTGTCTGCAGCATGATGTAGGTAAAGCTCAGTGCCAGACCGATACCTAAGTACATGCCCATGCCGCCTTTGCGTTTTCTAGCGGAAAGCGAGGCACCGATGATCGTCAGGATGAACGAGGCAAAGGACGAGGCGATACGTTTGTGATATTCCACCTCGTACTGCACCACATTGCCCGAACCGCGATTGATCTGTTTGGAGATGTAGTCTCGCAGTGCCGGCGAGGTGAAAGTCTCCTGCTGTCCTTTGGAATAGACGAGATCCATCGGTTCCATCTGTATGATCGTGTCCTTGGTCGCACCGGTGGTAATGTGCTCGCGCAAGCCTTTGAGCTGGCGGATCTTCCAGTTGCTGAGCTTCCAATGGAACTTGCTGTCAGAGATAGTGTCGTACTGCACCGTCATGGCGGTGAGGTGAGAGATGAGCTTCTTGTCCTTGAAACGGTCGAGACAGAAGCCATAGCCCTGCTTTTGCGTGTCGTCGTAGTGCTGGATGTAGGCGATTACGCCCGGCCCCACCTGCAACTGTACATTGTCGGCAGCGGTCTGCTTCTTCTTGTTCTTGTACATCGTCTCGAAGTTCTGACGTATCACGGTACCGTGGGGTATGACGTAAGCCGAGAGATAGTACGACAGTCCCGCCAGCAGCACACACGTGAACATGTAGGGTCTGAGCAGTCGCTTGAACGAGATGCCCGTGGCCAACATGGCGATGATCTCAGAGTTGCCGGCCATCTTCGACGTGAAGAAGATCACGGCAATGAAGACAAACAACGCGCTGAAGAGGTTGGCGAAGTAGGGGATGAAGTTGGCATAATAGTCAAAGACGATGGCCCGCAACGGTGCATGATACTGGGTAAACTTCGCCAAGTTCTCATTGACATCAAAGACAATGGAGATGGAGATGATCAGTGCGATGGAGAAGAAATAGGTGCCGATGAACTTGCGGATGATATACCAGTCGATCTTCTTGATATATCTGAAGGGATTGATATACTTCAATACCCGGAGGAAACGGAAGAGATGTCCGATCCACTTCAATATACGTTGCAGCAGACGGGTGTGGCGGGCTATCCAGCCAAAGCCTTTGTGCAGCCACGCCGGATGTCGGCTCATCCAGCGTGCTGCCTTGTAGCGTCGGCGGTGCTTGCGTATCTTGCTAAAACTTTTCATGGTTGCGATAATCAAATTCTTCTGCCCAGCTGGTCTATTACTGACCGCTTCCACTGCACAAAGTCGCCCTGCTCGATATGCTGACGGGCATCGGTGACAAGACGGAGATAGAAAGCCAGATTGTGGATGCTGGCTATCTGCATGGCCAACAACTCGCCAGCCTTGAACAGATGGTGGAGATAAGCCTTGGTATAGACTCTGTCCGTCTCACAGCCGTCCGGATCGATAGGGGAGAAGTCCATCTCCCATTTCTTGTTGCGCATGTTCATGGTGCCTTCATAAGTGAAGAGCATGGCATTGCGGCCGTTGCGCGTCGGCATGACACAGTCGAACATGTCCACACCGCGCTCTATGGCCTCAAGGATGTTTTGTGGTGTTCCTACGCCCATGAGATAGCGGGGCTTGTCCTTGGGCAGGATTTCGTTGACCACCTCGATCATCTCATACATCACCTCGGTAGGCTCGCCGACAGCCAGTCCGCCAATGGCGTTGCCGTCAGCACCCTTGTCAGCGACAAACTTCGCGGCTTCCTGGCGCAGGTCTTTATACGTACAGCCCTGCACGATCGGGAAGAGGCTCTGGTGATAGCCATAGAGGGGCTCGGTTTCGTTGAATCGCTTGATGCACCGGTCGAGCCAGCGCTGTGTCATGGCGAGACTCTTCTTGGCATAAGCATAGTCGCTTTGGCCGGGAGGGCACTCGTCGAGTGCCATCATGATGTCGGCACCGATGACACGCTCGGTGTCCATCACGTTCTCAGGAGTAAAGATGTGCTTGGAGCCGTCGATATGCGAGCGAAACTCACAGCCTTCCTCTCTGAGTTTGCGAATGCCTGTCAGCGAGAACACTTGGAAGCCGCCGCTGTCGGTCAGGATGGGGCGCTCCCATCCATTGAAGCCGTGCAGTCCGCCTGCGGCACGCAGCACTTCCAGCCCCGGACGAAGGTAGAGATGATAGGTGTTGCCCAAGATGATCTGTGCCTTGACCTGTTCGCGAAGCTCACGAAAGTGCACACCTTTGACCGAGCCACACGTTCCCACGGGCATAAAGATCGGGGTCTTGATCTGTCCGTGGTCCGTGGTGATGAGTCCGGTACGTGCGTCACTGGCGTTGTCGGTATGTTGAAGTTCAAATGTCATACTGATGTTTATTCGTCTTTCTTCTTGTTGTTGCTGTCGCTGTCTTCCTCGGGGATGGACAGGTCGACGGGGTTGGCCACGATCTCGTCGGTGAGGGCGAAGTCCCAGACATCCTGTACGTTCTCGACATAGTGGAACGCTACGCCCTTACGATACTTCTCGGGAATCTCCTCAATGTCTTTCTTGTTGTCGCGGCACATGACGATGTCGGTGATGCCGGCACGTTTGGCAGCGAGGATTTTCTCTTTGATGCCACCCACGGGCAGCACTTTTCCACGTAGCGTGATTTCGCCCGTCATGGCAGTGTTCTTGCGTACCTTGCGCTGAGTGACGGCCGATGCGATCGACGTGGCAATGGTGATACCGGCCGAGGGGCCGTCTTTCGGCGTAGCGCCTTCAGGCACATGGATATGGATATTCCAGTTGTCAAAGATGCGATAGTCTATGTTCAGCGTGTCGCAATGGGCTTTGACATATTGCAGGGCGATGATGGCACTTTCCTTCATCACGTCGCCGAGGTTACCCGTCAGCGTGAGCTTGCCACCCTTGCCTTTGGACAGAGAGGTCTCGATGAAAAGTATCTCACCGCCCACGCTTGTCCAAGCCAGTCCCGTGACGACACCGGCATAGTCGTTGCCCTGGTAGATGTCGCGGTAAAAAGGTGGATTGCCCAGCAGTTCCTGCAGAGCGGCTGGCGTGATGGTGGTGTATTCGAGCTTACCGTCCATGGCCTTTTTGAAGGCCAGTTTGCGCAGTGCCTTGTTGATCTGCTTTTCCAGCTGTCGCACGCCACTTTCCCGGGTATACGACTCGATGATTTTCTCCAGTGCCTGCTTGGTGAACTTCACCGGCGGGTCGATGGTGTCAAGGCCCGTATTCTTCAGTTCGCGCGGTACCAGATGGCGCTTTGCAATCTCTGTTTTTTCCTCGGTGATGTAGCCCGACACCTCAATGATCTCCATACGGTCGAGCAGCGGGCGTGGGATCGTATTGAGGTCGTTGGCAGTGGCAATGAACAGCACCTTGGAGAGATCGTAGTCTACATCCAGGAAGTTGTCGTGAAAGGCATTGTTCTGCTCAGGATCGAGCACCTCCAGAAGGGCTGATGCCGGGTCGCCGTTGATGGTATTCTGGGTCACTTTGTCAATCTCGTCGAGAATAAACACGGGGTTGGATGAACCTGCTTTCTGAATGCTTTTGATGATACGACCGGGCATGGCACCGACATACGTACGGCGGTGACCACGGATCTCACTCTCGTCGTGGAGTCCGCCCAGTGACATGCGCACGTACTTCCGCTTCATGGCTGCCGCAATGCTCTTGCCCAACGAGGTCTTGCCGACTCCCGGTGGACCGTAGAGACAGATGATCGGTGACTTCAAGTCACCGCGCAACTGCAGCACAGCGAGGTATTCCAGGATGCGCTCCTTGACCTTTTCCATGCCATAGTGGTCGTGGTCGAGGATGCGACGGGCACGTTTCAGGTCGAGGTTGTCCTCGGTATATTCACCCCAGGGCAGGCCTACGAGCTGTTCAAGATAGTTGACCTGCACACTGTATTCCGGACTTTGTGGGTTCAACATGTCGAGTTTGTCAAGCTCCTTTTTGAAGAGTTTGGCCACCTCGGCGGACCATTTCTTGTTCTTGGCTTTCTCCTCCAGCTCATGCTTCTCAGTAGAACCGCCGTCTGAGCCAAGCTCTTCGCGGATGTTCTTCATCTGCTGCTGCAGGAAGTATTCCTTTTGCTGCTCGTCCAGATCCATATGTGTCTTTTGACGGATCTGGTTCTTCAGCTCATTGAGCTGGATGTCGCGGTTCTCCAGTTTCAGCACTTCCACAAGACGCTGAAAGACATCATTGACCTGCAACAATTTGATTTTGTCCCGTACAGAGAACGGCAGGTTGGTACATGCATAGTTGATACGCATGGTGTCGTCCCTCAAATTGTTCATCGGCACCGATAAGTCATCAGGAATCTCATCACTGACATGGACGAGTCTCTCTGTGGTAGATTGCAAATCAGCGATCAGGGTCTTATACTCGTCTTTATGTTTTTCCTTGTTATCAGGATAATGTTCGGGAATACCCTTAACAATACCCGTATAGTAGGGTTTGTAGCTTGTGATCTTTTCAAGTTCACACCGTCCGAGTGCCTGAAAGATGGCTGTGATGTTATCGGCTGCCGGCAACTCGATCATCTTCACCAATCGTGCATAGACTCCGATATTGTAGAGATCTGACAATTTGGGCGAGTCGACATCGGCTTCACGCTGACAGAAAATGGCACAAATCGTACCATCATTGGCCTTGTCAAGCATTCTGGCCAAATTGAGACTGGTTTTTCTTCCTAACAGTATGGGCACCATAACACCAGGAAAGAGCACCATGTTGCGCGTCGCCAGCAGGGGTACTTCGTCCGGGGCTTGGGTGTAGAAGATGTTAGTGGTGTCGCCTTCGAAGTCAGCGAACATCTGGATGGTTGTATTTTGATTCTTATTCATGAATATTTTGTTCCTTGTTTCAAGCTGTATGAAGGATTGTCTACTACTTTTAATTTGCAAAGTTACAAAAATTATACCATATAGATTGAGTCTATTGGATAAAAAACACTAAACTGAGACAAACATTTGACCAACAATCAGCTAACAATCGTCTTTTCAGCAAAATAATTTGCTTAATTAAGCGTTTAAGCATTATGAGTCATAAAGAAAAAGAAGGGTTTCAGTTCCGACAGTTTTTCGTAGGACAACAACACTGTGCCATGAAGGTTGGTACAGACGGTGTGTTGTTGGGTGCATGGGCTAAAGGAGGAACACATATCCTTGACATCGGGACAGGAACGGGCGTCGTCGCGCTGATGATGGCACAGCGGTTTCCGTCCGCCAACATCGATGCCATTGAAATCGACCGTGAGGCGGCCGGGCAGGCGGCTGACAATGTGAGGTGCTCTCCTTTCGCTGACAGAGTCACCGTGACACACGCGGCTCTGCAAGATTTCCGTCCGTCAAAGTCTTACGACAGTATTGTCTGCAATCCTCCTTATTTTCTCAACAGTCTGAAAGCGCCGGAGGCTTCTCGCGCGATGGCACGTCATGCGGGGGAGAAGAGCCTGACGTTTCGGGACATCTTTGCTTTTGCAAAGGTATACGCTACCGATTCCGCTACTGTCAATGTTGTTGCTCCGACGCTCTCTCTGGAGGCTTTGGAGACTGAAGCTTATCTGCTGGGATTCAGAAAAGCCCATGAACTGCTATTGCGAACGACGCCACGAAAACTCCCCTCACGTGTGCTGGTCTCCTTCAGCCGCTCACTCCACAGTCCTTCCGAGCACTCCGAGCAGTGTCTGATGAATGCCGACGGCAGCAGAAGTGCCTGGTATCAACAGCTCACCGCAGACTTCTATGTCAAATAGGGTCTCTTTTTGAGAATAGTAAATCTACTACATAAAAGAAGCATGACTTATGTGCGGGAGAATTCTCACTTATATATAATAAGGTGTAGCGCCAACAGTTTTGCGAATGAACTCTGAGGATACTTTTTATCTCAAGAATTTGAGAATTAGAGAAGTTTCTATAGGTTGGAATTAAAAAGGATTATTAGAGCGAAAGTGTCTTTGCGGCTTATGTCCTCAAATTCTTATCAATTCACCAAGATGTACATGAAATTCTCTCATTCTCAAATTCTTGAGAACAAAGAATCTTTTAGGGAATACGACTCTTGAAGCATTTTACTCCCCTCTCCTTGGGAGAGGGGTAAGGGGGTGAGGCTGGGGTGGGGTAAGGCTCCAGTTATTTAATATTATTGATCGTCTTCCCGAATTTCTTTTGCAGTAGCTTTGTCAATGCGATACCTCTGCGCGTCTGCTTGACGAGATCGTCGTGAAGCCCCGAGAGGTCATTAAAGAGATCTGCCGCACTCGACTGCAGGAGGTTGGGGCTGCGCAAGCGTTTGTCGCCATTGGGGTTGACGATGATGCGGATGCCTTTTTCCTCAACATGCACGTCGATGTCCTTGCCTGTCATCGCCGGATCGCCGTCGTAGTGAATCACGCCGGGCTCCTCACGATGGATCGTGAGGTGTTTGGTACGGAAGGTCTTGATGCGAGAGCTTTTGTTGAGCGTCTTGCTGAACATGTCGATAGCAATCTGCGGTGCCTCAATGACGTTGAAAGGCTCCATGATCACCACGTCCATCAGTCCGTCGCTCATCGATGCCTGCGGCGCAATATAGGCGTTGTTGCCATATTGCGAGGCGTTGGCACAGGTGATCAGAAAGGCTTTGTAGCTCTGCGTACCCGTGTCGTCCTTTAATATATAGGTCTCCGGCTTATATTTCAAACCTTCTTCCAGCACTTTCTGCACGTAGGTCACCGGCCCACGCTTTCCTGCTTCGGCGAACTTCTGGCTGACAAAAGCATCAAAGCCCATGCCACAGGTACAGAAAAACGGCATGTCGTTGATCACGCAGTAATCGAGATCATGGATCACAAAGTCGTTGATGATGCCGAGGCTCTTCTTGATGTCGCGTGGTATGAGCAAGTGCCGGGCCAGTCCGTTTCCCGATCCGCAAGGGATGATACCCAGTGCCGTACGGGTATGAACCAAGCTACGTGCCACCTCATTCACAGTACCGTCACCACCAACAGCCACCACAGCATCCACGCCGCGATCACTGGCTGCTTTGGCCAACGATGTGGCATCACCGGGACCTTGCGTCATTTGAATATCGATGTCAAACAAGTCATGATTAATGTTATGAGTAATAAACTCAGGAATAACCCGTTTGCTCGTCGTCCCGGAAATGGGGTTGATGATGAACAGTATTTTCTTTTTCATAAGGGCAAATTTATGTAATATAAATGAAATCAAAGAAGAAAAGATCAATAAAAATTGCAAAATCTGATGATTTCTGCGCAAAAAGCACTGATTGTGCCATAAATTTTGTAACTTTGCAGCCTAAGTATAAACAACGTAGTGTTATCTACACCTATTTAAATAATGGGACAGTTACAAGAAAGATACAAGAACTACCGTGTACCACAGCAGTACATGGAGGAAGGCGTATATCCTTATTTCCGTGAAATTACCAGCAAACAAGGCCCGGAAGTGACCATGGAAGGTCATCAGGTGCTGATGTTTGGAAGTAACGCCTACACAGGTCTGACGGGCGACGATCGTGTGATCGCTGCCGCCGAAAAGGCTCTTCTCAAGTATGGTTCCGGTTGCGCAGGCAGCCGTTTCCTCAATGGTACCCTTGACATCCACGTACAGTTGGAGAAAGAGCTGGCAGAGTTTGAGCACAAAGACGCTGCACTCTGCTTCTCTACAGGTTTCTCTGTCAATGCGGGTGTCATTCCCCAGTTGGTCGGTCGTGGTGACTATGTCATCTGCGATGACCGCGATCACGCTTCCATCGTTGACGGTCGTCGTCTGAGTTTCGCTACTCAGCTCCACTACAAGCACAACGACATGGAGGACTTGGAGCGCGTTTTGAAGAAGTTGCCCCACGAGGCTGTGAAGCTGATTGTCGTAGATGGAGTCTTCTCCATGGAAGGCGACTTGGCTAAATTGCCGGAGATCGTGGAACTGAAACATAAATACAACTGCTCGATCATGGTCGACGAGGCTCATGGTCTCGGTGTCTTCGGTGAGCAGGGACGTGGTGTTTGCCATCACTTTGGCCTGCAGGATGAGGTAGACGTCATCATGGGTACGTTCTCCAAGAGTCTTGCTTCCATCGGTGGCTTTGTGGCTTCAGACTGGGATACTATCAACTATCTGCGTCACACTTCCCGCACCTATATCTTCTCCGCCAGTGACACGCCGGCCGCAACAGCCGCTGCTATTGAGGCGCTGCACATCATCCAGGAGGAGCCGGAGCGTATCCAGCACCTGTGGGATGTGACCAACTATGCGCTGAAACGCTTCCGCGAGGAGGGCTTCGAGATTGGCGAGACCGAGAGTCCTATCATTCCGCTGTATGTCCGCGACAGCTACAAGACATTCCTCGTCACCAAGCTGGCCTTTGACCGTGGCGTATTCATCAATCCCGTCATTCCGCCAGCATGTGCTCCGCAGGATACTCTGGTGCGCTTCGCACTGATGGCTACTCACAGCAAAGAGCAGGTCGAGCGCGGTGTGCAGATCCTCAAGCAGATCTTTGTCGAGCAAGGTATCATCAAGGATTAAACCGTCTTCATCCCACCGTTTAGTTTAAGGCTACGCTTTAAACGGGGGATAGGTGACGAGTGCACCAAAGTAAAAAGTATTATAGAGCATATCTTAGCCCCGTCAGGATGTACTGACGGGGCTGATGCTTTTTAGTAGTATATCTACTTTCGAGAAGCTACTTATACATCAAAATACAAATAGCACTATTGATTTTGATAATATTTTATTCTTTGACTTGTTATATAAAGTGACATTTTTCCGCGCTTATAATCGCGATTTTACCCAGCATCACTCCAAGACGTCCCAATTTTCGCCATTTTCGCTATATTTTTATAACTACCAGATAATCAGGAATATATACGGGAAATATTGATTTGTACTATCGAGTCACATTCACTCAACCAGCTCTCTACCACTAAAACGCCTATAAAAACACTACTTTTACCTTGTCATCTCACTTGTTTGACCCAGTCATCTCAGTTGTTTCTCACGATCAAACAAGTGTTTTCTACAGGTCATCTAACTGTTTTCTTCGTGACTCTCTCCCATTTAGGCACATCAAACCCTGTTTCGACCACGTTTGATCTTTATTTTCTTTCTAGATTACAACCCAACGGTGAAAGGCTTTTGTAAACTAATTTAAAAAGAGATGTGAAGTCTTTTATACATTAACATGTACAGCGGAAAGAGAAAACATTTCCGGGTCATATATAAAGAAAACGTCCCCTCATGGATATTAACCATGAAGAGACGCTTGATTTGTTCTGTTAGTTAGAATCTCTTATACGATGCCCTGAGCCATCATAGCCTTGGCTACTTTCAGGAATCCGGCGACGTTGGCACCCTTGACATAGTTGACATAACCGTCGGCCTCGGTGCCATACTTCACGCACTCGGCATGGATGGAGTTCATGATGCTGTGGAGCTTCTCGTCGACTTCCTCGCGGCTCCACTTCAGTCGCTCGGAGTTCTGGGTCATCTCCAATCCGGATACAGCCACGCCTCCGGCGTTGCTGGCCTTGCCCGGGCAGTAGAGGATCTTGCTGTCCTGGAAGACTTTCACAGCCTCAGGCGTTGACGGCATGTTGGCACCTTCGCTCACAGCGATGACACCATTGGCGACCAGTGTCTTGGCAGCCTCGCCGTCGATCTCGTTCTGCGTAGCGCAGGGGGTGGCGATGTCGGCCTTTTCGCCCCAGGGCTTAGCACCGGCTACGTATTTGGCTGTCGGATATTCCTCGACATACTCCTTGATACGTCCGCGCTCGATGTTCTTCAGTTCCATGATGTAGGCCAGTTTCTTCTCGTCGATGCCGTCGGGATCGTAGATGTATCCGTCTGAGTCGGAGCAGGTCATCGGGGTGGCACCGAGCTGCAGGAGCTTCTCCATCGTGTACTGGGCCACATTGCCTGCACCGGAGACAAGCACCTTCTTGCCCTTGAGGTCGATGCCCTTTGTGGCGAGCATGTTCTGCAGGAAGTAGACATTGCCGTAGCCGGTAGCCTCAGGACGGATCAGCGAGCCGCCAAACTCCTGGCCCTTGCCTGTGAGGATGCCGACAAACTGATGAGTGAGTGCCTTGTACTGGCCAAACATATAGCCGACCTCGCGTCCGCCTACGCCGATGTCGCCGGCAGGCACGTCGCAGTCCGGACCGATATAGTTCCACAGCTCACGCATGAAAGCCTGGCAGAAGCGCATCACCTCGGCGTTGGACTTGCCACGAGGCGAGAAGTCTGAACCACCCTTTGCGCCACCCATGGGCAACGTGGTGAGTGAGTTCTTGAAAGTCTGCTCAAAGGCGAGGAACTTCAAAATGCTGACATTCACCGACGCATGGAAGCGCAAGCCACCTTTGTAAGGGCCGATGGCATTGTTGTGCTGGATGCGATAGCCCATGTTGGTCTGCACGTTGCCCTTGTCGTCAATCCAGTTGACGCGGAACTGAATGACACGGTCGGGGATGCACAACCGCTCAATGAGATTGGCGCGGTCAAACTCCGGATGTTTGTTGTACTCTTCCTCGATGGTGCCAAGTACCTGGCTCACGGCCTGGATATACTCGGGCTGGTTGGGGAAACGTTGCTCCAAGCGAGCTACTACTTCTGTTGCTTTCATAATCTGGTTGTTTTCTTTATTGGATGTTTAAGTTTGCTCTCTTCTTTATATAATAATGTGTATGTGCATGTATCTCCATGCAACTATTTCTTTATCTTTTGCAAAGGTATACCTTTTCTGTGAAAAAACCAACAAATAGACAAAATATTTATCGCAAAACACCAATTTTGTAACTTTATCCCCTTTTCATGCCTGCGAACAAAGACGGTTTTTTATGACTGCCGTCCACCCTAAGATGAACCTGTATCGCACTTTGTCATAAACTCCAAGAAAGGAAAGTCGTAAGTAGATGAATATCAATTCTTAGTTAGACTCCACTCATGTGACGGTTGAATAAGATGTAAAAAACGGCTCATTAAATTACGTGAAATGGGGAAGAATTATCTGTGTTGAACCATACAATCTCGTTTTTTTTGCTTAACTTTGCACATGAAAAGTTGGAAACTATGGAAAACTTTATCTGCTCGAAAAGAAGAAATAATTTTCTTTTTTGGAAAACATTTGCAAGAGAGAAAACAAAAAAGTTTCCCATTTTAGTCAACGATCATGAAGACAAACAAAAAAAGAAAACATTCTAAAACCATTTAGATAAAGCTATTAAAGGCATGGAAATGAACAACTTCGCCATTACCAAGCGTGACGGCTCGAAAGAAGCTTTCTCGCTCGACAAGATCATGAATGCGATCCTCAAAGCATTCAATTCGGTCAATGAACCGATCAATCTCGGAGCTATCTCCAAAATCCTCAGCCATCTCGACATTCAGGACGGCGTGAAAGTGGAGGACATCCAAAACCAAGTCGAAGAAGCACTCATGAGAGAGGGCTACTATCGTGTCGCAAAATCGTTTATCATCTACCGTCAGGAGCATAAGGAGGACCGAGAGGTGCTCGACAAGATGAAGTTCCTCTCGGACTATATGCAGGCAGAAAACGCTGCCACAGGCTCTAAATTCGACGCCAACGCCAACGTGGAGCATAAAAATATTGCCACGCTCGCCGGTGAACTGCCAAAGAAAAACTTCATCCGGCTGAACCGACGGCTGCTGGTTGAGCGCATCAAGAAGATGTATGGCAAGGAGCTCGCCGACGAATATATCGACAAGCTCACACACCACTTTATATATAAGAACGACGAGACCAACCTGGCCAACTACTGTGCCTCGATCACGATGTACCCCTGGCTCATCGGCGGCACGACCAGCATCGGCGGCAACTCCACGGCACCGACAAACCTCAAGAGTTTCTGCGGCGGATTCATCAACATGGTGTTCATGGTCAGCAGCATGCTCGCCGGGGCCTGCGCCACACCGGAATTCCTGATGTATATGAACTACTTCATACAGAAGGAATATGGTAAAGACTACTATAAGCACGCCGATGATGTCGTGGATCTCAGCCTGAAGAAGCGCACGATCGACAAGATCATCACCGACTGCTTTGAGCAGATCGTCTACTCGCTCAACCAGCCCACCGGTGCCCGCAACTATCAGGCGGTGTTCTGGAACATCAGCTACTACGACAAATATTACTTCGACTCTATCTTCGGCAACTTCTACTTCCCCGACGGCACACAGCCCGACTGGGACGGGCTCAACTGGTTGCAGAAGCGCTTCATGAAGTGGTTTAACCAAGAGCGCACCAAGACGGTGCTCACCTTCCCCGTGGAGACCATGGCCATGCTGACCGAGGACGGCGACTGCAAGGACAAGGAGTGGGCTGACTTCGCGGCAGAGATGTATGCCGAGGGCCACAGTTTCTTCACCTATCTGAGCGACAATGCCGACTCGTTGAGCTCGTGCTGCCGACTGCGCAACGAGATCCAGGACAACGGTTTCAGCTATACGCTCGGTGCCGGTGGCGTCTCCACTGGTTCCAAGAGCGTGCTGACGATCAACCTCAACCGCTGCATACAGTATGGTGTGAACCACGACGGCGACTACCATGCCTTCCTCTCTCATGTCATCGACCTCTGTCATAAGGTGCAACTCGCCTACAACGAGAATCTCAAGGAGTTGCAGGCACACGGCATGCTGCCGCTCTTCGATGCCGGATATATCAACATCAACCGGCAGTATCTCACCATTGGCATCAACGGACTCGTGGAGGCTGCTGAGTTCATGGGCCTGCAGATCACGCCAAACGACGACTATAAGCATTTCGTGCAGGACATCTTGGGAATGATAGAAAAGTACAACAAACAGTACCGCAGCAAGGAGGTGATGTTCAACTGCGAGATGATCCCGGCAGAGAACGTCGGTGTCAAGCACGCCAAGTGGGACCGCGAGGACGGCTATTTCGTGCCGCGCGACTGCTACAACAGCTATTTCTATGTGGTGGAAGACGACTCGCTGAGCATCCTCGACAAGTTCAAGCTCCATGGCGCTCCCTATATCGAGCACCTCACCGGCGGCTCCGCACTGCACATGAACCTCGACGAGCATCTCTCCCAAAAGCAGTATCGTCAGCTTTTCCGCGTGGCCGCTCACGAGGGCTGCAACTATTTCACCTATAACATCCCCAATACAGTCTGCAACGACTGCGGTCATATCGACAAGCGTTACCTCAAGGAGTGCCCGGTCTGCCACTCCAAGAATGTCGACTATCTGACGCGTATCATCGGCTATCTCAAGCGCGTGAGCAACTTCTCCGAGGCCCGCCAGTCCGAGGCCCACCGTCGTTTCTACGCGGGCATCGACCGTCTGCCGAAGACACAGACCATTGCACTCGGTGAGCGAAGCAAGGCACACCAAACAGTAAAGGAGGAGAAGTAAGCAATGCTGAAGTACGTCAATACCGACATCGTGTTTCAGGAGATCCCGGACGAGACGACGCTGGCCATCAACATCTCACGGTGTCCGTGCCACTGTCCGGGATGCCACAGCAGCTATCTCGCCCAGGACTTCGGCAACCCGCTCTCCACCGATGCCCTCGATCAGCTGATTGCTGACAACGACGGACTCGTGACGTGTGTCTGTCTGATGGGAGGTGACGCTGAGCCGCAGTCGGTCAACCACCTCGCCGCCCACGTCAGGGAGAAGCATCCGGGGATGAGAGTAGGGTGGTACAGCGGCCGTCTGCGCATCGATCACGCCATCGACAAGCACAACTTCGACTACATCAAGGTGGGACCCTACATCAAACATCTCGGGCCGCTCAACTGTCGCACGACCAACCAACGACTCTATCATGTCGTCGGCAACCAGCTTCACGACATCACCGCCTCTTTTTGGAAGTAAGCGAAAAGGTCGAGACAAAAGGCGGAAGCCTTTCTGCCGTCTGGCACCATCGCGTTTTTTATCCTATCCGCAACCATTGCCTCTGCTTGGTTGCGGATAGTTTGTTGATAAGGGACTGGGCTCGGCTGCAAAGACTTCGGTGTCGGAAAGGTTCCTGTTGCCGTCCTAACCTTTTTGGCCGAAGCCGCTGCTCTTCTTCCTGGCGAGAAGTATGTGGGTGCGTACCGGTTGGTAACGGCCTTTTTTGCTACCCTTGGGTAAGCCCCCGTCAAGGTCCGGTGTCTGCATGCCAACCGTTGGTTACTCCTCGTCGGTCGGCCGTGCTTTGGGCAGATGACCGTATTGTTTCTTATAGAGCCGTGAGAAATAGCGCGGCGTGTTGAAGCCCACACGGGAAGAAAGATCAGCGATGCTGATGTCCGGCTCCTTGCCGATGATGCGCTGAGCCTCTTCCAGTCTGATGTGATTGATGAAATCGACAACGCCCATACCGGAGTAGGCCCGCAGTTTGTTATAGAGAGTTGACGAACTGACGAGCATCTCGCGGGCAAATGCCTCCCGGTCGAAGTCACTGTCATGGAAGTGCTGTCGCACGCATTCCGTGGCCTTGGCCAGAAACACCTGCTCAGGGTCGCTGTAGTGCGCGGTTTGTGTCTCTGAGTTGTCGGCACTGTCGCTTTGGGATACAAGAGTTGAATGTTGGTAGAACTTCTCTCTGATGCGCATTCTGTTGGCAATGATGCTGTCGATATGCAACCGCAGACTCTCCAACCTGAAAGGCTTGACGATATAGTCGTCAGCACCGATGTGGTAGCCAGTGTCACGGTCTTCCTCACTCGTCTTTGCCGTGAGCAGAATCACGGGCAACTGGGCATAGTCTTTACTCTCCTTGATGCGCCTTGTCAGTTCCACACCGTCCATCACCGGCATCATCACGTCGCTGACCACCAGATCCAATTCTTCGCGCTGAATCATATTCCAGGCTTGCAGTCCGTTTTTGGCCGTCTTGACCTGATAATATCTTCCGAGCAGTTGCCTGAGCAGTTGCAGGAGTTCATCGTTATCCTCTACAAGGAGAATCTTGTAACTGTCCTCGCCGGCTTTTTCCATCGTCGCCTCACTGTTTTCAGGGGTGGTGTCGTCGATGGTGACAGCCGTCGAAGCAGCTATTCGTTGCTGTTTTGTGCTGTTCATAGCCGTTTGCTTGCTGATTTCTTCTTTTAGGTAAGCCGCGCGCTTCAGCGGCAACGTGATGGTGAACGTGGTGCCGATGCCTACCTGGCTTTGGCAAGTGATCCTTCCATGATGGAGCCTGACCAGGTCATGGGCTAAAGAAAGGCCAATGCCTGTGCCATGGTGATTCACTGCCCGATAGTCGCCATCGAGGAACCGGGTATAGAGACGTTTCATCTTGTCCTTGGAGATGCCAATACCCTCATCGCTGACAGTGAGAACAGCGTTGCTTTTTTCTTGCTTCACGCTGATACACACCCGCCCGTTCTCCTTATTATATTTGATGGCATTGGAGATGAGGTTGGTCAGTATGGTCTCCACCTTGTCTGGGTCAAACCATCCGGTGATATGCTTGTCGGGCGTGTCGAGGGTGATCTGATTGTGATGGAGATGTTCCAAGGGCTTCAGGCTGTTACAGACACTCCGCACGAAGTCTGTCAGATCACCATTGCTGACCAGTAGTTTGAGCTGTCCGGCCTGTGACTTTCTGACTTCAAGTATTTGCCTGAGCTGACGGGTGATATGCGAGATATTGCTCTGAACCCTCTGACAGTAATCGTCCAATCCCGGATGCCTGCCACGCATCTCGTCCATCGTTGCGGAGATGACCGTCAGAGGTGTCAGCAAGTCATGGGTGATGTTCGTAAAGATGACGGCCATCTGCAAACGGTTGTTGGTCTTGACATGTTCTTCATACATTCTCATACCTATCAGCACCGCAACGATGGCCAGTGAGCCCCAAAGGACCATCGCCCACCACGTGGCATACCACGGCGGAAGGACGTGGATGGTGATGGAGTAGGGCAGCATCTGCCATTGTCCTTGGCTGTTGGCCGCTTTTACTTTCAGCCGGTAGATGCCCGACGGCAGGTTTTGGTACACCACTTGCCGGTCTGTGCCATAAACCCAGTGCCGGTCATAGCCAGCCAGGAAATAAGCATAGCGGTTTTGATTCACGTTGGAGTAGGAAAGAAGTGCCAGCTCTACGCCGATCTTTCTCACAGTGTGCGGGATGTTCAGCATCTTGGTGAAAGACGGCATCTCGTGTGAGATCTTACTCCGGTGAGCTGAGTCGAGTTGTGCCAGCGGTTCTCCGTCGATGAGGATGTCGGTCACTAAGAGCTTGTCTGTAGCTTTGTGCTGAGAAGAGCGTTTTAAGCTGTCTGGGCAAAATGAGAAAAACCCCGCTCTGCTGCCGTAGTACATCTCGTCCCCATTCATATACACGCCATTGGGTGAGAACAGTAGATGACTGATACCGTCTTCTTGTGTGTAACAAACCACATCGGCGTGCTGGTCTTCATGCAACGTCAGTCGGATTAGTCCTATCTCGGTTGCCAGCCACAAATCTCCATTGTGGTCCTCGTTGATCGTGTAGGCCTGATCGGCATAGATATGGTAAATATGTTTCATGGAGAGGAAGACACCTCGGCGGGAATCGTAACGGAAAAGGCCGCCGTTGGACGAGATGGCCCAAAGACGGTGCCGGGAGTCTTCGTAACATGCTGTAGCCTCGTTCACGTCGAAATTGTTGTTTTTCGGACTATACTGATGGCACGGAATGTGTGCTGTGCCCAGTCGACGGCCCTCCAGCACGATGATGCCCTCATTATCCGTCGCCAGCCATATTTTGCCATCGTGTGTCTGTGTGATACCTCTCACGTCGATATCATTAAAATCTTTGTTCCGGTCTCTCAGACGCAGAAAATAACCATGCCCATCAGGCATTACGACACTGACCCCCGTGCGCTGTTCTATCCACACGCGGTGCTGACGGTCTTCATACAGGGTACAGATATAGTTGTCGTGAAGATATGGAGTATTGGCGTAATTCATCAGACGGGTTTGCCCGTCAGCTTGTCGGACGATGACACCAAAGCTACTGCTTCCAAACCATATCTCGCCATTGGCGCGGCGGATAACCGACGGGATCTTGGCTGTCATCGTGTTCTCAGGTAGTGATGCAAAGCCGGGGATGCTACGTCCGTAGAGGGTTTGTCCTGACGCCCGATCATAGAGTGCAAGGCCGTAGGGACGCAATCCCAGCCAGAAATAGCGGTTGTCGGCCGTGTAGACCGACAGCACGGCGCTGATAGGCAGTTGGGTTTGTTGTCCTAATGTATAGTTGTAGAAAGAAGGTGTTCGGGTATTAACCTGTACGATGCCATTGTTCATCGTCGCTATCCAAAGGTCGCCGCGTCCGTTGGTGGCCAGTGCATAGCTGAAATCAAGAGGGACGGTGCCTGCCGTGGTCATGTTTTGCCACTGCGCGTCACGGCGTTTTAGGTCCAAGACCGACACGCCTTCCCGTGAGCAAGCCCAAAGCGTATGGGACTGCTGGTCCTCAGTGATCTGATAGTAAGTGTCGAAGTGCTGAGGAAAATAGGGGTAAGCATGTATCTGAGGGTCGCGATAGTCGTAAGGGCGGTCAAGGCGCACCATGCCACGGCACCACGTTCCAACCCAAAGCCGGTGAAGATGATCGAAGAACAGCGTATGGGCCGATTGCCGGTCATTGAACTTTGGATATTGGTAGAAAAGGTGTTTGTCGCGGTCATATCTCAGCAGTCCACTGTTCCACGTACCAATGAACAGATGCCCTTTCTTGTCGTCGAGGATACTCTTCACGCTGTAGTTGCCCAGCAGTCGACGTTGTCCCTTGCTGTCGACAACCAGCATGGTTTTGCCATCCAAGTTGTGAAGTCGCTTGGATTTTGGGTCATAACACGTCAAGCCACCGTCTGTTCCCACCCAGACACATCCGTCAGCTGTCACAGACAGGCTGTAGATCACCCGCTGATTCTCGCCAGGTAGCTTCACGGTATGCCAAGCACCTGTGCGTCGGTCCAGGCCGACGAGTCCGTCGCGTGTGCCTATCCACAGCAAGTCTTCGTTGCCTTCTACGATACAGTTGATCGTGTTGCTTGGCAGTTGCTGGGAGTTGATCACCAAAGAGCGGTAGTCGTGAACCGTGTAGCCATCGTAGGACTTCAGTCCGCTGGTAGTGCCGATCCAGAGTAATCCCCTTTTGTCGAGCATCATGCACAGCACATCGTTGGACGAGGGTAACGTCACAGGTTGGGAAAAGCGAAAGGGAATGCCCAACGCCATGCACGGGACTGCTATGAACAATGCTATATATATAATAAGGTGTCTGGTCATTTGATAAGGAGAAGTAAATATTATGTAGATTTGTTTGCAAAGATAATAATTTCTTTGCACATATCATCCACACACAACTCCTTTTTATCCCATCAAACAGATAGCCAATGCAAAAATGAAGAAGGTTACGTGATTAGGATTGCTACAAAGTGTCCTGACAAGGTAATAATGTGTTGAAGAAGGCCTGTATGTGCTTTTTAATAGGTAAAATCACAATCTGTACACATGGAAATCACAATTCATGCACATGATTTAACAAGCATTTCACTAATTTTGCCCCAGGTAACCATAACTAAAAATATTAAATCAAAACCTAAATGAGAAATGCTTATCTCACAAACAACCATGGGAAGTGGATCTTCTGCATGGCATTGGCAACAGCTGCTATAGCAGGCTTGCCACAAAAAGCTATGGCCGTGCCTTCGACGAATATTGTACAACAGACCAATATCGTCAAAGGGCAGGTAGTGGACAGTAAAGGAGAACCAATCATTGGTGCAACCATTCAGGTCAAGGGCAGCAAGACGGGCAGTGTCACAGACCTGGATGGAAACTTCAGTCTTAACGCGCGCCCGGGCGAAACGATCATCGTTTCCTATATCGGCTTTAAGACCAAAGAGGCCAAAGCCGGCAACGGTCCTCTCAATATCAAACTGGAAGAGGATAACAAGACGCTCAACGAGGTCGTCGTTGTCGGTTATGGTACGATGCGTAAGAAAGACCTGACAGGATCGGTGGTGCAGATTGACCCGGGGAAAATTGCTGACCAGAACCCAAACAACGTTCAGGACATCTTGCGAGGAACACCTGGTCTGCAGATCGGTTTTGACACCTCTGCCAAAGGTGGCGGCTCCATTCAACTCCGCGGTCAGAACTCTCTCTACACAGCAGCATCCCACAACTCCCCACTGATCATCCTTGATGGTATGCAGTTTGCGGGCGAGCTCTCAGAGATCAATCCGGATGATATCGCACAGATCGATGTGCTCAAGGATGCTTCCTCGGCTGCCATCTATGGTGCAAAAGCTGCCAGTGGCGTCATCATCATCACCACAAAGAAAGGTAAAATCGGCAAGCCGGTCATCAACGTCAGCGCTAATGTGGCTGCCAACGCCAAAGCACAATACAGAAAGGTCTTCAGCCCCTCAGAATATATGAAGTATCGTGAGGATTGGTTCAAGGCACAGACCTATGGCTACGATGCCGATGGTAAATGGGGATACTATGGCGTGAAGAGCAAGATTCCTGCCGGTTACTACGACAACTATAACAATCTTGCACAATATGGCCTCTCTCAAGAGCAGTGGGCATCTATGGGTGCAAAGACGCTTCAGGACGGTGAGTCTATGAAGAGCCTGTATGCCCGCCGTATGGGGCTTGACGCTGATGCGTCCCTGGTGATGCAGAACTATCTTAATGACCGCACATATAACTGGGAGGACGCTGTCTACCGCACAGGTTTCAACCAGGATTATGATGCCAGTATCTCGGGAGCCACAGAGAAGGCTAACTATTACTTGAGCTTCGGCTACTTGAAGAATCAAGGGGCCATTCAAGGCGATGACTATCATGCTTACCGTGCCAACATGAAAATCAATGCCGACATCATGCCTTGGCTGAACATGGGAGTCAATGTCAACTTCCAGGATCGTTCCGATGAGTCTTCGCCAGTGCCATTAGGCGGAAACTATTGGGATAACAACCAGTTGCGAGAATCACCTTTTGAACTCCGTTATGATGATAACGGCAATGAACTGCAATATCCACGTAACGGCAACCCTACCAATGGTGGATATAACTATCACTTCGATCAGCAGTATATCAACCTTGAAAAAGGATATACCGTGTTGAACACCATCTTCAACGCTACAGTAAAACTGCCCGAAGGATTTACTTATCAATTCAACATTGCACCACGCTTCCAGTGGTTCTATGACCGCTACTTCATGTCGGCAGAACTGCCTGACTCCAAACCAACTGATCGAGGTGCTAACCGTGGCTGGTCAAAGACCTTCAACTGGAACCTGAACAACACCCTGACTTGGGATCGCACGTTCGCAAAGCTTCACCATGTCACTGTGACGCTTGTACAAGAAGCCGAAAAGAACCAATACTGGAGTGACAATATCCATGCTCGAAACATCACGCCTACTGACGTGCTGGGCTTCCACTACACAGCGGGTGCCAACAAAGAGCAAAGCTCGTTCTCTACGTCTGATGGCCGCTATACTGCCGCTGCTTATCTGGGCCGTCTGTTCTATGGCTATAAAGACCGCTATATGGTCACTGGTACGTTCCGCCGTGACGGTTACTCCGCATTCGGTATGAACAATCCATGGGCAAACTTCTGGTCTGTCGGCGGCAGCTGGGTGTTCTCTGAAGAATCATTCATGAAACTGCCTTGGCTCGATTATGGCAAACTGCGCGTGAGCTACGGTACCAATGGTAACCGGTCGCTGTCTGACACGTATCTTGCCTACTCCAACCTGAGCAACGGTGGACTGTATGCTTACTATAAATATGGCTCTACTGACCAGACTACAGTGCAGAGCTTGAGCATCGGCCGACTGGCCAATCCTAACCTGCAGTGGGAAAAGACAACTTCATGGAACGTGGGCCTCGACTTTGCAGTGCTGGGACAGCGCATCACAGGTAGCATCGAATGGTACTATAAACGTACGCATGATATGATCATGGCGCAACGGTTGCCTAACTTCACTGGCTTTGGCAGTATTACCACCAACCTTGGTGAAGTGACAAACTCCGGTATTGAGGTGACGATCAATTCCCGCAACATCGTTACACCGAACTTTACTTGGAATACAAGTGCCGGATTCTCATACAACAAGAACCGCATCAAGCACCTCTACTATGAATACGATGAGAACGGCAAGGAGGTCGATGATACCAGCAACGGTTGGTTCATTGGTAAGCCGATCGGTGAGATCTGGTATTGGAAGACGGATGGCATTTGGCAGGCCAACGAAGCTGAAGAAGCAGCTAAAGTGAATCAGAAGCCTGGCGACCCGAAAGTCGTGAATGTCTATACAGAAGACGACAAGGTGGCAGCTGATGGTACACGTACTCCTGTCTATAATGACAAGGACCGCTGCTACTTGGGGACTACCACTCCGCCTATTTACTGGACTTTGCGCAACGACTTCACGTTCCTGAAGAACTTCACATTCTCCTTCTCTATGTATTCTTATATGGGACACAAGAGCCTGGCCAACTACTGGTTGAATGGCGACAACTCTGGCTCAATGTTCACCAATACTTGCAATACCTATAAGAAGGAATACTGGACACCTGAGAATCCTACCAACAAGTATGGCCGGTTGAACGCTGTAGGTCCAAGTGGAGTAACGGGCATCAGCAAACTCTATAACCGCAACTTTGTACGTGTAGACAACATCACCCTTGGCTATACGCTTCCAAAAGAACTGACGCAGAAGGTAGGGCTGGAGCGTGTTCACTTCTCTGCTTCCATCCACAATGCGTTCACCATCGACAGTTGGGAGTATGGCGATCCGGAGACCGGCGGATTCTCCAACCGACAGTTTATCTTCGGTGTTAACGTCACTATGTAATCATCTTTTAAAAAACAAGTATTATGTCTATTCATAAAAATCATATATTCAAGGGAGCATTAATGCTCATGGTCGCAGGCACTTTGTCCTCGTGCAGTGACTCTTTCCTTGAGGAAAGCCCGCTCTCTTTCTACGAGCCTGCCACCACTTACACCACAGAGGCTGGTTTGCAGTCGGCTTTGGCTCAATGTGACAAGCAGTTAAAAACCTATCGTATTGATGGTAACTGGAACAACGTCGGTATCTTTACCAACTATCTCATGTCGGATGTCGGTATGTATGCTAAGACAGATATGGGTGGCGGCTTCCAGGACAACTTTGATGCGAAGCTAACTCCCACATCAGGTATGGCCGGCGGCGGTGACGCTAACTACATGCAACGTTTTTGGGATCAAGGCTACCAAATGGTGAAGTATGCCAATTCTATCCTTTCCTATGTGGATAAGGTCAATGGGCTGAGCGATGAGATACGTGATGCCTACAAGGGCCGCGCTTACTTCCATCGTGCTTATGCATACTATAATCTCTGCTTGCAGTTTGGTGACATTCCTTTGGTGACTAAGTTGCTGGAGGCACCCAAACGTGATTATAAGTCAACGAGCAAGGAAGCTATCTTCCAGATGCTGGTGCACGACTTGGAGTTTGCTGTTAAGCATGTGCCCACCCAAAGCAAGATGAGTCTTGTGGGTCAGGTCAACCAAGAGGCTTGCATGCAATTGCTTATCAAATGCTATCTGGTCGTGGGTGAGTATGCCAAAGCAGAGGCAATGGCTACAGACCTCATCAATAACCATGGACTGAAGCTGATGACAGAGCCTTTTGGCGTGTGGCAGCCTTCTGGCAACGAGAAGACTTGGAAGGTAACACGCAATGTTGTTTGGGATCTGCACAGAACACCCAACATCGCCAATCCTGCCAACAAAGAGACAATCATGTTGATCTCTAACTCCAACGACCAAGACTTCGCCACATACAATGTGATGCGTGCTTGTTTTGCACACTGGAGCAACAGCGTCATTCGTGATCCTCATGGCATGGCTACTCCTGGCAACAATATCGCCCGAAACAACAAGAACTATAACGATACACTTGATTGGGTGCGTGTGGCAGGACGAGGCATTGCCGTGAACCGTACAAGTTATTTCTATAACAAGACCATCTGGAATTATGACGGGGAGACCGACTGGCAAGATCTTCGTCACAACCGAAAAGTAGGAAACTGGATGGAAATGGAAGACTTTAAGTACAATAACCCTAAATCTTCGTGCTATGGCCAGCATTATCAGCTCTATGCCGATAAGGATTATGTCAACAGCGAAGGTAAGACACTTGTTCACAAGGGTGACATTCTGTGCTCAGACACCATTCGCTCTTGGTACCCGACACCACTTTATCAGTGCTATATTCTCGACACGCCTAACGAAAACAATAAAGGTGCCAATCAGTTTCAAGGCGCTTCCGGAAAGGGAGCAAACGGCGATATGTATCTCTTCCGCCTTGCAGAAACCTATCTGCTTCGTGCCGAAGCACGTTTCTACCAGGGCAATACTGCAGGCGCAGCAGAAGACGTAAACGCCATCCGCCGTCGTGCCAACGCTAAGAAGATGTTCAAGACTGTGACCATCGGCGATATCATGGCTGAGCGGGCTCGTGAACTCTATCTCGAGGAATTCCGTCAAGCCGAGATGGTGCGCGTAAGCTGGTGCCTGGCTCGTAGTGGACAACCTGATGAGTGGGGCAACACATACGATTTGAAAACATGGGACAAACAAGAAGGCACTGATCTAAATGGCGGTAGCTATTGGTATCGTCGTTGTACAATTTACAATGTGTTTAACCATGATTATGGGAAGGGACAGCAAGGTAACCAGACCTTTGAATATAAGATCAACAAGCATAATCTATTCTGGCCCATACCGAACAGTGCTATTACGGCAAACAATAAAGGTCAGTTACGTCAGAACTTTGGCTATGACGGCTATGACGAAAACGTGAAAGAATGGACTAACTACGAAGACGCAATTGCAGACGAGTAAACCATTATAGAATTATAGAGGGTAGCCGGAATCTGAAAATAATGATTATTACACTAAAAAAGTCATTTTTTCGCCGTCCGGCTATCTTTTTTTATCTATCTTTGCAGAAAACAAACATTATGAAGAGAACACTATATCTATTACTCATCACTATCACCCTCTTTTGTGTATTCACAACTCCGGCGTGTGCTAAGAAAAAGGCTGTGATCTCTGACCGCCAGTGGTGGGCAGGGCAGGCTTATAAGATGGCACAGCCCGTGCTGGAGAATATGGCGAAGGGCGAATTGCAAAAGAATATGCAGATGGAGTTCTCGCCGAGCTTTGACAACCGTAACCGCAAGGTGGCCTATATGGAATGCTTCGGCCGTCTCATGGCCGGCATCGCTCCATGGCTGGCTTTGCCCGATGACAACACGGAAGAGGGTAAGATGCGTAAGCAGTTGAGGGAATGGGCTCTCCAAAGCTACAAGAATGCCGTAGACCCAAAGAGCCCCGATTATCTCTGTTGGGGCATCGGCGGACAAAATCTCGTTGATGCCGCTTACATCGCAGAGAGCTTTCTGCGTGCCTACGACGCGCTGTGGATGCCGCTGGACAAGCAAACCAAAGAGGAATACTTCAAAGAGTTCAAGAAACTACGGAAGATAGATCCACCCTATACCAATTGGCTCCTCTTCTCTTCTACAATCGAGAGCTTCATGGCCAAAGCCGGCGGGGACTACGACCAATACCGTGTCAACTCCGCCATCCGTAAGATGGAGGAATGGTACACTGGTGACGGATGGTACAGCGACGGGCCTGACTTCACCTTCAACTATTACAGTAGTTATGTCTTCCATCCAATGTATCTCGAAACGCTGCAGGCTATGGTAGATGCCAAGGCCAACACGCGTCTCGACTATCAGAAATACTATAACCGCGAGCTGAGCCGTTGCCAAAAGTTCTCTATCATCTTGGAGCGATTCATCTCTCCTGAAGGTACATTCCCCGTTTTCGGACGCAGCATTCCTTATCGCAACGCAGCCATGCAGCCATTGGCTTTATTGGCCTGGTATAAGCAGTTGCCGAAAGAACTCACCAACGGACAGGTGCGTGCAGCACTGACAAAGGTCATGCACCGCATGTGGGACAAGGGTGACAACTATAACGAGAAGGGATTCCTCAACATAGGATTCTGTGGCCATCAACCGCAGGTGGCAGACTGGTATACCAACAATGGCAGTGAGTATATGGCTTCACTGTGCTTTATGCCGCTCGGACTGCCTGCCAATGATGCCTTTTGGACAGACGCCGCCCAACCTTGGACACAGGTGAAAGCTTGGAACGGACAAGACTTCCCGAAGGATCATCTGTGGAAAGATCAGATACAAACTCACGACAAGTGGTAAACTTTCTCGTATAAGAAAACCTACTATCATCAACCTATCTCAATCAAAAGACATGATAACGATCAAGAACAAATACCTCTGGATGGTGCTGATGGCCTTGCTGCCGCTGCTGCCCTTGCATGCTCAGCATCGTATTGCTCGTAAAGCAAAAGCCAAGGCCGCTACTGAGCAGAAGGCGAAAACACTCAATCAGATTTTTAAGGTCAACGACTATTGGCAGAAACATCATACACCGGAGGCGACTGCTTTTTGGAATGTAGCCGCTTATCACACCGGCAACATGGAGGTGTGTAAATGGCTGACGCAAGAGCTGAGCAGCAATAAAAAACTGTCTGCGAAAAGGCGTAAACTGTTGACAGATAAGCTCAACGCATACCTTGCCTATAGTCTGCGGTGGGCAGAGCATAACCAATGGAAAGGAGCGACTGAGGCTGATACGGCTAAGTGGCTCTATAAAAAATACGGAGAAGACCAACAGCATGTGCTCTTCGGTGACTGGCAGATCTGTTTCCAGACCTACATCGACTTATATAATATGTTTCAAGTCCAGCAAGGAAGCAAGGGACAGACTCTCACAAAGATGGAGATCAGCAGCCCTGACTTGATGACGGCAAGAGCTAAGGAGGTGATGGGATACGTTGTCTCACACTCTGCTCACGACTATTGGTGGTGGGCTGACGCTTTGTATATGGTCATGCCCGTGATGATGAAGATGTACAAGCTCACGGGTGACGTGCGATATCTCGACAAGCTCTACGATAATATCTGCTATTCCGACAGCATCATGCTGGACAAGGAGACCGGTCTTTACTTCCGCGACGGCAAGTATATCTATCCGATGCATAAGACCAACAGCGGCAAGAAAGACTTCTGGGCGCGCGGCGACGGCTGGGTGCTCGCGGGATTGGCTAAGGTGCTGCAGGACATGCCGAAGAGCTATCGCCACTACGATTTCTTCTTGAAGAAATATCAGCGGCTTGCTCTCGCTGTAGCAAAGATACAACAACCGGAAGGCTATTGGACTCGCTCGATGATGGATCCTCAGCAAGCACCGGGTCCCGAGACCAGCGGAACTGCGTTCTTCACCTATGGCATGGAATGGGGCGTGAACCATGGACTGCTCAATGCCAAGACTTTCAAGCCCGTGATTCGCCGTGCTCAAAACTATTTGACGACGGTCGCTCTTCAGTCTGACGGCAGTGTCGGATACGTGCAGCCTATTGGGGAGCGTGCCATTCCTGGGCAGCATGTCGACAAAGACAGTCAGGCCGACTTTGGCGTTGGTGCCTTCTTGTTAGCGGCTACGGAGTCACTGCGTAGTCAATACCGATAAAAGGAAACGTCTATGTCCATCGTTCTTCTCTCCATCCTTTCAATGCTGTCAGCGTTCATGCAATACGTGCGGAACGACTATCAGCCACTCGACAACCAGTATGCTGTGTTCAAAGGTGAGCACACGGGGGCTGCCGACGAGCGAGGCGTGCGCACCAATGCCGACTTGAGCATGGTGGCAGCATTCATGGGAGAAGACTCGATAGCTCTGAAAACACTTGCCTTTGCAGTGCATACGCACAAGGCAGTACGTAAGCGCCCCTGTCTTGATGGCCGCTATTGGGGGTCTGTCTCAGCGAAGGATTATCAGTGGGAGAGCAGCCTTTGGGCAATGTCTGTGGCTTACTCTGCCTATTTCCAGTGGCAGAGATTGCCAGACTCTTTGAAGACTGACATCTACCACTTGCTGAAAGCTGAGTGCAACTACGAGTTGGAGCGTGACATCCCGACGGGTTATATTGGTGACACCAAGGCAGAGGAAAATGGTTGGGAAGTGGATGTACTTGCAGCTACGCTCGGTCTTTTCCCCGATGATCCGCTGGCTTCGCAATGGTTCCAACGGATGCGTGCCTTCGCCATCAACAGCTATTCCCATCCCACAGACGCTTTGGACACAACAGTGATCGACCCAGACTATGACGCAACGCGTGTTTGTGATCTTTACAAGGGACCGAATCTCTATCCCGACTGGACGCTTCAAAACCACGATTTCTTCCATACTTCCTATCAGAATGTAGTCATCCAGGAACTCGGTGAGGCAGCATTGGCACTGCGGCTTTTCCAAGGTAAACGCCAGCGATGGGCTTCGCGCGCGTTGCTCCACAATTGTGACAAGGTAACGGAGAACGTCCTCAACTGGCTCACTCTGCCCGACGGAGAGCAAGCCATGCCCAACGGCAATGACTGGAGCCTCTTCCTCTATGACCAAGTGACGAGCTACGCTACGATGGCCTGTATGCAAAGAAATGCTGATGCCCTCTATTTCGAGCGGCAATGCTTAAAGCGTATAGCACAAAGACAGCAGACCACCGATGACGGTTCTTTCCTCTTGAGACCGGATGTTGGTGCCCGTCGCATGGGCGTGCAGGCTCATCGGCTGCTGATGACCGAGCTGATGCACCGGCTCTGGCCCACAGAAGACATGAGTCCGACGCGCTGGACAGACTTTGAACGTCGTTACCATGGCAGCAAACTCTTCCCCTGTCAGCAAATCGTACGTACGCTCACTCCCCGCTGTTTCGCTTGCTTCTCGTTCAGCAAAGGCAAGAAAAGCTACACAGGATACCTCGCACCTATCCATGATGACATGACCGACAATCTCGTCATCCCATACAGACAATACAACACCGGCAATATTATTGGTTATTATCAACCTACGACAGGCAAGCCAAATGCTCGACTCGTCGGTGAGCCAACGATAGACATCAAAGGAGATTACTTCATCGTGAAGGCGACGCTGGCAGAAAATGACGGCTCCATTGTCCGTAGATTCACACTGCGTAGCAGAGCCGACGGACTGGAATACAGCGATAATGTAAAGATGGAAACGGCAGACAGACTCAAAGACTATACCGGACTGCTCGCCATCTCCACAGACGAGTTTACGGGACGAAGCCATCAGGTAGACTTCCAACCCGGACTGACACGTATCGACAATCAGCTCACCGTTCAATCTGATAGCCGTGTCAAAGCTCAGTGGACAAAGGAGACGATAGAAAACTCCATTCGTTCCAAACGACTTGCTCCCTATGTGGCGGGGAAGCCCCAAACGCGACACCATATTATATATAGAATAGATTAGGGATTGGGCAAAATGAATATAGTATTTGAGTGGACTCGTACGTATTATATATTAGACAAAGAATGATCGATTCAAAAATATAACATTAACATAGAAAGGAATAAGAACATGATCAACTTTTCATTGCAAGGAAAAGTGGCACTCGTCACAGGTGCTGCTTATGGTATCGGAATGGCCATCGCAGAGGCTTACGCTGAAGCTGGTGCAAAGATTGCTTTCAACTGCCGCAGCCAGCACCATCTCGACCAGGCTATGGCTGACTATAAGGCCAAAGGCATTGAGGCTTTGGGCTATATCTGTGATGTGACCAAGGAAGACGACGTCAAGAAGATGGTTGCAGACATTGAGCAGAAGCTTGGAACCATCGACATTCTGGTCAACAACGCCGGTATCATCAAGCGAATCCCCATGACAGAGATGAGTGCAGAAGAGTTTCGCCAGGTCATCGACATCGATCTGACAGCACCTTTCATCGTTTCCAAAGCTGTCATCCCCGGCATGATCAAGAAGGGACATGGCAAGATCATCAACATCTGCTCAATGATGAGTGAGCTCGGCCGTGAGACGGTCTCCGCCTACGCAGCCGCTAAAGGCGGTCTGAAAATGCTGACACGTAACATTTGTTCTGAGTATGGCGAGTACAACATTCAGTGCAACGGTATCGGTCCGGGCTATATTGCCACACCACAGACAGCACCTTTGCGTGAGCGTCAGGCCGACGGCAGTCGTCATCCTTTCGACCAGTTCATCGTGTCAAAGACGCCTGCCGGCCGTTGGGGAACTGTTGAGGACCTGCAAGGTCCAGCTGTGTTCCTGGCATCCGATGCCTCTGATTTTGTTAACGGACATATTCTCTATGTCGACGGCGGCATCCTCGCCTACATCGGTAAACAGCCTAAGTAAGTCTGAACCATGGATGTCTTTAGCTATATCATCAGCTTAGGCGCATCGGTCATGATGCCGATCATCTTCACGGTGATCGGCCTGTGTATCGGTATGAAGTTCGGTCAGGCCCTCAAATCCGGACTCTATGTGGGTGTCGGCTTTGTGGGGCTGGGTGTCGTTACAGCCTTGCTGACCACCAACTTCAACGATCCGCTGAAAGCTATTTGTGACCTTTATCACCTCCAGCTCAACGTCTTCGATATGGGCTGGCCGGCTGCAGCGTCTGTTGCCTACAATACAGCAGTGGGTGCGCTTATCATTCCGATCTGCCTGGGCATCAACGTGCTCATGTTGCTGACAAAGACCACGAGCACACTCAACATTGACTTGTGGAACTACTGGCACTATGCTTTCATTGGTGCCGTGGCCTATTTTGTCATGGGTGAGAGCCTCGCCTGGGGCTACTTTGCCGCTATCGTGTGCTATATCATCACGTTGGTTCTTGCAGATATCACTGCCACGAAATTTCAGAAGTACTATGATCTCGAGGGCATCAGTATTCCGCAGCCGTTCTGCCAAAGCTTTATGCCCTTTGCTGTCGTCATCAATAAAGCTCTCGATAAGATTCCGGGATTCTCACGTCTCGATGTAGACGCGGAAGGACTCAAGCGCAAGTTCGGAGTCTTCGGCGAGCCTTTGCTCCTCGGCGTTATCGTTGGCATCCTCATCGGAGTGGCAGCTCATTTCGACGTAAAGATGGTCCTGACCTTAGGCGTGACCATGGGTGCTGTCATGGAACTCATTCCCCGCATCACCAAACTGTTTATCGACGGATTGAAGCCTATTTCTGTCAAGGCACAAGAGATGGTTGACAAGCGACTCCACGGACGTAAGGTGCACATCGGTATGAGCCCCGCGCTGGTCATCGGACACCCGACCACACTCGTCGTCTCGATTCTGTTGATCCCCACCGTGCTGGTCGTTTCCGTCATTCTGCCGGGCAATCAGTTCCTTCCGTTAGCCTCCTTGGCCGGTATGTTCTATCTCTTCCCGATCGTCCTGCCCTATACTAAGGGCAACGTAGTGAAGACATTTATCATCGGTCTTGTGGCTTTGATTTTCGGCTTGTACTTTGTCACCGACATGGCACCAGACTTCACACTGGCAGCCAATGCTGTCTTTGAGGCCACCAAGGACAAAGCAGCACAGATTCCTCAAGGTTTCACAGGAGGAGCTCTCGATTTCGCCTCGTCGCTCATTGGCTGGGTGATCTACAAGCTCACGTGCTATGTCCGCTATGTGGGACCGGCTATTCTCGTCTTGCTTACTTTGGCATTGATGGTCTACAACCATAAGCAGATCGTCAAAAACGAGAAGCTGGCAAGCAGCAATAAGTAAAGTCGGAAAACAACAATATATAATAAGGTGTGTCAATCCATAAGAATGGCACATGAACAAAACTGTATTTGGAAAAAGAAAATACGATGAAGAAGTTTATGATAGCGTTGTTTCTCTGTCTGGCAACAGTACAGGGCTTCGCACAAAATTGCAAAACCAATTTATATCCCATGAAAAGTGAAAATGCTTATACAAACTATAATGTGCGCTATGCCACCAGTCCGGTAGATGCCAAGCACTATACCACAGACCGTCTGCGTCAGGAATACCTTATCCAAAAGGTCTTCGTACCCGGCGAGGTCAACTGGACCTATTCCCTCTTTGACCGTTTTCTCATTGGTGGCGCCGAGCCGACAACTCAGCCTTTGACGTTGACGAGCATCGCACCGCTCTATACCGAAAAGGCTACGGACAAGAAACGTCTGCTCGACAACCGTGAGATCGGCATCATCAACATCGGTGGTGACGGTACTGTGACGGTGGACGGCAAGAGTTATGACCTGAAATTTCAGGAAGCCGTCTATATTGGCCGTGCTGACGCCAAGAACGATCATCAGATCGTACTCAGCAGTAAAGACGCAACCAATCCAGCTAAGTTTTACATGAACTCAGCCTGTGCTCACCAGACCTACCCCACAAAGAAGGTGACACTCAAGGATGCCAACAACATCGTGGCAGGAAGCCTTAAGGAGAGCAATGCTCGTGTCATCCATCAGCTGATCATCGACGGTGTTGCCGGCGTGCGCACCTGCCAGCTTCAGATGGGTGTCACCGAGTTGCAAGAGGGTAGTGTTTGGAACACCATGCCTGCTCACACCCATCTTCGCCGCATGGAGACCTACCTCTATTATAAGGTTCCCGATGGCCAGCGTATCCTGCACGTCATGGGTGAGCCCAAGGAGACACGTCCTATGTGGCTGAGCAATGAGGAAGCTGTCATTTCTCCTTCATGGTCCGTGCACTGTGCAGCCGGCACCAGCAACTACACTTTTATCTGGGGTATGGCAGGCGAGAACCTCGATTATGGTGATATGCAGAAGGTGATGCCAAAGGACTTTGAATAAGATGAAAAGGAAAAAGCACATAACAGTTGGCGCGTTATTGCTGTCATTTTTCCTGTTGGTTCCGTCTGCCACTCTTTCCGCAGCATCGCACGCAGAAACGCAGACAAAGGTGCTCACCTTCCACAATCCTTCATCATTCCAGCGCGATGAAGTCGTGGAAGTTAAGGGCAGTGAGCTCTACAAAGCTTTGGGAGTGAAGGCAGGAACGCCCGTAGTCGTCAAAGACAAACGCGGCACCGAGGTGACTTCTCAGTTGGATCACAACGGTAATCTCCTTGTGGATGTCTTTGTTCGTCCGCTGTCCACAACGACCTATACCGTTGCTGTGGGTCAGCCCTCGAAATACCGTCAATGGGTCTACGGGCGTCTCGTCCCGGAACGTAAGGACGATATAGCATGGGAAAACGACCGTGGTGCCTATCGTATCTATGGTCCGGCACTGGAAAAAACCGGCGAGCGTTCGTTCGGCACGGATGTATGGGTGAAGAACACGCCCGACCTCGTCATCAACGACCGCTATGCCGGTGACGAGAAAGGCGTATCCTATCATGTCGATCACGGCACAGGCTATGATCCCTATGATGTAGGTCCTACACTCGGCTGCGGCGCGCCGGGCTTGCTTATCGACGGCAAGCTCAAGATGCCTTACTGCTGGAAGACCTACAAGATACTGGACAACGGGCCGCTACGCTTCTCCGTCGAGGTGAACTATGGCAATGAGCATCGTATCATCAGCCTTGACAAAGGCAGCAACTTCAACCGTATGACCGTCTGGTATGACCAGTTGCCTGCCGGTGCACGCCTCGCCACAGGTGTCGTACTCCATGACGCAGACTCTACTACTGTCGTCTTGGGCAAAGACTACGTGCAGTATGCCGATCCCACGGACAACATTCATGCCAACAACTGCCAGGTGTTTGTCGCCACACTCTTCCCTGATGGTGTCGACTCTACCTATGTCTTGCCGCTCGATCATCCCGACAAGATCCGCTATGCCCACGCTTTGGGCGTACGGCCGTTGAAAAGCGGGGAGCGTTATACCTACTACTTCGGCTCTGCCTGGAGCCGCTATGATGTTCGCACCCAACGTGAGTGGCAATTGCGCATCGACGAGACACTCGAGTCACTGCGGCATCCTGTGAACTACATGTTCTCAAAGTAAAATACTACTGTTTGCATAGACATTCATTCTTCCATGAGTTCTGACCTTATACTTTAATGGTGAGGTCAGAACTTTTTGTATGTGTTATACCCGACACACAAAAAAAGGTGCCCTTGCCTCACGGCAAAAGCACCAAGCAAACTTAAACAACCAATAAAAGAAATAGATTGTCCTTGCTTATCGGATGAACAGAAGCTCGCGATACTTCGGCAGGGTCCAAAGCTCGTCGGCAACTACCAGCTCCAGCTTGTCGATCTGATAACGGATCGGCTGGAACTTCGACTCCACAGTGTCATGGTAGGCGACAGCCTTCTCGCGGGCATCTTCTATCTTATTAGCGACCTTACGGGCATTGACAAGGTCTTCTACACCCTTCTCAATGATGGAGGTACGCTCAGCAATTTCCTTGATGATCTTCAGGTTGCGCTCACTGAGTTTCTTGCCTTCCTCAGCTCCGAAGATGTCCATCATGTTCTCCACATTCTTGGCCAACTGGCTCTGATAGTGAGTAGCTACCGGGATGATGTGGTTCATACTCAGGTCTCCGAGTACACGAGCCTCGATCTGAAGCTTCTTGGTATAGGTTTCCCATTTCACTTCGTTACGTGCTTTCAGCTCGTTCTCCTTCATCACGCCCATCGACTCAAACATCTTGATGCTTGCCTCGTCGAGGTAGCGGTCAAAGATCACGGGGCAGCTCTTCTCGGTGTCCAGACCGCGTTTCTCAGCCTCAGCAACCCATTCGTCGCTGTAGCCGTTGCCGTCGAAGTGGATAGGAGCGCAGGTCTTGATGTCAGAACGCAACACGTCGATGATGGCAGAGAACTTGTCTTCGCCTTTGGCAATGATAGCATCGACACGCTTCTTGAAGTCTGTCAGAGCCTCAGCGACAGCTGTGTTCAGTACGATCATGGCACTGGCGCAGTTAGCCTCGGAACCTACAGCACGGAACTCAAAGCGGTTGCCGGTGAAAGCAAATGGAGAAGTACGGTTGCGGTCAGTGTTGTCGCGCAAGATATCAGGAATCTCGGGGATGTCAATCGTCACGCCCTCTTTGCCCTTGATATTGAACAGATCCTTCTTGTCGGCCTTTTCGATATGGTCAAGAATGTCAGAAACCTGCTTGCCAAGGAAGGAAGAGATGATTGCTGGAGGTGCTTCGTTGGCACCCAGACGGTGAGCGTTGGTAGCACTCATGATAGAAGCTTTCAGCAGGCCATTGTGCTTGTATACGCCCATCAACGTCTCGACGATGAACACCATGAAGCGAAGGTTGTCCTCAGGAGTCTTGCCTGGACCGTGGAGCAGGATGCCCGTGTCGGTAGAAAGACTCCAGTTGTTGTGCTTACCGGAACCGTTGATACCGTCGAAAGGCTTTTCGTGAAGCAGTACCTGGAAGCCATGCTTGCGGGCAACCTTCTTCATCAGGCTCATCAACAGCATGTTGTGGTCGACAGCCAAGTTGGTTTCCTCGAAGATAGGAGCGCACTCAAACTGGTTAGGAGCGACCTCGTTGTGACGTGTCTTGCAGGGAATGCCAAGCTCCAAAGCCTGAATCTCAAGGTCTTTCATGAAGGCCTGAACACGCTCGGGAATGGTTCCGAAGTAGTGGTCGTCCATCTGCTGGTCCTTGGCAGAGCTGTGGCCCATCAGTGTGCGGCCTGTCAGCATAAGGTCAGGACGTGCGGCATAGAGATCCTCGTCGACGAGGAAGTACTCCTGCTCCCATCCCAAGTTGCTGATACACTTCTTCACGTCGGGATAGAAATAATGACAAACATCGGTAGCGGCAACGTTCACGGCATGGAGCGCGCGCAGCAGAGGTGCCTTGTAGTCCAGGGCCTCACCGGTGTACGAAATGAAGATCGTCGGGATACACAGCGTGTCGTCGATGATAAACACAGGTGATGTAGGATCCCAAGCAGAGTAGCCACGTGCCTCAAAGGTCGAGCGGATACCGCCGGAGGGGAAGCTGGATGCGTCAGGCTCCTGCTGGACGAGCAGCTTACCGGAGAATTCCTCAATCATACCGCCCTTGCCGTCATGCTCGATAAAGGCATCGTGCTTCTCTGCCGTTCCCTCTGTCAGAGGCTGGAACCAGTGAGTATAGTGTGTGACGCCATTTTCGTCGGCCCACTGCTTCATGCCTGCTGCCACTGCATCGGCAATGCTGCGGTCGAGCTGTGCACCGTTGTCGATAACATCAATAAGTTTGTCATACACTTTCGACGGAAGATATTTGTACATCTTCTGACGGTTGAACACTTTCTTGCCGAAGAATTCTGAAGGACGCTCTACCGGTGAGATGACCTCAACGGGCTTTCTGCGTGATGCCTCAGCGACGGCATCAAATCGTAAACTAGTCATATTTCTTAATGTTGATGTTAAAGTTCTTTATAGAGGTGGTGCCTCGCTGAGGAGGTCACCACGTTGTTTCTTTTTTTTATTAGCAGGCTGTTCCTGCTGTCGGTTGTGGGTTATGGATGCAGTGTGAAGCCGAAAGTGAAGTAAGCCTTCTGGGTGCTGGGGTTGGCATAAATGCCGGCGAAGAGCGGAACAGAGAAGGATTTGGTGATCTCGATGTCCTTGCAGGCCTTCAATCCTATGTTGGTGACAGCGAACCCGTTGGCAGTTGCGTAGAATGAAGTACTGAAAGGTACGGCACCTACTGTGGCGGTCCAGTCAAGAGAAGCCAGTTTGAAAGGTGCGGCCAACTCTAAATAAGACGAGTAGGCTCTGTCTCCGTCTTTGTTCACTCCATCGTTTCCTGCGAAGTTGGTATACCAGTTGACAGCCAGCGGACCGAAGTCGTAACCGATGTTTCCCTCAAACACATGGCTCGTCTCGTGAGCCTTGTAAGCGAAGTACTTGTCGTTGGGCGAATTGAACCAGTAGTCTGTCACCCCAATGTGGAAGCCTCCTGTTGTGTAAGTAGCAGTGAGGTCCAACTCTTTGGTGTCGTCTTTGTCAGACAAGCCCACGTTGCCCCATGCAGATAGAGAAAACCCTTTGTAAGCTATGCCCAGCGTTGGCTGGATGCTCACGTCGCCTAAGTCTTGTCCACGCCAGATATACTGGTTGACAACATCGGTACTGATCGTACCTTCTACTTTGTCCTGAGCACTTGCAGTGAGTGCTGTCATGGCAATGGCAGCCAGACACATCATTCTTCTTACCTTTTTCATAACGACTTATTTTTAATTGTTCATATTTTGGCAGTACGATCCTGAAAGACAGTCTGCCGTTTCTCTCACTTGCGTTTCTCTCTGTTTTCTCTTTTTGGACCGAATTCTTTTGGCATCTCTGCCATTTCTGTCTTCGCTGCTCCTGCTGTTTCACGCTGCTTCCGCTGCATTGTCAGAAGTAACCTATTTCTTTAAAGACCACTCGGCGATGCGTCGCATAGCCTCACGCACGTCTTCACGGTTGCCAAAGGACGTCAGGCGGAAATAGCCTTCGCCGCTTGGTCCGAAGCCCACACCCGGTGTGCAGACAACACCGCATCCGTAGAGCAGCTGTTCGAAGAACTTCCAGCTGTCCATGCCGTCGGGCGTCTTGACCCACAGATAAGGAGCGTTGACACCGCCATAGACCTTATAGCTGAGTTTGCTAAGCGTCTCGCGCATGATCTTTGCGTTCTCCATGTAGTAGTCTATGGTCTCTTGGATCTGTTTCTTGCCCTCTGGTGTGTAGATGGCTTCGGCGGCGCGCTGGCTGATATAGCTTGTTCCGTTGAACTTCGTGCTCTGTCGGCGATCCCACAACTGATTGAGATTGACGCGCTGCTTGCCGTCAACGGTCACGGCTGTCAACTCTTTCGGGATGATCGTGTAGCCACAACGTACACCGGTGAAGCCAGCCGTCTTGCTGTAGCTGTGGAACTCTATCGCGCATTTGCGTGCTCCCTTGATCTCATAGATAGAGTGGGGAATCTCCGGATCGGTGATGTATGCTTCGTAAGCGGCATCGTAGAAGAGGATGGAATCATTGCGCAGTGCGAAGTTCACCCACTTGCGAAGTTCCTCTTTCGGAAGCACAGTACCTGTCGGATTGTTGGGATAGCACAAGTAAATCATGTCCACGTGACGGTCAGGAATCTGTGGTACGAAGTTGTTGTCTGCCGTACATGGGAAATAGGTGACATCTGTCCATTTGCCATTTTCGAAGACTCCTGCGCGTCCGATCATTGCATTGGAGTCGACATATACGGGATAGATAGGATCCGTCACGCCGATATTGTTGTCCCAGCGCAGGATTTCCTGAATGTTTCCGGTGTCGCTTTTCGCACCGTCGTTGACGAAGATCTCGTTGAGATCAATGTGGATACCTCTTGGCAGGAAATCGTTTTTCTGAATAGCCTCGCGCAGGAAGTCGTAACCTCTCTCTGGTCCATAGCCACGGAAAGTGGCTTTGTTGGACATCTCATCCACAGCTTTGTGCATAGCTTCGATGACCACAGGAGCCAACGGCCGCGTCACATCGCCGATACCCAGGCTGATTACCTTGACCTTGGGATGCGACACCTTGAAGGCGTTGACCCTTTTGGCAATGTCAGCAAACAAATAGTTGCCGGGTAATTTCAGGAAGTGTTCGTTTACTAATGCCATATTCTTAAATTCCTTTTATGTTGTGTGTTAAGTTTGTCATTATCGTTTTCTATGTCTCTCAGCGTGTCTGCCTATTTATCTTCTGGCAATTCTATGTCGCCCTCAAAGGCGAAGGCAGCCGGTCCGGTCATATATACATGGTTGTCGTTCGGACTCCATGTGATGTCGAGATCGCCGCCGTCCATGGCGATGACAGCGTGTCTGCTGCAGACACCGAGCTTTGCGGCGGCTACGGCTGTGGCGCAAGCACCTGTGCCGCAAGCCATGGTGATGCCGCTGCCCCGTTCCCAGACACGGGTGCGGAGCTTGCCTTCACCCACAAGCTGTGCAAACTCAATGTTGCATCGCTGTGGGAAGGCTTTCTCTCTCTCCAATAACTTTCCTAACGTTGTGATATCCATGTGCTGTACATCGTCCACGAAGATGACGTAATGTGGGTTGCCCATACTCACGAAGAGGCTCTTGGGCTTTCCGTCTTCTGTCCGTAGGACGTGGTCAGACAAGGCTTTGACGCTGTCCAGCTCGTCGGGTGTATGCCCAGTGTATTGCTCTTTGACATCAAAGGCAGGCTCTAACATATCTACTGTGACACTCTCCACTTTTCCGGCTTTCAGATGCAGGCTGAGGATCTTCACACCGGAAAGCGTCTCCAATCTGATCGTAGTCTTGTCGGTGATACCTTTCTCATAAAGATACTTGGCGATGCACCGGCTGGCATTTCCGCACATCATAGCTTCAGAACCATCGGCATTGAAGATACGCATCGAGTAGTCGGCTTTCTCCTCGTCCTTCGGTTTGCCAATGAGCACCAGACCATCGCTGCCAATGCCCGTATGCGGCTTGCTCCATGCGATGGAGGCTGCGCTCGGATCGGGGATATTATATAATAAGGTGTTGACGTATATATAGTCATTACCAGCCCCGTGCATCTTTGTGAAGTGAATGGTCTTTGACATAATGAAGCAATTTATTTCTTATTGATTGACTTAATGTTTTAAATACGCTGCAAAGTTAATACAAAAAGATAGAACCGCAAAGAGAAGCACGACATTTTTTAGAAACTTTTTCTATGAAAGTGTTAGATTGTAATGTCTGAAGGCGAAAATCATTACAGTTTATCAATGAAACCGGCATTTCGAAAGACATTTTGCAAGCAATTAAAAAATAACGCTAACAAAAAGAGCGTTGTTTGTTGTCTGTATAAACAAATTGTATTAACTTTGCAGTCGAAAGATTACATTACGTAAGCAACCATTAGTTTAACCATAAAGAAAGGTAAGTTATGAAGAAGATTGAAGCGATCATCCGTAAGACAAAATTTGAGGATGTAAAGGAAGCATTGCTTGCCGCCGACATCGAATGGTTTTCCTATTACGATGTCCGTGGTGAAGGCAAGATGCGCCAGGCCCGAATCTATCGTGGCGTGATGTACGATACGAGCAGTATTGAGCGTGTTTTGATGAATATCGTGGTGCGTGACAAGAACGTCGACAAGACCGTCAAGGCCATTACAGATGCCGCCCGCACAGGTGAGATCGGTGATGGACGTATCTTCATCATACCGGTTGAGGACACCATTCGCATCCGCACTGGTGAGCGCGGAGACATTGCCCTGTATAACGCAGAGCAGGAGAAATAAGGCTTCTGCACGCTTTCTTTCCTATATAAAGAAGGTGTATGCAATAGAGAGAACATAGAAACACAATTAGGGTAACAAAAAATCAATCGTATTATGACAGTTCAAGATTTAAGCATTTCCATAGATACCGTATGGATGCTGCTTGCAGCCATGCTCGTATTCTTTATGCAACCAGGTTTCGCCTATTGTGAGGCGGGTTTTACCCGGCGTAAAAACACCACAAACATTCTGTTCAAGAACTTCGTCGACTTCATGCTGGGCTCAGTGCTTTTCTGGTTTGTCGGTTTCGGCTTCATGTTCGGTTCTGATGGTCATGGCTTCATCGGCATGCCCAACTTCGGCGATCTCTCTTTCTACCACAATGCCAACGGTTTGCCAACAGAGGGTTTCCTGATGTTTGAGACCGTATTTTGTGCCACGTCAGCTACCATTGTTTCCGGCGCCATGGCAGAGCGTACGAAGTTCAACATGTATGTTGTCTATTCGTTCTTCATTTCTTTGATCATCTATCCTGTCGAGGGTCACTGGACCTGGGGCGGCGGCTGGCTTTGCAACGCTGCTGACGGCAGTTTTATGATGGACACCTTCGGTCATGCGTTCCACGACTTTGCCGGTTCCACTGTTGTGCACTCTGTCGGTGGTGTACTGGCTTTGGTGGGTGCCATCTTCCTTGGTCCCCGTTTGGGCAAGTACCGCAAGGACGGCAAGAGCAACGCTATTCCGGGTCACAGCCTGACGCTGGCTTCTCTCGGTGTGTTCATCCTCTGGTTTGGCTGGTTCGGTTTCAACCCGGGCTCTCAGCTGGCAGCCAGTGGTCAGGTCAACCGTGAGGCCATCAGCCACGTGTTCCTGACAACCAACATGGCAGCCGCCTGTGGCGGTCTGGCAACCATGTTCCTCACTTGGCTGAAGTATGGCAAGCCATCCTTCTCATTGACACTGAATGGTATTCTTGCCGGTCTGGTAGGTATCACAGCCGGTTGCGACTGCGTGTCAGTGGTGGGTTCTATCATCATCGGTTGCTGTTGCGGTATCGCACTGCCGTTTGCCGTTGAGTTCATCGACCAGAAACTTCATATCGACGACCCTGTCGGTGCCAGTTCTGTTCACTGGGTCAATGGTGTTCTCGGTACTTTGCTGACCGGTCTGTTCTCCACCAGTGAGGGTGCTTTCTATGGTCACGGTTTCGGTTTCTTTGGTGCAGAGGCCTTCGGTGTTCTTTGTGTAGACGCTTGGGCAGCCGCCTGCGGTATTGTACTCTTCTGGACGATCAAGCACACCGTCGGACTCCGTGTTGACAAGCGCGTGGAGGAAGAGGGACTTGACATCTATGAGCACGGCGAGAGCTGCTACAACGGATAGTTTCCACTTAACTCTAATACTTGAAGACTTCAGCCTCCCTTCGGGGAGACCGAGGTCTTTCCATCGGAACACGTTTCCAAACTTTGTTATCATTACAACTCATTATTCATCAACTGATTCAAAAAGATTCTGTGTAAGTAACCATCAAGACAAGGACAGAAGCAAACGAATAGTAAAACAACTCAACCATTATGATTGATACAGGAAATACAGCGTGGATTACCACTGCCACTATCTTAGTGATGTTTATGACCGTTCCGGCCCTGGCATTGTTCTACGGTGGCCTCGTACGTTCAAAGAACATCCTTAGCATTCTCATGCAGTGTCTCATCTGCACTGCCGTGGGCAGCATTCTCTGGGTAGCCATTGGCTACAGCTGGGTATTTGGTACCAGTCTTCAGGGTACGGCTTTGGGAGGCGTGATCGGAGGTTTTGACAAGGTCTTTCTCCATGGCGTGACCATTCACTCGGTGTTGGCTCCGGCCCATATCCCCGAGTTGACGTTTGTACTCTTCCAGTGCATGTTTGCCGTGATCACTCCTGCGCTGATCATTGGTGCGTTTGCCGAGCGTATGCGCTTCTCGGCTTTTCTGCTGTTCACCATTCTTTGGTCTGTCATCGTCTATTATCCCATGGCCCACTTCGTCTGGGGTGGCGGTTTTCTTCAGCAGATGGGAGCCATAGACTTTGCCGGTGGCACAGTGGTACATATCAATGCTGGTGTTGCTGCCTTGGTGACCGCTCTGATGCTGGGGCGTCGTACCGGCTATCGTCCGGGGCGTCCGATTCCAGCCACCAACGTTCCCTTTGTGTTCATCGGTGCCGCCATGCTGTGGCTGGGATGGTTTGGTTTCAATGCAGGCAGCGGTCTGACCGCCGACGGTCTTGACGCCAACGCTTTCCTTGTCACTCATCTGGCAACAGCAGTAGCCGCCGTCACGTGGATGACGATCGACTGGATTCACAGCGGCCGTCCCACCTGCGTGGGCATGTGCACGGGTGCTGTGGCTGGCTTGGTGGCCATCACGCCGGCAGCCGGCAGTACGGACGTGCTCGGAGCCATCTGCATCGGACTCATCACTTCCATGATCTGCTACTTCATGGTAGCTTTCGTGAAGCGTGTCTGCGGCTACGACGACGCACTCGACGCCTTTGGTGTTCACGGTATCGGTGGTATCATCGGTTCTGTTCTGACCGGTGTCTTTGCCACCAAAGCGGTGACCGGTGGTGCCTGTGGCGCACTCTATGGCGACTGGCATCAGCTGGGCGTGCAGCTCATCGCCACAGTCTTCGGCATCGTTTTCAGTGGCGTGCTGACATGGATCATCTTTGTCATCATCGACAAGACCATTGGCATGCGTGTAGACACACGTGTGGAGGAAGAAGGACTCGACATCTACGAGCACGGAGAATCAGCATATAATCTCTAATGAAAGACACAGCTCCCACGGGCATCAGCCATTCGGCGACCGTTGCCCTTGGGAGTTTCAACGTATACATTCACAAAATTAAAAACTTTTACAACCATGTGTGGAATAGTAGGAATTTTCAACATTCAGGAGCAGACTCCTGATTTGCGCCAGAAGGCGTTGCGTATGAGTCAGAAGATCCGTCATCGCGGACCGGACTGGAGTGGTATCTACACCGGCAGCTCAGCCATCCTCTGTCATGAGCGACTGAGCATTGTAGACCCGGAGAGCGGTAAGCAGCCACTGTTCTCGCCCGACAAGAAGGAAGTGCTCGCCGTGAACGGAGAGATCTACAACCATCTCGACATCCGGTCGTCGTTCCCCGACTATGCTTTTCAGACGGGCAGCGACTGCGAAGTGATCCTTGCCCTGTACCGTCAGTGGAAGGAGGCAGCGCGCTCACTGACATCGGCCGAGTCCTTGCATGCTTCCATCGTCAGCATGATAGAGAAGCTCAGTGGCATCTTTGCCTTTGCGCTCTATGATGCCGAGGATGGTTCATTCCTCGTAGCCCGCGACCCTATCGGCGTGATACCTCTTTATATAGGTTACGATCCCGACGGCAAGGTATATGTCGCCAGTGAGTTGAAAGCACTGGAAGGACAGTGCGATCATTATGAGCCGTTCCTGCCCGGTCACTACTATTGGAGCAAGGATCCAGGCATGAAGCGCTATTATCACCGTGATTGGATGGAAGGAAAGACTCGCCCCAAAACTGCTCTGTCTTACGGTCAGGCCGTTGAGGAGATCCGTCAGGGACTGATGTCGGCCGTGAAGCGTCAGCTGATGAGCGACGTGCCTTACGGCGTGTTGCTCTCCGGCGGACTGGACTCGTCGGTGATCTCTGCCATTTCCGAGCGCTTCTCTTCCACACGTGTTGAGGATGGCGGCGAGACACGTGCCTACTGGCCACGGCTTCACAGCTTTGCAGTCGGCTTGAAAGGTGCGCCGGATCTGGCCAAGGCTAAGCTTGTCGCGGACTATATCGGCACCGTACACCACGAGATCAACTACACCATACAGGAAGGTCTTGACGCCATCCGCGACGTGATCTATTTCATCGAGACCTATGATGTGACCACCGTGCGTGCTTCTACGCCGATGTATCTCTTGGCCCGTGTCATCAAGTCGATGGGCATCAAGATGGTGCTCTCGGGCGAAGGTGCCGACGAGATCTTCGGTGGTTATCTCTATTTCCACAAGGCTCCGTCGCCGGAAGAGTTCCACAAAGAGACCGTGCGCAAGCTTTCCAAACTCTATCAGTACGACTGTCTGCGTGCCAACAAGAGTCTGGCAGCATGGGGTGTGGAGGGTCGTGTGCCCTTCCTCGACAAGGAGTTCTTGGATGTAGCCATGACGATAGATCCGAGCTACAAGATGTGTCCGGGCAAGACCATCGAGAAGAAGGTGGTGCGCGACGCGTTCACCGACATGCTCCCCGAGGAAGTGGCATGGCGTCAGAAAGAGCAGTTCTCCGATGGCGTAGGCTACAGTTGGATCGACACCTTGAAGCAGATCACCGCTTCAGCCGTCAGCGACGAGCAGATGGCGCACGCTGCTGAGCGCTTCCCGATCAATCCGCCGCGCAACAAAGAGGAGTATTACTATCGCTCGATCTTTGCCGAGCACTTCCCCAGCGACTCTGCCGCCCGCTCAGTGCCCAGCGTGCCGAGTGTGGCATGCTCCACTGCTGAAGCCCTCGCTTGGGACGAAGCCTTCAAAAACATGAATGAGCCCAGCGGACGTGCCGTCAAAGATGTGCACGAGGACGTTGAGTAATCGTTGTTGTATAGTTGCAGGTATATTTCCTTCAATAGTAAGATTCGTTTTCAAGGATACATACGTAAAAGAGGCTGCATCCGTTAGGCTGCAGCCTCTTTCTTATGGTCTATAGCCATGAGCAAGCTTTACCCAGCTTTGCTTAGTCTTCTTATACTTGTTTCGTTTTCAGTCCTAATGCCTTAGCTTTCTCCTGCAACAGTGCCATGAGGGGCTCGCGCTCGTTGGGTACGGTGTTGTCGAGTACAGCCTGCTTCAAGGCTTGCTTGAGCTGTCCTACCTCTCTTGAAGGTTTCAAGCCGAACATCTCCATGATCTCATTGCCGTCGATGCAGGGCTGCAACAGACGCTTGTAGTCCTTCTCTTTCAGATCCGTGATCTTCTCACGCACCATGCGGAAGTTCTCCAGGAAGCGCTGCTTGCGCTGGCTGTTCTTGCTGGTGATGTCGGCTTCGCAGAGCATCATCAGGTCGTCGATGTCGTCGCCAGCATCATTGACCAGTCGTCTGACGGCACTGTCGGTGACCTCTTCGTCGGCGATGACAATGGGCCGCATGTGCAAGTCCACCAGTTTCTGCACATATTTCATCTTCATGTCCATCGGCAGTTTCATGCGCCGGAAGATCGCCGGCACCATCTTGGCACCTACATAGTTGTGGTTGTGGAAGGTCCAGCCCTGCACGTCGTCCCACCGCTTGCACTTTGCCTTGCCGACATCGTGCATCAGCGCAGCCCAGCGCAGCCAGAGACGATGCTCGTCGAGATGCTGAAGGTCGGCTTTCCACTCCTCTTTTTGCTTTTCGTCGGCATCCTTATCCTGGAGTTTCTCCACAAGATAGCTCCGGCGCTCATCCTGTCGGCGACAAACGTTGTCAAGGACTTCGAGGGTATGGTAGAAGTTGTTTTTATGTGCACGTCCCTTGCGTGTCTCTACATTGTCGAGCGCGGTAAGCTCAGGGAGTATCAGCGTGAGCAGCCCCGCACGGTGCAAGTCCACGAAGCCACGGCTGGGCTGGTCGGCGAGGATGATCTTGTTGAGTTCCTCCTCGATGCGCTCCCCGCTGATGATCTTCAGCCGTTCGGCATTGCGTGTCAATGCGTCGAAGGTCTCGTCTTCGATATAGAACTTCAACTGCGTGGCAAATCTCACGCAGCGCATCATGCGCAGCGGGTCGTCGGAAAAGGTAATGTCAGGGTCAAGGGGCGTGCGGATGATGCCATCCTCCAGGTCAGCGAGTCCGTCGAAAGGATCGACGAGCTCGCCAAAGCGGTCGGCGTTGAGACATACAGCCAGCGCGTTGATAGTGAAGTCGCGCCGGTTCTGGTCATCCTCCAGCGTGCCGTCTTCGACATGCGGCTTGCGGCTGTCGTGGCTGTAGCTTTCCTTGCGGGCACCAACAAACTCCACCTCTGTGTCGTGGTATTTGACTTGTGCAGTGCCGAAGTTGCGGAATACACTCAGATGGGCGGCTCGTCCGAGCCGGTTCTTCAAGGCTTGTGCCACATCGATGCCGCTTCCGACGACGACCACGTCGATGTCGTTGGATGGTCTTTCGAGGAAGAGGTCACGCACATAGCCTCCTACGACGTAGCACTCTACGCCCAGGCCGTCGGCCACTTCCGATATAGTGTGAAAGATTTTTTTGTCGAGCAGCATAGCCAGCTCGTCGTCACTCAGCATTCTCATATTTTTCGTTTTAAGATGCAAAGTTACTGCAATCTGAATACAATACAAAAAAAAGAATCAGAAAATTCTTTTTTTTATATCTCACACGGAGACATAGGGACACAGAGAAGGCTTCGCCTTGTAAAGTATAAGTCTGTTACTTTGTCTTTTCTTGTTACCGCTCCGCTATACGGAATAAAGAATATAACCGAATATCAAGAGCATATATTTTCGATATTCGTTCATCATCGTCCTGACTTCGTCAATGCGTCACCCTGAATCGAGAATAAG
>UMGV01085098.1_pt1 | contig 63369 bp, 54 predicted proteins | sample 1965361 | NCBI WGS metagenome assembly UMGV01 (sample SAMEA4836081, study PRJEB28245) | human gut metagenome | biome: gut microbiome; material: fecal sample | place: Denmark | collected 2008
TAATGGGATTGCACCTCTCTTCCTACCTTATACCTAAATTTTACCAACTTTTTATAAAATTTTCAAGTATTTTTATTGATATTTTATAAAAAAAATGATATATTATAAATGAAAAGGAAATCCTATAAGTTATAGGGTTAACCTTAATTTAGGTTTGATTTACCCCTAACCGTCTAGGTTAAGGGCTTTTTTATGCTATTTATAATAAATAGCTACAATAGCGAGTACTATAAGTATTAAAAGTATTCTATTAAAAATTTTAACAATAAACTTTCTTTTACCCATAATAATCACCGTCCTCTCTAACCAAGACCTCCTGATTAGAAAGGTTAACACCTTTAACCATATATTAGGATTTCCTAATACCATAATACTATATAATAAGCATTATGTCAATATAATAAATTTACTTTTTTATATTAAAAAAACAGACCTGTAAAAGTCTGCATTTCATAACTAACCATTAAGTTTATCTTTAATAATACTACTAACACGGCCCATATCGAACCTGCCACTAACCTTAGGAGTAACTTCTCTCATAACCTTACCCATTTCCTTAATGTTACTAGCACCAGTTGAACTAATAGCCTCATTAATAATATTAATAACTTCTTCTTCACTCATCTCTTCCGGCATATACTCTTTTAAAACATCAATTTCCTTCTCATTTTGCTGAACCAAATCTAATCTACCAGCCTTAGTAAACTCAGCTATACTGTCTTTTCTCATTTTAATCTGTTTACTAATTAACTTAATAATCTCATCATCACTAAGTTCTTCCCTTTTAAGATTAATCTTTTCTAATTGTACGGCACCCTTAACCATTCTAACAACACCAAGTTTAAAAGTGTCCTTACTCTTCATATATACCTTTAAATCTTCATTAATTCTTTCTTGTAAACTCAATGTAATCACCTCATCTAACGATTTTTTTTACGACTATTTCTTCTTGAATTAATAGTATTTTGTTTCTTTTCTTCTCTAAGTCTAACTCCTTTTTTCTTATAGCCGTTTGCTCTTTCTCTAGCTTTGGAAAGGATACCATTTTTTGCAACTTGAGTATTAAAAGCCCTAATACCTTGGTCAACATTATTATTCTTAACAGATACTGACATTACTACTACCTCCCTTCCGCTAACGATAGTATTATAACATTATATTACCCAATAATCAAGACCTAGAAAGAGAAAAAAGATAGAAAAACTAAATTTTTTCTACCTCTATCCTTGCCGTAAACTCATTAATACTAACATCAGTGCCCTTATTACTACCCCTATCTATCCTTATAGATAAAGTTTCTGCCATAATAAATTCCTCATTAGCACTAATACTTTCATATAACTTATCATCACAATCAATATAAAGAATAATCCTATCCGTAATATCAAAATCCTTACTCTTTCGAAGTTGTTGCACCTTAGATACAACCTCTCTTGCATTACCTTCCCTGATTAACTCATCAGTAAGATTAGTATTAAGAACAATAAACAAATTATTATAAACTTCCGTATCATAACCCTCTTTACTACTAATTCTCTCCTCTACCATATCAGGCGTAATACAATACTCTTCACTTCCCAAAGTAATAACAAGTTCGCCATTATGAAGCCTCTTCACATCCTCTTCACTGATATTTTCTAAGAACTTTGTAAACTCCTTAATATTACTACCCATAACCTTACCAACCACTTTAAAGTTAGGCTTATAAGAAACATTCATATAATGAGAAATATTATCATCATAACAAATATTCTTAACATTAAGTTCTTCCTTAATCAAACTATCAATATCACCAATAATACTCTCATACTTCTTATCAATAATAACTTCACTAAGAGGCTGTCTTATCTTAATAGATTCCCTTTCTCTAACATTACGACCAAGACTAATCAAATCCCTAACAAGATCCATTTTCTCTTCCAAAGCATCATTAATATACGATTCATTATATGTAGGGAAGTCCGTTAAATGAACACTCTCCTCATTCGTTAAGCAAGTATAAATCTCTTCTGCTGTAAAGCTAGCAATAGGTGCAATAAGTTTACAAATACCCGTAAGAACCTCGTACACAGTCATATAAACACTTCTTTTACTATCATTCATCTCACTTGCCCAGAACCTATCCCTGTTCCTCCTAATATACCAGTTAGATAAATCATCACTCACAAACTCAGTAACAAGTCTCACAACCCTGTTCAAGTCATATTCATTGTAAGCCTCCGTAACCATCTTTACAAGCCTATTATACTTCGATAATACCCATTTATCAGTATCTTCTCGGTTTTCATAAGAGATAGTACACGTTCCCATATCTGAGATACCATCCGCGGTAGCGTAAATAGCAAAAAAGTTATAACAGTTCCTAAGTGGGTTAAAGAACTTCGAGTGAACCTCTTTAAGACCCTCAATATCAAATTTAAGAGGTGTCCATACAGGGGATGCATAAAGCATATACCATCTAAGCGGGTCAGCACCATATTCTTCCATCGTTTTAATAGGGTCAATAATATTACCAACACTCTTACTCATCTTCTTACCATAAGCATCTAGCATCATATCATTAACAACCACATTCTTAAATGAAGATTTACCACTAATAATAGTCGAGATAACAAGAAGAACATAGAACCAGCCTCTCGTTTGATCAATACCCTCAGCAATAAAATCAGCTGGAAATTGACTTTCAAATAACTCCCTATTCTCAAACGGATAATGCATTTGCGCATAAGGCATAACCCCACTATCAAACCACACATCCATAACATCACTAACCCTATTCATAACCTTACCACACTCAGGGCACTTAATATGAATATTATCAACATAAGGACGATGAAGTTCTAAACTATCATCAATATCCTCTATCGCCTTATCCCTAAGTTCTTTAATACTACCAACACTCTCAAAGTGACCACAATCACACATCCATACCGGTAGCGGACATCCCCAGAACCTATTCCTAGATATACCCCAGTCTACCATATTCTCTAGCCAGTTATTAAATCTCTTTGTGCCAACATAACTAGGATGCCAGTTAACTTCCTTGTTAGCAGCAATAATCCTATCCTTATAAGCCGTTGTCTTAATATACCAAGCCGGTTTAGCATAATAAATTAAAGGATTCTTACATCTCCAACAATGCGGATAGTCGTGTACCATCTTAATCTTCTTAAAGAGTTTATCATTACTCTTAAGCCATTTAATAATATCAATCTCAAGTTCACTATCCGTAACAAGCCTACCTTCCCACGGACCAAGCAAATACTTACCATCCTTACCAACAGGATTAACAAAACCAATACCATTTTCTGAGCATACTCTACCATCATCAGCACCATAAGCAGGAGCAATATGAACAATACCCGTTCCATCCGTACAAGTAACATAATTATCAGCTAGAACCTCAAAAGCCTTACCATCTACCTTAGCAAAAGGCATAAGTTGTTCATATTTAATACCAACTAAATCCTTGCCCTTATAAGTATCAAGAACCCTGTATTCTTCACCCAGTACCCTATCAGCAAGGTCTTTAGCAACAATAAATTTATAACCCATACTCTCAGCCTTAATATAAGAAATATCAGGATTAACACATAAAGCAACATTTGCAATAAGAGTCCAAGGAGTTGTCGTCCATACTAAGAAATACTCATCACTATCCACCCTCTTAAAAGGAACAATAACCGTATTAACACTAACCTCCTTGTATCCCTGTGATACCTCGTGACTAGCAAGTTCCGTCCCACATCTAGGACAGTAAGGAAGAACCTTGCTACCATAATAAAGAAGCCCTTTCTTATTCATTTCATTAAGAACCCACCATTCACTCTCAATATAATCATTACTACAAGTAATATAAGGATTATCTACATCAATAAATTGACCCTGCATATCCGTAACCCTTCTAACCTCATCAATATTACTATCTGTCTCTTTCTTACATTCCTCACAAAACTTCTCAATACCCAAGTTCTCAATATCAGCCTTAGACTTAAAACCTAATTTCTTCTCAACATTAACCTCAATAGGTAACCCGTGCGTATCAAGACCAATCTTACGAAGAACCCTATAACCCTGCATTGTCTTATATTTGCAGAATGCATCCTTAATAGTTTTCGCAAACACGTGATGAATACCAGGCTTTGCATTAGCATAAATAGGGCCATCATAGAAAACAAAATCCTCTTTGCCCTCTCTATTAGCAATCGTCCTCTCTAAAATATTCATCTCTTTCCATTTCTTACTTATCCTTTGTTCTACTGTACTCGTCTTTTCTTTACTCAATTCTTTAAATTCCATAATTCCTCCTTTAAAACAAAAAAGCCCTATAAGTGTAAGGACGACAAACCGCGGTACCACCCTACTTCACAAATAGTGCTCTTTCTTTGATAACGGGCCTTGCCCGGACTTTCCTACTAATTTCAGAAAAACACAATCAGAAGTGATCTATATGCAGAATTTATATTGACTCTCACCACCCGTCAACTCTCTTTGCTAAACCACTGCATACCGGCTTCCTCGCTTGCTTTTAAAAATTAACAACTCAATTATAATAAATAATTAAAGCTTTGTCAAGATGTTTTAACATTTTTTTATTGGCCCTATCGGGGGCAAGAAAAGAGTCAATGTCTCCCCTATACATACATCCCCAAGTACATTAGCAAAATTTACTTCCGGTATTCTTTAGTTCAAATACCTTTTTTAAGACCATTTTTAACACCTGTCACCATCCTAGTTTTCACTGTCTAAATCAACCTTAACATTAACTTTCTTATCATCTTCAAGTTTAAAAAACTCTTTTTTCTCGAAAGCAAATAACTTAGCAATAATATTAGACGGAACAGATTCAACTAAATTATTGTAAGAATTAACTGCACTGTTGTAACTAGACCTAGCATAACTAAGATTATTCTCAATCTCATTCAAATTATTTTGTAAACTAAGAAACTGCCCATTAGCCTTTAAATCCGGATAAGCCTCCGCAAGCATCATAACATTATTAAACTTCCTATCAATATTCTCATTATCCGCTACACTAAAAGCACGATTATTATAATTAGATCTTAAACTAGTAAGTTCTTCCAAAGTACTAGATTCGTGCTTAGCATATCCCTTAACACATTCCACAATATTAGGAATCAAATCAAATCTCTGATTAAGAAATACATCAATATGAGATGCCCTTTCCTTAACCATATTATTCCTCTTAACAAAATTGTTGTAAATAACAAGTATTGCACCTGACACAATCACAACAACAAGTAATAAAATATTTATTAACATTTCTCTTCACCTACCTTGTCTCAATGGTTACCCTATTAATATAACCATTACTATCGTAATCAACCGATACCTCATAATACTGAATATTATTATCAGCCGTCCACGTACTTATACTATTCTTCGTACTCTGAATACTACTTGGGTCCGTTCCATAAGAAGTCCCATTAAATACAACCTCTATTAAATGCGAGCTATTTTTCTTATTATTCTTAATAACCCTATCTATTTGATATGAAGCACCCGCTGCCGGTTGCGTTCCTACCCAAGTTTCAAAATCCCTATTAAAACTATCAATCTCCTCTTGGGCCTGTTCCTCTTTAATCTTATTCTGTGCATCTTGTATCTGCTGATTAACATTATTTATATGCTTATTACTCTCTTCCTTTATAGCATCAAACTTATCCTTTAATGATAAACCTACCCTATATATCAAAGTAACTGACGATGCTACAAAGATAATAATCATTATATAAAGGATAAACTTCCTCTCCTTTTTCTCCGGTTTCATCTTCTCTTCTTCCTTTTTAACTCTAACGTCATCACTCTTAATCCCATCCAAAGACACCTCATCATTAGTAAGAATATTAATATCAATATCAAATAACTTACTCATAGCACTAAGCTTGTCCATATCCGGTTTTGTCTGACCGAGTTCCCATTTTGATACAGTTTGCCTTGTAACATCTAACTTTTCCGCCAAGGCTTCCTGTGATAGTAATGCTTTCTTTCTAAGTATTACCAATTTTTCATAAAATTTCATAATTCCTCCTTTTTATGGCCCTTATTTTACCATTTTCCTATCTACAAGTCTAGCAATTTATGTTGGAAATTTAGCAACTTTTGTTAACATTTATGTAAACTGCTATCCTATTATAATAATATTTTATCACATAGACATAACTTTTACAATATTAATTGTTAAATTTCCTCCTTTGGCCCTATCGGGGGCAAGAAAAAAGCCAATATCTCCCCTATACATACGTCCTAAGTACATTAGCAAAATTTACTTCCGGTATTCTTTAGGTGGGATATCTTTTTTAAGACCATTTTTAACCCCTATCATCCTTAGCACTAAGATAATTAGCAAGTTCCGTATAAGCATCTGTATTCCATACAAAGCACCTTTCATCATCAGGATAATTTCCCATTGTTTTACCATATCCGTCCGGTATAAAAATAAAATCCCAACTCCAACCATACGTACCCGATTTTTCTGTTGCAATTTGGCCCCTCGTTATTGATTTAAAAACAACCGGTTCCTTACCATATTCACAGTATGCAAACGCTTCTATAAATGAAGCTCTTCTATCACTAACGCCCTCAAGAAGTTTAAGCAATCCATCCTCTCTTAGTCTCTCATCAACATAATGCGTGTAAGGTCCAGGAAAACCACCTAAGGCATCAACAAATAACCCCGTATCATTTTTAAGCACCGCACATTTTAATTTATTACTTGCTTCCTTAGCAGAGTGCATTGCAACCTCATCTACACTATCAGCCTGAATTTCTATCGTATCCATTTTTATATTATCAATTTCAAAACCAAGGGGCTCTAATATATTTCTAGCACTCATTAACTTAGACATATTACCAGTCACATAAATAATTTTTTTCATATCCTATCCACTCCTCTTTTATTCAAAATCACTAGGACTATATCCAAGTTTTCTTATCTCTTTATATAACCTATTTATAGGCATTCCCAAAACATTATTATAATCCCCATCTATTCTTTTAATAAAGAAAGAACCCAAATTCATTGAATAGCCACATCTCTCCAAAATAAATTTATCATTATTTATATAGAAATCAATCTCTTCTTCACTAAGATTATCAAAATAAACATCTGTAACTTCACTAAATATTACTGTTTTATGCTGGTATAAATCAAGAATCGTAACTCCCGTAATAGCCTGATTAACCTTACCAGATAACTCTCTCATCATCACTCTTGCCTCTTCTAAACTCCTCGGTTTCTCCAACTTTTTACCATTAATATAAGCAATAGAATCAGCCCCTATAATAACACCATCTTTATAAAATTTACTAACATAAAGAGCCTTCTGTTTTGATAAATCCATAACATATTCCCTAGGGTCTGTCTTACCGCTCACTTCGGAAATATTACTTGCCCGCTTTTCATAATTAAGACAGACCCTATCAAAAACCTCTTGTCTCCCCCTTGAACCAGATGCTAAAATAAGTCTCGTACTACCACTACCTTTCCTATCAATTATACCACACTTTACCAAATCAAGAATATCCTTTTAAGAAGTTTTAGATAAAATTACCAATTCAAAATAGTTTATCAAATAATCTCTTATCCCTTTTATACTTTAAATATTATCTACTTTACTTAAATACTTTTTCCCTATTTTTGCCAGTTTTGTACGATGGAACATAAATATAACCATTATTTCCCCTCAAATAAACATAGCAAGCACCCACTAAACAATTTGCTCGCCATATTCCATAACATAAATTTCTATCTATACTCCCACTTTACCGCCAACAGCCTTTGTAATAACCTTTCTCATAAAATCAATCGGAATAACCGTAAAAGCAACTAAAAACATAACCACAAATTCCCTTGCCGTAAGTCCACTTGTTCTAAACAAACTCCCCCCATAATAAATAAGATAAATCTGCGTCACGGCAATAAATAAAATTACCCCAATAAAAACCCTGTTTTTAAAAATCCCTGCAAAAAAATTAAGCCTGTGTGTCCTTGCCGTAAAACTCGTAAATAAACTAATAAAAATAAATAGCCCAAAGAAAGCCGTAAGCAAATACTCATTACCCGCACTATCCCTAAAAAAAGAATTAATAAACTTGCTTTTCAAAAAGAAAATACAAATAATAGAAGAATAAAGCCCCAAAACCAAAATCTGATTAAACATATACCCATTAATAATACCCTCACTCTTACTCTTCGGCCTTTCCCTCATAAACTCATCAGAAGGAGCCTCATAAGAAAAAGCAAGCCCCGCTAAAGTATCCATAACCATATTAATCCATAACATCTGCACTACCGTAACCGGTACAGGAACCCCAATAAAAGGCCCAATAATACTAACACTAAGAGCACTAAGATTAATCGTAAGCTGACAAATAATAAACTTCCTAATACTCTTAAAAATAGTCCTACCATATAAAATAGCCTTCGCAATCGAACCAATATTATCATCCAAAATAACAATATCACTAGCTTCCTTGCTAACCTCTGTCCCACTACCCATACTAAAACCAACATCACTCTTCTTTAAAGCCGGAGCATCATTAACACCATCTCCCGTCATACCCACAACAAGACCCCTCTTCTTAGCAATATCAACAAGTCGGCTCTTATCATTAGGAAGAGCCCTCGCAATAACCCTAATATGACTAAGCCTCTCCCCAATCTCCTCATCACTCATTATCCCTAACTCATTACTATCAATAACCAAATCACTACTATCCCTAATAATACCAGCTTCCCTTGCAATAGCATCTGCCGTCCTCTTATTATCCCCCGTAATCATCACCACATCAATACCCGCACCCTGTACTTCCAAAATAGCCCTCTTACTACTCTCCCTAATATCATCCTTAATCAAAACAAAACCCACAAACACCATATTCTTAAGATAATTAGTAGTCCTATCCCCATCCATAGTAGCAAGAGCTAGCACCCTAATACCCTTACTCGTATATACATCAAGTAAATGTCCCATTTTTCGCCTATCCAAAACCTCTGCATTACCCGTCTCATCATAAAACCTCGTACACCCCTCCAAAATAACCTCCCCAGCTCCCTTAACATATCTAATATGCTTACCACCCTCATCAATAGTAATCGCTGAGTACTTCTTCTTACTATCAAAACACTCTTCTCTAATAACCCTAATATCACTACCCCTGTTAACCCTCACAAACTCCCTAATAGCCCTATCCGTCGTATTACTCCCAAAAGCCCGCTTCTCTTCATTATTATAAATACTATCATTATTATAAACCAAACTCTTCAACAAAATATCCCCATATTTACCATTAACCTCATTCAAAAGACAGTAAGAATTACCACTCCCCAGCGTGTATCCAATAACCTCCAAATTACCCTTCGTAATCGTCCCCGTCTTATCCGTAAACAAAATATTAAGCGACCCCGCCGTCTCAATCCCAACCAATTTTCGCACCAAAACATTGTCCCGTAGCATCCTCTTCATATTACTAGATAACACCAAAGTTATCATCATTGGAAGCCCTTCGGGAACACAAACCACGATTATCGTAACACAAAGAGTTAAACTATGAAGTAGATACTCAAACATTAAAGGAAAATTACCAAGCGTTGCCCTTATCAAATCAATATCAAAATTATTATTAATAACAACCACATTAAATAAATAAGAAAAAGCCCCTAGTCCAGCAGCAATATACCCAATTAAACTAATGTCCTTCGCCAGTTTACCAAGCCTTACTTTAAGAGGACTAGCCTCACTTTCCACTTGCACCTCACTAGCAATCTTTCCATAAAAACTATTATCCCCAACACTAACCACTCGCATATACCCAGAGCCCTCTATAATCGTGCTAGCCATATACAAAAAATTATTATCATCAAAATTTTTCCCACTAGTACTAACCTTACTCTTATCCTTAGCCTCTCCCGTTATATAAACCTCATTAACACTAACACTTCCCCTAATCAAAACCCCATCAGCGGGTACCCTATCTCCAGTATTAAGCCTAACAATATCCCCATAAACAATATCATCACTACAAATATTCATCTCCATACCATTCCTAAGAACAAGACACCTAAGCTTAGAAGTCTCCTCCTCTAACCTCTGAAAAGCCTTCGAAGATCCATACTCACTAATACTAGAAATAAAAGACGCAACAAAGATAGCCAAAACTATCCCAATCGTCTCATACCAATCAAAATCCCGAAACAAAAAAATAACCTTAATTGCTAGTGCTATCAAAAGAATCTTAATAATCGGGTCTCCAAGAGTCTCTATAAATAAAGATAAAAACGTGTCTTTCTTTCTCTTACTAATAACGTTTCTGCCATATTTCTTCCTATTTTCCAAAACCTCATTATCATTAAGACCATTAAATTCCATAAGTATCCCCCCATTAAAAAGTACTAAAAAACTAAAAAAAAAGACTAAGTACCCTTCGACAAAGTCTGTACTTTCCATCTTCCATTTAATCTGTTTCATTACCTTACAGTAATGAGAAAAATAAAAAGCCTTAGCATAATACTAAGACTATATTTACCTAATGTTTACCACCTTTTCCACTACCACTTTGAATATTATTAACTACATTACGAACCTTTCCCAAATACACGATATCACTATTCATACCAGCATAATTATAGGAAATAGCCCAAATATAATATTCCTTATCCCCCTCAAATTTCAAATCCTCCCTTTTACTAAATAAACTAATATCCACTGGGGCAACATCACTCTCACTAATATAATAATACACATCCCTAACTCCACTCTCATCATCCATAAAAATAGCCTCAAAAGAATTATTATCCCTATTAAAACTATCAAAGTAAGGAGCCGAAGTATCAATTCTAAGTAAAATATCCTTACTAATACAAGTATTATTCTTTAAACAAACCTCTATAACATAATCACCATCAATATAATCATTCATAATAACACCATTATCCAAAACAATATCATAAGGACCATAAAACTTAATAGAACTAATATCCCCCTCATTATACAAATCATTCTTAAACTTTAAAGAAATTTTATAGTGACCAATCCATTCCCCACTCTTGTAAGCAAAGTTATCACTATTAAGAAAACTAACATCCACCGTAGGTATAACCCTCATTTTATCATTTAAATTACAATCATAATCCCTTGAAATATTAACCTTATTCCCAGTAAAACCAATAACCCTGCAATCTAGTTTCTTCTTCAAAATAATACTCCTGTTATTACTAATATACCCATTTGCATAAAGAGCCCCAATAGTTGTCTTATCAAATTCTCCCTTATGATCCTTCTGCCAAGAACTAGCCCCTTTCCTAATATCAGAATAATAAATACCATTAAGAATAAAATACCCAATAATAGAAATAACAAATATAACAATAAGCATTATCAATATAACAATCAAATTCTTCTTTTTCATAACATCATCCTATCCTTATCTTTCACTATAATACCTATAACAATCCCCTGCATAAAAGCCCGTTCCTATAGGACAACAATAACAAAAATTATCAGAACAAAAACCACTTACATAACTAGAATCATGATTAGTACAAGAATTATATCCATTAAGCTTATACGCAGAATACCTCGGCCTATCAACCTCTAAATCTGTCGTTCCACAAGTAGTACCACGACAATTATTATTATACCAAGTATAAAGTTTTCCACCACCCTTATACCAAGTACCAGCAATATTATCATAACTAACATTAAAACTAAGTTCTCCTGCAATAATAGAATTAACCGCATGCATCATCGTTTGTGCGTTCGAATAACCCGTACTAAAATGCCAATTAACTGAATTATCCTTCATTAAACAAACCTTATGACAATCATCATCATAATCACTGCCACCACCAGAGTCGCCTCCACCATCACAACTAAAGGAAGCATAACGATAAGTAGAAACATTACCACAAACATCAACAAATTTTAGATGAAAATAATAAACATCTCCGGCATCTATAGTGTCATAACTATAATCAAAACTTCTCCACCTACCCGAAGACGAAGATCTCGATGTAGTAATTTTATAATAAGGATCACCTAAATAATCTGTATCCTCATCATACCATCCTACATAAAAATCATAATTAAATCCCCGACCAACACATTCATAATTAAAATAAGTCTCAGAATAATCAATAACAGGTCCCTTATTATCAAGATATGAAGGAGATACCGTAGTATAATAAGATAACCCATTAACATCTGTAACCTCTATCTTATAACTGCCCTTCTTCAAATTAACTGTCCTCGTAGTCGTTTTGACCCCGTTCGTACCAAAATCCTCCGATTTAACCACACTTCCCGTACTCGTATTCGTTATCTTGTAAGATTTAACCGCAACATTATCCGAAAAAGTGAGCTTAATATCCCTATCCTTAATTCTCCAACGTGGATAAGACGAACCGCACTGACCATTCGTGTAATCCCATTCATAAACCAACCTAGGTTTCTCATTATCAAAATTAAACGATTCACTATTAGGAGAAATATTGCCCGCTTTATCCATTACCCATACGTAGTATGTAGTTGCTTTATTTATTGAAAACCCTACAGGTCTAACGTATCCATAATTGTCTATATTAATACTCTTAAACATATCGCCACTAGGTTTAGAGCTACTATCACTAATATATATCTTATAAAGCCCAGATAAATCCTCTTTATAAGTAAGCTTAAATTTAGTAATAGCCCCACTCGTATAAGTAAAACTACTTATACCGTTAATATTAATAACAGGAGCTGTCTTATCAATATTAAAATTCTTATGAGCCGTTTTACCATCTCCGCCATCACCAACACTAACATTAAATCTAATATTCTTACCCTCATTATTAATATCAAAACCCTTTTTACCATCTCTAATAATACCCTTATTATTAAGATTGTTACCAATACCATATCTAAATTCCGTAACACTATTAGCCCTATTACTAGTAACTAAAACATTACCCTTTACATTAGTATTATACCAATTACCATCTCCATAAATATTAGGCTCTGTTTCAACCTCAATATCAATACCAGTAATACTTTCTACATTACAAAAGTTAGTATTAATATCACTTTCATAAGTCTTATAAGGAACATAACTCATATCATTATTCCTAATAACAATAATTTCCTTATCAACTTCTTTAACCTTATCTTTATCAAGATAACCCTTATCAACCAAATCCTTTATTTTAACACAAACATACCTAAAACTCTTACCCCCATAATTATAACTCTGATAATCATTATCATCCTTAAATTCCGTTGCATAAGCAAGTACACTTTTATACTCAGCTTCCGTATTAATAAGAGTAATCTTATCATCCTTATTATTAATTAAACTAATTGATACAAAAATAGAAACACTAACAACAACACCAAGAACTACTATAACAGCAAGAAGTTCTATTAATGTAAACCCCATATTATTTATACCATTCTTTTTCACGGAACATCTACTCCTTATAACTATCTTTTTATAACAATATATTATCACAATTAACACTATCGTGCAAGTAAATACCAAGAAAAAAATAAAATTTTTAAACTCCGAAAGCGAGCTATTTAAAAATAACAACCGTACATCCAGGATTAAAAGCATCAACATAAAACCGCTTAACCCTTTTATCAGTTTTCAAAAAACTGTGCACCTCCTTCTTCAAAATTCCCTCACCATTACCGTGAACAATAACCACACCATCTTCTCCCATAATAAGAGCCTCTGTTACAAAATCCATAACTCTAACCCTTGCACTATCCCTATCATATCCGTGTAAATCAATACTAGGAAATCTATTAATAAAAATATCCATAATAATACCCCATCTCACTTTCACTCCTATTATACCAAAAACTAGTGAAAAAGACTACCCCACCAGTAGTCTATTTCAAATTCGTATTAAACTCTGCATAATCACTAATCTTACCACTATTATCCATTACCCATATATAATAAATCTTACCCTGATAAATTCTAAAAGTAACACCATTTTCTTCTACATCCTTAAAACAAATAGACTTACTATTAGGAATACTCTTTGTAGTCTTAACACATATCATATTAGCTCCACCACTAGTATTAACAATAAGATTACCATCATCAAGCCTAATATCCTCAATCTTTGCTCCCTCTACTTTTGCATAGAAAGAATCTCCCGATGTATCCTTAACCATATTACTAGCAGCTACATAACTAAATACACATAAAATAATAATACCAGCAATGATTACAAAACTCTTACCATTATTACTTTTCATTAATTCTTACCCCCTTTCCCATAATCCTTAAAAAACTTAACATAAATAGGCTTAGCCAATTCACCCAATATAAACATAAACACCGAAACAATAATAACAATCATCACATTGCCAAAACCAATATTAGAAACAATAAAAAACTTAGACAAAGGAGTAACTAGAACAATCAAATTAACAATAACAATACCAAGCATTCCCATATTAAGTTTTTTATTATTAAACATTAACTTTCCAATTACACATTTCTTAGGATTCTTGCAAGAATAAGCAAATAAAAGTTCGTGAATAGTCAGATAAATAAACATTAAACTACCAGCTACTCCAACATCAGCTGTCTTAGCAAAATACATAAATAACACTAACATAACAATCGACTTAATAACTGCTCCAATAAATATCTTTGCCGATAAAAACGGTGTAAAGAAACTATCATTGTACCTATTAGTAGGAGTATTATCCATAATATCCTTACCACCCTTTTCAAAAGCAAGCATAATAGCTGGAATAGAATCCGTAATAAGATTTATCCATAAAAGCTGTAAAGTCGTAAAAATTTCCATATTAAGAACCATTGATACAAAAACTAAAATAACCTCCACAATATTACCAGCCAGTAAATACAAAATAATTTTCTTAATATTAGAAGTAATTCTCCTACCCTCATACACTCCATCGACAATGGTCGAAAAACTATCATCAACTAAAATACAATCAGCAACCTTCTTAACAACCTCTGTACCAGTAATCCCCATACCAATACCAATATCAGCCTTCTGAATAGCAGGAGCATCATTAACACCATCACCCGTCATTGCCACAACATATCCATTACTCTGAAGAGCCTCAACAATCCTAAGTTTACAATTAGGACTAACCCTCGCATATACCCTAAAATCATTCACTCTATCCTTAAGTTCACTATCTGACATAACATCTAAAGTCTTGCCCTCTGTAACCAAAGCATCATCAGCCTCACCAATAATACCAACACTTTTCGCTATAGCACCAGCCGTAGTCATACTATCACCAGTAATCATAATAGGTTTAATACCAGCCTTAAGACAAGTATAAATAGCTGCAGGAACAGTCTCTCTTGGAGGATCCATCATTCCCATTAATCCTGCAAATATCATATTCCTTTCCGGATCATCAACATCACTATCCTTATAAGCAAAAGCAAGAAGCCTAAGACTCTTTTTAGATTCCTCTTCCTGAGCCTCATATACCATATTCCTAAAATCATCTGTCATCTCATAAACATTACCATTAAGTAAATAAAACTTACAATTATTAATAACACTATCTAAACTGCCCTTTGTAAACGAATAAACCACATCATCTATCCTATTAATAGTACTCATCATCTTCCTATCACTATCAAAAGGAACTTCTCGAATTCTTTCTCCCTTACTACCAAAATCAATACTCTCTAAAAACTTAAAAATACTAATCTCTGTCTCATCACCAATGTAACTCTCACTACTCTTAACAACATTATGACAAAAATATGCACACCTAAAAAGCATCTCACTATTCAAAATATTATCCTTTTCACTATACAACTTACCATTAACCCAAATACACTTAACTTCCATCTTATTTTGCGTAATAGTTCCCGTCTTATCACTACAAATAACATCTGTTGACCCAAGCGTTTCTACCGATGACATTTTCCTAATAATAACATTCTTCTTTGCCATATCAGAAATACCAAGAGAAAGAATAATCGTAATAACCGAACTCATACCCTCAGGAATAGCTGCAACAGCAAGAGAAATAGATAACATAAGAACATCAAAGAAATCATTCTTTAAATAAATACCAATCCCCATCATAACAATAATAATACCAAGAATTAAATAAGTAAGAACCTTACTAATCTGATTAACCTTCTTTTGAAGAGGAGTAAGCCCACTCTTTTTATTCATTAAACTATCTGCAATAAGACCAAGTTCCGTATTCATACCCGTCTCGGTTACAACAACAAAACTATGCCCATTCATAACATTACATCCCGCATAAACCATATTAACCCTCTCATAAAGTTCCTTATCACTATCAATATTAATACTCTCTTTTTTAACACCCAAACTCTCTCCCGTTAATGTCGATTCATTAACAATAAGATTATCAGAAGAAATAATTCTTGCATCAGCTGATACATAGTCCCCTGCCTCAAGCTCTATAATATCCCCAGGTACAATCTCTCTAACATCAGTAAGCCTCTTAACACCATCCCTAATAACATAATTATTAGTAACAAACATCTTGTTAAGTTCACTAATAGACTCCTCAGCCTTTCTCTCTTGAATAAAACTAAGAATAGCATTAACAATAACAATAATAATTATAATAATAGAATCAACATAACTCTCTCCCCTAATATAAGAAATAACAAAGGAAAAAATAGAAGCAAATATCAAAAGAATAATCATAAAATCATTAAACTGACTAAGAAACATAACAAAAGCCGATTTCTTCTTACCCTCCTTAAGTTTATTCTCTCCATACTTATCTAACCTAATTATTGCCTCTTCCTGAGTAAGACCATTAATACTAGTATTAAGTTCCCTATAAATCTCTTCTACACTCTTTTTATAATTCATTATCAAATTCCTCCTAAACAATATACGAAAGCACAAACAAAATAAGCATAAATACAATTCCCACTATAAGTAAAACACTTACAATATTTACAAAAATGTAATAACCATTCGTCCAAATTTTATTACCACATCTCCGGCAATACCTATCACCATTTTTAATTTCTGCACCACAATTTATACAGTTTTTCATAATCTGCTCCTTAAAATATCCACTATTTTTTTGCTAATATCAGTAGCATTAGCCCCATTAACATAAAAATCATGCACCGCCTCAGCTATCAATTCATCATAAACAAAATTACCATTAACACTTTGACAAGCATACTGCGATATCCTCTTACATTCCTTATCCATACTAGAATCCAGTAGAGCTTCATCAATAATACCCTTAGAATACTCTCCACTATTAACAAGCCCATACACTTCATCTAGCCGGTTACCTTCTTCAAACCTAACATTATCAATTCCCTTACTCCTAAGTAAAGTAACAAAACTAATATAATGCCCAATCTCGTGAGCCACTAAACTTTCCATACTACCCCCACTAACATAGTACCCACTATTATACTTATCATCAATAATCCCCCTTGTCTTATCCACATTAAGAAAATAATAACTATTAAGAAGAATCTGTGTCTTATTAACCCTATTATACTTGCTAACATCACTACTGCCATTAATAAACCTATAAATAGGCTGAAAGTAAGCAACAAAGTTCCCCATTTCCTTACTATTAGAAAGCGTAATATTAGTAAGATATCCATAACTATTCGGGAATAAATCAAGACTACCCCTAATAATACTCTCTATCCTCAGGGCTTCCTCATAACTAATATCACAAAAACTAACACTAAGAATTCCATAATCCCTTTCAAGACCCCTTTCAATATCAATAACTCTCTTATCATAAGAACATAACCAATCCTGACTATCACTATCATAAATAATACTATTAACAGCATCAAGATCACTAACAATCTTCCTATTATTATAAATATGGTCACTCTTAATTAAACTACTATTATATCCATATCTATAACTAATAATCTCCTTCTTCAAATAAGCAAAAGGCTTAAATAAATTAAGACCACGTATATTAATACAAATAAGAAACAAAATAGTACTACAAAGAAACAAAATAATCAAAAAATTAACCCTGTTACTCTGCTTTAAAGCACTACCCATAAGCACATTTCTATTCCTCTTGTCCTTAAAATACTTATATCCGTGACTAGTCCAATGCCCACAATAATAACAAAAATTATCATTATCACCAAGTAATCTATTACACTCCGTGCATCTCTTCTCCACTGTCATATCACCCTCTATCATAATACAATTTTAACATAAACTAACCATAATTACAAGAAAAAAAGCACATAATTAATTAATGTACTATGGGCCCTATCGGGGGTAAGTATCTATAACCAAATAATAAACAAGTAAATAACATCAAAGTATAGGAACCCATACCCTAACCATAGTCCCCTTACCAATCTCACTCTCATAATCAAGTGTACCATTGTGAGCCTTAATAATCTCATTAGATAAACTAACCCCAATACCACTACCCTTACTCTTTGTCGTATAAAACATATCCTTAATCTTAGATAAAGTATCCCTATCCATACCCTTACCAGTATCCCTTATCTCAATACAAAAACCATTCCTCTTCCTATATCCCCTAATATAAATAATACCCCTTTCCAAAATAGCCTCCTTACTATTTTTAAGAAGATTAAGCATAACCTGCTTAAGCCTATTATAATCCCCCATCATATAAATCTCTTCTTCACTATAAACATAATCAAGTTTAATATTCTTACTACCAAGAAGTAACTTAAAATCATCATAAACATCATCAAGAAGACTACAAATATCAATCTCTTCCCTATTAATCCTAATCTTACTAAACTCCAAAAAATCCGACATAATATTAAGACTCCTATCAAGTTCACTCCTAATAATATCAATATACCTATTAGTCTTATCAATATTACTCGTATCCATCATATCAATATAACCCTTACAAACAGCAAGAGGATTTTTAATTTCGTGTGTAAGTTTAAATAAACTATTCTTAATATTCTTATCCCTTTCAAGTTCCACTTCTAAATTATAAAGATTACTAACCCTATCCCCTAAACTAACCAAATACATCGAAGTAAAAGAAACAATATACATAATAATCATAGATAAAAACAATTCAGCATAATCCGTAACACCCATATTTTCACCAAATAAAGTTGCCTCAAACGCTAGGAAAAACCCCTGAATAACAAGTGTAACCAAAATAAAATTACAATTTTTCCATTTCCGCTCATAAATAAAATAAAAAATAAAATATAAACTATACTTACAAATAAGAAGCCCATAATTAAGTTCTAATAAATAAGCAATAATAACAACACCAATCGAAAATATACCACCCATTTCCCATTCCCCCTTAACATAAAGAAGAATAATAGGAATATTAAGAACCAGTATCATATTAGCACCACCCAAAACAAGCCCATACTTAATACCCAAATACATCGAAGAAAAAAGGGACATAACAAATAAAAGCCTACTAAACCTAATTTTCTTAAGACCCATATATGCACACAATACCATATAAAGCATTATAGGGAACATAACAAAAATAATACAAATAACAAAATTCTCAAAAGAATTCATACTTAACATCTCCATTTCAATAACAAACCAAGTATAACAAAAAAAAACGGCAAAATTTGTCGAATTTTGTCGAATAATTAAAAAAATGTCGAAATAAAGAAAATTAATCAGGATAACACTCTTCCCATTTCATCTCCCACCATAACTTATGAAATCTCCCAAAAAGATCACTAGCCTCTTTATAAAAAGTATCAAAATCACTATATCCCGTATTAGATAAAATAGACAAAACATAAGGATTATCAGCAAGTACAACAGCACTATCATTATAAACAGACCCTGTCCAACCATACTTGTCTGCTACCAAATAACTATCATCCAAACTATGAATACCCTTGTAAATAGAAGAAACAAATAAATTCATAACCTCTTCTCCATATACATTATCACTCTTATAAAAATTATAAAGCTCTTTCATATACAAATTACTATCCCTTGCACTAAGATTACCCCATACCTCATTCGTACTAAAAATAACCCTACTCCCCTTATTAGACCAAAAATCCCTAACATTATCATTACCAACCCTATTCAAAAGCATCGTATAAGCAATATTATCACTGTACCTAATCGCATAATCACATAATGTACGAATTTTGTACTTACCACCCACACTTTCATTCTGCATAATACCACTACCATTCACATAATAGTTAGCCGTGTACTCCATCTCCTCATCCAAATCAATCTTTCCCTTGCTAGCAAGTTCATAAATATAAATAACTAGTGGGGCTTTTACGCTACTCGCACCAAAAATAATACCATCCTCATTATAAGAAAGCGTAAGGCCAGTATAAATATCCTCATATTTAAAAGAATAATAATTACTGCTCTTATTAAATAAATCCCTAATACTATTAATAATTTCCCCAATCTCTCCATCATTATTAACAATACTATCCCTATTTCTAAGACAAGAAAGAACCCTATCTGTCTGTGTTACCCCATTATAACTATCCATATCATCATTATAATAAACATCAAGTTTTCTAATAACATTCTCACCCATATCAAAATTATAATCATCTCTCTTATTATCATAAGCATACGTTCCCTTAAAAAAAACAACTGCAAAAACAAGAGCTAACGAAACAAAAACACCTCTTAAAAAATAATTATCATAAACAGTCTTACAACCAAGTTTAAAGTAATACCACAATTTCATAAGAATATCACTACTCCGTATCTATTATAATAATATCACTTACTATCATTTTTTACAAGAAAGAAAAAAGAAAAAATAAAAAAAGAAAGAGGTGTAAACCAAAAGAAAAAAGACGCCAACTGGTATCTAATCATTCTTAATATGAAGTTCCTCTAATTGCTTCTCCGTTACCATACTAGGACACTCACTCATTAAACAACTAGCACTTGCTGTCTTAGGAAAAGCAATAACATTTCTAATATTATCCGTACCAGATAAAAGCATTACCATTCTATCAAGACCAAAGGCAAGACCACCGTGTGGAGGAGTACCATATTTAAGAGCTTGCACAAAATAACCAAACTTATTATTAATATCATCCTCTGTTAAGTTAAGAGCCTCAAACATCTTTTTCTGAATATCCTGATCGTGAATACGAATTGAACCACCACCAGCTTCATATCCATTAATAACAATATCATAAGCCTTAGAATAACAATTAGCCTTATCCGTAAGAAGCTTATCAATATCACTATCCTTAACCATAGTAAACGGATGATGACAAGCAACAAACCTACCCTCTTCCTCACTATATTCAAAAGAAGGAAAATCCGTTACCCATAAAAGTTCATAAGCACTATCATCTATCATATCAAGATCTCTTGCAAGCTTACATCTCAAAGCCCCAAGAGAAGTCTTAACAACATTATAATTACCACAAATAATAAGTACCAAATCATTATTATCAATATCAAGACTATCCCTAATAGCACTAATCTCTTCTTCTTTTAAATTTTTAACAATAGAGCCCGTAACCTCTTCATTAAACTTAATATAGCTAAGACCCTTAGCCCCATACTTCTTAGCATAATCCGTAAGCTTATCCAAATCCTTTCTAGAAAACTTACTACTAGCATCCTTAACAACTAAACAGTTAATAATACCCTTCTCACCAATAATATTCTTAAAAACACTAAAATCAGTATTACCAAAAATATCCGTAATATCCCTAATCTTCATATCATATCGCAAATCCGGTTTATCACTACCATAGTCACGAATAGCATCAACATATTTCATCCTTCTTAAAGGAAGCTTAATATCAATACCCTTAATCTTCTTAAAAACTTCCTTAACAAGACCCTCTGCTAAATTCATAACATCATCCTCATTAACAAAGGACATCTCAATATCAACCTGTGTAAATTCCGGTTGCCTATCTGCTCGCAAATCCTCATCACGGAAACACTTAGCAATTTGAAAATATCTCTCCATACCACCAACCATTAAAAGCTGTTTGAAAAGTTGCGGAGACTGCGGAAGAGCATAATACTTATGAGGATTAACCCTACTAGGAACCAAATAATCCCTAGCTCCTTCTGGTGTACTCTTACCAAGAATAGGCGTTTCCACTTCTATAAAATTCAAATTAGATAAATAATTACGAACAGCAAGCATAACCTTGTGTCTTAAAATAAGATTATCCTTAACCTCATTCCTACGAATATCCAAATATCTGTATTTAAGTCTTGTATCTTCAAGAGCTGTCGTATCATCACTAATCTCAAAAGGAATATCGCAACTAGTATTCAAAACCTCTAACTCACTGACCACTATCTCAATGTCGCCCGTAGCAATATTACTATTTTTATTACTCCTCTCCTTAACCATTCCCACCGCTCTTAACACATACTCACTTTTAAGTTCGCTCGCCACCTCATAATACGGATTATCAGGATTAACCACAAGCTGAACAATCCCACTCCTATCCCTAAGGTCAATAAAAATCACGCCCCCGAGGTCCCTCTTCTTACTAACCCAGCCAAAAACCTCCAATTTTTCATCTACATTCTTAATACTCAAATCATTGTTAAAAATCTTCTTCATCTCGATACCTCATTTCTACACCTATTCTACCACATTTTCAGGGTTAGAGCAACTAATTTTTAATACAAATTACCCTATCGGGGGCAAATACTTATATCCATTTCAATATAATAACATAAATAAAGAATAATAACCACCTCATTACCACCCTTATAAACTAAGCGGGAAATGAAATGAGATGGACAATTATATTACTTTTTAACTTTCAATGCAAATGAGAGGCCCTTTTTGCCTCCCAAAATAACCATTTCTTACTTATAAATCACAATAATTCACATAAACTACCAATATTTTAATCCAAAATCGCCAAAATTCAATATATTTAATGGAATTTTACCCCATTTTAAAGTATCCACCTATACCTGCCCCCCGTAGGGTAAAAAAAAGACTTGCCTAAACCAACATTTAATTATATAATATAGTTAAGTATAGGATAGAAAGGAGGCCATCCATACTAGCGTAAGGACCCATAAGGGTAACGAGGTTGGTAGTCATCGATTAATCTGCGGATACTACCACGGCTACAGGTCGTTAGATACATAACAAATAAACAAAAAATGTATCAAAGAAAGGAAATATAATAATGTGTGGAATAATAGGATATATAGGCAAAAATGATGCCATAAAGAAAACTATCGAAAGTCTAAAAACTCTAGAATATAGAGGTTATGACTCAGCCGGAATTACTTATATAGAAAACGAAAAAAAAGTAACAATCAAGGAAATAGGTAAAATAATAAATCTAGAACAAAAACTCAATTACAATATAAAATCAGACTTAGCAATTGCTCATACAAGATGGGCAACTCACGGAGTACCAAGTATAACCAATGCTCACCCTCATACCGTTGGAGCAATTACTATCGTCCATAACGGAATTATCGAAAACTATGCAACTCTAAAAGAAGAAATGAAACAAAAAGGCTACACTTTCCAAAGTGATACCGATACCGAAGTAGCAGCTGCTGTAATTGATAATATCTATAAAGAAGAAAAAGATATAATCACAACCCTAAATAAAGTAGAAAATATACTTAGAGGAAGCTATGCTATCGCTCTCATACTAGATGGAGACTACAACAATTTATACGCTCTTAGAAAAGACAGTCCCCTCATAATAGGCTTAGGAACAGGTGAAAACTACATAGCATCTGATGTCCCAGCCATTTTAAAATATACCAATAAATATATATTACTAGATAATAACGATGTTGCTCGTCTAACTAGAGATAAAGTTACCGTTTATAACAATATGAAAGAAGTACCAAAAGAAATAAAAACATACACTCATAAAAGTGAGGAAATAGAAAAACAAGGTTACAGCCATTATATGTTAAAAGAAATACACGAAGAACCAACAAAAATTCAAAATCTGATAGACAAATATATCAGAAATGGAAAAATTGCTGAATTACCAAATTTCAAAAACTACAGCAAAATCCATATTGTTGCTTGCGGCAGTGCTTACCACGCTGGTCTAGTTGGAAAACACCTAATCGAATTGTACGGAAATCTCCCTGTAACCTGTGAAATAGCAAGTGAATACCGTTATAAAAACAACTTCATAGACGAAAACACCCTTGTAATTGCCATATCCCAATCAGGAGAAACAGCCGATACCCTAGCTAGCATAAGACTAGCTAAAGAACACAAAGCCCATACCCTAGGTATAATAAACGTCAAAGAAAGTTCTATAGCACGTGAAGTAGATAATGTAATATATGTAGAAGCCGGCCCTGAAATAGCCGTTGCCACTACCAAAGCCTACACCCTTCAAGTACTAATACTAAGTCTAATAGCCTACTCTCTCGGTATAGAAAACAATACCCTTAACAAAGAAGAAGTAGAACAAGCATATCTAAAACTACCTAGTCTTATCGAAAAAGAAATAAACAAAGACTATAAATCACTTGCCAAAACAATATATAAAAAAGAAGATATCTATTTCTTAGGACGTAAAATAGACTATGCCATATCAATGGAAGGAGCTCTAAAACTAAAAGAAATTTCCTACATACACTGCGAAGCATACCCAGCTGGAGAACTAAAACACGGTTCCATTTCCTTAATTGAACAAGATACCCCTGTAATTACAATCGTAACCGATGATACCATTAAGGAAAAAACCGTAAGTAACATCAAAGAAGTTAAGGCCCGCGGAGCATACAACATAATAATAACCAATAGTATTTTAGAAAATGATCAAGATTATGCTGATCAAGAAATCCAAATCGATAAAATACATCCCCTACTTTCGCCCATCCTTGCTATAATCCCTCTCCAACTCCTATCCTTCGAAATAGCTCTTCTAAGAGGATGCGATATCGATAAACCACGAAACCTAGCCAAATCCGTAACGGTGGAATAAGTAGCAATATTTATTCCCCTTTTTTCATATAATTACTAGGTGATCTTATGGACAATATCATAAAATATTTCTATAACATAAATGTAGATAAAATAATTCCCCATAAAAACTATTACACCATTATAAGCCCTCCCAACATCTATCATCTTATAATCACAGACATATCCGAAAAAGAAATAACAAACATCATCCCCCTAACCACAGGCAGTAACCTCTTTCATAAAATAATACCCAATAAACAAGGCAAATACATATCCATATACAATAACATTCCCTATATCCTAATGAAAATCCACATTAATACCGAAAAAAAAGTATCCCTCCTTGAAATAAGCAATATAAACAACATCCCTATCAGAGGTACCACACCTCCCTCTTGGTCAAATCTCTGGTCTACAAAAATAGATTACTTAGAAGTACAAATAAACCAAATAGGTAAAAAGCACCCCCTTCTCGTCGATACCCTTAACTTCTTTATCGGACTAACCGAAAATGCCATTAGCTACTATAATCACAATGTAGATAAAAATAACATTCCCCTCTCTTTAACTCATAAAAAAATACCCATAAATAGCACTATCGAAGCCCTCTATAACCCCTTCAATCTAAAAATAGACCATAAATCCCGAGACCTAGCTGAGTATATTAAAGTATCCTTCTATAACTCCAACAAAAATATAATTAATGAACTAAATACCTATTTCCAAACCAATCCATATACCAAAAACGATATGAATATCCTCTTTTCCCGAATTCTATATCCCAGCATCTACTTCGATATATACGATTCTATCATTCTAAATGAACTTTCTGAAGATAACATTAATAAAATAATAGCCACTATCCCCAACTACACATCCTACCTAGATAATATATATAATTATTTAAATAAATATTATCCCTTAGAACCCATTCCGTGGCTAAAAAAAAGAAGTTAAATCTCATTAACAACTTTAATAACTTCAGGTATCTCATTAATGAGAGCACTCTCAATACCCTCTTCCATTGTATGGTCTGCATATTCACAATTAGAGCAAGCCCCCATAAGTTTAACATATACAACCCCATTTTCATATCTACTAAAGATAACATCTCCCCCATCATTTTGCAAATAAGGTCTAATCTTATCTAATACTTCATTTATTTTTTCTTCCATTTTTCTTCACCCATAATAATTATATATATTTTTTATAAGTATTTCAAGTATTTTACTAGGCATTTTTTCAAAATCGTGTTATAATACTTACAGAAACGGTGATAATATGAAAGAAATTAAAGAAAATGATATTATCGAAGCCATCGTTACTGGTATTCAAAACTATGGAGCCTTCGCAAAAATTGAAAATGAATACGATGGTCTCATACACATATCAGAGATATCTTACGGATATGTAAGAAATGTCAATGATTTTATCAAAATTGGTGATAAAATACACGCCAAAGTTATTGGTATTGATGACGATACAGGAAAAATTAAACTCAGTATCAAAGATTTAGACTATAAACACGATGGAAAAGTTATAGTCAAAAACCAAATCCCCAAAAATGGTTTTGAACCCCTAAGAGAACATTTAGATGAGTGGATAAATGAAAAAATAAGAGAAATTATGAATAAAATGTAATTTTTTTCTAAAAAAGTGCAAAAAAGTATTGACATTTAGCCTATAAATTGGTATATTATTAAATGTCAGTGCAGTAATGGGCGATTAGCTCAGTTGGTTAGAGCACCTGCCTTACAAGCAGGGGGTCATAGGTTCGAGTCCTATATCGCCCACCATTATTTATGCCGAAATAGCTCAATTGGTAGAGCAACTGACTTGTAAGAAAAATATCTTTGATATTTTAATTCATCTTGCACCCTTATATAGAAATGTATAAGGTGGACATCGCTAATTCGGGGAAACCTAAGTAATTATTTATATGGCAATCCCGAGCTAGGTTAATACCGAGTGTAGAGACTTTACACGATGTACCTAAGTCATTAGATATGGTAAAGAGAAAGTCCAGACTACAAACGAAAGGTAGCGAAAGCTATAGTAGTATGAATCAGTAGGTTACGGGTTCAATTCCTGTTTTCGGCACCATCTTTTTTTTGGAGGGATAGCGAAGTGGTCAAACGCGGCAGACTGTAAATCTGTTCCTTCGGGTTCGATGGTTCAAATCCATCTCCCTCCACCACTTTATTTGGTTAGATTGCCTCGTAGCCAAGCGGTAAGGCACCACACTTTGACTGTGGCACGCGCTAGTTCGAATCTAGCCGAGGCAACCACTTGTTCCGTTAGCTCAGCAGGTAGAGCATTTGACTTTTAATCAAAGGGTCTGGAGTTCGAATCTCCAACGGGACACCATTTTATTGTTTACTAAACTCTTAGAAATAAGAGTTTTTTTATTATTATATAGTATAAGAAAAAGACCTATCCGGTCTTTTCTCATATCTCACCTTAAAGCATCTTATAAACTTTCGCTATTTTTTCATCCTCTTCACTTACCCTATATATAGCAACCTCACTATCCCCATCCATAACAAGAGCCATATCTCCCTCAAAAAACTTCTTAACCTTACAACCATTTCTTATCTTAAAAAGCATATCCTCACTCACCCATACCTTCGGAATATCAAGAACCTCCCCAATCTTCTTTAACTCAAAATTGCCACTCTTAATATCATCAATAGAGTACGCTCCATCTAATCCAAAATTGCCCTGTCTAGTTCTCCTAAGATCCATAAGTGTTCCATAACTACCAAGTTTATTACCAATATCCCTAACTAAACTCCTAATATAAGTTCCCTTACTAACCTTGCACCTAATATCAAACTCCATATGGTTTTCAAACACTTCCACATCACTAATAAGAACAAGCTCATATATCGAAACCATTCTCTTTGGTAAATCCACTACATCCCCTCTTCTAGCACTCTTATAAAGCCTCTTTCCATTAACCTTAACAGCACTATAAATAGGAACAACCTGTTCATACTTCCTAGGAAACTCTCTAATAACCCTCTCAATATCTCCCTTAGTATAATCAAACCGTCCCCACTTCACAATATTCCCCTCCATATCCAAAGTATCTGTTTCATAACCAATAATAACCAGTGCCTCATATACCTTATCATATCCCGTAATAAGTTCACTAACCTTAAGACCCTTACCAACACCAACTACCATAACACCCGTAGCAAGCGGATCAAGCGTCCCCGTATGACCAACCTTCTTTGTCCCAAGTACTCCACTAACAATATTCACAACATCTCTACTCGTATATCCCTTATCCTTATCAAGAACAACTAACCCATTCACACCAAATACTTCCTAACCTCTTCAATAATAGCCATTTTCGCTTCACTAAACGGAAGATCTATATTACATCCAGCTGCCTTTTTATGACCGCCTCCTCCAAAACTACTAGCAATCTTACTAACATCAATATCCGTGTTACTCCTAAGAGAAATCTTATACGTATCCTCTTCTCTAAGAAAAATCGAAACCTCAACACCCTCAACACCCTTACCAATATCCACAAGCCCTTCGTGGTCACCAAAAACCGCTCCTACATTAGAAACATCTTCCTTACTAACATAACTAAACGCAATTTTCCCATCACACAAAAACTCAAGTCTATTCACAACCATCTTAAAAAGCTCAAACCTTGCCATACTCTTCGTCTGCATTAACTCCGTATAAACACGTGAAATCTCGGCCCCTGACTTATACAAAAAACTCGCCACATCAAACGTAACATCATCAACATCACTATTCTTAAAACCATTAGTATCCGTAATAATCCCCGTAATAATCGCATTCCCAATCTCCCTTTCAATAGTTACGCCAAGCGTTCTAAGAATATCAAAAACCATCTGTGAACAAGAACTACACTCCCTTATATAATTAACACTTCCATATCCCTCATTACTAATATGATGGTCAATAACAAGACTCTTTCTAGCACTCCCAAAAACATCACTAACCTGTCCAATCCTATTCAAAGAAGCACAATCCACTGTAATAGCCAAATCATACTCCCTCAAACTATCCGTAATAACCTCATCAAGACCATTAAGATAAGAAAAAATCTTTGCCCACTCCGGAATAACAACATCTACATCCTTACCCATATCCCTCAAAGCCAAATACAAAGCCAAACTACTCCCAATCGCATCCCCATCAGGCTTTTCGTGCGTAAGAATAACCACACTATTACTACTATTAATTAAATTAGTTACTTCCCCCATCTTCATTAATCCTTTCTATAATATTATCAATCTTCTGACCATATTCAATCGACTCATCATACTCAAAAATAAGAACCGGCATCTTTCTAATAATCATATTCTTCGCAACAAGCGACCTAATATAACCACTCGCTCCATTCAAAGCCTCAAGCGTCTTTTCCCTATCACCAAGCGTCGTAAAATAAACCTTTGCAAACGACAAATCATTCGTTATCTTACAAGAAGTAAGCGTCACAAATTCAATATCACTATCATTAATCTCATTCTCCAAAATCTTACTAATTTCCCCTAACATAATATTATTAAGTCTATCAATCTTTACATTCATTTTCTACACTTTCCTTTCCTATCACCATAAATAATATTCGTTTTAAGCACCAAAACAAGTACAATAATAAACAAAATCGAATAAATAATAATACCCAAAATTTGGTCCTTTAAAACATATACAATGGACGCTATCGCGAACAAAATATCAATAAGATAAATAATTAACACAACATTCCTGTGACTAATATTAAGCCTAAGAAGTTGATGATGCAGATGATTCTTATCCGGCATCGTAATAGGCTTATGATTAATAATCCTTCTAACTATCGCAAAGAAAGTATCCATAATCGGTATAGCTAGAAGAAGCATCGGAATAATAAGACTCGTCATCGTTACATTCTTAAAACCAAGTAAACAAATAATAGAAATAATGTAACCAAGAAACATACTACCCGAATCCCCCATAAAAATCTTTGCTGGATAAAAATTATGAACCAAGAAACCAAGCGTACTACCAAACATAATCAAACACAAAATAATTTCCAAATCCATAGGCATACCCATTAAAATAGCAATAATAGCAATAGTCAAAAAATAAATAGCACTAATACCACTAGCAAGCCCATCTAATCCATCAATCAAGTTAATACAATTAATAATACCAACTATAAACAAAATCGTCAGCGGATAACTAAAAATACCAAAATTAAGATATATCCCAAAGAAACTAACATCCCTAAGAAGAATACCCCCATAAAAAGACACAATAATAGCACTAACAATCTGACCTGCAAGCTTATACCTAGCAGGAACCGGTTTAACATCATCAATAGCACCAATCAAAATAATAATAAAACTCCCAATCAAAATAGCATTCATAATAATAGAATGAGCCCCAAAAAGCATATACCCAAACAAAAACCCAAAGTAAATACCAAGACCACCCAATCTCGGAATAGGCTTTGTATGAACCTTTCTCTCATTAGGAATATCCATTGCCCCAACGTGTAGAGCAATCCTCTTAATAATTGGTGTCATAACAAAAGTAAAAACAAAAGTAGTAATAACAATCAAAAGTATTCTCTCTAACTGCATATAAGCACCTCACTTAACAATATATATTTTACCAAATTTTTAATAAAATGTCATTAAATTTCCCCCATTAAAAGAAAAAAGCAAGTAAAAACAACCATTTTATAATAATTAACATAGAAAAAGTACAGAATATTACTGTACTATTTAACACGCCTTTTCACTAAATATCCCATATTAGAGTCATATAACCTATTAAGTTGTTCATTACTAATATATATAACTTTACCACCATCAGGATCTATACGTTCATCTCCAAATACAAGCCAAATAGCATCAAGGGCTTTTTTAGGCATCTTAGAATAACCATCTGTAAAAATAATCTTATTTTCTACTCTTCTCGAAAAAGCATTAACAGCAACATTAAAATCCGTTCCGCCTCCACCCACAAATTTCATATTTTCAATATCCTTTTCCGTTCTAATATCATTAAATCCATAAAATTTTGTATCAAAACATCCAATTTTAACCTTTGATTGGCCAAGTATATTTTTACACTCTCTTAAAAAATTTCTAAGTAATGCATCATCGATTGAACCACTCGTATCAATTAATATTTCCGTTTCCGGAAAAGGCATTTTCGTAAGAGTTGGCACTATAATACCATTTTCAATCTCAGCATCAGCATAAGACCAATCATAGTTATACTTAATAGCCTCCTTTAAAATGTAACGCCAATCAATAAGAGGACTTTGCTTACCAATATCACCAATACCTCTACTCATTGCACCAGATTCAGTTCCAGCACTCTTAATTCCTTTGGTAAGTTGCTCTTTAAGTTCTTCTAATTTTTTCTTTTTTTCCATAGCATTCCTCTTAAAAGCATCCTTTTCCCCTAATTCTTGACATTTTTTCTGTGTATTATCTATATCATCTTTTTTCTTACCATTAGCATAATCAGCATCATTATCCTTATCCTTATTTTTGCTTTTCTTTACAGCATCCGCCCACATACTATGTGAATTTTGAGAAGACTTTTCCTCAGAATTATCATCTCCATTTTGATTATCACCATTTGAACTATTACCCTGATTATCATTACTATTTCCTGAATTGTCCTGAGAATCATTATTCTGCTTTTTCTTATCCTCTAAAAGTTTTTCATACATTTTCTCAGCATCATAATTAATAGCCTCAGGAATATCCACAATTCCCTCAAATCCATTAAGACCATCCTTTTTAAGAAAAGCATTAATTACCGCATCCGTAGCTTTATTCCAAACAATTGCATCCTTGTTCTCACTTCTTAAAATATGATTAAATGCAATATGACACACTTCGTGAGCAAATACAAATACCTGTTCATTAGAATCCAAACCATTCAAAAAGTCCGAATTATAATAAATAACTTCTCCATTCGTACAAGCCGTATCTATACTATTATTTTCCTTATAATTAGTATTAGCAACAACACTACCAAAGAAAGGATACTTAACCAGCATCTTTCTTTTCAAAGCCTCTATATCATACATAAATAACTACCCCCTTTTAAATATGAGCAACTAACGAGTAAATCTCCTCATTAATACTATTTGCATTTATATTTTGAGCCGTAATAATTATCACACAATCCTTAGGAAGTTCAAAAGTATATACTTTTTTATACTTTAAAATATCCATAAATTTACGTTGTGAATTCTTATCAATAGAATCTAACTTATCTATTACTAATATTTTCTTATCACTATTAAGTAAATCATTATACCACTTACTAGGTACAAATTTATCTTCCTCATAATGACCATTCAATTCTTCAAGACTAATAGTAGCAGGTAATAAAGTAGCATCAGGAATATCATCACCCTTAATAAAATCAGTAAGTATAGGTGCTACATTAGCCTTAATATAACCCTTAAATAACTCCATTTTATCTTTCATTATCTCATCGTTCCCCTTTCTAATTCTAAATTATCAGCGAGTCTTGCCTCCGCAATTAACTCTAATCTTGCATCATCATTATGTATCCACATTGATTCAAACAAAGAACAAAATTCTTCTCCAAGTCTTTTAGTAAAGTTCCTTACCTTTTCAAGATTCTTTTCATCTACTTGTGTTAAATTCATAGTAGTTGCATACTTCTCTGATACATTTAAAGCATTTATTTCTCTATCAGAATAATTATCATTAATAACATCATTTAAAGTTATAATATTTTGCTTACAAAATTGAATAAATTCTCTTGTAACATCTTCTCCAACTAAACCTCTAAGCATTTCTGGACTACCAGTTGCATATAACATTTTAGATGCCATTTCCCATTTTCTCGGATCAGCATTAGGTTTTACTCCGTCATATTTTGTTCTTAATGACTCATCTTTTTTATAAGCAATAAACCCATAAATAGCCGGATGAATATTATTATCACTAGCCCATTTTAACCAAGATGGTACCGACGTTTTAATATACACGTGAACAAATCTATTAAATAAAGGTTCAGGCATTTGATGAGCAGCAATAGAATCTTCCATATCATTTCCCGCTGCTACTATTCGGGCATTTTCAGGAAGTTGCCACATTCCATTTAACTTTTTATCTAAAACTAAATTATACGCATAAGACTGCACGCTAGGAAACGCATTAGTAAGCTCGTCCAAAAATACTATATGTATTCTTTCCGGTTCCTTTTCACATTTTTCTTCTAATCTTTCTAACCAATAAGGTTTTATAACATCAGCCTTACCTGTGTTAGCATTATATACCGATTTACCAACAAACATATCCAAAGTAGTACTACCAAGATATATAATTTCACAATCCGGATCTATTGCCTTGACCCTTGAACTCTTACCCTCAGAAGATTGTCCGTGTAAAAATACTGATAACCCACTATCAAGAGAGCCCTTAATTATATCTTCTTCACTCACTTCATTAAAGTTGAAACCATAAGGATTAATTTCTTCCGTATTAGTATATATCTTTTCCTGAGATTGTAACATTTCCTTAATAAAAGTATCATTCAAAAATTTATATAAAGTTGTATTTTTAAAATCATCTATGTTATCCTCTGAATAAAACTTAATACCTGATATAAGGACAGTTTCACTAATTAACCTCATATTCTTGTCATCTACTATCCAGTTAATTGGACTAACTTCTATCCAATACGGTTTCTCTCCCGTAACCCATTCTCCATTTGATAGTTTTAATTGATAATATTCCCAGAACGAATTTTCACACAATCTTACATATATTTTATCATTATACTTATATTCAATATTTTTCTCAATTACCGGATAATCTAAACCAACAATTCTCTCATCAAAAGTAGTATATATATTTCCAGTTGCCTCCAAATTACCCATTTTAAACTTAGATTCAAGTTCTTCATTCAAATCAGAACTAACAACACTTTGAGGATATGAACCATATTCAAAAATCATTGAATTATCTCGAATACGTAAATTTTGATTAATTTGTTCTCTAATCATATTATATTCCTCTTCATTTGCAAATAACAAAACAGGTCGCACGCCAATTATAAAACTCGAATCAATATCAGTTACATTTTCAAAACTCCCAAAAGGGTCAATGCACACAGGTCTCATTTCTTCAAGAGAAAAAGTTCCCCAATTACAATAATTTGCATCTTTAATTCTTTCTACGTAACAACCCATTAATCCCGCAAAATCACTTACTCTACACATCAAATTTTTTCTATTATAAGTTCCAGTATTTGATATTCCAAAGGGAGAATTATTAATTATATCATCTTTTGAAAGAATAGTAACTTCACAATTTCCTTTCATCCTTTTTCACCTCTTGGCTTTGTATTATACTATTATCAATCTTTTTTATCAAGCATTACTTGCACTTTTACAATGTTTAATAAAAATTTGTTCATCAGTATATTTTTTCCCTTGACTTTCCCCCACATATTTGTTACCATATAAAACTAAGAAAGGACGATATTATGAAAAGAAAAGCATATTACATATTAAATATAACTGAACAAATCGTAACCATATACGATAACCTCTTTACAGAAGGACTTAGTGAGGAAGATTACAATAAATGGAAAAAAAGATATAACCTAATAACCGAAATAGAAGAAAGTTTCTATAATTCCCTCTCCAAAGAAGAAGCCTCTGAACTATACGAACTAGTAGATAACACTATTGTAAAAGATATGCCCTTTGAAATGTTTAAAAAATACATAAATATGAAAGAAAGAATAAAACTAAAACTAAGAAGAATGATAGGAACCAAACAAGTACTAAATGATGATGAAAAAGATCTAGTAAGTATCCTTCCTAACATTCCCATCCCTAAATTAATAACTCTCCTTGAAGCCCTTGAAACAGATAAAAACCTAATTATGTTAGAAAAACTAGAAAAAGAAAATCCCAATTCCAAAAGCAGATTTGCCCTTTTCATCCCCTCTCTTGAAAAAGAACTACTAAAAAATAATGGGCTCTTTACCCCTAACCCTTACCTAACAGCAAGTTTTACATCCGAACTCCTTAACATAACCGAAAAAGACTACAATAGCATTAAAAACTACTATTACCTATCAGAAATAGAAAAAGTATTAATAGATATAACTTACCTAAACAAAACAACCACCGATACAACCATAAAAAATAACCTTATGAAAGTATATCTAGAAGATATAAAAACTTCCTATACCCTATTAGGTAGCCAAGAAAACTCCTATATAGATATAGAAAAAGACATCTTAGACAAACATAACAATCTCCAAAAAATAACATCTCCATCAATTATCTCCCAACTAAAAAGAACCCTAATATTAGCAAAAGAAGAAAGAAAAAAACGCTTTAACGTCTCTCTTATCCCTAAACGTTAGAGCCCTTTTCTTTCTTTTTAATATACTCCTCAGCACATTCCTTATCATCAAAATGATATGTATCCCCCATAACAATCTGATAATCCTCGTGACCCTTTCCCAAAATAAGCAAAATATCCCCCTTATGAAGCCTATCAATCCCCGCCTCAATTGCCTCTTTCCTATCATAAATAACCACAAAATTATCACTATTCACTCCCGCTAAAATATCCTCCATAATCACATTTTCATCTTCATCACGCGGATTATCGTTCGTAAAAATCACAAAATCCCCATACTCGGTCGCACTATGCCCCATAATCGGCCTCTTCTTCCTGTCCCTGTTGCCTCCACAACCAATAACCACCACAATCTCACCCGCACACATCTTCCGAAAGCCCGCAATCACATTGTTAACCGCATCCGGTGTATGGGCATAATCCACTACAATAAGTGCCCCCTTATACCCAATCATATCACACCTGCCCTTCGGGGCCTGTAACCTATTACTAACCTCTGTAACCCTATCAAGGCTAATACCAAAACAATCCATCACCGCTACCGCCATTAAATAATTATAAACATTATATAAATTAATCAAATTAATATGAACCCTATACTCCCTATCACCAGTACCAAAAACAATATCCGTACCACTAAACCCATTCTTATAACTAATAATCCTATAATCCCCCTTCTTACCAACCAACTTATAATCATTTCTCATAAAATACTTACCATAATAACTATCCCCATTAACAATAATTACCCCATTATCCTTAAAATAATTAAAAATTTTAAGTTTAGACTGCAAATAATTACCCATTGACTTATGATGATCCAAATGATCCTCCGTTAAATTAGTAAAAACAAGAACATCATATTTAAGACCCTCTACCCTTCTATAATCAAGGGCGTGGGAACTAACTTCCATAACCACATATTCCATACCATTATCATAAGCATCCATTAAAAGATTATAAATCTCTAAAATATCCGGCGTCGTATTAGAAAGATTCTTTATCTTCTTACCCCTATAATACCCAATCGTACCAATGTAGGCACATTTAATATCCAAAAGCCACATTAAACTATAAATAAGAAAACAAATAGTCGTCTTCCCATTCGTACCCGTCACACCAATAAGTTTAAGCTTACTTACCCTATCAGAGCATTCCTTTTCCAAGAAATCACACAAAAACTGATACGTATCACTAACAATAATTTCATTTTTGAGACCCTGCGATTTTTCCAAAACTACATAACTAGCACCACGATTTATAGCATCCTTAGCATAACTATGACCATCTACTCTATGCCCCCGTGGGGCCACAAACCAATCCCCCTTATTAACCATTCTACTATCACTCTTAATAAACATTCACTTCACCTCTAATCTATAATATGCCTAAAAAAAAAGCACGCTACACATTTAGCGTCCCTATCTATAAATATCCCTAATATCACTAATCCTAATCTTTTCATTATCAAAAGTAAGAAGATTCCCCCCACTCTTACCAATAATCCTTTTCTTAAATGTACCCTTATCCGTAACAATCGTAACATCAGCCTTATAAATATAATCACTACTATTAAAAATATCATTAATCTTTCTCTTAATATCAAACTCATTAAATAACTTCTTCTCTCTATCTACCCCAATTTCTCTATCACTACTATCCCTATTCAAAGTAGAAAAAACCCTCTCATTATTATCCGTATCACTCTTAATATTACCCCTATACATTTCCGGAAGTTTTTCGTTCATTTCACCATCTCCTATTACATTATATATAACAAATATTAAAATATTAACAAAATATATATATTATTCTTAAAAATTGTGATAAAATATAAATAAATGGAAAGGAGTTAATAATGAAAAACATATCAAAATACAAAGTAGAGAAAGGAATATACATACCAATAATCTTATTTTTTCTAATAAGTATTGTAACCATATACTGTACAAAAAGCCTACTACCCAGTGAATATTCACTCCTTTGGATTAAACAAATAGCGTGGTATACAATCGGTATAACTATTGCCTTTATAATGATGAAACTAGGAAATAAATTCCTCTATAATAATGCGTGGCTCTTTTATTTTATCGGTGTCCTCCTTCTCTTATTAGTACTATTCTTTGGAACCGATATAAATAATGCCCGGTGTTGGTTTAAAATACCCTATCTAGGAACCTTCCAACCCAGTGAATTTATGAAAGTATTTCTAATTATAATACTATCAAAGCAAATAACCGACTTTAATGAGCGGTATGATAACCCTGAGGTGGTGGATGAATTTAAATTCATAATAAAAATACTAATACTAGTATTAATACCATCCATATTAACATTTATAGAACCAGATACAGGAGCCGTTATAATGTATATAATAATAACATTTGTAATGCTCTTTATTGGGGGATTTAGAAAAAGATGGTTTATACTAACATTACTTGCTCTAGTAGTTATGCTCGGAGGTATTATCACCCTCTATAAATTAAATGGTGATTTATTCATAAAAATATTTGGAACAAGCCTATTCTATCGAATGGATAGAATATTCAATTGGACTAGTAGTAGTGGACTTCAACTAAGAAATTCCCTCATAGCAATAGGTTCAGCCGGAGCCTTTGGACACGGATTCAATCATACGCCAATATATTTTCCAGAAATGCAAACTGACTTTATATTTGGAGTCTTTGCTTCTAACTTTGGTTTATTTGGAAGTCTCCTTTTAATAACCCTAATAGTAACATTCGATATAAACCTAATATCTACCGTTAATAAAACTAACAGTATGTATGATAAATATGCTATTGGAGGTATCATTGGAGTTCTCCTCTTTCAACAAATATACAACATATCAATGACTGTTGGTCTACTGCCCATAATGGGAATAACCCTCCCTTTCTTATCTTACGGAGGATCAAGCTTACTATCCTATATGCTACTCCTTGGAATAATATTCAACGTAAGTAATGGCAGTCTTAGATATACAAATTAAAACTCCCGAAGGAGTTTTTTTATTCATATAATTCATATATAGCATTAGGATCATTATTAAGAATCTGTACAAAATCATACACATTCTTCCTCGTAAGAAGATTAATAAAATTCCTATAAGAATGGAGAAACAAATCAAGATGTATAACCAAAATACTATCCCGAGTATCAATCCCAATATTCTTCATATAACTGTAAATCATCTTAACATTATTACTATTGTCTACTAAACACTTAATAACTGCATCCCCATAGATACTCTCTAGTTCTTCTATAGCACTCTCACTTACCCCCAAATCTCTAAGCATATCCATTATTTACCACTCCTTCTAAGAGTTTTTACATTTTCACTATCGTGGACCATATCTCTAGTGCCACCTCTAATTTCCTTATCAAGCCTCTCTAACTCATCCTTAGTCAAAATACTATTTCTCGTAATAGCCACAAATAAACCATCCAAGTTACCAAGTCCGTTACTAAGTAGTGTCTCAAACACTCTAAGAACCTTGAACCTTGATATCATAACCCCATCAATATCATATAAATGCTCACTTACTTTATAAGCATCATCAAGTTCCCTAATATAAATATTATTTAAAGACATACTAGTAATATTATCATTCTCATTATCAGATATTACCGTATCATATTCATCATACTTAGTAACATTTTCCTCATAATACCTATTACAATAATTTTCAAATCTACCCAACTCACTAAGAATAACACCCTTTTCTCCATCTCTCTTTGTAAAAGCAATATCACTAGTCTTAACAATTAATCCCATATCAAGCATATCCCTTGTATCACCAGCCAGTATCTTACCAACCATACTACCAGATTTAAGAGAAGATATATATCCCTTCAACATATAATTTTTCTTTCTATACCCATCAGGCTCCCTAAAATATATACTTTCACCCCTCATATTATATAACTTAATAAGAGAAAGAGTCATATTAATATTATCTACACTCCTACAAGTAGTCGAAAAACCGCCCTTAAACAAATACTTATCGTGACCAAGTTCCCTGAAAACATCAATAATATCCAAAGAATTATTACCAAGAAAACAAGACAACGTTCCAAAATAATTATCTTTCGTAGCTCCATATAACTTAAACTTCTCTAATCTCTTTTTAAATGAACGAGCACTACATTGTACAAATACACTTCCGCACCTCTCTATCATAGAATTAATATCAGCATCATTATCTTCGCCCTTAATAATATCCCTTATAGCTAGATAATTACCAAATGCTCCTCTTTCATCAGCAGGAATAGGACCATCACCACCAGGACCTTTCCTATTACTGTTATCAAATGACTTATTACCCTTAATAAATAAAGGATAAAAATCAAGATAACTATTAAATATTTCACTAAGACTATAATTATTACTACTAAAATTAGCCTTCGAATCAGCCTTAATATTATCAAGTACCATCTTTACAATCTCACCATTAGAAAGAACAAATATCTTAGCAAGTTTAGTACTCTGTTTCTTATCATCATTAAGTTTAATATCCTTTATAGCAATAAGAATTTCTTCCATATTTTGAAGATTACCATACTTAACAATTCTATCAATATCCACATTCTTAAAGATACTATGAATGTCATAACCATACTTACTAAACAAAGCCTGAACATCCTCTACATTAATATTACTAATATTAACAACATCAATAATTTCAATTTCCTCAGTATCAGAAACATCCTCAGTTAAAGCCTCAGCCTCTATTTTAAACACCTGACTATTAATCTCTCTAATAATATCAATCTTATCATTAAGAGAAATATTCATACCCTTAACAAACTCAAGAAGTTTAGTCACATCATTAAAGTCAATATTTCTACTAATAATTTCCCTTATATTATTATACTCTTCAAGTATACCTTCCTTTTTAGAACTATCTTCTAGTTCTTTTTCTAAAAACTCAATCTTATCACTTAAAATTTCACTATACTTCTTACATATCCCAATAATTTCCAAGGTTTGCTTATTATCAATATAAAACATATTATACATAGCTTTAAGCTCTTTAAGTCTTTTAATATCATTAATAACACTCTCAGTATCTCCAAAAACATTTTCAAAAAGTCCCATATCAATACTAAAAGCTAAATTAACATTCTTAGAGTTATTCACCCCTTTAAGTTCCAAAAGAAGTTTACTGTAAATATTTCTTCTATTTTCAAGATTAACCCTATCCTCATTAATCCTTGAAATTTCTTGATTCAACCTATCAATTTCCTTATCAATAACTTTCATAAATTTTTCCATATTATCTTGCCTCCCCTCTATCAGTACTTCTAGTTGGATCTTTACCCAAATCAGATATAATCTTATAACTTTCATCAATTAAAGCCTTAGCTTGCTCAAACCCTTCTGGTGTAAAATCACTATAAAACAGCTTATTAATATCCCTAATATCATCAATACTACTAGCAATACGACTATTGAAAGAAGAACCAACCTCTCTACTATTCTCGTGTTTAATCTTTGTACCAATTAATAAAATAATCTTAATATCATTATCATTACCATAGTGCTTCTTTAAAAGTTCCTTATTATTCTGTGACATTGATACATAAGAATATGCAAATCTAATATCACGATTACGATAAGTTCTAGGACTAACTTCTTCTGAATAATTAGGTATACCATTACCCTTTTTAGAAGGAAGTAACTTATGATCCCTTTTTGTATTTTCTAAAATATAAGCCTTACCATAAAAACTCTTTAAGCCCGTTACTAAATCGCCAAGACATTTCCTATCCGTATCCATAATTTCCTTTTGATCTTTTGCAATAGTGCCACATAATTCTCCCCGATAGGGCAAAAATATAACCAAATTCTTTCCACTACTAAGTCCCTTATCACCACTAATATCAATCCCATCTTTACCATTTGGACCTATTATATCATCTGGTTTATTGAAATTTTCAATTTCACTTTTAAAGTGCTCTACTTCTTTATTAAACTTAGGATAAGCCTCTCTAAGTTTTTTAACAATAGCCCAAATTTCTTCCTTAACAAGAGCAAAAGATTCTTCAGAAATATCAGGCTTAGTTGCTAATTCATAAGCAGCCTCATAATCCTTATATAACTTTTTAAAACTAGAAATAGAATCCCCTAGTAAACTAACGATAGCCCAGTAATCTTCATCGTTAGTACTTTCCTTACTACAAGTATCAAAAATAGCCTCAGCTTCTTCTATCATTCTCATATAATTACTACGTTCATTAGAATTAAGATTACCAGAACTAATCATACCTTGCCTACTATTCTTGATTTTATTTTCCTTTTCTTTATTTTCTTTATATACATTATATTCTTCCCAAATATGCCTATATATATCAAATATTTCTTGGACATTATCTTCTGTATATTCCATTTCAAGTAAATTACATAGATCAACATAAATAATAGCCCATTTACTACTACCATTACTATCATAAATATTAACCCTACTAGCAAGAGATAAATCCGAATCCTTTAAAGCCTCCTCATATAAAGGCAAATACTCATCATCACCATAAATACTTTCAAGTTTACGCTTTAGTTTTTTAATTTTCTTTAAATCCCTACTTCTACGCTTATTAAGAATAACAGATGTAACTTCCTTTTCCCCTTCCTCTTTCTCCGGCACATCTTCCGAAATATCTTCCTTTATAGAAGTATCACTTAAAAAAGTAGCAGGAAGTTCTTTATCAGCATACGCTTTTTGTAAATTTTCTTGAACCGCAGTAACAATTAAAGCATCTTCAATATTAACATTAGAGTTAATAAAAACCTCTCTAAGTTTTGCATTAGCAATACTAACATTAACAATAAATTCCAGTTTAAGACTATCATTAATATCAAGATTATTAATAAAATCAATAACCATATTAAGTTCATCTTCTTTAAGAAAACTTCCATTATTAATCATATCCCTAACTTTTCTATACTCATAACTAGCAGCAGCCTTCTTACTATCAATTAAAGCCTTAAGTTCACTAATTTTCTTCTCATAATCAAGAACATAACTCTCAAATCTTTTAATAAAAGAATTAACCGTTTCCTTAGAAATAGCAACTTGTGGATCTTCAGTTTCCATTTTTGAAATACGCAAAATATAATTATAAAGTTCATTAACATTATTAACCGTTGGCATATACTCGTGAATAATATCCGCTAAATCTTCATCAAAAATATCATCATTAACAATATCATCAATTTTATGAATATCCCTTCTTTTCTTTAACCCCTCTAACACATTCTTTATCTGTTCAAGACGAATACTTAAACTATTTAAAGATTGACCTCTATTATTAACTAAAGCCCCATATCTCTTCTCTATTTCCTCTATTTTATTATCAAGAAAATTATTAAATTCCTCAAAATTATTCATTATTTCACCCTTCCTATCCTATTCACCTTTTTATTCTTTTTTTAACCTTTTCCATTTCCATACTAATAAGTCTTGTTTCCTCCTTAGCAACTTCTAAAGATGTATTCAAAAAAGCAATGTCCATACCAAGAAAAGCCTCAATTCTAACAATTTCCTTCTTAATAATATCTTTCTTATCCTCATAATTAGTCTTATACAATTCCTTAAGACCCATTAACGTTTCTTTCGTAAAATCACCAGTACGACTATAACGATTTATCCTTATAAATTCAACTCTAACCCTTTCCCTTTCTGGTAAAACCACACCACCAATAGTAAAAATACTATCCTCTATTTCCTCTAAATCCTTTCTACTATAAGCATTAGCCTTAGATAAACATAACCAAATATTCATAAGAATTCTTTTTTTAGCACCATTAGAATACTTAATAAACCTCTTTATATCATTCAAATAAATATCGCCTATATTCCCAAAATACTCACCAATATCAATTTCGTCTTCCTGTGCTTTCTCTACCTCAGAAACATTTACAACATCTTCTTTTTCCATCTCTACTCTATCCATATCCTCTTTAATAAGGTTATCTAATCTAATACCAGGTAAATCAGGTCTTTCTCTAAGAATTTCCGCCGAAGCATATTTCAAATTAACATCACCCCACATCTCAGCAGTCGCATAATATATCTTCTTATCTATATTCTCTACATCCTTAATCTGCCCAAAAGTATCCTTTTTACTAGGCTTTTTACCACCATAATAACTATCATTTTTTCCCATAACAATACTTCCTTTCTTTTTTATCTATACAACTATTATAACATAAATAACATAGAAAAAAAAGAAAAAATGCTCATCTTACATTTTCTCTTTAAAAACTACTTGTCCTGTAAATCAATTTCACTAATAACCGTAATAATCATTGGCCTGTTTCCCGTAGCCTGTGACAAATACTTAGATAATTCTTCCCTAATCGTATTCTTAATCTTCATATATTCAACAAAGCCATTCTTAATATTATCATTAATAATCTTTGTACAAATACCCTTCATCTCATGAAGCAGTTCCTCACTTTCCTTAACATAAATAAATCCCCTTGTAAGAATCTCTGGCCCTGCAATAATAGCCTTACTCTTTTTATCCAAACTAGCACTAATAATCACAATACCATTATTAGATAAAAGTTCTCTATCTTTAAGAACAAGCTCACCAATATCATCTGAACTCTCTCCATCAATAAGAATTTCTCCAGCTTCAACTCTCTCAAAATTATTAACAAGCTTACCACCAACAAAAGTAGCAACATCACCATTACCCTTAAGAAGAATATTATCTTTAGGAATACCAACAGCCTCTGCAAGTTCCGCATTAATAAACAAATTCTTATAGTCTCCCTTTATAGGAAAATAATACTTAGGACTCATAAGCTCAATCATCATCATCAAATCCTCACTAGAAGCGTGATGAGATAAATACTTCTTTGAAGGAAGTGTAACCACATTAACACCAAGTTTAGCAAAATCATCTAAAATTCTAACAAAAGTCTTTTCCATTCCCTCATAAACCGGTGTCGCCAAAAAGACCGTATCACTCTTCCTAAGTTTAACAAACTTATCATAACCATTAACAATCTTGTTAATAGTAAAATAAGGCTTTTCTCTCTCATTAGAGTTAAGAATAACAACATTATCATCATTAATATTAGATAAGTCCCCAATCACATTCTTACCCGCATCAAGGTATCCATTACTAGTAGCATAATTAATAATATTTTGAAGTCTCTTACCCATAACAACAATCTTACGGTCTGTCTTTGATACTTCATTAAATAACTCTTGTATTCTATATAAATGTGAATTCAAAACATTAAAAATAATTCTACCATCACTTTTTGATAAAGTCTCACGAATAAGATTACTAATCCTGTGATTAGGAGCAGTATGCCCAACCTTCTCTGAATAAATACTCTCAGCAAGTAAACAAAGAACACCTTGCTTTCCAATATAAGCGAGCTTACCAATATCAGTTTGATAACTACCTCTCATTAAAGCATCAAATACAAAATCTGATGCGTAAAAAATAACCCCTTGATCCGTATAAATAGAGTATCCAAAATTCTCTGGAATACTATGCGATAAATTAACAGGGAAAATCTTAACCTTACCAAATACTTCGGGACTATTAGCTTTCATTTCTTTTAAAGATTCCGTACTAATAGAACTCATATCAAATTCTTTTCTAACCATATCCAAAGTGAACTTAGAGCCGTATACAGGAACTAGTCCAATAATAGAAATAACATTAGTTAAAGCTCCAATATTCTCATCGTGAGCGTGAGTTAAAAATATTCCCCTTATCCTTTCCTTATTATCCTTTAAATAATTAACATTAGGTATAATATAATCAATTCCTAACGTATTTTCATCTGTATATTTTAGTCCGGCATCAAATACAAATATACTCTTATCAACTTCGACAACATACATATTCTTGCCGTTTTCATTAAGTCCGCCTAAACTAAAAATCTTAATTTTACTCATATTTCTCCTTTCGTTAATAAAGTATAAAGACTTATATATTATAGCATTAATAAGAGGAGAAGTCAAATTAAATATTATAATTAGGCCCTATCGGGGGTAAGAATAAAGAAAAGAAGTAGGATATATATACTAGCTATTATATGAAAAAATTTTTAACAGCATCAAAAAATCAAAATACACAACAATTAAAAATTAAACAAACCTTTATAAAATAAGGATTTATTTAATTTAACTGCAAAACTCAAAATTTTAACAAAGTTTTGGATTTTTTTCAAGTATTTTATTGATATTTTATAAAAAAAATGATATATTATAAATGAAAGGAAAACTTAGTGTTCGCTAAGACTACCTTTTAAGTTTTGCGTTTTGATAGTCCTAGTTACTTATGTAGCTAGGACTTTTATATTATCCGAATATTATGCGGACCATATAAGAGAGTTTTATAAGTATTGTATAAAACTTGTAATAATAATATTTAAGTTTATTACTCATAAGCATCTCTCCCTTCTATCCTAAGGCTAGGAAGAAGGTAGTCATTAGCTACTAACTAAGTTTTCCTATATACATATTACTATATAAAATGTAGTTTGTCAATATTATAAATTCACTTTGTTAAGAGGTAAGGGTCAGTAGAGGTTCCTGTACCTGATACAATAGATACATCTTTATCTAAGTAAAAGACAGGAATAGATACATCTGCAAATGGACTGCCACGAGAAACCAAGTTTCCAGAAAAAATATAATATACATCAGTAGATGATAAAGAGGGAGAAATAGTAGACATATTAAATTTACCATCAAACCAGTTCCTTTCCATACAGGAATTTCCATAATTTTTTAGCAATATTGAATTAGCACACAATGCCCCAGAAGCATACCCATAATCACTTGCATATATTAAACCTATTTTTCCACTCCAATACAAATCATTATTGCTATAACTAGAAATTCCTCTTTCAGACAAATACACATCAGAAGTTTTTATATTATCAATAGAATATCCTCCCAAATAAAACAAACTATTTTCATTTATTAAACTTTTACTTTTTTCATTAAAAGAATAATTTTTAAAATCTACCTCAAACGAATTATTACCTCCATCATAATAAGTATCAGATTGACCATTAATCCATAAAAAATTTAACAAATATTTTATTGTAGAATTACCCCAATTATTGCTATAACCATAACAAGCTCCTTTGTCTGGAACTGCCATTAATTTAGTATTAAGTGACGTTCCAGGACAATCCCAAGCAAATGAACTTGTAGTACCATCTGTAAGGGGTGTTGCTTTTATTATCTTTACTTTATATATTCCGTCACTATCTTCTCTCATACTTCCTATTATTCTATACAAATATTTATCTTCGCAGGAATTGCTACTATTATCTAAACAAACATAATTATTAGGATTAGCCCCATAATATCGATAATCATCGGTTGCTTCTATCACCTTTCCAGTAGAACTACTATCTGCAAGTATTGCATCGTGATGTATTTTATATACACCGCTTCCGCTATCTCCTGTACTTCCATCATCTAAACTCATTACATATTCTGATATAATGAGTTTCTTTTTAGATATAAAGTCTTGTCCACTTTCAATCGTCAACTCTCCTCCATTTACATATCCTGCTACTGTTCCTAGCTTTATCGTTACAGAACTAGTGCTTGTATTAGTTACCACTAAATTTAAAGTTATAGTACTCTCCTTATTTATTTTACCAGTACTTTCTCCGGTGCTTTTAGAAGTATATTCTATACTAAAACCGTCAGGTTTAGTACTAGGGCTTAACATTTCATAATATACTCCATAACTTATCTTGGCTGGATTATGATTTCCTAGTACTACATCATAATACTTAGTTTCGCCACTATCTACTGTTATTTGTTTAATACTACTATTACCTATTTTAAATGTATATTCTAAATCTGTAGTACTAGGAGTTTCCTCTACTACACTAGTATCATAAGCAAACGTTCTATATAAGCTGAATATTAAGAAAGCTCCAAATATTATAAATATTACTATAACTAATCTTTTCATATTTCTTCTCCTTTTCTTTATATATATACAGAAAAAGACTATAACAAACTAGAGTATTCCCATACTCTTACTGTTATAGTCTTCTATATTTATAGCTTCGCTATTTAATGTATCTATCGATACAATCCCCCCCCCGAACAATTGTTTGTATTTATAACTTCCTCTTATATATCTCATAATGGGATTGCACCTCTCTTTCTATCTATACCTAAATTTTACCAACTTTTTATATTTTTTACAATACTTTTATTGATATTTTATAAAAAAATTGATATATTATAAATGAAAGGAACACTTAGTGTTCACTAAGACTACCTTTATGTGATATTTTAAAGATGTCCTAGCTACTGCAATAGCTAGAACTTTTTTATCTAATAATTATGAAGATAACTTGATTATAAATTTACTTCTAAAAAAAATTACCACTATATATGGTAATTTTTCTATTCCTTAACTTCTACTTGATCCATTTCCTCAGTAATTTCCATTTGAGCCTCTAATAAACTCTTTAACTTTGTTTTATAGACCGTTAAGTTCTTCTTCATTATCATTGCTTTATATTCGATTTTTTCAGCTTCTACCAAAGCTTCGTGAACAATACTACTAGCATTTCTTTTAGCCTCTGCAATAATCTCTTCACTTTCCTTTTTAGAAGCATTAATAATCTTATCAGCACTCTCTTGTACTGCTAGAATAGCTTTCGAAATCTTATCCTCTCCATCAGAAACAGGGGGAGCAACAACTCTATTATTACTTTCCTCTAACTTTTTATTAAGAATATCAACCTCTAAAGCATATTCCTTATTTTCAGCATTAAGCTTTTCTAGTCTCTTAATTACAATATCGATGAACCTATTCACTTCATCCACATCATAGCCGTTAGAAACCACATTAAACCTCTTCATAGATCCACCTCTCCTTTATTTACCAATCAAGAATGTTATCACTATCTTTGTCCTTATTATTCTTATCTTCTTCGGATATGCTACCCTCAACGTCTACATTTTTAGGTGTACATAAATAAATGCCTCCACCAATCTTTTGTAAATCGCCTCCAATAGCATACACCGTTCCGCTTAAAAAGTCAACTATTCTTTTTGCTTGGTCAGGGGTAACTCTTTTCATATTAACAACAACAGTGTTTCTTTTCTTTAAGTGGTCAGCTATTTGACTACTTTCCGAAAAGGCACGAGGCTCAAGAAGTATCATCTTACCAGTACTAGGAGTAATACTCTTTTCACTCTCATTATCAAAGTCATCATCATCTCTTGTATCATCTTCATCAACCAACATCTTTTTAATCTTATTTAAGGCCATAATATCCTCCAATCTGTATCTTATAATAATTCTACCATATTTTTGCAATTATTACAATAGTTTTTGAAAATTTTACTGACAGACATCATTTTGTCTTTCCGTAGCACTATCACTATTACTTTTTTCACATATTTTATTATTCTCATCATTCTTATCTATCTTATAAGTAAAATTTTTCTTAGTACAATCATAAGTAACCGTTACCTTATTATCAGAAAGAGTAAGCGTATTGCCATCAAAGTTTTTAATTCCATTATTATCAGTAGTTAAATAGCCATTATCAACAAGCTGTTGTAAAGAAATAGTAAAAGTATTATTATTAGGACATTTAATATTAATACCTACACTATTCAAATTATACCTATTATCCGTAACATAAAGCTTCGCCGCACTCTCCACATTCTTAAGAAGTTCATAATAAGCATTAACATTATGCTTGCCCCTTATGTTACCAATAACACTAACACTAATCGTACTAATTAAAGCCAGAAGAGCAATCGTAACAATAAGTTCAATTAACGTAAAACCCCTATTATTCATTTTTGAACCCCCCATAAACTTTCATAGTACCAATCCAAGCCTTAGACATCATATCATTACCAATACTCTCATAATCAATCCAAAAACTAAGATTAATATCACTAGAACCAAATGGAGCAATCTCTCCCGTATAAAGAATGTAAGTAGTTTTATCAATCCTTTTATTCTTATCTAACTTATCTCCCATTTTCCAAATGTTCTTATTAATAAAGTTACTACTAATATCACCATTAACACCAATCATATACTTAACATATTTAGCATTAAGAGTAGTATTATCACTCTCTTCAATAGCAATCCTATATACAAGAGTTTTATCAGTATTATTAGAAATAATAACACTGCCACCCTTAATATTATCACTATCCTCATCCTTAAGTTTCTTCACCGAACCATCAGTATCATACAATATATTATCCTTATTGTCAATAAGTTTTTTACCATTATAAGAGTCCACATAAACAACAGTTTCAAATTCCCTTATAATCTGTCCATTAACTTCTCTATTAGAAGTCTCTTTCTCTATATCCGTACCAACATCACTAATATTATTATCCCTATATTTAATATCACTATTTTCCTTAACATAAATATTAGTACCCCTACTATTATAGTCAACTATTGCTGCCCCATTAGTAAAATAAATAATCCTATTACCATCATTAGTAGTTCTCTCGCCACTAATTTCTACATACCTACTACTCTCTATAGCAATAAATTTATTACCCGAAATAACTATACTATTACTCTTTCTAACACTAATAGAATTTTTACCCTGTTTAATAATAGCACTACCATCACTATAATAGAAAATAACAATATCATTATCATATACCTTCTTATCAATAAACTTACCCTGATTATCATTAGGATAACTAATAGAATTACCACTAATACTAATATCATTGCTACTTCTTACAACATAGCTATCATTACCATTAACTACCCAGATAGAGCCGTCCGTATAATAAGTAAGCTCATAATTACCAACACTCTTCTTACTAGAATAGTAACTTACCCTGTTATCACTGATAAATTTACTACTAATATCCTTGCTATTTCTAACAAACATATTACCAATACTAGACTGAATATAACTACTACCATCACTAAAATAATATGCCCGACCACCAAATATTTTTTCCGTCTTTGTAACCGTAACAACCTTAGTTCTAGCACCCTTTTTAAGTTTACCATCTTCGCCTATTCCATAGTCTCCACTGGCGAGAGGCGCTATACGAGTATATACTCCGCCTTCAATTTTAAGACTAGTTCCATCGCTAAAAAAGAAAATTCTATATTCTTTAGTATTAACATCTTTAATAGTCCATACTTCACCATTTCTTTTAAAATAACCATTATAATAATTATCAAACATTCTCCTAGCATAATCTTCTGTAACCGGAGTACCATTCATATCAACTAAATCAAGACCATCAAAACTAACATCCATAAGAGAATAACTTACATTAGGTTCTGAAGTTTTATCCATTGAATAAATATTATAACCAATTAACCCCCCTACTATTAAAAGAAGAAGAAGTAAAATAAGCCCAATTAACTTCCCATACTTCTTAAAAAAGAAAGCAACGGAATTATCTTCCTCTAAAATAATATACTTTTCTTCTTCATTATGTTCCTTAACTTTTAATTTTCTCCCCATAATTCCACCTACTTACTTTTTTTACCTTTACTAATAATTTTCTTACCAACTTTCATAATATCAAATGATAGAATTGCTAAACAAGGTATAAGTACTACTATTATCCATCCACCACTTGTAGCAAGTAAATCTTGTAAATAACCAAGTTTAGGTATTCTGATAATAACCTTACCAAAAACATTATCACTATTAGCTAAATACATATCAGCAGTATTATTATTATCACCCTTAGTTCTAAAATTATATTTACCCGTTGAACTATCATAAAAAACTTCTCTAATCCTATGTGTTACAGTAATATTAGGAACTCTAGGATCCGATGATAAAAAAGTAATTACATCCCCCTTTTTTAGTGTAGAAGGATCAACTCCCTTAGTAATAACAACATCTTTAATATTTATATTAGGAATCATACTACCAGTTAAAACCACATAAGCATTATATTTAGCAGGAGTTGTATCACCTTTCATCTCTCTAATTTTATTACTACCCACATAAACAAGTAATGTAATACCAAGTAAAAGTAACCAAATAAATATAGCATAAGAGATAACTCCAAGTACAAATCTTACCGGATTTTCCTTTGCTTTAACAACCTTAACCTTATAATGTTTAACACTAATATTATTATTCTCCATAAGTTTTAACTCCTTAATATTCTATTTTTATAATTTAATTCTAGCATATTTACTTAAATAATTCAATATAATTTTTCTAATTTTACATAAAAAAGAAAAGTAATTAATCATTACTACTTTTCTTATTCTTTAATTTAGATAAACCATCTAAATTATTAGATAGCAACTTACTTTTACCTAATTTATTACTTCTCATATCAATACTAATAAATTTATTTTCAATATTAACATTATCATTACTATTAATATCAATTGCTTCTGATTTATCACTATCTTTATCATAATATATTAAAGTATCTCCCACTAAACTAACATAGCTCATACCACTTAACTTAGTATATTCCTCTCCTCCAACATATAGTGTAACTTCATCAATAAAGAAATATAAATCATCCCCATCATACATAAAGAAATATAAATACTCATTATTATTACCCTCATTATTTATATAGTGAAGATTGCCCTTTTTCTCATATACACTATACTTAGATGTAGAATATTCTATATTATTTTCATAAGTAAATATTATATCCATTTCTCTTGGAAATAATACCTTATCTTTATCACTAAAATATACAGGATTGCTATCAAAACTAATATCCTTATTACTATTTAGTTTCTTAATAACTCCCCTTTTATTAGAATATATATCAATATCGAATTCAAGTTTAGAACCCAATATTTCCTTATAAGCCTTATAAGTTTTCTTTCCCAAAGTATACTCATATTTATATTCATTATAGAAGAAGAAACCTACTATTAAAATTACTAATATAAATAAAATGGGAATAAATACTTTATACTTTTCTTTTACAAAATCAATAATCTTATTCATAAATTCCTCCTACCTATTTATAAACCTATATTCTATATCATTATAATTTATAGTTTTGCCATTAATATTCACACTGTTAACCTTAATTGTTACAACATCTCCCACGTTAATATTATCAGGAAGGGCAAATGTACCACTTAGGAATTTTGGCACTTTACCTTCGGTTACTTCTTTACTAATATTACCATAAATAACCGTATCTCCTACCCTTAATGTAGCATTAATAGTAACAGGGACTGTTCCACTTATAATTTCATTAAAGGCCCTATTATCTAGATTAACATTATAACTAACTGTTTTTGATATATTACTTACTTTGTTTAAAGTAATATAATATTTAGGACTTTTAGTATTAACTGTCTCTTCATAGTAAGTATTATATTTTTCTTCACCATTCTCTGTATAACTATACTTAAATAATAAAGTATAAGTAGAATTATAATCTAAATTATCTAAAATAACACTATTACCACTTTTAGACATATTAACTTTCTTAATTAAAGCACCACTACTATTCCTTACTTCTACAAAAGTACTCGTATAATTATTATAAGGATCATATATTACATAGTTTGCATTAATATTATTATAAGATGCTGTAACACCAACAACTGATGTAACCGTAGCTTGTGGTTTCTTGGTATCATCAGGTTTATTATCATTATTAATTTTATTATCTTTATTATTAACAACTTCACCTTTACTATCAGGTGTAACTACATTACCAGTATTAGTTTGACCAGTTTCATTTCCTCCACCATTTCCAGTACCAGTACCATCTCCAGTTCCATCTTCGGTACCATCACCAGAACCCTTACTATCATCTTCTTTATATTGGTTACTAGTACCTATAATTTTCTTTAAATCAATTGTATCATCACCAAATTTAAGAAGTTCATTATTGATATCAAATTCATAAGTAGATGTAACAAGTGTAGTTTTAGATATAGTCTTTAAATTAACTTTATTATTAGTAAGTTTAGCATTACCACTTTTATCAAGTTCTACTAATAAGAAGTCATTAGCACTAATCTGACTATCACTACTAATAATACTTCCACTAACAAGAAGATATTTTCTATCTTCTATTTTATAAAATCTCGGTGTACTAATATTATCAATTTTAGTTTCATCCTTCGTTATAACAATATCATCTTTGTTTCTAACTTCAAAGAACTTACCATATAAATATATTTTACCATCATCATAACTAATAACATTAGGAGAAAGGACTTCTTCTTTCTTACTATCATCAAATTTCAAATAATAATTTCCCGTCCATTTCATTTTTAATGTAGCATTTTCTTTTAAAACCATACTATCATTATTATTATCCATAATAACTGTACCACTATCAAGTTTGTATTCTACATTACCAATTTTAATGAACTTATAGATAAAGAAAGAGAAAATAACTATAAGTATAATAGCAATAATTCCTACAATAAGAAAACTTCTCTTATTTCTTAGGTCATATTTTCTAAGTTTCATACTATTTTCCCTCCTCTTTACTATAAACAAAGTTCATTTCATCAAGATTTATTACATTACTACCTACTTTAAAACTTAGTTTAACTGTATAGGCTTTTTCAAGTAAAGCACCATTTTTGGAGAAAGCAGGATTTTCTAAAATTTCTGGTGGATTAAATACATATCTAAATGTAGACTCATCATCAAGAGTTGCAACAAACGGTTTTTCACTTGTTAAATAAGTTCCATCTATAGTGCCAGCCTCTGAGTTGCCCCATATACCAAACTTATATGTAACTTCTTCTATCTTGTCAAAACTAGAACCACCAAGGAAAGTAGCAACAAAACTGTTTGGTGTTGCTGACATAGTTGGACTACCTAATGCTACACCATAACTATTAGTTGAAAATACCGCATAAGTTCTTGTAATAGTTTCTTCAGGGCTTTCAATTCCTTCATTATTCCTGTAACTATCTGCACTAGCAGTTATTTCATATTGCGTATTTTCTTTAAGATTTCTATATCTAACTTCGATTATGTCATCAATTACTTTAAATTTATAATCACTAGGAGCATCCACCCATTTATTATTTTCATCTTTAATTTGCATTATAGGAGCAAGATCCTTAGGACCAGATATTTTCATAGTAAACTCTTTACCAACTATTGTTCTATCAATATCCTTAACATTAACACCAATATCAATAACATAACCATTTTCACTATCAATACTAGCCTTTCTTGTCATTACAAATGAAGGTTCATTTAAAGCCTCAATTTGCATTGTTGTATTATACGGATTAAGTAAATATTTACCTTCTCCTGTAACCTCACCATTTTGATTTTTCTTATCATATATAGCATAAAGTTTGTAAATATAATTTTTACCATATACAAAATCTTTCGGAAGAGCTATACTACTCTTTAAAGAAGTATCCATTTCCTCTTTGTTTATAACTCCCATCATATTTTCTAAATGATTATCTAAATCACATACTTCACTTTTACTATCACAAACAACATATTTCAAGTAGAAATTAAGTTCTTCTGCACTAGCTGTTAAGGAAATAACTGAATTTAATATCCTATCACCATAAGTATCATCTTCACTACTTGAAGTATAACCAGTCTTTAAGTTCTGATACAAAGACGTTCCTCCCGTTGTAAATGAGTAAACTTCTGTTTCATAACTATCTTCTTTACTTCCATCAAAGAACTGTGTATATTTACCATTCTTCATATAAGCACTAACTGTAAAGTAATAAGTTGTAGTAGCATCAAGTCCATCAACTAGAACATTAAACTTATTACCACCATCAGGATTATACTCATATTTAACCGTTCTAAGAACCTTAGTATCCTTATCTATATTAGGAACGTTTTCCCAATTAGAAGCATATTCCATAGCATCTTCTCTACTATTCCATACATCTATATAGAAATAGAATTTATCATCTTCCTTTTTAAATGAAGTTTCATCAAAACCAGTAATAGTCATTGGAACAATTACACCATTAATAAGTTTTTTCTCTCCCGTTTTATCTTTCGATATCTTTGGTGTAATACTACTAAAACTAAATTTATTATTATCCGTAGTTACTTTGCCCTCTTTAACAAGCTTAGAGTTTAGAACCCCAATCTTATTATATTCTGAGCGAATAAACCTAATACCATCAGCATATATACCATATTGAAGTTTAGTATTACCACTTATATTATAACCACCATACCTATTAGTAATAGAAAGTTCCTTTTTAGAAGTATCTCTATTATATGTATAATGAGTTTTAATACTTGTCCTTGAACCAGCACTATTATTAAATTTAGAAATAACTCCTAGGTCAGAAAATACAATATAATTACCCTTCTCATTCGTAGTATTATTATCTTGGAAAATATAAAATTCTCCATCAGAGGCATTATCTACCCATTTAATCATACCAGTATCATAGTAACCATAAAGACTAGTTTTAATCATATTAGGATTACTAGTATCCGTAGTTTGCATACCAGCCTTCTTTAAATCCGTATAATCAATATTAATACATCTATTAATATCATCACTATCGTCTTCGCCACAACTCTCTAATGTATCAGGGAATAATTCAATCTTATTCTTTTGGTTGTCTTCTAAAAGTATTCTATAAGATAATATTCTATTCATCATCTCTTCATCAAGAAGAACCTTAATCTTAACCCTATTATCACTTCTATTAATAATAGAGAACATATTATTATAATCACTAATATCATAGTAACCATCAAAACTAGTTTCAAGAAGTGTATCTAAACTACTTTCAGTATACTTAACAAGTTCCTCATTTAAATAAACATTATAGCTATCATTATTACTAAGACCACTAACTTTATAACTACCCTTAAACTTATAATAATCCTTATTTTGCATATAATTAGGGTTATCAGTAAGTTTTAAACTCTTACTTTCTCCACCATTAATAACATAATTAATACTATTATCAAAGATAGCGTTATCAATGTCCTTAATATTATAATTATAAGTAATACTATTCTTATCAGAACTATCAGCATACATTTGAATAATAGGATTTTGTTTACTACTATCTACAGGATTAATCTCTGTAAAAATACCATACATACCAGAATAAGGCTTATTACCACCACTACTATTATAAGGATATGAAGTATTAGAACCATTAATATCCACTTCACAAGAGATAAAATATGTATTACCTCTCCTCATTAAATCATCCACAGTATTACTATCCGTACCCTTATCCATATAAATCTCACTAGTTAATGTAACATTACCATCACTATCAGCATTAGGTAAATTACTAAACTTAATACCAGTATTCTTATCAATTTTCTTTAACTTATTATCTTCCTTAATATAGAAGTCAACCTTACTTAAAGAGCCATCACTACCAAGCTTATAAACATAATATGTAGCTCCCGTAGGGTTTTGACCATTAGCCTCTAACCCAAGTCTATGAAATCTAGAACTAACCATAAAACCAACCACAGTATTACCATCAACATCACTAAACATTCTACCCGTTTCACTATTAGTTCTCTTAACATAACTAGAAATAGGGTCTGTAATTTCTGTCATAAATAATTGCGGATTAACATTATAAACCGTCTCATTATAAGTAAGTCTAATCTCCTTAGCACTTAGATGATCTGCATAACCACTAACATCCTCATAATAAGTATAAATAACAATCGTATATTGCTTACTAAGTAAGTCATTAGCCTTCAAATACTCATAACTAAGATCAAACGTACCATCAGTTGTAATCGTATATCCCTTAGCATTATCACCATACAAAGTCTCTTTTAAATTAAAATCATTATTAGTAAATACCCTTTCACCAAGAAGTTTACCCTCATCTAAATTACCAGCAACAGAACCCTGATATATCTTAACAACCATACTTTTTAAAGCATTAGCAGTATATTCAGCATTAACCTCGTCCTTTTCTCCCTCTACCTCAGGAGCAACTAACTTAACATTAGTATTAACAACATGGTCTGTATTACTACCCATATCCTTAAATACCGGAGAAAGTTCTGATAATTTTTTTGTTTCTAGGGTACTTCTACCATCTTCAAATGTAAAAGTATAAGGAGCATATATAGTGCCATCTCTCATATCAACCTTATTAGCAGTAACCTCAACCTTATAAGTACTACCTGCTGTTAAATTAGGAACATTAAGTCTATATCTAAGTATCTTGTCATTACCTGCTACCTTTTCAAATGTAGCAACATCATTAAATACAGCTGCTCCCGTTCTATCCGTTACAACTACTCTAATTTCATTAGCTTCATTGTAACATTCTCTACCACTAAAAGGAACTGTACAACTATTATCAATCAAATCAAGATCAGCAACTACACTATCATAAGTAGAATTATCCATATCCTGTGTTAAGGAAATACTAGGTTTACCACTAACCCAAAATTCATCACTATTAACAGTCAAGAACTCTCCATACTTCTCATTATCATAATATTCAATTAAAACATTATACACATAGTTCTTACCATTTTCCAGTTTATTAGGATCATGTTCCGTTGTCCCCGCTGGTTCTACTTCCAAAGTAATATTACCCGCATTAGTTCTAACAATAGGATCAATAACAGGCTTCTTATCAGGATTATTATTCCTAATATCCTCAGCATCGTATATATAATAAGTATAACTAGATATACTCTTCTCAGCATCTTCAATACCATCTAAAGAAAGAGTAAAAGTATTCTTTCTACTATTAACAGCAACTTTAGGAATAATATTATTAGAAATATCCTTCTTTAAAGTCTTATTTTTTAAGGAAATATTATATACCCCGCTATACTCAATATTATTAACATTGAAATTTTCTACTATCATATAATAAGTTGTATCCGAAGTAAGACCATTAAATGTATGACTATAACCACCAATAGCACTATCCTTAGAAACAACTGCACTAAGATTATTACCACTTGCATCCTTTTGAAGAACATACTCATCCTTCTTACTATCATACTTATACAAATTCATAACTACACTATTAACACTAGAATTTTTATCAATTTTAATATTGTAAGTTAAGCTATCGCTGGTAGCATACATTTTTTCAGCGACTACACCCATATCCTTAGTCTTAAGCATTGTTTGGAATACACTAGTACCACTTACTTCTACTGTAATCAAATAATTAGTATCAGGAGTTAACGAATATTTAGTAGGAATTACCCTTTCACCATTACCAATAAAAGTTGTACTATAAACCCTCTTACCAGTACTAACATTAGTCATATACAAATTATATACAGCATCCTCATTCTTACTATTAACATTAAGAGTAAGACCAATACTACTAGCACCAACATCAGCCTTAACAAGAGAAACCTCTGTACTATTTATAATGTCACTTGGAGTATCACTGTTACCATTATTATCTCCACTACCACCACCATTACCATCATCCTTTTTACCATCATCAGTAGTACCGTTACCGTTACCATCACCAGTTCCCGTTCCATTACCACTCGTTCCCTTATTATCATCAGGTTTCTTAGTATCATCCTTAGAATCATTGTCTCCCTTACTATCCTTATCATCTTTATACTTATCATCAGAAACAATATCAATATTCTCATTACCATCAATAGTAATAGCACTAATAGACATAACCACTTTGTCTCCACTCATAATACTCTTATTACCCAAATCAATAACCAAATCACCAACATAAATATAAGATCCCTCAGCAACTAACTGATATTTAACTTCCTGATTTTCTATGTTTACAATACCCTTTTCATTAAAGACAATCTCAAAATAATCCCCATTAGAAATAGTATCACTAGAGCTAGCCTTTAGCCTAATATCCTTACCAGCAATAATATACTTATTATCACTAATACGGCCCATAAAGTTATCAAACGTAACATTACCACTTGCAGTTTTTACATAGTATCCCCTATTCCTATAATTAAGAATACTACCCTTACCAATATTGTAAAAATTAATTGTACTCTTACTAATTGTACCAAGGTCCACTAAAGCACCATTTTTAAGAAAACCAATATCCCCATTAGTATAGTGAACAAAACTATCCTCACTAACCTCTACATCTGTCTGATCTACATCCTTAAAGACAATATTAGAAGATAAATTTTTCTTATAAGTAGTATTGTCATCAAAATAATATCTAGAATTTTCACTACTAAGATTATCTAAAATATAACCCTCATTCTGAAAAACAGCCTCCCTATCCTTAAAAAACGTAAATGAACCCAAAGCAAGTAATATAAGTACTATTAAAGTACTTGACACAATAATTAGAAACTTCTTATCAAGCATCTTTCTCATAAAAAATCACTCTTCCTTACAATCTCTATTCTAAAGAAATTATACCATTATTTATATAACTTAGTCAAGAACTAAATCAAAATTTGCAAGTTAACAATTAACTTCTAAAAAAACAATTTTTTTATAAAAGACACTACCCAAGGGCTTAGATTAAGCATCACCAATTACAATTATTTAATTTGAATACCAATAATAGCATGACCAACTATACCAGCATAACCATCATAACTATCACTAAACTTAGTTATCCACGAAAGCCAGCCATCCTCCCTTGTCTTAACCCTATAAGTAACACTACCATTAACAGCTTTAATTCTAATCAAATCAATAGCTTGTCCATATATACCTGCATAAGAATTACCACCTTGTAAAAAATAATCCTTACTACTAACAGATCCATACCAACCACGATTAAGACCATGAGCCTCATATATAAGCTCACTCTTGTTACTCTTACATCTAAAACCCGTAATAACATCATTATAAATACCAGCATAACCATTAAAAGAATTATCACTTTTACTCACTGCTGGAAGCCAGTAAGAAGTATAAGCCTGATATGTAACATCACCACTAGTATCACTACCAGCACTATATAAATAATCATACCCCGTATAGCCCGCATTAATCCTATTAGCCTCTGCAATAATATAGTCCATTTTTTTTAGCAAATACCACCCAGGACAATCAGTACTTGCAAACATACTGTGCCAAGTGACATTTTCCCCCTTAACTAAGATACCAAGATTATTCCTCCTCGCAATGTCTGCAACCAAAACAATCAAACTATTTAACGTCTCATCATTAACGTACCAACTCATATCATTGTCACTAACCTCAATCGTAACACTCTCCAAATTACTGAGCCAGTTCGAATTAGTCCAAGCCGTATCACTCTCACTCACATACTGACTAATATGCCCATCATATCCAATCCCGTAGTGGGACGAACCCGCTCTCCCAACCGTCTGAAAAATTCGTCCACAATCATAACTGCTGAGCCGGCCCGCCATGTGATGAATGGTAATGTACTTAATTCGGTGACCATACCTACCCCGCGTGTAATTACCCTCATAAGCCGGAACAAAATCCTTTACAATTTCCCCTTTAACATTGGTCCTATCGGAGCCATTATCAGTATTTTCACTATTACCACTATTGGCGCTATTATCACTATTATTAGGCGTATTAACTTCCGAAACACTAGCATTATTCCCACTATCACTAGGAACATCACTAACAGAAGTATCCACCTTACTACCCCTATCAAGAGACGGAGTTTCCCCCTTCCCCGCTTTAAAGCCAAATACCCTGTACACCATATCCCCCTCTGTTACAACAAAATCATAATCAGATAACATTTCCACATTATCGTCCCCATCTAACTGCTTTAATGTGTAAGATCCTACAGGAATATTAACACTAATTTTTCCCTCATTATCCGTTTTTCCCTTGTACACTTCCCTTCCCGTTTTATCATAAATAGCAAATAAAATTCCATTATAACTAACCGAAGCCCCATTATTATCTTTAACCATAAATAAATTAACATTATTTATACTTGCAGAAACAACTTGTCCATTTATAATAAATAGACAAAAACATACTGTTAAAATACCAATTATTCTTTTCATTTAAAACCTCCTTTACTATTTTAGTGAGATACATAAAAGCTTGCACTTATACATCATCACAATCTTTTCTGAATTAGAAACAACATTAAACAATTTCATATCCATTTCACTAGCACTTTTTTCATTAATCTCATCTCCCATTATTCCAAAATAAATATTAAGTGCTAATTCTTTGTTATGAGTAATAGCTTCCATTATCAAATCACAAAACGACATTTCCCTCACCTCCTATTATTATTATTACCAAAAAAAAGAAAAATTCCCCCCTCCAAGGTGCAATTTCTATCAAAAACATATATTTAATGTACCTAAAATTGCCAAAAAAATAACAATTATTCGCATTTTAGACAATGTTCCATTTTTAGACATTAGTCCATTATAACCCTTTTTACAAACAAATATTTACTATATAAATAAGTATTTTAACACATAAAAAAAACAATAACCGGCACATTTGTACTGGTTATTAATCATATAATTATAATCAAACATTAGTCCTCTTTATAAGCCACTAATTTATTAATCTTTTCTCCAAGTTTTCTAAACCTCTTCTCATACTCTGTCATAACATTACCATCCTCATATTCACCAAGATTCCTATTCTCATACACAATAGTGTAACCATAATCCCTTAAACTCTCCAAAGAAAAATCAAACAAGGGAGCATTATCCGTTTTCATAACAATTCTTTTCGCACCCCTAAAAACTTTGTCATATCTCTCCAAAAACTTCCTACTCGTAAGCCTTCTATCACTATGTCTGTCCTTTGGCCACGGGTCCGAAAAATTAAGCAAAATCGTATCAATTTCCCCATCAAAAATATCCTCCAAATAAATAGCATTAGCCCTAATAAAAGCCAAATTATTAACATCCACTTCATTAGATTTCTGAATAGCCCTAACAATAACCGAATCATATTTTTCCATTCCAATATAATTAATATCCTTATTTCTTATACTACTCTCAATAATAAAGTCTCCTTTACCCGTTCCAATTTCTAAATAAATCGGGTTATCATTACCAAAATAATCCCTGAATTTCCCTTTAAACTCCTTATAATTACTTAGATAATACTTACCATCTTCAAGTATATCTCCCGCTTCTTTAACATTTCTAAGCCGCATAATTCCACTTCCTTTTCCTAATTATAGCACATTTCCAAGAATTTATGAATACAATATAGTAAGGAAGTGACTAAATATGAATAATAATCCCTTTTTCTATCCCCAAAATATTGAAGGAAGCTTGCAAAATATGATGTATCCTCCCGAATTAAATCCCATAAATAATATAGCTTCCCGTATAAACAAACTTGAAGAAGAAGTGGCTCGCCTTAAAGAAAAAGTAAATAATTTAGAAACTCCAAATATAAATAAATATAATGGAGATGACAACGTATATATGCTTTAAGAGAAGGTGCTACGCAAAACAAATAGATAGAAATAAATTAATGTAATGATAATGTGATAAATATAAATAATTTACTCGTTGTTCATAACTAAATATAACATTATAAGAAAAAATCAAAAATATTTGCACTTTACACTTTTGGGGTGTAAAGTAGCCTATTTTACTCCATTTAATATATGTTTTTAATAGAAATTCTCTTCTCGAGGGGGGAATTTTTGTTTTTTTTGGGAATAATAATAATAGAAAGAATAAAATTGAGGGACAAGCTGAAGGGAGGTGGACGAGGAGATGCAAAATAAAGTAAAAAATAGAATGAAAAATGATAAAAGATATTGGTAAAAAAAGGAGGAAAGATAACTATGGTTAATGATTTACAAACAAAACCAAAAACACAATTACAAACTGATGATCTATTATATGATATGATTTTCAAACATATTTTTTTGGACCACCCTGATATTTTAATTGGTCTAATAAAAGATGCTATTGGATATGATTTTAATCCAGATAGGGACAAGGTAAGGGTTTTAAATGAGCTACTCTCTAAAGAAAAGTTTACGGATAAGAATCGTTTTGTCGATACACTCTTACTCGTAAAAGGAAAAGATATTTTTAATATCGAGGCTAACAAGAATGATTTTAATCCTAAGAAGGTAGAGAGAATGGTAAAATATTTGAATAGGTTATATGA
>UMGV01031522.1_pt1 | contig 63328 bp, 46 predicted proteins | sample 1965361 | NCBI WGS metagenome assembly UMGV01 (sample SAMEA4836081, study PRJEB28245) | human gut metagenome | biome: gut microbiome; material: fecal sample | place: Denmark | collected 2008
TTACCGACTACTAATAAACGTAATGAAAAAAAGTGTAAATTTGCAAGCGAAAACCTAATTGTATAATTAAAAGAACTATGCTTATGAATAGGAGAATTTACAAAATGTTACTTTTCTGTATGGTTAGCATGCTTTCTGTTTTTGTGCATGCTGCCAACGAGTTACAAGTAACCTATCACATTAATGACGCCTCAGAAGCCGTCACTTCAACTGGTACTGAAGGCAGTCTTGCCACACTTCTTGGAGACAACGCCATGAATGTCACGCAGCTCAGCGTGAAAGGCTTTCTTAATAATGAAGACATCGGTCTGCTGCAGAAGATGGCAGGAAAAGAAGGTACAGGCAGTCTGAAATCGCTCAACCTTTCGGAAGCCACTTTTACGGAGACTGGCAAGAGAGTGCCCGACAACATCTTCCAGAACTGTAAGAATCTGCAGCATGTAGACCTCAGCAACATGACCGAGATAGGAAAGTGGGCGTTCAATAACTGCGCTCTTACCGAGATTTCTATCCCTGCCTCAGTCACCATTATCCGTGATGAGGCTTTTAAGAATTGTAGTGCCTTGAAGACCTTGGAGTTCGTGGCAGGCACTACAGAACTGGTGCTCAAAGAGGAGGCTTTCTTTGGTTGCGGTAACATGGATCTCGCTAATGATGGTGTTTTGCCGTCACGCATCATCAGCATAGCGAACAGTACCTTTACGAGATGTGGAATCACCAAGCTCACCCTGCCTCAGAACGACAAACTGACTGGTGTCAGCCGCAAGCTCGATTTCAATGGTGTACAGACTGATAATATGGGAGCTTTAGGCTACGGTGTCTTCTTTGGCTGTAGCAAACTTACCGACCTCATCATTCCTGCCAACGTGACGGTAATCAACGAGGTGGTGTTTCAGGACTGCAACCTGCAGAACGTCACTTTCAAGGATGCTACCAAGATAACAGAGATACAGAAGTGCGCATTCACCAACAACATGAACCTGACAGGACTTTTCGCAGACAAGCACTTTGACAACTTGAAAACCATAGGTGAGGGTGCATTCAAGAACTGTTTCAAACTTACCGATGCCGATTTCAATAATCTCACCAAGAACGTTACTCGCATCGAGTGCGAAACTTTCCGCAACTGCCACGACGGACTGAAGACCATCGACATTCACTCAGGAATCACTTTCATCGGCGACGGCGCCTTTGCCGACAACCCATACGTCACGAAGATTATCGTGCACAGTGGTACACAGATTGATGCGCGGACCTACAACGGCAATCAAGGCATCTTCTACGGCATGGATCCCAACAAGGTGCAGGTGGAGTTCCAGGGTGACGCTGAGACTCATTACAAGGTCTATCGCGACAACATCAACGTGGGCGGAGAAGATAAGGGTAAGAACGCATTTATGTTTCTCCTCACCAAGACTCTCGACGAGAATGCTAACGACTATCAGGTCGTAGCCCAACGCCATGCCGACGTCCTCCTCAAACGCACATTTAAGGCAGGTTGGAATACGCTTGTGCTGCCGCCTTTTGGTGATCACTATGTAAAAGGAAAGACTGTAGACTGCGCCCGTATTTATCAGAAAGTACTCAATGCTTCTGGTGACGAGGGTTTTATGATAGCTGCCTATCGGGGCTTGGCAAAGAATGAGGCACAGTAAGACAACAGTACTTTCTATTTCCGGCAGTACACCAACTACGACGAAGCTCAGCTCGATGAGTTTGAGCCTCTCCTCGTCAGAATGACGCAGAAAGACATCGACAACGCCCAAGGAGTCTATACTTTCGAGGATGTCGAACTCAACTACGATGCCGACAAATCATACACAGCAGAAGAAGCGAAAAAACGTATGGAAATGAAGGAGATTGGCGAATATTTCACCGGCAACCACGACCACGAGCTCAACGACAAGTTCAAGAAGTGCAGCTACGATGATTTCTATTTCACAGGAACACTGCATCTGCAGCAGGGTAATGCTACAGAGGGTTCCGCTTTCATCGCTCCTGGCGACTACATCATTCAGAACAATACCTTCGTGAAGTGTCTTGAAGGCAGGAAGTACGGACTCAAGGGATTCCGTGGTTATTTCAAGCAGTTGCCATCAAGTCCATCATCTGCCAAGGGCAATATCGGCATCTGTCTCGTCGACCGCAATGGTGTAGTTTCTTCCATTCATCAGGTGGACGGCGTTTCTCTTCATGTCGCTCCTACTGCCATCTACAATCTACATGGGCAGCAAGTGGGCAAAGACTTGTCGAAACTCGCCAAAGGCATCTATATTGTCAACGGAAAGAAATTGGTTCATAACTAAAGGGAAATAATCATGAAGAAGATATATTTATTGCCCCTAACAAGGGTGCAGACATTACAAGCCGAACCCTTACTCAATGGAGCGTCTATCGTAGATGAAGGAGGGACAAAAAAGGATGAATTAGGCTCAGATAATAATACGGGCGGTACGGAAGGTGAAGGCGGCACTGCGTGGGGCGATGCTAAGCCTTATAACCCCTGGACAACTTGGGATTAAGACTTACTTATTATAAAGGAAATGCGGGATTGAGTTGATTGCTCAATCCCGCATTTATCATTGCTCCACCATCTGCTGCAACTCACTGAGGGAGGTTGCCACTTCGATGTAGTCGTGCCAGTTGCCACGAATCATGCCCTGCGAAGCCATGTCGTCGAGGAGGGCAATGGTGGAGTTCCAGAAGCCCTTCATGTTGTAGAGAATCACCTTTTTGCTGTGATAGCCAATGGTGTGGGAGGCTGCCACAGTGAAGATTTCGTCGAGGGTGCCGATGCCACCAGGGAGCGCCACGACGATGTCACTTTGGGAGAGCAGCAAGTCCTTGCGGTCGCTGAGATTGTCGCAGGGAATCTCTACATCGAGGTCGGGAAAAGTCTTGCCGCCTCGCTCTACGATGGTGGGAACTACGCCTATGGCTCTGCCGCCATGCGCCTTGACTGCCTTGCCGATGGTGTTCATCAGACCTATGTTGCAGCCGCCGAAAACTAAATCGTGTCCGTGCTCTGCCATCCACTTGCCCATTTCCTCGGTAAGGCGGAAGTAGTCGCTGTCGATATGAGCATTAGCCGAACAGAATACTGCTATTTTCATTGTTGTGATGGGTTTTATTATGTTCTTGTATGGGGTTGTCGCCACAAAGATAAACAAAAAGATTGGAATAGTTTTCTTGTTTTACCAATTATTTCTTACTTTTGCATGGACTAAAACAAAATCTACTTTCTTTTATATGTATAAAAACAGAGTATTGCATTTCCTTTTGTTGCTGTCTTGCTGTATGTGGGGCAGTATAGGTAAGGCTACACAGCAGAATGCAGGTAACTGGAAACATACCCATCCCATATCCGTGGAGCGAAGACTCAACGAACAGGATGGGTTGTCGCATCATCACGCCACGAGCCTGGTGCAAGACAAGAATGGCATGATATGGGTGGCAACATGGAACGGACTGAGCCGATACGACGGCTATCGCTTCGTATCCTTCAAGCCGAAGCCCGGAGATGGATGCTCGATGGACGTGAACCGCATCAAGGACATCCGTATTCGGGATCCTTATATATATTGTAATGTAGAGGGATGCTGTTTTATCTTTGATATCCGCACGGGGCGGTTTGATGACAGCCATCTCTCTTGGCCACTGGCGTTACAGAGATGGAGATTACCAAAACATGGACTCAGAAGGCTGAAGACTGCTGATGGAGTAGAGTGGACAGTAGACTCGTTGGGCGTGACGATGAGTTACCGAAAACCTTGCTATGCCACGCGGTTGTTGTGGCAACCAGGATGCCAGGTGAGGGCATTGCTACGTGACCATGAGGGTCGCATTTGGGTGTGCTCGCGCGATGATTCTTCGGTTAGAATATATGACAGCAACCTAAAGTTACTGGGATTTTTGGGTGCCGACGGCCGACTGCATGGCGAGAAGACGGCGTTCAGATCGGCTGTGTATGGAATGTTTCAGGATGAGGACGGCAGTATGTGGCTGGGATGTAAGCCAGGTGGACTGTTGCACCTAAAACCCCATGTTGATGGTAGCTACACCATCAGTCGTGTGGCTCTTTATGGTCGTGATAGAAGAAATGCCAATGAAGTTTATTCGATACAGAAAGACCGTTGGGGCAGACTGTGGATTGCCACGATGGATCAAGGTTTATTCTGCATGCCCTGTCCGTCAAGGAGCATGAGGAGTCTACCCATTGTTATCGCTCCCGAAGATAAGACCAATAAGTACATCTCGGTGCGCATGGTGTATATCAATCATCATGGCGAACTACTGGCGGGTACGTCACGTGGACTGTTCGCCACACGTCTGACAGCTGCCAATCCTGCCTCACTGAGGTTCAAACGATACGAGCGTGAAGGTGAGAAAGATGGTAGCTTGAGTTGCTCTGCCATCATGTTTATGGCAGAGGATAGAGCTAACAGACTCTATGTCTGCACCGAGGGTAGCGGCTTAAACTTAGTGGAGGCCGACGTGCCGCTGACAGGAGATGATGTGGTGTTTAGTCACTTTGACAGGCGCGATATGCCCGAGGACTTCCTGTTATCGGCTTTTGAGTATGGACGTTATATGTGGTTTGTTGGCACCAATGACCTGACGGGTGTAGACATGGAGCGTGGGCTCAACCTGTACTTCAATCACAATACATGGACCGACGAACTGATATTCTCGGATGCGACACCGCTAAGATGGAAGGGCGGTAAATGGCTCATGGGACTGATGGATGGGCTTGTGCTCATGGATATGGACCGACTGACGATGAGGACGAAGGCCCCTCGCATCGTGCTGACGAGGGTATCCGTGGAGGAGGGCGATATGCTGGAGGCTGTAAGCGAGCACGACACCATCTGCTTGGACGAGACGCAACGTAACGTGAAGATAGAGTTTGCTGCCATTGACTATGCCAACACCCAGTCGATAAGCTATAGATTCCTGTTGGACGACGGTGTATGTCACACCTTAGAGAACAGCCACACGGTGACGCTGCTCAACCTTTCGCCCGGTACGCACACGTTGCGGGTGGAGTCGAAACTGCCCACAGGACAATGGGCGGGCAACGTGAAAGTGGTGACAATCTTCGTGAAACCAACCATCTGGCAGACTACTACCGCCAAGGTGCTGTATGTGCTGCTGGCGCTGTTGTTTGTCTATGCCGTGGTGTATGTCACGAGAACAATCCGTTCGTCGCGTCGCAAGCAGAGAGAAATGTTGAGTCAATATCTCGATTCGTTGGAAAAATTTGACAAGGAAAAACGTCTTGTGCTTGCTGCTAATGCTGTAGGTGAAGAGACTGGTGAGGAGGACGTGGTTAGCAAGAAAGGCGATGGCGATACTGGTGATAGCAAGGTGCTGGCACAATCTGACAGACAGTTATCCGGCGATAAGAGCCTGAGCGAGGAAGACCAACACTTCATGCAATGTATTGTGGAACTTGTGGAACAGCACATTGATGACTCTGACTTGAGCGTTACGGAACTGGCCTGCATGATGGGCATCAGCAAGTCAGGACTAAACCGCAAGCTGAAGAGTTTGTTGGGTGTGGCGCCCAAGGAGTTTGTCAACAGGGCGCGCATGAATCGAGCAGTGGCGCTACTGCTTAACAGCAACCTATCGGTGAAGGATATTGCCTATCGCTGCGGTTTCTGCGACCAAAACTACTTTGGCAAGTGTTTCAAGGCTGCTATGGGCATCAGTCCGTCGGAATATAGGCAGAAAAACGGGCTTTGAAACGTTTTTACCGAACTTTTGGGAGTTTTTTACCATTCATGATAGGGGTTTTTAGCTACTTTTGCCCCCGACAATCTACTTCATTTTAAAAACTAATAATTAAACCTATGAAAAAAGTAGCGAATTTTATGATGAAGAAGTATTCGGTTTTATTACTGATGCTTCTATTCCCGTTAGCTGCGCTGGCACAAAGCGTCACCGTTAGCGGGCAAGTGACTGACGAGGCTGGTGAACCTATCATTGGCGCAAGCGTGAGGATTCCTGGCACATCGGTGGGAGTGGTGACCGATATGGACGGCAATTACTCTATCTCTGTTCCGAAAGGAAAACAACTCGAAATTACTTATGTGGGATATAAGAAGGAAGTCGTAGTAGCCAAGGAAGGCAAGATGACTATCCAGCTCAAGGAAGATTCCAACATGCTTAACGAAGTGGTGGCTATCGGATACGGAACCGTAAAGCGCAAGGACGTGACGGGTTCGGTTTCTTCGGTAGGCAACACCGAACTCGTGTCGGTGCCTGTGGCTTCGCCTGTTGAGGCCATGCAGGGTAAGCTGGCAGGTGTGCGCGTCACTATGCCTGAGGGCAACCCTGATGCAGAGGTCATCATCCGCGTACGTGGTGGAGGTTCTATCACACGCGACAATACACCTCTTTATATTGTAGATGGTTTTCCTGTCAATAGCATCTCGGATATTCCTACCAGCGACATCGAGAGCATCGACGTGTTGAAGGATGCTTCTTCTACCGCTATTTATGGTAGTCGTGGTTCTAATGGTATCGTGCTTGTTACTACCAAGAGCGGTAAGGCTGGCAAGGTGACTGTGAACTACAATGCCTATGTGGGCTTCAAGAAGGCTGAGGACAAGGTAGACGTGCTGGGAGTGGAAGACTATCTGAAGTGGCAGTACGAATTGTCAAGCCTCTCTACTGGTGCCAATGCCGGCAAGTACCAGCAGGTACTCGGCGGATGGGACAACATACCCAACGTCGTGAACTCGATGAAGACTACCGACTGGCAGGACGAGGTGTACGGACGCACCGGCAACGTGTTCAGCCATAATGTCAACATCTCGGGAGGTTCGGAGAAGTTGCGCTTCACAGCAGGATACAACTACATGAAGGAGAAAGCCATCCTGCTCACCTCTGACTTCTATCGCAGCAACCTGAACTTTAAACTCAACTATGAGCCCAACAAGAAGACCAAGCTCGAGTTCTCTACCCGTTACTCACGCACCAAGGTGAATGGCGACGGACAGAGCGACGCTACCGGCGACCAGAACTCTGTGCCTTCAGGCTCTTTCGGCCGTATCCGCCATGCTGTGGTACAGTCGCCTCTGACGGGCTCAGGAAGCCTTCTCTTCGATGAGAGCAACATCGACGACGGACTGGAAGACCCAATCACAGCCCTCAACGACAACTACAAGAAACGTGTTCGTGAGAACTTCAACATGAACGGAGCTTTCACATGGAAGATATTGCCAGAACTGACTTTCCGCACAGATGTGGGCCTTGATATCTACAACAACGACTTCCGTTACTTCTTCGGCTCGACTACCTATGAGTCGCAGAACAATGCCTTGGCAGAATACAAGAACATGCCACTCACCAATCGTACTCAGGTGAACCGTCGCACTGTGCGCAACTCAAACACCCTACAATATGACTTCTCGAAGATTCTGCCTAAGATTCATAGCCTGAATCTCATGGTAGGACAGGAGAGTATCGTAAGCCGCGAGACGCTGGCATCGACACGCGTCGAAGGTTTCCCATCTTTCTATGATGCCAGCATGGCTTTCCATCTCTCAGCACAGGGAACTCCTACACGCGCCAACGAGTTCTATTATCCTGACGACAAGATGGTATCGTTCTTCGGACGTGCCAACTATAGTCTGCTCGACCGCTATCTGCTCACTGCCACTCTGCGTGCAGATGGTTCGAGCAAGTTCTCGAAGGGCAATCGCTGGGGTTACTTCCCCTCTGTAGCTGCTGGATGGCGCATCATTGAGGAGCCTTGGATGAAATCTACACAGAACTGGTTGAGCAACCTGAAGTTACGTCTGAGCTATGGTGTTTCGGGTAACAACAATATTCCTTCCGGACAGACCAGCCGTACCTATTCTATCAAGGAGAGCTCATGGCTGCACTTGCAGAATTCATGGCTCACCACGGGTAACGCAATGAGCAACCCCGACCTGAAGTGGGAAACAACACACTCGCTCAACTTGGGTATTGACTTCGGTTTCTTCAACAACAAGCTCAACGGTTCGTTCGAGGTGTACAAGAACAACGTGAAAGACCTGCTCATGGAGATGCAGATCACAGGTAGTGGCTACAACACACAGTATCAGAACGTGGGCGAGACCAAGAACTCTGGTTTCGAGTTGACATTGAACTACGATGCCATCAACACCAAGAACTACGGTCTGAACTTCTCGTTCACACTCGGTCATAACACCAATGAGGTAGTGAGCCTCGGAAGCATGGACTCATACGGTAAGCCTTCTTACTGGGCAAGTACAGAAATTGGCTCCGACTACTTGGTGAAGCCAGGAAAGCCTGTGGGAACCATCGTCGGCTACAAGTTGGCAGGCACAGGACGCTATGAGGTGGACGACTTCGAGGGTTACGATGCTGCAGCAGGAAAGTGGAAGTTGAAGGAAGGTGTGGCTGATGCCAGCGGTATTGTGGGCACAGTACGTCCTGGTACCATGAAACTCCTCGACAAGGACGGTTCAGGAACCATCAACGATGACGACAAGTTCGAGATCGGCGACGCCAACGCTTGGGCAGTAGGTGGTTTCTCTATCGGTGCACGTGCCTACGGATTCGACTTCAACGCCGACTTCTCTTACAGCATCGGCAACGATGTTTACAATGCTGACAAGATAGACCAGACTTCTACTCGTGGCGGTATTTGGCGCAATCTCAACACCACGATGGCAAGTGGCAAGCGCTGGACCAACGTAGACGAGAACGGCAACTTCATCAACGATGCAGCCAAGCTCGCCGAGATGAATAAGAACACCACGATGTGGTCGCCTTACACAACAAAGGCTGTGCTCACCGACTGGGCTATCGAGGACGGATCATTCCTCCGCCTCTCTACACTTACCTTGGGTTACACACTGCCTAAGACATGGATGCAGAAAATCTATGTTCAGAACCTGCGTCTATACTTTACCGCTTCAAATCTTTTCTGTATCACCGGTTACAGTGGTATGGATCCAGAGGTGGACTGCTGCCGCAACGTGCTGGTTTGTCCAGGCGTAGACTACTCGGCTTATCCAAGAAGCCGCCAGTTCATCTTCGGTCTTAATCTTACATTCTAAAAAACACTTAAAGGAAACATCGTTATGAAAATAAAATATGTATTTACAGCCCTGTTGGCTGGCGCTACACTCATGTCGTGCAACGACTATTTAGACGTAGAAAGCGAGTCACAATACAACGACAAGGTGGTGTTCTCTAACACCCCGCTTGCCGAGAATACGGTCATCAGCATCTACAGCTGGTTTGCCGCCACCAATTCTCACCGTGCGCGCTACATGCCTTACTATGGTATGAATACCGATGCCGAGTGCTACTTCGACATGGCGCAGCCTTCGTCGGACAACAAGACCTCGCTCTGCACTTACAGCGCCTTCTCTGCCAACAACTGGATGGCTTCTGGAAAAGACCCTAACGCCTTCACGGGCTTCTTCAACGGCATTGAGGCTGCCAACTGCTGCATCGAGGGAATACGTGCCTATGGCAATCCTGAGAGCAATGCCGACATGGCTTATCTCCTGGGCGAGTCGCTCACCCTGCGTGCGCAGTACTACTATGACCTCATTCGTGCCTGGGGCGACGTGCCTGCCCGATTCACATCGGTGAAGCAGAGCACCATCTACCTTCCCAAGTCAGACCGCGACGTCATCTACAAGCAGATTATTGCCGACCTGAAAGAGGCAGCAGGCTATCTGCCATGGCCAGGAAAGGCTGAGCGCACCAAGACGACAGAGCGAGTGAACAAGGCTTATGCCTTGGGTCTGCGTGCACGCCTCATCCTCATGGCCGAGGGTTACAGCCAGCGTCCTACATCGCTCGACAATCCTACTACTTATGAGGTGCGCCGCAGCAACGATCCTGAGCTTACCAGCACAGCCCTGCTGCAGGAGGCTTACGACGACCTGAAACTCGTCATCAGAGAGAGTGGACTCGCACTCGACGCAACTTACGAGCAGTTCTGGAACGACCTCGCTACTGACGTCATCACCATCGAAGGCTCACACAGAGAGTCTATCTTCGAGATTCCATTCAACGACGGACGTGGACGATTCTTCTATCACTTTGGTGTTTACCACAAGTCGAAGAGCCCACACTTGACCAAGACCAACTTTGGCGGACAGAACATTCCTGCTCCTACACTCTACTATGAGTACGACAATGCTGACCAGCGCCGCGACGTGAACTGCGTGCCTTACAAGTACGACAACGGCTACACAATGGCCAAGTTGGGTGACGACGATGCCTCTGCACCAAGCTTCAACTTCGGTAAGTACGACCATGAGCGCATGACACGCCAGGTGAGTTCCAACGACGACGGTGTGAACCTGCCCGTGCTCCGCTATGCTGACATCCTCTTGATGGCTGCCGAGATAGCCAACGAGCTGGAAGGTCCTGATGCAGCCAAGCCTTACCTCAAGGAGGTTCGCAACCGCGCCTTTGCCGTAGCCGACCGCCCTGCAAACGTAGAGGCTTATGTCAACGCCATCAGCTCGAAGGCCGACATGCTGAAGGCCATTCAGAAGGAGCGTCTCCTTGAGTTCCCCGGCGAGATGTTGCGCAAGCAAGACCTCATTCGCTGGAATATGCTCGGTACTGCCGTGAAACAGACCGTGAACGACATGAGAGCGTTGCGCGATCGTACTGGCAAATATGCTGATGTGCCTACTGAGGTGTACACTCGCACGGTTAATGGTAAGTTGGAATACTATGGTTTGGCAAAGGGAGAGACTGCTACTCCTACAGGCGAAGGTTGGACAAAACTTAACTACGACTTCGTTACAGCAACGGTGAAAGATAATATGCTTACCAACTATTATGCCAACGACCCAGACTCTCGTCAGTACTGGCCAATATTCGACTCTGACATCAACGCTTCTAACAATGCATTGATCAATAACTATGGTTATTAAAAAGGTGTTTGAGAAATGATAGTAGATAGGGGAAGATAGAAGAAGTACAAATGCTTTAGAGTTTTAAAAAAATGATGATGCGAAGAGAATGAAATGTTATTTTGATTCTTGAACATGAAGACTTTATTTAAAAATATGAAGCAATGAGACGATTGTCTATAAACTTCTCTCTTATCTTCTCCTTATTTCACTTATATGGATTTTACGGTAGATTTTTAGTTATATATTAAAACTATTACAAGTCTCTCTGCCTCGCGAGATGCGGGGAGGCTATTTTTATAAAAACTAATCGCGTAACTTCGATTAACTATTGCATAAATAGTGTTTTCGCAACAACATCTTCAATCATAACCTCTTAAACCAACGAAGCCTCATGAAGACAACAATATGTTCCATCTTGTGTTGGTTAGTCTTTTCTACAGTCCTTATGGCACAAGACGCTCCTCTCGATTTTTCGAGGAGAGTAGCAGATTATCTGCTGTCACATCATAACCATCATTTGTCGAAGGCGCAGGATGGACACTCACACATCGATAGCTATTATCAAGAATGGCGTTACGTGAACGGTGTGCTTGGCGTGGCTATGCTGCATCTTGCTGATGTGACCCAGGAAAACAAGTATGAGCGTTTCGTCAAGGAAAACTTTGATTTTTATTTTAATCCCGACATTCAACAGCGACTCAGGAAAGAATATGAAGCGGGCGTGCGTGACAATGCGTGGCGCAGATTCTTCTCTATGTCGAGTCTCGACGATTGTGGGGCAATGGGTGCAGCTCTTTCCGAACTGGCTCGACGATATAAAGATGAGCGTTACGAGAAATATCTCGGCCAAATAAGTCATTACATACTTCATCAACAGGAACGCATCCCTGAGCTTGGCATTTATTGTCGAGGAATGTATGGAGAACGCACGCTATGGCTCGATGATCTCTATATGTGTACTTCTTTCTTGGCTCATCAGGGGAGCCGTAAGGGAGCTTCACCTGATTTGTTGCAACGGGCTGCCGAACAAGTGCTTCTTTTCGATAGTCTCCTCTTCGATAAGGACAAGCACCTATATTGGCATTGTTTCTATTATGATAGCACACATTCTCACGGAACAGCCCACTGGGGGAGAGCTAATGGATGGGCGTTCTTGGCACAGGCTCTATTGCTTGATTGCATGCCCGAGGAGCATCCACTGCGCAATCGGCTGCTTAAGTTATTCAGGAAAAGGATAGAGAATATCATTGCTTATCAGGATGCACAGGGCATGTGGCATCAGTTGCTCGATAAGCCGGATTCTTATCCTGAAACATCTTGTACTGCTATGTTTGTCATAGCGATAGCACGTGGGGTGAATAGAGGATGGCTTGATAGCTCCTTTGTCTCTGTGGCGCAGCAGGGATGGAAGGCTATCTGCAGTCAGATAACCCCTGAAGGACAGGTGAAGAATGTGTGCATGGGAACAGGCATCAGCCGCGACTTGCCTTTCTATTACAACCGACCGGCTCCGCTCAACGATGCCCACGGACTGGGAGCCGTGGTGCAGGCAGGAATAGAAATCAATAACGTAACAACAAAAACAACAGAATAGATATGAAAAACTTAAAGCTAAAACTCACATTCCTGTCGCTGTGCGCCTTTGCTACAGCGGCTCATGCACAGCAAGTGAAAGGAAACAGCGTCCTCTACACATCGTCACAAGGCAATATGCGCATTGAGATGTGTTCGGAAAGTATGTTTCGCGTGACGAAGGTGCCTGCACAGCAGATGCCTGATAATGAGAAGTGGATGGTGGTCAACTACAACTTCCCACAGGTGGATTTCAGCGTCGATGGCAAACAGATAAAGACCAGTAAGCTGCAGGTAAGCATTCAGGAAGCTCCTTGGCGCATACAGGTGGCTGATGCTTCTGGAAAGGTGCTCTATGAGGAGTTGACGTCGGGGTGCAAGGACAGCATATATAATGAGGTGAAGATGAATCCTGATGAGCACTTCTTTGGTTTTGGCGAGCGTATGGATCGTATCGACCAGCGTGGACAGCGTGTGCATCTCAACATTGAGTTAGGACGTGGTCCGAAGCCTGCCGTAGGAGGTAAGGACATCTTGAAAGCCAACTATTGTCCGGTACCTTTGATGCTCAGCAACAAGGGCTATGCCGTGTTCTTCCATACTGCTGTGCCCAACGACTGGGACATGGGATGGACACACCATGACAAGTATAGTTTCTCGGCACCTGGTGGCGACAACGACTATTATTTCATCTATGGTGAGCAACTGGAAAATCTTATTAGTAGTTACCAACAACTTACGGGTGTAGCACCACTCATGCCACGTGCTGCCTATGGTCTGCACATCGGTTCGTATAGTGGGGGTACATGGCATCATGAGAGTAAGGCCAACGATACGTATGTGGTCAATCTTATCGACCGACTGCGCCAGGAAAAGATTCCATTCGACATGATGTGGCTCGACTCCACTTGGCGACTTTTCGCTAAGTTGGGCAATGGAGGTTGCACCTTTGAGTTCCAAGATCAGTTTAAAGACCCAAAGGGCATGATCGATCATGCTTATAAGAATCATGTGGCAATGTTTGGTCTACACATCCGTTCATTGGTAGACAACGGCAAACGTAATAATCTGCTTACCACAGCACAGAAGAAGGGACTCACCATACAGGACGGTGGTACCAATGCTATCATCAACTTCTTCGACGACAAGGCTGTGGACTGGTGGTGGAAGAATGCTGCCAAGAAAGTGACCGACCTGGGAGCCAAGTTCTTCAAGACTGATGTAGGAAGCGCTCTGCACTACGACAATGCCACCATCGAACAGCAAGCTGCCCACAACCTCTTCCCCATAGCCTATGCCAAGGCACCCTATGAGAACTTTGCCAAACTCAATGCACAACGTGGCTTCGACCATACCCGCGAGGGGTATGCTGGCATTCAGCGTTATCCTTTCATCTGGGCTGGCGACTGGGGCTCGGAGTGGCAATGGTTTGAACCTATCATCCGTGGCGGTATTAATATAGGACTCTCTGGTGTCGGCTATTGGAGCCACTGTATGGGTGGATTCGAACAGTATTCTGCCTACGACACCGACCTCTATCTGCGCTGGGTGCAGATGGGAATGTTCTCACCGGTATCTATCCTTTTCGGTATGGATCATCCTCGTTATCATGCACCATGGACCTATGGTGAGGAGGCGCAGAAAATATTCATTCAGTATGACTCGCTTCGTTATGCGCTCTTGCCTTACATCTACACCAGCGCTTGGGATATGTACAAGACCAGTCGTCCGATGATGACGCCTCTTTTCTACGACCATCTGCAGGATGTCAACACTTATCAGATTTCCGACCAGTATATGTTGGGGCGTGATATGATGGTATGTCCTGTAACGGTGAAGAATGCGCTCTCACGACCTGTCTACTTCCCTGGAGGCGACTGGCTCGACTTCTGGACGGGTGAGCGCATCAGCGGACGCCAGTACAAGTCGTTCCTCACACCTATCGAGATCATGCCTATCTTCCTACGTCGCGGCGCCATCATTCCTCGTCAGGAAGCTATGCAGTATGTAGACGAGCGCCCCAACACCAATATTTCACTGCTCATCTATCCTTCTGAGCACTCTGTTTATGAGATGTATGAGGATGATGGAAAAACGCTCGATTATCAGAAGGGTATCTATGCTGTCACCAAGATGGAGAGCCGACTGGCACAGAACGAATGGACACTCAATATCACGACTCCTAAGGGCAGTTACAAGTCCATATCGCACTACTATAGCGTGAGTGTTTATCTCGACAAGAAGCCTAAACTTGTCACAGTAGCGGGTAAGTTTGTCGATGGTTGGAAATACGATGAAAAGTTACGTTGCCTGACCTTCGATGCTGGTGAAGGAGATATGGAGGTTGTTGTCAAGATGTAACTATCAGGATGTGAACCTCAAGACTTTTAAAGTGAGATTTCTTAAAGCTACGAAAGAGTAACTGAAAATATATTATAGAGTATTCGCAATGTATAGAAATAGATTCTTCTTATCGGTTGTCGCCGTGCTTGCAGGTACTGCAGCTATGGCACAAGGTTCTTATAAGGCTTTGAAGTTTAAGACTGCCACCTCGTTCTACAATTATGAGATGCTGCCTGTTCATGCTCAGAACGATGAGCGCCGACAGGCTTTTGAAAAAGCTTGTCAGTCGAAGGAGGCGATGTCGCAGTATGTGAGTCAGTTGCGTAGTCGCTTCAAACTGTTGGCGGGCGAAATGCCCCAGCGTGGTAAACTCAATGCTAAGGTGGTAGGGACGCTGAAAGGCCCTGGTTTTGTAGTCGAGAAGATAGTATTTCAGAGTACGCTCGGTCGTTATGTCACAGCGCATCTTTATCTACCAGAGAAGGTGCAGGGCAAGATACCTGCCTGTATCGAGATGTGCGGACATGGGCTCGATGGTAAGGGCTCTGGGTCAGGTAGTGCAGAGCAGTTGGCTGTCAATGGTGTTGCCGTCATGGTGGTAGATCCTTTCTCGCAAGGGGAACGTCAGCAAACCATTGATGAGCAGGGCAAGAATCTTACTCGTGGTGTTACCACCGAGCATACGCTCATTGCTCCTGGTTTCCTTCTCCTTGGTAGTAGCCTTGCCGCGCAAGAGTTTTTCGACAATAGCCGAGCCATCGACTATCTGCTTACCCGTAAAGATATCGATGGTGAAAAGATAGGTTGCTATGGATTCTCAGGAGGTGGCACGCAGTCGGCTTACCTGGCTGCACTCGATGATAGAATCAAGGCCAGCTGTGTGGGATTGTTTTTCTCTTCGCGTGAACGCACCTTGGAGACACAGGGCCCCAGCGATGGGTGTCAATGGATTCCTGGTGAGGGACGTGAGCACATCGAAATAGCTGATATGGCGATGATGAATGCTCCGAAGCCCTTCTTGATACTCGACGGAAGGTTTGACTTCGTTGATCATTGGGGAGCCTTGCGTGGCTACGATGAGGTGAAGCGATGCTACTCTCTGCTGGGAGCGCCCGAAGCTGCCGAACAGTTTTATTACGACGACGGACACGCCATTCCCAAGTCCAGCCAGGACAAGATGGTAAGCTTCTTCCGCAAGGCACTCTTGGGCGATACTCAAGGCGAGGTGAAGCCTTATACTTATTGGAGTAGTGATGACATGCGTTGTACCAAGGCAGGACAGGTAAACTTGGAATACAAGGATGCGCTCAGCTCCATGCAGGAGTGTGAGGCACAGATGGACAGGTTGGCTGCCCAGCGAAAGGCTTTTTGTTCGCAATCTGCCGACAAGGTGAAGGATGGCATTTTGAAGCTGTTGGGACTTCCTGGACTGAACGACCATTGGAATGCTATTGAGACTCGCCACGAATCGCAGCGCGACGTAGAGGAATATCGTTATCAGATCGATTGCGAAGGTCAATATCCTGTTCCTGTCATCGTCAGGATTCCGTCGGTTGCCAATCAGCAGTCGAATGTTTGCATCCATCTTGCTGATGCAGGAAAGGCAAGTCTGCTGATAGAGACCGACCGTCGTGATATGTTCTCCGACGGTACCATTCATGTCTACGCCGACCTGCGAGGTTTTGGTGAAACGAGCGATATCTTCGAGTATAACCTTTCAAAGTATTGGAACACGCAATATCGTTCTACGGTTACAGCCTTGCATGCGGGTAAGCCTCTCATAGGGCAGCGTGTGCAAGACTTGCGCACCTTGCTCAACTTCTGTTCTGGCGATGCTAAGTTGAAGAATCGCAAGATAGTTGTTAAGGCTGATGGAATGAATGCTGTTGTCGTGATGCACGCTGCGGTGCTCGACGAACGATTGGCAGGAGCCACTCTCACTCGCACACTGAAGACCTGGCGCAATTACATTCAGCAACCTGTGCAGCATGACATGATGTCGAATGTCATTCCTGGCGTCTTGTGTTGCTACGATATTCCTGATTTGCTTTCGTTGGCTAAGGGTAGGGTTGTCATCGTAGACTGAAATCTTCAGTTTCTTTTGAAGGAACTTTGGTGTGTTGAGATGGCATACATGGTTTGTTAGATTTTGTAAGGTATATTTCTTTTATTTTCCAGTTGGCAGCTTTGTGCTGTTCAACTGGTTTTTTCTTTCTTTTACCATCAAACAGAAAAAAGTAAGGGATATATTTGGCAGTACACGAGTTTTGTGTTAATTTTGCAATATAAAAGTCAGTTGTATTGGACAAGGAAAAATGTTTTGAACGGTTTTACAGGGAGAATTATGAGCAATTCTTTCATTTTGCATATCGTTACCTCAACGATGAGGAAGCGTGCCGTGATATTGTGTCCAATGCCTTTGAGTATGCGTGGAGCAATTTTGAGCGCGAGGATGTACCTGATTGGAAACTCTTTCTCTTGTCGTATATCCGTCACAAATGTCTCGATTTTATTCGTCATCTACAGGTGCATAATCGCTTTGTAAAGGCACGCCTCAAGATGGATGAAGGCTCTTTAGATGCCGATTTGTTGGAACGTGAGGAACGTATAGCTCTGATAAGTCGTTATTTGGCGCAGTTACCCCCCCGTACTCGTCTTATCTTTCAGGAGTGTTTTATCCATGGACGCAAATACAAGGAGGTGGGCGAGGAGCTCGATATAACCGACCATGCAGTGAAGAAACATATTATGAATGCGCTGAAATTTCTGCGCGACAGCGTTAAAAAAAACAAATAATAATATCCAAAGAAAACTCAGAAACGTTATATTGACGGAATTACAAGAATGTATAAGTACTTATATATGTAGATGACAACATATGGAGACAGTAGATAAGAAAGATATGGTAAAAGAAATAGACGATGCGCTGCGATTCCTTGAGGAGGACGAGGCTCTGTCGGCTTCCGACATCGATTATATGATGGCGGATGCAGAGGCGCGTACTGTCGTTTCCGACTTGCTCGATTGTAAGCAGGCTGTCCGTATGGCTTCTTCTCGTCCGTTGTGTCCTCATGTGGATGACGAATGGAAACAGTTTGCTGCCACTCACACTTTAAGAGCTACCCATTCTGTAGAGTCTGAAAGTTTTGTGAAGAGCAAGTATCCTCGTCGTGCAGTATGGATGGGCGCTGCAATAGGTGTTGCTGCTTCTCTACTTCTGTTGCTGGTCTTCTCGTGGTTCCATCATTCTGATGAAAACCAATATGTAGGAGGCAATCTTGTTTTTGAAGCCCAGGATTGTCCACAGGAAATCACCTTACAGTCTGGCGATGGCGATGCTATTGCTATTGATGAACATTTCAACGATCAGTCGAAATGTGTTTCTCTTGTTTCTGCCAATGAGAAGATGGCTCTCAGCTATCAAGATAGTAGTAGGAAGGGACAGTTGGCAAAACCTTCGGTGATTCAGCTTCTTACCACTCCCATAGGGAAGGACTTCAAAGTTGTGCTCTCTGATGGTACACAGGTGTGGCTTAATGCCGACAGCCGTTTAGAGTATCCCTCGTGCTTCGATGGCAAGCAGCGTGTGGTGAAGTTGGATGGCGAGGCTTACTTTGCTGTTGCCAAGGATGCAGCACATCCTTTCATCGTTCAGACCGATAAAATGGAGACTCGCGTGCTGGGCACGAAGTTTAATGTGAAGGGATTTCAAGGCAAGGATACGCATATTACCCTTATCGAGGGTAGTGTGGTTGCCACCAATCGCAAGACGCATCAGCAAGTAAAGATGTTGCCTGGCGAGGAAGTGGTAGTTACGGCTGATGGCAAGACTCAGAAGAATTCCGTTGATATCGAAGGCTATGTGTATTGGCAAGAGGGTTTCTTCTACTTCGACAACCAGCCTCTTATCGACATTATGCAGAGCTTAGGGCGCTGGTATAATGTCAACATTGTTTTTGCCAACAAGCAAGCCGAGAACTATCGTTTCCATTTCCTTTGCGACCGCAAGGGTGGCATTGATCATGCCATTACTTTGCTCAATCGTATGCGCAAGCTTCGCATAGTACGTAAAGGTGATACGGTGATAGTAAAATGAAAGGAATTTGCTTCTAAAAAACAGTAAATATTATCAAAAATACACTTTTTGATTAAAAAATAAAACTTTTTAGTACCCTTTTGCACTTTTCAAACGATAATCTGTTAAAATACAATTTATATAAGACAACATTAACAGTTAGCAGTATGAAAAGAAAGGTAATGCTTATCGGTTTCTGCTTGACTTTGCTTGCCATGGGGCTGCCACAAGACGTGGGAGCGCAGGGTCATGGTAGAGTTATCAAGATGGAAATCAAGGAAGAGCGCTTGACAGATGCACTCAAGCACCTCGAAAAAGTGTCGGGTTATAAGATCCTTTTCTCTTATGACGACATGAATCGTTTCAAGGTGAGCAACAAGGTCATTAAGACTAACAACATCAGACATGCGCTGAACGTGCTCATCGCCTCTAATCCTATCGAATATCAGATTGATGGGCAGTATATCAATGTATTCCTTAAGGAAAGGGTTAGTCGCACAGGAGTGGCTCAGCAACGCACGCAGCAGGCGGATCGTGAAGTGGAATACAGCGGTCGTGTTGTAGATGCGACTCATCAGCCTGTCATTGGCGCCACAGTATTGGTGAAGGGAACAGGTAAGGGTGTTTCTACCGACGAGAACGGACATTTCTCTATAGCTATGCCTAAAGGCCAGCAGATAGTACTCCAGTTCTCGTATGTAGGTATGAAGACCACTACTCGCACGCTCAGCGGTTCACAAGATGAGCGTGGCATGACTATTGTCATGGCAGAGTCGGCAACGCTCTCTGAGGTCGTTGTCAATGGTATCTATACGCGCAAGGCTGAGAGTTTTACGGGTTCTGCTACCACGGTAACGGGTAACGACCTACGTCGTGTGACCAACCAGAACGTGCTTCAGAGTTTGAAGAACCTCGACCCCACAGTGTATATCGCCGATAACCTTTCTGCTGGTTCCGACCCTAACTCTACGCCAACTATGTCGATGCGTGGAACCTCCAGTTTCCCCACAGAGACTACTTCGCTCAAGAGTACCTATCAGAATCAGCCCAATGAGCCTCTTTTCATTCTGGATGGTTTTGAGACGACTGCCGAGCGTGTGAAAGACCTCGATATGAATCGCGTGGAGAGTGTCACTATCTTGAAGGATGCTTCTGCCAAGGCACTCTATGGTAGCAAGGCTGCCAATGGTGTTGTTGTCATTGAGACCAAGCGTCTGGCAGGCACTGAGGCTCGTATTACCTATAATGGTAGTCTCGATCTCGAAATGCCCGACCTCTCAAGCTATGACATGACCAATGCTCTTGAGAAGTTGCAGGTGGAGAAGAATGAAGGCATCTACGATGTGAATTCAGCTTACTATGGTGGCAGCGGAAGTGCCACCCAGCAGCAGGAACTCACTGCCCTCTACAACCAACGTTATAAGTTGGCGCTCGAAGGACTGAATACCAACTGGATGGCTAAGCCTCTGCGCACAGGTGTAGGACAGAAGCATAATATCAATATTGAGTTGGGTGATGCACGCAACTTACGCGGCGTACTCAACTTCACCTACAACGATGTGGTGGGAGTCATGAAAGGTTCCAACCGCCGCAATATCTCTGGTGATGTAAGTCTTTCTTACCGCCGTAAGAACCTTCTTTTTAAGAATATCCTCAGCGTGATTTCCAATCATAGTTCCGACTCGCCTTATGGCTTATTTTCTGACTATGTGAAGATGAACCCCTATTGGCAGGCAGTCGACAGCAAGGGCAACGTGCTACGCTGGGCAGAAGTGAGCAATGGCAACGTGTCGAGTGGTGCCAATGCCATAGCCAATCCTCTCTATGATGCCACTATCGGTACCAGCCTCAAATCTACGTATCAGCAGTTTACTAACAACTTCTATGCAGAGTGGACTATCATTCCCGACCTGAAGACTACCCTACGTATCGGAGCCTCAGAGAAGCGTAACGATGTGGATGAGTATTATCCCACCAACCACTCTCGTTTTGCTACCTATACCAAGGGAACTTCACTGTGGAACCGCCGTGGTCTCTATGTGATGGAGAATGGTAAGCAGACGCAACTCAGTGGCGACTTCAATGTCAATTACAACCACTCCTTTGGCAAGCATCATGTGTTTGGCAATGCAGGCTACTTTGTTTCTGAAACCAAGTATCAGGCTTATCAGCATCGTGCTGAAGGCTTCGGCAACGAGTCGGCAGCCGATATCACTTTCGCTCACCAGTATGCAGAGGGTACCACACCTACGGGCTATGCCTCCATCAACCGTGAGATGAGTTTCCTCTTGGCTGCTTCTTACGACTATGACAATCGTTATCTCGTCGATGTTACTGAGCGCGAGAGTGCTTCTTCGCTCTATGGTTCTGACAAGCGCTGGGCCAATAGCTGGTCTGTGGGCTTGGGATGGAATGTGCATAATGAACCTTTGCTCAAGAATGCCAAGTGGCTCCAGCTACTCAAGATACGTGGTAGTGTGGGTCTCACGGGTAACCAAAACTTTGCCACCAACGAGGCTATCGCTACCTATCGTTATTATACAGGTATGACCTACGATGGTCTCACGGGTGCTTATCTCAACGCCATGCCTAACCCAGGTCTGATGTGGGAACAGAAGAAAGACTACAACGTGGGCTTCGATTTCCGCGCATTCGGCTTGTCACTCTCTTTCGACTATTATAGTGCCGACACCAAGAACATGCTTACCAGCGTAAGTATTCCTACCTCTACAGGATTTAGCACCGTGAAGGACAACTTAGGACTGGTTCGTAACCAGGGTGTCGAGATAAAGGCCAACTACACTCCTTGGCAGACTAAGGATGGCTTTGTTTCGGTTTATGGCTCTTTCGTTTACACCAAGAACCGCATCGTAAACCTCTCTGAGAGTATGCGCGACTACAACAATCGTATGCTTACGCTTGCCGAGAAAGAAAGTCAGACGGCTCCTGTGCTGATGTATCAAGACGGGTTGTCTATGAACACCATTTGGGCAGTTCCCTCTGCAGGCATTGACCCACAGACAGGTGAGGAAATCTATATCAAGAAGGATGGTACCTACACTTACACCTATGACTCTTCCGACATGGTGGCTGCTGGCGACGCTACGCCAAAGTATCGTGGTAACTTCGGTTTCAATGCCGAGTACAAGGGCATTGGTCTTACCGCCACTTGCACCTATTTGGCTGGTGGACAGATGTATAACTCTACTCTTGTAGACCGTGTGGAAGATGCCGACATGATCTACAACGTAGACCGACGAGTGCTGACAGGTCGCTGGCAGAAACCAGGTGATATTACACAGTATAAGGGCTATAGTTCTAAGACTGCTACACGAGCAACGACTCGCTTCGTGCAAGACCGCAATGAGCTCACCCTTTCTTCCATCAGTGCTTATTATGAGTTCCCAAAGTTCATCTATTCTAAGCTCTATATGCAGCGTCTGCGTTTTGCCGTTTATCTCAACGACGTAGCCACCTTCTCTTCCATTAAGGTTGAGCGTGGTACCAGCTACCCATTCGCACGCTCTTTGTCATTTGCATTATCAGCAACATTCTAAATCATTCAGACAGCTATGAAACTATATAAAGTATTAACAGTAGCATTGTTGGGAGGCTTGCTCACCACGAGCTGCAGCGACTGGTTTGACGTTACCTCCAGCAACGAGATTCGAGAGGACGACCATTACAGCAAGGACTCCGGATTCAAACAGACCTTGGTGGGCTGCTATTTGGCGATGAGCGAAGAGGCTCTCTATGGTATGAACCTGTCGTGGTACATGCCCGACCTTATGGCCAACCAGACACGTTCCTACGCCAACTACAGCACAAGTGCAGCGGCGGGTGAACTGCAGGCTCACAAGTACAACACCACCTACACAAAGCCATTGGTTGAGTCGGTGTGGACTTCTGCCTATAGTGTCATCGTCAATGCCAATGAGGCTTTACTCAAGATAGATGGTCGCAAGGACGCGATGGACGACATCAACTATCACGTCATCAAGGGAGAACTGTTGGCTGTTCGTGCCATGATGCACTTCCAGCTGTTGCGCCTCTATGGTTACGGCAACTGGGCAGAACGCAAGGCTGAACTCGATGCCAAGAAGACCATTCCTTATGTCACTACCGTCAACAAGAACATTACCGAGCAGGCTACAGGTGCCGAGATGTTTGCCCATCTCACCTCCGATCTTACAAATGCGCTCGATCTGCTGAAGGACTACGACCCTGTGTGTGGCACTCACGATGCAGCATTCTATGCCAATGTCAACGACGACGGATTCTATTCCACTCGCAACAATCGTCTCAATTATTATGCTGTCAAGGCTCTCTTGGCACAGGTGTATATGTGGGAAGGAAGCAGCGAGAGTCTTGCTAAGGCTCTTCCTATTTGCGAGGAGCTTATCGGAAAGTTGGCTGATGGCGTAAGCATTCGTTTTGACAACAGCAACACCTTCTTGCTCACACTCTCTACCCCCGGTACACTCAACAAGCAGAATGCCAGTTTGGTAAACGAGGCTCTTTTTGCTGTAAGCATCAATAACCTCGACCAAAAGATGAGCAACTATATCAACCCCGTTTATGCGTCGACCGACTACAATGCCATCTATCTTACAGCAGATCAGATGACTGATATTTATGGCACCGACGATGCTTCGCTCGATGTACGTGCTACGGTGCTGTTATCTCAGAATCTTAATGGCGACGACCAAGGATACGTTCCTGTCAAGCTCTATCAGAAAAACCTCGGAACTTACTATTCTGGCAAAGTTCCTGTAATTCGTCTGCCCGAGATCTATTACATGGCTGCTGAGTGTTATGCAGCCAAGGGAAATGCCCAAAAAGCACTCGACTTGCTCAACGTGGTAAGAGAGAAGCGTGGTCTCTACGATGCACTCGTCCTTCCTGATGATGTTTCAGCACAGGTTCCCTTTGCCCAGCAGCAGATTGCTGCCGAGTATCGCAAGGAATTCCTTGGTGAGGGTGAAATCTTCTACTACTATAAGCGTACGGGTGCTGAAGCCATCCCTAATCACGAGAATATGACCGACGCCGACTACCTGTTGCCTTATCCGGATATGGAAACTTCGGCAGGTCGTGTACAATAACTCCAATAACAACCATCTAAAAACAGCATACAAGATGAAAAAAATATATAGCATATGGGCACTCGGTGTTCTTCTTGCGCTCTCTTCTTGCAGCAAGGATGACATCTCCACCTACAGCGAGCAGGAGGCTGGTGTGCGCTTCCTTGCCACCAAGTTGAGCAAGGCCGAGGACGAGTTGGGAGGTTCTGCCTATAGCCCTTCCGACCAGATACTTTATGAGAACTATTCGTTTATCGACAATCCCATGGACAATAGTCATGAGTACGATATTCCTGTGGCGTTGATAGGTATGACATCAAAGGTTGATCGTAAAGTGGGCTGCGAGGTTCTCGAAACTTCTACAGCGCCAGAGGGCTCTTACGAGATTGTAGAGGCGGTTATTCCTGCTGGAGAGATGTATGGACACATTCGTGTGAAGGTTTTCAACAGCGAAGACCTCAATTCCAATACTTACGAACTCGACCTACGTATCATCGATAGTGAAGACCTTTCTGCTGGTCCTCAGGCTTATGTTAAGGCGCATTTCTCTTGGAACAGCCAGATACCTGAGCCTCCTCATAACAACTTAGTGCGCACATACAATATGCTTATCAAGGGCATGAGTAGCTATGTGTCTACCAGCAAGGCTTGCTACAGTCCTAATGCCATGCGCGCCATCGTGGGTGCCACTGGCTGGAACGACTGGGATAGCTATGAGGTGCATGGAGCTAAGTATAACAATCCCACTTTTTACAAGAGTTACAAATACCTGCCTCGTTATACTTGGATTTTAGCCGACAATTCCTACAAGGGATATGCTGCCAAACTGAAAGACTGGCTCAAGGCTTATGAGGAGTCTCATGGCGAGCCTCTCCTCCATGATGCAGGCTCTTTGAAGGGCAAACCTGTTCAGGCACGTGATTTTTAACTCGTAAAACAGAAAAGACAATGAAGAAAAATCGTATATTTTCTATGCTCTTAGGAGCTGTAACTATCTTCTCAATGGCTTCTTGCTACGATGATGATAGCTCCTTAGCTTCAGGCAAGTTGCCCAGTGTCAGCATCACTACTGCCGATGACGCTTCTACTTACTATGTGAGTTACCTCGACGAACTCAACATTACACCCACTGTCAATCGCGGTACAGAGGGCGATGATGAGGGACTTACCTATAAGTGGGAAATCACGGAGCAACCTAAGGACAATAATGCCGACTGGATAGAGATAGGTACTGATCGTGACCTCCACGCAGTGATGAACAATGATGTGTCTACACTGCCTTATTACTTGCGTTATACAGTTACCGACACCAAGAACGCTGGTCTGCAGTATACCAAACTTTGGAAAGTGGTTATCCAGAGTGCCTTCCTCGATGGTATTGTAGTCTCTGATACCAAGGATGGTTCTACATCCGACCTCAACCTCATCATGAGTCGTAACCTCACCACCAACTATGGCGACAAGGCTGATAAAGTGACTTACGGCATCATAGCCAAAGCCAAGGGTGAGCCCTTCGATAAGCTGATGACGAGCCTTACCTATAATTCACAGGGCAAATTCGTGTTTACGCATATCAATAATCTCTGGGCGGTGACTTCTGATGGCGATGCAGCTCTTTTCAATACCGAGAAATATGAGCAGACAGCCCGTCTGTCTGAGGGAGGTATCCTGACTTATCGTCCCGATGGTGTCAAGGCACTTGGCGTATTCTCTACCAATGGTCAGTTCATCTTCCTGAACACCAATAAGTATCTGTATTCCGTCAACTCTACCAATGCCAGCAACTTTGGCTGGTATGATGCTGCGGGTAGCCAGTACTCCATCAGCAATGGAGTTGTGATGACTGCCACCTCGGCAAGTGTTTATGATCAGTGTGTGATGTGGTATGATGCCGAGCAAGGTAAGTTTATCTACGCCAATGGCGGCACCTCCGTTTCCTATGGTGATGATTTGGCTGCCAACGATTTCTTCGATCCTGCTGATACGCCAGGTCTTACAGCCATTGCTGCCGGACAGACCACCGATGGTTCCATTCCTGCCTTTGTGATGAAGAATACTACCACGGGCAACTACAGCATCTATACCTTTGTGCGCCATGAGGAGGGTGAATATGAGTATGACGATGATTGGAACATCATTGGTACCATCAAGCCAGAGGTGCCTGCTTCTGCTCGTATGCGTTATGACATCCCCGAGGCTGGTAAGGCTCTCCTCGACCAAGCTGTAAGCGTGTTCTTTGCGGTCGATCAGTCTATCCTCTATGTGGCAACTCCTACAGGAATCTATGCCCTCAACTTTGCCGGCTCTTCAGTTGTCGTCAATACTGTGCCTGTGTTTACTCCTGCAGCTGGCGAGACCATAGCCAAGGCCAAACTCTACAGTCAGGGTGCCTATATGCAAGACTACAGCGCAGTGGGCAATGTCGATGAAGGTTTCGATGTTCCCGAGTTGCCACTCAATAAGAAGGCTGTCGTAGTAGCGACCCAGAGCGACACTTATGCAGGCAAGATTTCTGTTGTGCCTATGACGCAGATTGGTACAGGTAAGTTGGATGCACCTTCTGCACTTACCTATACCGGTTTTGGTAAGATTCTCGATTTCTGCACAACAGGCTATTAATTCAATACTCAATTACAACAACCACTACAATCAATAATGGACAAGAGAAAATTAGTAATACTACCTATGATGGTGCTTTGCCTCGCAAGCTTTGCGGGTGCATGGCACCCTCATTTGCTTTTTTGGAAGAAGAAAAAGAAAGCTGCCGTCACCGATACAGTAGCCAAGAAAACAGAGTACGAGAAACTATTCAAAAAACAGCATAAGGTAGTCAAAGGATTCATTACCCTCCATCAGATGGATGGCAAGGTATACTTTGAGTTGCCTGTCACCCTCCTGGGCAAGGATATGCTCATTGGTTCTACTGTCACCAATGTTTCGGATAATGGCAATGCTATCGTCGGTTCTAAACCCCACGAGCCTTTGTTGGTTAAATTCACTCGCACCAAGACCCATGTGCAGTTGCGCGAAGTCAATACCGACTACGTCACCTCTGAGACTTCCATCGACAGTGCTTTGGTGAAGAGCCACACGGATGCGGTGCTTTCTAATACCAAGATAGCAGCTTGGAACAAAGACTCCTCGGCTGTGGTCTTCGATATGACTCCTTTCTTCGTAAGCGACAACAAGAGGATGTCACCATTCGATGAGAACTCTGTCTATGCGTCGAGTTATAATCGCAGTGAGAGCTATAAGAGCGAAAATTCCTATCTTGTCGATGTGAAGGCTTTCTCCGACAACATCTCAGTAAAGAGTTCGTTGTCATACACCTTCTCGCTCACCTCTCGAGGTGGAAAGAAACTCATCACCGACCGACCCTTCACGGCAGAGCTCACACGTAGCATCATGCTCCTCAAGGAGAAACCCTATCGCCCTCGTATGGCAGACTATCGCATGGGCTTCTTTACCACGGCTCAGCAGCAAATGTTGCCATCGCCAGCTTCATCGAAGCCCATCTTCTATACCAATCGCTGGGACCTTCAGCCGAAAGACTCTGCTGCTTATATGCGAGGTGAAGTAGTCGACGTAGCAAAACCCGTTGTCTTCTATGTTGACAACACCTTCCCTGACCGCTGGAAGCCTTACATCCGTGAGGCTGTCAACATGTGGTCGCAAGTGTTTGAGGAAGAATGTCGTCTTCGTGGAGCCGTGGTAGCTAAGGATTTCCCTACAGATGATCCTGAGTTCGACCCCGATAACATCAAGTACAATTGTATTCGCTATGCTCCTATCAGCATTCGCAATGCCATGGGACCATCGTGGGTAGACCCTCGTAGCGGTGAGATTCTTATGGCTTCTGTCTATGTATATCATGACTTTATCAAGCTTGTCAACAACTGGCTCTTTGTTCAGACGGCAGCTGCTGATAAACGTGTACGTACCAACAACATGCCTGAAGAGGTGATGGGCGATGCCATCCGCTATGTATTGGGCCATGAGGTAGGCCATTGCCTGGGCATGATGCACAATATGGGTGCTTCTAACAACGTGCCAGTAGAGAAGCTCCGCGACCCTGCCTATACCCAGAAGTATGGCACCACTCCCAGTATAATGGACTATGCCCGCTTCAACTATGTGGCGCAGCCTGGCGACTATGAGCGCGGTGTCCGCATGACACCTCCTCGCTTTGGTGTCTACGACCGTTATGCCATTAAGTGGGCTTATTCGCCCATTCTCGATAAGACCCTCAAGGAAGAAACAGCTTACATGAGCCAATGGATAACTGACTCATTGCGCAAAAGTCCCGTCTTCCGCTATGGCAAACAGCAGTTTGGAATGCCTTTTGGCGACCCTCGTTCCATGAATGAAGACTTGGGTGATGATGCTGTCAAGGCTACTCGTTATGGAGTGAAGAACCTCAAGTACATCATGGCGCACATGGATCAGTGGCTCCATGGTAAGGACACGGATATGAGCTACCGTGCCTCTCTCATTGATAACATCGTACAGCAATATGCGCTCTACACCATTCACGTAGCCAGCAATGTCAGTGGTTATTATCTCAACGAGGTGAAGGATGGAGACGGACAGGTGCGCCTGCGTGGACTCGATAAGGCTCGTCAGAAAGAAGCACTAAACTATCTCTTCACGCTTTATAGCGACCTCGACTGGATGGACAACAAAGCCTTGTTGGGCAAGATAGCCCTCAGTGGTTCGCCTAAGACTACGATTCGACAGTTTGTACGTGGTTTTATTCTTAGTGCTCCTGTCCTCGTGTCTTGCTATAATAGTATCGACGCGAAGAGTCTGCAGCCTGATGAGGCTACTCGCATGGTCTACAACTTTGTTTGGAAACCTACTCTCGCTTCACGTAAGCTCACTGACTCGCAGAAAGCCCTCCAGAAGGCTTATGTCTTCAATCTCTTGGGCAATAGTGGTTTCACGATACCTAAGGCTCTCGCGTCTCAAAGTCTCACCTCTGTACAGCAGCATGCCATCCACTTCGATCGTCTCTGCTCTTGTGAGGAGATGCCACAGTTGCAGCTTCCTCAATTGCGCGACGAGGCTACTCGTCCTGTAGGTGGCTTCGAGCAAGTCCCTCGTGAGATGTTCTCCAGCACACCTTCGCTCACTCCTGCCGATATGTTTGCCACTCTGCAGCAGGTGCGTAGTCTCTTAAAGAGCCATCGCAGCAGCGGTAGCTCGTCCGATCGTGCTCATTACGAGTACTTGTTGCGCATCATCGATTCTTGTGTCAAGTAATAAATGAGGAGGAACAACTTATGAAGACAAGACACATTCTTTATCTTTTGCTGGCAGTTCTGCTACTGCAGGCACCAGCTTATGCCAAGCGTCACAAGAAGTCGAAGAAGGCTACTGCAGCTTTGGCTGCCGACTCAGCAAAGTCACAGTCAAGCATTTATCCCAAGGTGTTTAAGAAGAAAGGACAGCTCACACAAGCTGTTCATCAAGACCTCTCTCTCTTTCTGTATGGCAGCAAGGTGTATATGGAGATTCCTGTGAGCAACTTCGGCAAGGAGTATCTCATCTCGTCTACCATAGCTAAGTCTAACATTCCAATGCTTGTAGGCAGTCATGCCAATGGGCAGACCATGTTTGTGGCCGACCGAGCTGATACGCTCATCACCTTCAGTCGTCCTAAGCCCAACTATCGTATTGCTCCTGGCGATACTACAGTGGCTCGTGCCTTCGCCTTGGCGGGTAGGGGAGGTGTGTTTCGCACAGCTCCTATAGCAGCTTGGAAGAAAGATTCCACTGCTGTCCTTGTGGAGGTCACTGCTATGTTGAATGCTTCCAGCAAGGATATCCTCAATCTGAAGGGCGCTTCTTACGAGTTGGGTACATCCATCATCGGATGTGCTGTCAAGAGCAGTCTTTCCTATTGGGATACCGTGCAGGCTTACCCACGTTGCGTCTGTGTGGTGCAACAGGTTAATGGAAAATTATCATTGGGTGGTTCGCTCATCGGCGAACTGGCTGAGAAGCCTACGCTTCAGGCCACGTTGCAAACTCAGATTACGCTTCTCCCCGATGCAGGTAAGCGTATGCTGCCCCGTGAGGCCAATGCGCATGTGGGTACTCGCTACGTGAAGTATAAGGATTTTCGTAATCTCGAAGACACCAAGACAGGCTATTATGCCACTCGTCGCAACTGGCATCCTGGCGATACGATTACCTATTATGTAGATAGTCTGCTCACCCCCTCTTGGCAGGCAGCCATCCGCCGCGCCGCCGATGGATGGAACGATGCTTTCTGTAAGGCTGGGCTTGGACGTCCCATCCAGTTGGTGTCTTTTCCACAGGACTCTACCTTTAGTGCTTCCGACCCATTGCTCAACGTCATAGCCCTGGCCAACAACAGTAGCCAGTTTGTAGGATTCAATATTCCCATCGACCCTCGCACGGGTGAGATTCTCAGTGCTCATATTCAGGTGCCTCGCAGTTTGGCAGACGATGTGTTGCGTAATGGTGTCTGCAAGATGGCAGAGGTAGATGAGCGTTATCGTCATTATCAGCTTCCCGACGACCTGATATGCGAGGTCTTACAGGCCAAGATGCTCTCAGCCTTTGGTTATAGTTTGGGTCTATCGGCTAATCTGGCAGGTAGTGCTGCTTACTCCATCGAGCAGCTGCGTTCGCCTGAGTTCACTCAGAAGAATGGCATCACAGCTTCTGTTATGGATGGACAGATATACAATTATGTCACCCTTCCAGGCGATCGCGAGAAAGGTGTGGTGCTCACCTTCGACCGTCCTGGTGTGTGCGACGACTTCGTCATCAAGTATCTCTATACTCCTGATGTCAGCGAGACAACCCTCCTTGCATGGGTGAAGAGACATGAGGGCGACCCTCGTTACTTCTGTGGCAAACGCAGTATGCGTTTTGCTACCGACCCTCGCTGTCAGACCTTTGATATGAGCAACGACCCCTTCCAGGCAGCTCGCCACATGCTACAACATTATAAGTATCTGGTTAAGCACGCTCCTGAGTGGCTGCCTTACGATGAGATGTCAGATGTAGACCGTATGCTCTTCCCAGAGTTTGTCATCAATGACTATTTCAGTCTTTTACAGACGCTTACGCCCTATATTGGTGGTGTATATCAGAACGAGTATCTTGATGGTTCTCAAGCCCCTGTTACTCAGTCGGTACCCAAGTCTCTGCAGCGTAAGGCTGTCAAGCAGTTGCTCTATGAATTCACCGATGTATCGTGGCTTGACTCCAATCCTGCCTTTTTCCAGACGGCAGGTCCTTCGGGTGATGTGGGTGGATGGGTGCGTCGTAAGGAGTTCACTATGCAGTTGCCTATGGTCTATCGTCTGCCCTATATGGATATGAGTATAGACCATTCCGACGACCCTTATACACAGAGTCAACTCATCGATGATGTGGCTAACTATTGTTTCCGTTCTGTACGAGCAGGTAAGCGTCCTACTTCTGCCGAGATTCACGGCATGTATGCTTTTGTGTCTTATCTCACGGCAAGTAGTGATGTGCTGTCAGAGATGTCGAAAGCAAAGCTCAAGGGAGCAGCTTCTTTGTGGTCTGTTAATGGTGCTGAGCCTGCTCATTCGGGAGTAGAACCTGCCAGTGAGATACAGTATTATCATCGCACAGACTTAGGTCCCATCGTCCTTCAGAAGCTCAAGGAGATACGTCCATTACTCGTTAGGGCCAAGTCTTTGGCTGCAACGACCTACGACAAGAATAAGGTGCAATTTGCCATCCTTACTGCTGATAGGGCCCTGAAAGTTGATTAGCGTATAGCATAAGATAACCCAATAAAATGGAATACTTCAACCTTCCATTTTATTGGGTTTCTTGTTTTTTATCTCTTCACCACTTGTTTCTTCCGATTATTTTGTATCTTTGCAGCTGCAAGGATGCAGACGCATTACTTCATCCTGGCGAGGCAACAACTCGTCTGTCATTAATATCTACAACAATATCAATATCAAGAAAATGTCAATCCGTATCTATTCTTGCAAGATTATATCTCTTGCCGTTCTTCTCTTCGCTCAGGCTGCGTCTATCACCGCCCAGAACAAGAAATCGCCACTCCCCACACGCGAGAATTATGAGTGGCAGGGTGAGCTACCCGTATACGTGGAACAACTCAAAAAAGAACTCACCTATCCCTTGGCGTGGGGAAATAGTCCTATCAAGAATTTCAAAAAATGGAAGAAGGTCGCTCGTGAGAAAGTTCTCGAGTGCATGATGACACCACCTCGCAGAGCTGATTCTTGGGATATGCAGGTACTCGCCGAAGAGCAGCGTGAAGGCTATAAAGCTCAGAAAATCAGTTTTCGCATCAATGCCTATACTCGTATCACCGCCTATCTGCTCATCCCTGATGGCAAAGGTCCTTTCCCTACCATCAATGCGCTACACGATCATGGTGCACACCTCTTTATCGGTAAGGAGAAGATGATACGCCCTTTTGCTGTCAGTCAGGAGGTTATTGACGATGCCGATGCTTGGGTCCGAAAGCTTTACGATGGACAGTATGTGGGCGACTTTCTGGCTCGTCATGGCTATGTGGTCTTCTCTGCCGACGCTCCTCTTTGGGGAGAGCGCAGTAGGAAGGAAGGAATAGACCGCAATAAGTACGACATCATTGCAGGCAATATGATGATGCTTGGCAGAGATCTCTCTGCTTTTATGACCTACGATGATATGGCAGCCACCGACTTCCTCACTACGCTTCCCTTTGTCGATAAGAATAGGATTGGTAGCGTAGGCTGTTCTATGGGTGCTTATCGCTCTTGGATGCTTGCAGCCCTGTCGCCTCATATCAAGGTGAGTGCCAACATCTGCTGGATGATAACCACCGATGCACAACTCACCCGTCAGTATGGGCGTAAGGAGAATGGTGGATTTGCCAATTGTATTCCCGCTCTTCGCCAGTATCTCGACTATCCGCATATCGCCTCGCTCATCTGTCCTCGTCCCGCCCTTTTTATCAGCGGTACTAAAGATCATCTTTTCCCTGTGCCTGGTGTTGAGCAGGCTTTTGCCGAGATGCATGATGTGTGGAAAAGCCAGAACGTAGACCATCTTCTCGACACCGAGTTGTGGGATGTGCCACACTCTTGTGGTCTCGAGATACAGCAAAAGATACTTGATTTTATGAATAAAAACCTGTGATGTTTTTTTCAGAGTACTAAGCTCATACTGATGCCAGCACCGCCTTCTGCAACAAAAGGAACGGGAACGATAGCAGTCTGCTTGGCACATTTTGACTTGCTGAACACCTTGGGATACAGCCAGTATCCCACTTTGGTGCTCAGTATTCCGATGCAGGCTCCTGCCAACACATCGTTGATATAATGTTTGTCATTGTAGATGCGCAGATAGCCTGTGGCTGCTGCCATCGCATAGCCTGCATAGCCTATCCAGGGCGATACATCTTTGTATTCTTGGTACAAGATTTCAGCTCCCATAAATGCTCTCGCCGTATGTCCTGATGGGAACGAACGTCGGTCGCTGCCGTCGGGACGTGTTTCGTGAACGACTAATTTTGTACCATAGGTAAGAGCCGACATCGTGGCAAAAGATAGAGCCATGATGCCTATTCGCTCCTTGGGAGTATGTAGGCTCTTGACGCCTGCAAAGCGAAGTCCCCATACTGTTGCTATGGGGGCAAACTGCAGAAATTCGTCTACTCGTGTGTGATGTCTCCCTTCAGCAGACAGCACTCCCTGTACTTCTTTCTTCTGATGGGCAAACCAACCATGATCTTGTATATATAGGGCCGCCATGCCTGTCATGACCACAGGTATCACTACAGTTTGAGCCTTGAGCTTGTGAGCATTACATGCGGGCATACTATCAGCTGATACCACGTTTATAGAGTCTTGAGCCAGGAGACTTACCTTACAGCAAGTGATGCAAATACAAAGAAGAAGTGTGCGTAAGAGTAATCCCTCGCAGCGTATGGATAGATGAGTGTAAAGCATGATTTCAGAATGTGTAAAAGCTTTTTTTGACTGCAAAAGTACGAAAACATTTTGATTATCAAGAACTTTTTACTAACTTTGCACCCGAATTTAGACAAGTATCAGGCAGCCTGTCGCCTATTAGAGTAGGACAGGACAGCCTTGTCGCAAGCGTTTTCGGAAGGATATTGCACCCTATTAATGGCTGGGAGGGTGAATTCAGCCTTCTGCATTGAATACATTAATAAGGTAAAAAAGATTTGAAAACATTTTTAGAATTAGGTGTCAGCGAAGAGATTCGCCGCGCCATTGAGGAGCTGGGATTTGAGAATCCTATGCCCGTACAAGAAGAAGTAATCCCCTATCTTTTAGGCAACAAAAACGACGTTATCGCCCTGGCACAGACGGGTACAGGTAAGACGGCATCTTATGGTATTCCTGTCATTCAGAAGACTGATGCTCAGAACAAGCAGACACAGGCCATTGTCTTGAGTCCTACCCGTGAACTTTGTCTCCAGATTGCCGATGATCTCAATAGCTTTGCTAAGTATATAGATGGTCTTCATATCGCTGCCGTCTATGGTGGTACCGACATCGGTAGTCAGATTCGTACACTCAAGCATGGTGTACAGATTATAGTGGCTACCCCAGGTCGACTTCTCGACCTCATCAATCGTGGCGTGGCACAGCTTGAGCACGTCAACAATGTAGTGCTCGACGAAGCTGATGAAATGCTCAATATGGGCTTCTCTGAGAGCATCAATGCCATCTTTGAGAACGTGCCAGAGGATAGAAACACCCTTCTTTTCTCTGCCACGATGAGCAAGGATATAGAGAAGATTGCCCTCAATTATCTCCACGACCACAAGGAGATTGTCGTTGGATCACGTAATGAGGGTGCCGAGCACGTCAACCACATCTACTATCTCGTCAATGCCAAGGACAAGTATCTTGCTTTGAAGCGCGTTGTCGACTTTTATCCACGCATCTTCGCCATCATCTTCTGCCGCACCAAGTTGGAGACTCAAGACATTGCCGACAAACTCATCAAGGATGGTTACAATGCTGAGGCTCTTCATGGTGACTTGAGTCAGCAGCAGCGCGACCTCACCATGCAGAAGTTCCGCAACCATACTGTGCAGTTCCTTGTAGCCACCGATGTGGCTGCCCGTGGTCTCGATGTTGATGACCTGACTCATGTCATCAACTATGGCCTTCCCGACGATGTAGCCAGCTACACCCATCGTAGTGGTCGTACAGGTCGTGCTGGCAAGAAGGGAACCTCTATCTCTATCATCCACACTCGTGAGAAGTTTAAGGTGCGCCAGATAGAGAAGCAGATCGGCAAGGATTTTGTCGATGGTGTTCTTCCTACTCCTGAGGAGATTTGCAAGAAACAGCTCTTCAAGACCATGGACGACATCATGAAGACCGATGTCGATGAGGATCAGATAGCACCCTACATGGCTGAAATCAACCGCCAGTTCGATTATATCGACAAGGAGGACATCATCAAGAAGATGGTTACCATCACCTTTGGCAAGTTCCTCGACTATTATAAGAACGCCCCAGAGATTGTGAAGCCCGAGACAGGTCGTGGTAGCCGTAGCAGTGAAGGTCGTGGCAGTAAGGAGAGTCGTGGCAAGGTATCGGGTGGCCGTCGTAAGCATGAGGCTGAGGCTGGTTTCAAGCGTCTCTTCATCAACTTAGGTAAGGCCGACGGCTTCTATCCTGGCGAGATTATGCAGTATCTCAACAAACATGTGAAGGGTCTTCAGGAGGTAGGACATATCGACTTGCTCTCTAAGTTTGCCTACATCGAGGTTCCCGAGGAGGATGCTAAGCGTGTGATGAAAGCTCTTAATGGTACAGAGTACAAGGGCCGCACTGTTCGTTGCAACGATGCCGACGAAGAGGGTCATGGACGTAGTGCCCGTGGCAGTCGTAGCGAGAGCCGCAAGGGCAGCGAGAGCAGAGGCAAGGGAAAGGGCAGCCGTGCTGAGAGTCGTAGCCGCAAGCCTCGCAGAGAAGAGGAGACGGGCGACTGGCGTCAGTTCTTCCAGCACAACGACAATGTGAAGTTCAAGGGCGAGGAACCCAACTTCGAGGAAGAGGGTTGGGCTCGTCGTCGTCCTAAGAAAAAGAAGTAAAGAAATTACTAAGATAAAAGCCAATATCAAGCAGAGTGTTTGTTCTCTCGCTTGGTATTGGCTTTGTTGATGTATGGTAAGATACTAATTAGGTCGGGATGTCTTAATTACAGCCCCAAAAAATGAACATACTTTCAAGTGCCAACGCAAGTACTTGCGTTGGCTGTTGAAAGTACTTGCGATGGCCATCGCAAGTATCTTCATTTTTTGGGGTATATTTTTGCTTTTTGAAAAAATAATCTAATCCTATCTTGTTTCGCCAACTGAGGAAATAAAAAACCGCCAACTAAGGAAATTTAAAAATAATATTGTATATTTGCAATGTCTATCACCGAATTCTCTTGTTTGTTTTTGCAACACTAAGATAAGTGAATTCTTCGATATGGCAAACTACTGGGGTACTCGGCTCTCCGCTTGGCTTGTCCAAGAACTTTTGGTTGCTCAAGTACTTAAAAGGTTTAATTTACAATTGTGTTGCGGAATTAAGGCTAAAAAGAAAAAATACAAAAGTATTTGATGGTACTCATGGTGTTGTTTATGGGGTCAGTAGTGTTCTCTTCATGTGGTGGAGATGATGATGGCGATAATAGTCAATCATCACAAACCATTCAAAGTATGTGGAAATGTGTGTCAACAACTCACACAGAGATAGATAATCCTGAAAATCATGGGTTAGGTTTTGATGTAGGTGCCCGAATAAAACTCATTGAAGATGGTATTTGTTTTATAGACTACGATGGTAAAGGTTTTGAACTTCCTGGTGGCGGACACAAAGAAAATCCTACGAAGCAGGATTGGAATTTAGAGGATGGAGATAAATGGTTCTTAAAAGGAAACATTCTTTCTATAATGGAAAGTGATTTGGATAGATGGGTTGGTACTGTCTCAATCAATGGCAATGAAATGACTTCATTTATAAATATATCGACTGTCGCACTGACTCGGACATCGACCCGATGCAGCCTCTTTGCATCGGCATGGACTACAATGCTAACATCAACTGGATTGTGTGCGGTCAGCCTCGTGCCAACCGCCTGAACATCCTCAAATCGTTCTATGTCAAGTTCGAGCGCAAAATACCTGCGCTTGTCGCTGACTTCTGCACCTACTATGCACCACATCCGAATAAGACGGTCATCTACTACTATGATGCCACCGCACCGACGGCACCGATGCCTTCGACACCCTCTATATCGGTTGCGAGAAGTTCCCACAACACGATTTGTACCCAATTGCACTTAATGCTGTTAAATAATACAAAGAAAGAGAGATATTTCTAACGAATTTTGTATATTTGTATCGTTTAAAAGCTATTCAAGATGTTTAATCTAAAAATACTATAATTATGAAACGAATTTTATTTGTTTTAATTATGCTTGTAAATATAACATTACAAGCTAGTGCCCAAGATTTGGGCAAGTATCGCATCCCAGACTATAATACAGTGGAAAATTACCAAAATTTGATAGGTAAACAATTTACATATGTTCCACAAAAAGGACGATATGGACTTGCTAGATGGTGCGATTTTGGATTTGAGCCACTCATTGTTAAAATCAAATCCGTAGAGGGTAAAACCAAAAAAGGCAAATCCTCTCAAAAAATGAAATGGGTTATTGAGGATATGGATGGAAAAGAGTCTTCGATGACAATTTATTCAGGTACTCCAGACAAAACAATATGGAGTTATAAAGACGAATATAAGGTTTCAGAGATTCCTATATTTGATATGGAACAGTGGAAAAAAGATAATGCAGATAAGATAGGAATGGTCTTTTCTGACCCAAGGGCAAAGGCTACATATACAGTATCGGATATTAAATATGGAGAAGGTTCTAGTTTAACTGATAAAGAAATGGTTTTTCTTTATGTCGTAAAGAACAGTATTACGGGTGTAACTAAAGAAGTTGAAGCAAAACATGCCCAAGAACAATGTTTTAAAAAGGATTTGGAAGGTAAATATGTCGCAACCCTCTCAAAGGTTGAGAAGCCTGATAATCCAAATCTTAGATATGGGAAAACGACTACTGTTGAAGATAAAGGAAAGGGCATTACAAAATTTGGATATACTGATTCACAGATTGACATTTTCTTATATGTTTCACAATCACAGTTTAACTTTGAATTAAAAAATGTATCTCCAACGACTCAAAAGCTCATTTGGAATGAAGCTGTTTTTGTAGATATTGACGGAACAACTTCAAAAGTCATGCATGCTGGAACAAAATATTCTCAGAGGGATGAAGATCAGCCAGCATCAACTATAATAAAAGGTGCAAAATTAGATGACATAGCATGTCCTACAAAAAATGTACGTTATAGCGACATCATTCATGAATGGGTAACGGATCCAATTTTACCACGGACACACAAAGATGACGAATTACCTTCCATAAGACTCATGCTTCCTATTCAAGTTAAAGATGTTATTAATGAATATATTTTTGAATTTAAAGTAAACTGGGTTTACAATCATCCAGAATTAGTAAATTTATAATATTAGAAGCGGAACACTGCCCAATCCCCCTAAGCCTTTGTCTTGCGCCCAAACGTAAGGTGAAGGCTTTTCTTTTGGCTATGGCTTCCAACCTGCTTCACCTCCTTTTCCGCTTCGCTATACAGAACCTATAGCTTTCTCTATCTCCAAGCCGTGCGAAGCAATTTTTTCAATAGGTAACGTCAATCCAGATTTTCAAAGGAGTATGGCGTGGCGCACAGCCTTTCCTGCACTTTGTGCATCTTTCCTATGCTGTTATCTTGGTAGCTTGTTCCACCGTCCCATGCAATGTCTGTGGACAAATTGGCTTTTATTTCGCCACCAAAATGACAAGTATTCATATTTGCCTTTTCTTATCCGTTCCACACTCTCATTAGTGAATGGACTCCGATACTGCTGATGTTCTTTTTTTTGTAGCCACAAGCGCATCCACCTTTCTGCTTGCCTTAAAAATAGGTATCTGTCTGCCACGATTTCATCATGAAAGAAGTAGCCATCCCATTCTATGATGACAACAGAGATTGCACAATTCACTCTACCAGTCTTCTTTTATTATTCCGGAGTAATATTCTGAAGTGGTGTTCTTCGTATCAAATCATTTTATTTGTTCGATGTGAAGCACTTACCAAATGTAATGCTTTCGATTTTTCCTTTGCAAAGATGGTGCAAACCGAACGCAATGAAGCTTGCTTCAATTGCTAAGGTGCAGCCCATCTTATCTAAAGTTAGCGCAAGCGGCATTCTGAAAGGGTCGCGCTCCACGCTTAGCCTAAGATTTTTTCAAAAGGTTTTGGGGCAGGTTTGCCTCATTCCAAAATCTATCAAGCCCTGAAGGATGAAATAATCTTGGCTATCCCTTGCATTTACATGCCTTCCATCACCATCACAGACATAAACAGTGAAATCTCGGATGCCGACAACGCCACGAACAGCATCAAGTTCAAGTATAAGTATAGCAGTCACCGCCTCCCAATCACCATTGACTACGGCAACAACATCTTCGATGATCCATTCCGCAGCACCTTCGACTAACGCCCATCACTATGCAATCCATCCACATCTCCACCCTCCGCAAAATCCTCGACTCTCCCGACCCCATCGACATCCGTCTATGGACTCGTAGTGGTGAGATCCAGTCCTGGCACCGCTGTATCTCCCTCAAATATGACTTCTACAAAGGCACAAGACGAATGAAGCTGCTGGACTCCAACGAAATCCGGCAGCTCCGAGATGTGTGTATATTTGAGGTGAATGGGATTGAGCTATATGTAGACCCTCCTTTATTTTATATTCCTAAATCGTTCTTGTAATTCTTTCATACGGTCTATAAGTTCTGCAAACGATAGTTTAGTACCATATATGAAGTGGTCGCACATTTCTGCATAGTCAGACTTCCAATCTGGAATAAGTCCTTCATGAGGTATGAAATCTATCACATTTGGCATCAACTTGTCATAATCAACATATCCAACTGAATAATATACAGAACGATGTTTTACTATACGTTTATACAAGTCTTTGTCCTCTAATGCCTGTTTGCCAAAATCTGTGTCCATCAAACGCTCCAAATCATACAGGTGTCTGGACATACGAATATGGCGAGGTTCCTTCTTCTGAAACTCCTCACACAACAGAAACGCCTTTTCCAAGAATGTTCGTGTGGGCAATACTGTTCTGATGGTTGCGCTTGTTGTATCATCCTCTCCAGGAAATGTCTGCTCAACATACGAAGATATCAGTCGGTCTTCTGTCGGTTCATTCATCGACAAGCAACTAATCTCTATTTTTACTCTTGGCGGTATGTATTCATTGGTGGTTTTCAAAATAGAATTATAGTGAACCAATATCACTGATGGGTCTTTATCACTCGCAACAGTCGTTGCGACACCATTGTCATCTCTTGTTTCTTCTACATTTTCTATACGAAACCCTTTTATACCCATACTCTTCAAGTTGTCTTCCAATTCATTGGAGATAACATCGAGTATATATCGGCGTGCTTTCTTGCGAAGTTTCTCACGTTGGTTCTTGGTAGTTTTTTCTATTCCAAAGAATGTATGGTTGACGGACAGATCAATGTCTTCACTGAATCTTTCTATCAAGTTCCAACCTTTGCTAAGACTTGTACCTCCTTTGAAAATGAGTTCTTTTGAGCATGAACATTTGAATAAGGCGTTGAGTACCATTGTCACCCAACAGTCCTTCTCTAATGCTAATTGGTTGATATGAAATTTCTCCTCTGCACGTTGTAGCAATGCTATACGCTCTGCTTTTGTATGTTTTACCCAAAGTGTCATTATTTATTGGCGTTATTAATGATATTCGTTATTAGTTTTCTCATCCATATTGGCATCAATAAGACGTCGAGCTTGAACTGTTCCATGCGTTTCTCATTGTCTATGAGCTTACGTATCTGGACAATTTCCAGCTTACTGATATTCTTTTCACCTAAACTTTTCAGGGCTTGCATCAATAAGGCTCCTAATGTAGTCTTGAAAACGAAATTTTTGGGAACGCTTCTTTTAAGTTCTATTAGACGATCACCCAATTTCAGTTTCCTGCTACTTCCTGATGTTAAATAGGTGTACTTTGTTGGCACTTGTGTGGATAATCCTAACATATTAAGTGCTGTAATCCCGCATGGCTGTACTTTGGATTTGTCACGATGGGCTATTGCTTTTACCATTTCGTCTACCGAAGGGTACACTATTCCAAATCGTGTGCTCTTAGGGCGAAGATACATACCTTTAGCCAATCTGACAATGTTTCCTTTTTTTTCTTCCGCAGAAAGGGCACGGCTTACCACCTTCTCATTACCATTAAGGTCTGAGAAGTCAGAAATGAAGAGTATCTGCCCTTCATGCATATTTTCTATTCGTTTCGTTATTTCTGACATACCTTTTTATATTGTACCACAAAAGTACTAAAATCTAATTATATGCAGAAATGTATTAATTTCATATTAACTTATTTTAAGTAGAAAACATCGCAAAAGTTTTCTACACTACAGTAAGGATTAAATATGTAGAGATAATATAAATTTATCATCTCTACATAGAATTATAGTATTATATCAAGACTTTCTTTTATTCTTTCCGCTTTAATAATATAATTGAGCACACTTTAAAAAGAGGTATATTTTGCTTATTGGCAGATAGCAGATTTGTGCTTGTCGTACGATGAAAGTGCAAGAAACGTTAAAAGTATAAGGAATGAAGAAAAATCTTTACTTTTTTTCTTGTTATTGTTATTATTTTCTCTTACTTTTGAACAACAAAACAAACTAATAACTAAAATCATGAAAAGTCTCAACAGGATTTTTATTGCAGTGGTAGCTGTATTGCTATGCGTAGGGTGTACTCAAGATGGTATAAGTGATAACGCATCACAAGTTTCTAATCAGCAAGTTAGTCTCTCCTTTTTTGAGACTTCTCTGCAACCTATTCAGGAGAAACAGGCCCTTACTCGTGTGGATGAAAGTGGAACGGCATTGAAGAATAGTCCCTTTACCTTTTTGAATATAGCCTTGATTCCCGTTAGTGGACAAGGTAAAACGATTTTCTTACAGCAGTCGAAGAGTGGGGTGGCAGAAGATTTCGGACATGTAAAGCTCTCTGTTCCTATTGGCGAGTATCATTTGGTGGCTGTTGCCAGCAAAAGTGCTCAGGTGCAAATCAACTCTTTGACTGAGATTATCTTCCCCGACAGGGTGACGGATATGGGTTATCTGAAAATGAAGATCGACGTGAAGTCGGGAAATAATTCATTGAACTGTGCTTTGAAGCGTGCTGTGGCCAAGTTTATGATTACCGACACAGGAAATCGTTCGGCAAATATAACGAATTTGGTTTTCCATTTTTCTGGAAATTGTAGTAATAAACTGAATCCTACTACAGGATTGGCTGCTGATATCAGTGATGTGAACCCTGTGGTAGCTGCTGGTAGTAGTAATAAGTATGTTGCTTTCGTATTCCTTCGTAGTGCTGAGGAGAAGAATATCAAGGTGGGTGTGGAATTGAAGAATGCTGCAGGCACAACTCTAAAGACGCTCAACTTTGAGAATGTCCACATGAAAACAAATTATGTGACAGAATATAAAGGTGCCTTATACGACTTGTCTGGTACGGCTGATTTCACCTTCTCGGATGGTGATTTTATAGATTCGGGTACAGGCAAGACATTTGGAGAATAAGCATCTCTGAACAGAAAAAGCAGAAAGGGCAGTTGCAAAATCATTAGCAACTGCCCTTTCTCGGTATGGCCTATAGGGAATTTGACCTAATTGACGTATAGACGATTTCCTATTGATAGATGAGTGTGACGAGGTGGTCGTCAGAGAAAAGCTCTCGTGCCACGTCCTGTATCTGCTGAGATGTGATGGCGTCTATCTGCTCGTAGAGGTGAGGAATGCTTTTCTGCCAACCATCGTGCAGGTAGCTCTTGCCGAAGTCGAGGGCAAAGTTCTCTCGGTTGTCGCAGGCCACACCTATCTGCCCTTTGATCTGCTTCTTGGCAGCTCTCAGCTGTGTAGGGGTGAGCGGATGGACAACAAATTGCTGGAGAACCTTTCTTACGAGATTGCGACAACGCTGCACATCGTGGGCATCGCAGCCGAAGTAGATGCTCCAGTAGCCGAGGTCGCTGTAGGCGGTGAGGTTGCTCTCTACGGTGTATACGAGGCCATGGTGCTCGCGTAGAGCGAGGTTGAGCTTGGCGTTCATGCCTGGTCCTCCTAAGATGTTGTTGAGGAGATAGAGGGGCATGCGTCGTGGGTCGTGTACATCGTAGGCTCGTGCTCCTATCATGACGTGTGACTGGTGGGTGTGCTTGTCGACGATATGGACTCCTGTGGCAGAACCTTCAGGGATGATAGGCTGTGCCTGTGGAGTGCTTGCTTCCTGGTCGGGAGCAATAGTGTCCTGTGCTTTCTGAAGGAGACGCACGAGTTTGGTAAAGGAAATGTTGCCATAAGCAAAGAAGATGGCGTTAGAGGGGCGATAATGCTGCTGGGTGAAGCGTAGAGCATCGGCAGTGGTAAAGCGTCGTACCTGAGAAGCATTACCTAAGATGCTGTGCCCTAAGGGGTGTCCCTTGAAGAGTAGGTTTTCAAATTCGTCGTAGATAAGCTCTGTGGGGCTATCGTTGTAGCTCTCTATCTCGTCGCAGATGACTTCTACCTCTTTGTCTATCTCGGCCTGTGGATACACAGAGTGGAAGACCATATCGCTGAGGAGGTCGACAGCTCTTGCTACGTGCTCATGAAGGATGGCAGCATAGTATACGGTACTCTCCTTGGTGGTATAGGCCTGGAGGTCGCCACCTACACTCTCCAGGTTGTTGAGGATGTGCCAAGCGCGGCGTCGAGCGGTTCCTTTGAAGGTGACATGCTCGCAGAAGTGGGCAAGACCTTCTTCTCCAGGCAACTCGTTGCGTGAGCCTGCCTGGATTTGATATCCACAGTATACAACGGGGCTTGCTGATGGTAAGTGTATGATGCGAAGCCCGTTGGGTAAAGTAAGCGTATTGTAGTTCATGGCTGCAAAGGTAGTAAAAAAATGTTTAATATTAGCCAATTGGTTTGGGTTTGTCAGTGGAATTGTGTAATTTTGAATTTGTAATAATTTTAAATATATCAGTTATGGTGACAGAAATAAAGAATGGTATTTATTATGTGGGTGTGAACGATAGAAACAAGCATCGTTTTGAGGGGCTATGGCCTTTACCCAATGGTGTGAGTTACAACTCGTATATCATTGCCGACGAGAAGGTGACTCTTGTCGACACCGTGGAGGTAGATTTCTTTACCCAGTTTTTGGAGAATATCAAGGAGGTGATAGGCGACAGAGAGATAGACTATTTGGTGATCAATCATATGGAGCCAGATCATAGTGGTTCGATAGCTTTGATCAAGAAGTATTATCCCAATGTGAAGATTGTGGGTAACAAGAAGACCTTAGGCATGTTGCAGGGCTTCTATGGTGTGACTGATGACGTGGTGGAGGTCAAGAATGGTGAGTCCCTCTCTACGGGAAGTCATGAACTGAGCTTTGTGCTGATTCCGATGGTACACTGGCCTGAGACGATGGTGACGCTGGATGCAGAGAACAAGGTTCTCTTTGCTGGTGATGCCTTTGGATGTTTCGGAGCACTGAATGGTGGCGTGATAGACGAAGATATTAACTGCGATGAATTCTGGTTGGAGATGGTGCGCTACTATTCGAATATTGTGGGTAAATATGGTGTACCTGTGCAGAATGCGCTGAAGAAGTTGGCTGGCGTAGAACTCGATTACATCTGTTCTACACATGGTCCAGTGTGGCATACTCACATAGCTAAGGTGATAGACTTATACGACAAGATGTCGAAGTATGAGACCGAACCGGGCTTGGTCATCTGTTATGGCACCATGTATGGCAATACTGAGCGTATGGCTGAGATCATTGCGGGTGCAGCAAGTCGTGCTGGTGTGAAAAATATTGTGATGTACAATATCTCTAAGACACATCATAGTTATATTCTCCGCGATATATTCCGCTATAAGGGCTTAATAGTTGGTGCTCCTACCTATAATGCAGGTCTGTATCATGAAATGGAGGTGCTACTCTCTGAGTTATCCAACAAGGATATCAAGAACCATTTGTTAGGCTGGTATGGATCACACTGTTGGGCCAGCAAAGCAGTGGCGAAGATAAAGGAGTGGAACGATACCAAACTTCACTTCGAAGCTGTTGGTGAGCCTGTAGACATGAAACAAGCCATTACTCCAGAGGTGAAAGCGCAGTGCGAAGCTCTTGGCAAGGCAATGGCTGAGGCTTTAGCTGTTTAGATGAGATAGAGGATAGATTCGTTGCCCTCGTTGAATAGAAGGTCGAGGATGCTCAGGTTGGGCTGGAAGCCATGCTTGTGCTCGTAGACCTGATAGTATCGACGGGGCACGAAGTCTTCGTCGGGAAGCGGATGCTTGGGACGTATGGCATCTCTGTAGTCGACGAGGTCGGCACTCATGGTGTCGCGAGAGATGTAATGCTCGGTGAGGCTGAGGGTGGGGCGTATGTCGAGAAGCTCAATCATCTTGTGGGTTATCTCGAGGTTGAAATCGAAGAGAAACTCATACTTTTTCTCGTAGAATGGGCGTATGTCGTCTTGATAGTATGGAAAGAAGGGGCTCTCTCCGTAGGCTGATGCTAAGGCGTTCCAATGCACATGACGCCAGTTGGCGTGGTCGGAGATACGAATATCCTTCATCAGCATCGATGTATCGTGTGTGGTAGGGATAGTGAGAGCCTGCAAACCATTGGCGGTGGCTATAATCATACGGTTGCGATAGGTTTGCTTGACAAAGTTTTCGTGACGCTCTATGAGGCTTGCCTCACTGCGCTGTAGTTTTTGGTACCACTGTATGGGTCCGAAATAGGTGGAGGATAAGAGTGAACGCAATGTTTTTTCTTTTTATTGTTGCTAAAGTTTCGTATGTGTGGAAGTTAGAGTCCAATAGGATATAGCTAAAAAAAAGATAGCAAAAAGCTATTGGCTATAAAAATGATAACGTCTTTAACTTCTGAACACTCGAAAGTTTAGATATTATACGATTCTTTTTCTCAGAATATCTTATGAGCTTTGCCTATCATCTGGTGTTTGTGGACAAGCTGAGGACCTCGCTGAGTGTGGACGAGGTAGAAGCGACAATCTGGACATCCACAACGCTTGCAACAGATAGTAGGGATGACGTAGCGTGTGGTGTCGAGGGTGATAGTATCGCCAGGGAGCTGCTCGATACGACCGATGAAATGTGCTTGTGTGATGGGGGTGCCACGGCGAGCAATGGTGTCGGTGAAGACGACAAGGTCTCCACGTGAGAAGCTATCGCAATATACCCTGTTCACTATCACTCGGGAACCAGACTTGAGGTGGGGCGGAAGCCCTCCTGTAGGAACCGAGAAGATAGTGAGGACGTAGGTGTGGACTGCCCATACAAGGAGCAGTGCCAGCACCAGCGTGATGAGGTATTTGACGGCTACTTTCACTAAAATGTTGCTATATAGTTACTTGATGTTGTCGACAAAGCGGAAGAGGCGATTCCAACGAATGCCAGAGAAGCCAGGATGGTCGGGACTATGACTCCACCAAATGAAGATAGGCTTGCCCACGATGTGGTCTTCAGGTACGAAGCCCCAGTAGCGTGAGTCGGCAGAGTTGTGACGATTATCGCCCATCATCCAGTAATAGTCGAGACGGAAGGTATAGCTCTTGGCTGGCTTGCCGTTGATAAGGATGCGTCCTGCGTTGTCTACCTTTAAGTCGTTACCCTCGTATACCTTGATACAACGCTCGTAGATGGGCAGGTTGTCGAGGTTGAGGGCGATGGTCTTACCTTTCTGAGGAATCCAGATAGGACCATAGTTGTCGCGCGTCCAATGGGTGTTGGAGTTGATGGGGTAGAGGTCACCATAGGTGGCATCGGTATTGATGCGAATGTCCTGTACGAGAGCCTTGTTAGCCTTGAGAGCGAGATACGCCTTATGGGTAAGTGGGATGACGCCGCTCTGGTTATAGGTGAGGAGGTCTTCGTTGGTTATACCCAACTGGTCGGCGAGGTCGATAGGGAATTCGCCAAGCAGTTTCATCTTATAGGTGTATTGCACGTTTTCAGGCTCCTTGTTGGGACGTCCGTCGAGATAGATGATACGATTCTTAATCTGTAGTGTCTGTCCAGGTAATCCTACGCAGCGTTTTACGTAGTTCTCGCGTCGGTCGGTGGGACGACTGATGATGTCGCCATATTCATTTGGCATGTTCTGAATATAACGACGCCCTGTGGCATATACCTTTTCGAAATAGCGATAGCGCTGCAGGGGTGTGAGCTGGTTGACGTCCTGTGAGAGTCCATTCTGCTCGAGTATCTGCTCTCCGAAGGGGTAGACGAGGTCGTGGTAGTAGTCACAGGCCTGATAACGCTCCTCATTGACGAGGGAGTCGCCTGCAGGGAAGTTGAAGACAACAATATCGTTGAGTTGTATTTTGCCCAGACCCTTGACACGGCGGTAGTCCCAATGAGGCCACTCTATGTAGCTCTTTACATTGACAAGGGGCATGGTGTGCTGGGTGAGGGGCATGGTGAGAGGTGTCTGCGGAATGCGTGGACCATAGCTCATCTTGCTCACAAAGAGGTAGTCGCCTGTGAGGAGGCTCTTCTCTAACGACGAAGAAGGGATAACGTAGTTCTGGAAGAAGAAGAGGTTGATAAAGTAGACAGCTACGAGGGCAAATACGAGGGCATCGACCCAACTCATGATAAAGCGTACTGGCCCCTCTGAGTCTTTCCACCACTGCCAACGTATCTTCTTAGTGATGTAAACATCGTAGATGAAAGGCACGACAATAAGGCCGAGCCAACTTTCTACCCAGCAAAGGAAGAGGAGGTAGAGTGTCAGGACAATGGCAAACTTAGTCCATTGTACCTTCATATTGAGCTTTTGTTTCTGTTTGTCAATCATTTGTATATCTTGATGTCCGAGAGTACTGAAGTCTTGCTTGATAAAACTTCAGTCTCTCATTAACCATAAAGTTCAGCGTTTTTAGAATTTGAAGAGGTCGGAAGTGGTGAGGAGTCCTGTGTGTGTGGCGGTAAACTCTGCAGCCAGCACAGCACCCAAAGCGAAGCCCTTGCGAGAGTGCGCATTGTGCTCAATGCTTATCATGTCGGCTTCGGAGTCGTACATCACTGTATGAATGCCTGGCACTTCGCCATCGCGCACGCAGTTGATAACGAGATCTTCGCTGGTAATATCTTTGTCGCCCTCATCGTGATGTCCATCGGTGGTCCAATAGGTGACACCACGTTTCCAGTCTTTCTTACGATCTATGTTGTCGATGATTTCCTCGGCAAGGGTAATGGCGGTGCCGCTGGGGGCATCAAGCTTGTGGATGTGATGAGTCTCCTGCATGCAGACGTCATACTGAGAGAACTGGTTCATGATTTTAGCCAAGTAGCGGTTGACAGCCGAGAAGATGGCTACACCGATGCTGAAGTTAGAAGCCCAGAAGAGCGTCTGCTTGCCGTCAGCGCAGAGCTTCTCCACGTCTTCCTTATGGTCTTTCATCCAACCAGTAGAACCACTCACCACCTTGACGTTGTGAGAGAAAGCCTTCAGATAGTTGCCGTAGGCGGCAGTAGGGTTGGTAAACTCGATGGCAACATCGGCAGAGCAGAACTCCGGACTGTCGATATCCTCAGGGTTATTCACGTCAATCTTACATACGATTTCGTGGCCACGCTGCAGGGCGATCTCCTCGATCATGTGTCCCATCTTGCCGTAGCCTATCAATGCTATTTTCATTGTTTTTATTTTGTTTTGTTTCTTTCTTTTTCGTTTGACGTGCACGATGAAGTGCAAACGTTTCGGCAAAAATAAGCAAAAATATTGAAATTACCACCTTAGTAGTGACAATTAATAGAAAAATTTGGTTATTTTTGCAGTGATTTAGAGAAAACTACTTGAAACTTTGTACTTTGCATACGTAGGTAAGCAGGTAAAGATGAGAGTTGAGATACATTAGCAACACAATATTGAGATTATGAAATATATATTTGAAACGAAGATGGAGGTGCGCGACTATGAGTGCGACATAGAAGGTATTGTGAACAATGCCAACTATCTGCACTATATGGAGCATACCCGGCATCTCTTTCTGCAAAAATGCGGACTGAGTTTTGCCGAGATGCACCATAAGGGAGTTGACGCTGTGGTGGCCCGCATGAACTTGCAATACAAGACCCCATTACAATGTGATGATGAATTTATGTCGCGATTGTGGCTTGAGAAACAGGGCGTGAGATATGTGTTCCATCAGGATATCTTCAGAGCCTCTGATGAGCGATTATGCCTCAAAGCTACGGTAGAATTGGTGTGTCTTATCAATGGCAAGTTGGGCTACAGCGAAGACTATGATAAAGCTTTCGAAAAATACTTGACTCCCTGCTCACGATAACATCCCTTCAGACGAACCTTAAAATCTCCCAATGATATGGAACAACTATTGCACTATGTTTGGAAACACAAGCTCTTTCCGCTCACAGAACTCTCTACGACTCAAGGCCGACGAGTGGAGGTGATAGACCCCGGATTGCACAACAGCAACGCAGGGCCAGACTTCTTTAATGCCAAAGTGAAGATAAATGGTATGCTATGGGTAGGTAACATAGAGATTCACGACAAGGCGAGTGACTGGGTGCTGCATGGTCACGACAAGGATGAACGCTATGACAACGTGATTCTGCATGTGTGTGGCTGTGTAGACGCAGAGGTGATGAACAGTAAGGGGGAGTATCTGACGCAAATGGTGCTGAGTGTTCCTGACTCTGTGATAAATAACTACAAAGAGCTACTCTCGGTAGATCAGTATCCGCCTTGTTATCAGATTATTCCATCGCTGGCGAGACTTACCGTACACGCTTGGATGAGTGCGCTACAGACAGAAAGACTATCGCAGAAGACGGAGGCTATAGAGGAGAGGGTGAAGAGATGCAATGGTGACTGGGAGAATGCTTACTTCGTAACGCTGGCACGCAACTTTGGATTTGGTATCAATGGTGATGCCTTCGAAGAGTGGGCGCTACATATACCTCTGCATGCTGTAGACCATCATCGTGATGACCTTTTCCAGATAGAGGCTATCTTTATGGGACAGGCAGGAATACTGGAACTGGATACGATTCCAGAAAGGTATCAGAAGGACGCTCTCAACGATGGATATTTTGCTAAGCTGAGGAAAGAATACCAATACTTAGCCCATAAGTTCGGGCTGAAACCGATGGACTATAAACTATGGAGATTTCTGAGACTCAGACCGCAAAACTTCCCGCATATACGTATCTCGCAACTGGCTTATCTGTATCATCAGCGACGCGCCAGTCTGAGCCAGTTGCTCGAAACCTACTCGGTGAAAGATGCCAAGGAAGTGCTTGCTACAGCGGTGACACCTTACTGGGAGACTCATTACACCTTCGGCAGTACCAGCGTGAGAAACGATAAGAACCTATCGCCTTTCTCGCTCAACCTACTTTGCATCAACACAGTGGTGCCCATTCTCTTTGCCTATGGTAGGCATCGAGGTGAAGAAAAATACTGTGACAGGGCTTTCGACTTCCTGGAACAGCTGAAACCCGAAAATAACTACATCATTAGGTTGTGGCAACAGTGTGGACTCGTGGTGGAGAATGCGGGTGACTCCCAAGCTCTCATCCAACTCAAGAAGGAATACTGCGATAAGAAGGAATGTCTACGCTGCCGCTTTGGATATGAATACTTGAAACATTGAACACGATAATAAATATGTCTGCTTCTCAACAAGAAATTATCAATACGATAACCCTAACACGACTGAACTATTTCAGTCTGGCAGGAATACTCGAACTCTACAGAAGGGCGGGGTCGGCTACTACCATCCTGGAAAATAAAGAAAATATCAGAGACATTCTACCCGATGCCAGCGATAAACTTGTGGAAACACTGAAAAACAGCGATGAGGCAAGGAGAAGAGCAGAAGTGGAGATGGAGTACGACCTGAAGTATGGTATTATGCCGCTCTGTATGAACGACGAACGTTATCCACAGCGACTGAAAGAGTGTGACGATGCTCCGCTGATGCTCTTCTATAAGGGAACGGCAGACTTGAACCAGAAAAGGGTCATCAACATCGTGGGTACCCGACGTTGTACACTGTATGGAGAAGACATCATCAGACGATTTATAGCAGACCTGAAGAGGCTCTGCCCACAAGTCCTTGTCGTGAGTGGATTGGCCTATGGTGTGGATATTCATGCACATCAACAGGCACTATGTAATGGATATGAGACGGTAGGAGTTTTGGCTCATGGACTTGATAACCTCTATCCTTCGAGTCATCGTGCTGTGGCAGCCAAGATGATCAACCAGGGAGGACTACTCACAGAATTTCTTACACAGACCAATGCGGATAAAATCAACTTCGTGAGACGAAACCGCATCGTGGCGGGTATGTCGGACGCTTGTATCCTCGTAGAGAGTGCTGCCAAGGGTGGAGGTCTTATCACCACAGAGATATCACAGGCCTACAATCGGGATGTGTTTGCCTTCCCTGGTCGTATAGGAGATACCTATAGCGAGGGATGTAATAACTTGATACGTAGCAATGGGGCGCAACTCATTACATCGGCAGAGGATTTTGTGAATGCTATGGGATGGCAAGACGATGCCACACTGATGAAGGCTAAGAGACAGGGCATAGAGCGTAGCCTTTTTCCAGAATTGTCGTCAGAAGAACAGGCTATCGTAGAATTGCTTGAAAAGAACAACGATTTACAAATCAACATCATCACAGTCAAGACTGGTATCGACATTGGGCGCCTCACGGCCTGTCTCTTTTCTTTAGAGATGAAAGGTATCGTAAAGACATTGGCTGGTGGTATGTATCATTTACTGAAATAAAAGTATGGACCATACGTTCTGTACAATAGAAACAGGAACTCATTATGAAAATAGGAAATATAGAATTTGGTGACAAACCCCTCTTCCTTGCTCCGATGGAAGATGTGACGGATATTGGTTTTCGTATGCTCTGCAAGCGATACGGAGCGGCTATGGTGTATACGGAGTTTGTATCGGCTGAGGCCTTGGTACGATCTATTAAGTCGACTGTCAATAAACTGACTATCAGCGACGAGGAACGTCCTGTGGGTATTCAGATTTATGGCAGGACGACAGAAGATATGGTAGAGGCTGCCAAGATTGTGGAGCAGGCGAAGCCCGATGTGATAGATATCAACTTCGGATGTCCTGTGAAGAAAGTGGCAGGAAAGGGAGCTGGAGCTGGTATGCTGAGAAATATACCCCTTTTGCTCGACATTACGCGCAACGTGGTAAAGGCTGTCAACGTGCCTGTGACGGTGAAGACCCGACTGGGATGGGACACTGACAATCTTGTGATTACTGAGTTGGCAGAACAGTTGCAAGATTGCGGTATACAGGCTCTCACGATACATGGACGTACACGTAGCCAGATGTATACGGGAGAGGCCGACTGGCGACTGATAGGTGAGGTGAAGAACAATCCACGTATCCATATTCCTATTATCGGCAATGGCGACATCACTACACCCGAAGAAGCACAACTCGCCTTTGAACGTTATGGGGTGGATGCTGTCATGGTGGGAAGAGCTACTTTCGGTAGACCTTGGATCTTTAAGGAAATGCGCGACTATTTAGATAACACGGGGGCGACTCCGCTCTCCGTTGACGAGAAGATAGATATCTTGGAAGAACAGTTGCGTATCAATATCGACCGTATAGATGAGTACCGTGGCATTCTGCATACGCGTAGACACTTGGCTGCTTCGCCTATCTTCAAAGGTATTCCTGATTTCAAGCAGACGCGTATCGCCATGCTTAGAGCCAATACAGAGGAAGAACTGAAGAGGATTCTTGCTGAATGTAGAGAAAGATTATCGTAATATTTGTGGGGGATTTTACAATCCCCCTTTATTGTATATGTACAAAATATAACGAAGCCATTACATTTTGTGGTATGATTTGTTTACTCGGTAAAGATTTTTTGTTTTATTGCTTATTGCTTTCGGATTTTATCATTAACTTTGTGAGGTAACAACTAACCTTGAAACATTGCTTCGTGGATAGTACTCCTGAGAGATGATATGAACAAGGGGCGTTCATTCCATGTGTATGGAGGGGCGGCCTAAACCGATTAACAAATAAGTAAAAGCGAATGAAATCAATGAAAATGAGAGTATGGCTGATGCTGCTGTTCCTTTTGGGAGGAATAGGAGCCTTTGCGGCTGAGGCAGAGTTTAATGTGGCTTTTGACGGTTGGGGAGTCAGCTATTCCGGTACTGCTGATGTAATCTTGAAAGGACGAACCTTTACTGCAAGGGAATGGAGTGGCTTCTGTCTTCCTTTTGACGCAAGTAAAGAGGTGCTGGATGCAGCCCTCGGTGAAGGAAACTATAGCTTGCAGGAATATGATTCCTTTGCCGATAATGTGATTAGCTTCAAAAAAGTGACTGCAGCAACGGCAGGTGTTCCCTATTTCGTCTATGTGAAGAACTATGTGGAGAACCCTAAGTTTGTCAATGTGACATTTGTTTCTGATGTCAATCTTGGCTATAGTGGCTATATGGCAGATTATAGGGGGAATATCGCTGTTGGGACAAACCTGACTTTCCGAGGCTTTTATTATAAAAAAGCTTCGTATCAGCTGTTTAATAGTTCGCCCGACCAAACTATCAGTGCCTATTATTTGGATGGGGCAGGTGAATTGTTAGATTTGAGGAACAATGAATTTTCTTCTGATGCATTGGGTATAAATGCAAGTTTTTTAGTTACAGACTACAAGAAAGGGACAACTCAGAAACCAACCATCAAGTTCGAGGATGACGATGTTGTCAATAGTGGTGCGTCTGGTGGCGGTGAAGAATCAGAAGACCAGTCTTCTCTGTCTTATAAAATTAAGAACAAGCTACAGTTGACCGATGTTCCCACGGTCTATATCGACGTAGAGGGAGTAGGAGGAACGGATGCCGACTTGGACAAGGCGCTTTATAAGGTCAGAGCTACAGGCGAGGCTCCTTATCTCAATGCTGTCATTACAGTAAAGGACAATGGTACGGATAAAGACACTAAGCATTTGAAGGAATTTACTGATAAGGTAAAAATCAAGGTAAGAGGAAACTCTACAGCCAACCCTACCAATGGCAAGAAAGCTTACAGACTGAAGTTTGACAAGAAACTGGGGGCTACTAAGCACGATATGCTTGGTTTGGGCTACTCTGCCCGCAACTGGACGCTCCTTGCCAATGTCTTCGACCATTCTATGGTGCGCAATGCGCTCTCTTATCACTTGGAGAAGGAAGTGGGGATGGACTTCTGTCCGGGCTATAAGTTTGCCGATGTGGTCATCAATGGCAATTATCGTGGCACTTATCAGATTTGCGACCATGTGGAAATAGACAAGAATCGCGTGAATATCGATGAGGATACTGGCTGGATGTTGGAGTTCCAAGGTCGTGGTGATATGCTCGACAAACCGCTCTGCTTTTCTAAGGACGGAATACTGATGAACATCAAAAATCCTGAGCCTGCCGACGAGAAAGACGAAACACAGGTAGCGGATGTCATAGCCCCAATACAAGATTGGTTTACAGGCACATGGAAGAGTAAGTGGACTGGTAGCAATGTATTTGATACACAGACAGGCTGGCGTTCGGTCAACGATGAGGAATCACTCATCAAGTTTTGGATTATTACAGAGTTGACAGGTGACTATGACGGCTGGATGACCGTAAAGGCTTATAAAGAGGCGGATGAAGACAAATTGCATTATGGCCCTGTATGGGATAAGGATTTGGCGTATGGCAACTATTCTGGTGAGAACTCGAATGTATTTATATCTGACACACAGAATAGTTCAAGCCTGACAGGATACTTGAAGGATTATTTGTTTAAAGACCCAAGGTTCATGGCTAAGGCCAAGGTACGTCTGAAGAAACTGCTTGATGGAGGACTTGTAGACAGACTCTGTGCCAAGGTGGATGAACTGGGTGCTATCGTAGCACAGACAGAAGAACTGAACAACACGAAGTTCCCCAGAAACGTGCAGGTGGGGCAAGAGATTACTAATTATGCTACCTATGCTGAAGCCTTGGAACAGTTGAAAACCTATCTGAAGACGAGATTCAAAACCGTAGAGGAATTGACGGTAAAGGAAGAACAGAGTGCAACGGCAAAGATATCCCCAGTGACCTACAAACCAGAGAACGCATGGTGGTATACCGAACTGGGTACCGGCCAGATGGGTAAGATAACAGACGTGCAGGTAGAGAATCGTACTTTCAAAGCTGGCATTTGGAATACTTTCTGTATGCCTTTCGACCTGTCGATGGAGCAGATGAAGACAGTCTTCGGAGAAGGGGTGGAAGTGGTGAGTCATGATGGTATGGACATTGATGCCAAGACCATGCTCTTTGCTCCGATAGAAGGCGAAACGCTGTATGCGGCAACTCCTTATCTGGTGAAATTTACTGGTTCTGATGTTGTGAATCCTACTTTTAAGGATGTCATCATCACGCAGACAGCCAATCAGGGTGAGAAATATAATGGTAATGCAGTCACCTATGATGGCAAGCATTATTTCTATGGAACGCTCTTCTTGGGGTACAATATAGATACGACAATCGACTATCTTTTTGGTGGTGATGCTTATACCGAAACTACTTCCATCAACAAAGCTTCACAAGATAATGAGAAGGGAGCCCGTGCCTTCCTTCGTGTACCTGCAGAAGAAGTGCCTCAGATAAAGATTCTTTCTGCTGAGGAGGCTCAACGTTTCGACTATGAGGTGGATAATGTGCATATCCACGACATTTGGAAGCAGAGAGAAGGTAAGATGCTGACGGTGACGCTGAAAAATCGTAAAACCATTTATGGCAATGAGTGGAATATGATTTGTCTGCCTTTCAAGTTGAAGCAAACCGACATTCAGCGTGTATTTGGTGAGGATGTGAAAGTGGTAGAGTTTTCGTATGTGAGTCTGGTAGGTGATCAGATGCAGATGAACTTCGACTTTGTCACAGATATGAAGGCGGCTACTCCTTATATGATTATGCCTTCGAAGGATGTGAGCAATCTGGTGTTCGACAATGTGCTCGTGTCGACAAAAGAAGCACAGGCTATTACGCCAACAGGTAGTTCTTACTCGCTGGTCGGAGTGCTGAGTCCTGTGACGTTAACAGCAGGGCATGGCAGTGTGGTCTTACTTAGGAATAATTTGCTGTCGTATGTACCCAAAGAGAGTCTACTGCATGGTTGTAGAGCCTATATCGCTTGTTCTGCTCCAGAGAGTGCAGCCAAGGCGCTTAGTCTGAGTATAGATGGTGAAGTGACAGCCATTCAAGGTGTTATGGTACAGAACACTCAGTCTGTGGCTTCTGACAAGGTGTACAACCTTCATGGTCAGTGTCTGGGTGTAGATGCAGTCCATTTGCCTAAGGGTGTCTATATCGTGAAAGGTCATAAAATTATCAAGTAATGGAATACTGCTTTTTATAAAAGTGTGTTAAATATAATAAGAGAAATATGAGAAGAAAGAAATATGATGCTCCCTGTGTTCAGGAATATCATTTGATGGAAGAGTCTGACCTATTGGCAGGAACGGGCGAAATACCTCCTGTATTAAAGCCAGGAGAATCCACAGAAAACTCAGGCGATGGATTTGATCCCAATACTTCGAAGGAGTATACGTGGAAAGATATGATAGACGACTGGGAAAAAGATAGGGAAAGATGATAAGAGCGGTAAGTCTCCATAAAAAAACTACGTTTTGCAAATGGCAAAACGTAGTTTTTTATGGATATTGTTTTCAACGGAAGTTATGCATTACTTTGCGTTGATTTCCTTCAAGAGACGGTCGGCGTGTCCCCACTTGTCCATCAAGTAGAGCACATAGCGGATGTCTACACCGATACAGCGAGCCAGGCGCTTGTCGAAGTTGATGTCAGAGCTGAGGCTGTCCCAGTTGCCGTCGAAGGCAAGACCTATCAACTCACCCTTGCCGTTGAACATAGGGCTACCAGAGTTACCGCCAGTAATATCGTTGTTGGTGAGGAAGCAGAGCTGCATCTTGCCGGTAGTTTTGTCTTGATACTTGCCGAAGTCTTTCTCTGAGAGCAGTTCGTGCATGATAGGCTCAGCGTAGTAATCGATTACCTTATCGCCCTTCTTCATCTTCTCAACGAGACTCTCGGCTGTCGTGTAATAGCCTGATGGCTTGCCACCAAGGTCAAAACCGCCTACCTGACCATAGCTCAGACGCATGGTGAAGTTGGCATCACTATAGTGGGGCAAGTCTTCCTCCATACGGAGTTTGGCAGCACAGAGGTATTTCTCCTGCTCAGCGATAGAATCAGATACGGCTCCCATCTTCTCTACGAAGTCGGCATAGATGTCGTTCAGGTCCATACCGAAGCTTACACCTGGATCTTTCTCGTAGCCCTTCTTGTTGAAGTAGAGTTTGGCACCCTTCTTCATGAGGAGTGATTTCTCCCAGAGATAGTCTACGTACTTGGTGTAGTCGCCACCAAACTGAGTATTGATGGTGGCATAGAACTTAGGCAACCACTTGGTGTCAACGTGCTCCTTATAGTTCTTCAGAAGAGTGGCGAGCACCTCTTTATCGAGAGCCATGTCCCATTCGTCAGAGTTGTCGTCAAACTCATGATACTGTTTCTTCTTGTTCTTCTCAGGGCCCTTTACCTCCATGTTGCTCTGCAGTTTGAGAGCACGGGTAGAGAACTCTACATTGCTTCTTCTTGTAAACGACTCGGCGAAGTTGGTCCAGGCATATTTCACGTCGGCACTCTGCTTGTAGAGCTGTGCAAGCTTGTCGAAGTCTACCTTGTGGGCCAGGTCGTTGGCTGCCTTGGCGGTGTCCTGCCAGGTGCGAAGACGTGTCTCATACTCGCGCTTCAAATTAATAATGCCTATAGAGTCGATACATTTGTTCATGCCGAGAGCATTCTTCCAGTAGTTGGAAGAGCTGGCATACTTGCTGTCGTACTTGATTCGTACAGCTTCGTCGGCACGCATGTGCTTCTGCATCACTTCCTGCTTCACGCCACGAACCTGTGCGCGTGGAGCATTCTCTGCATCGCGCATGGTCTGGATGCCATAGCTGGAGAGATAGCGCTCTGTAGTACCAGGATAACCCATGGTCATGGCGTAGTCGCCATCCTTATAGCCTTGCAGCGAAACCTGTGCCCAACGCTTGGGGCGGTAAGGCACGTTGTCCTTGCTGTAGGCTGCAGGACCATTGGTCTTAGGATCGGCATAAATGCGGAATACAGAGAAGTCGCAAGTTTGGCGGGGCCACATCCAGTTGTCTGTATCACCGCCAAACTTACCCATCGACTTAGGCACGGTGAACACTAAGCGAAGGTCGGTGAAGTCGCGGTAGGTAGTGGCGTACCATTTGTTGCCCTCGTAGAAAGGTTTGATGCTGACGTGAAGGGTAGAGTCGTTCTTCTTTACCTCCTGTGTCATCGCATTTTCCAGGCTGTCAGTCAATTCGCTGCGCTTCTTGTTGTCCAGCTTCTCATAGCCCAGGCTCATGAGTTTGTCGGTAACATCTTTTTGGTCAATCATGAAACTGACGAACATATCCTCGTTGGGCAGTTCTTCCTCGAAGTTCTTGGCAAAGAAGCCGTTGAGCATATAGTCGTGTTCTACGGTAGAGTGGCTTCGGATAGACTCGAAACCGCAATGGTGATTGGTGAATACCAGACCGTCGGGTGAAACGACTACGCCAGAGCAATAGCCGGAGAAGTTGACCACAGCGTTCTTCAAGGCGTCCTCGCCATTGTAGAGCTGGTCGTAAGTCATACTGAAACCTTCACGCTGCATCATCTCGTACACTGCGTTTGGCAAGTTGTAAATTGTCCACATTCCCTCGTCAGCGTGTGCGGTGTTGATTCCGCAGAACGCCATGATAGAGGCAATAAGGACCGTTGCTTTTTTCTTCATTACTTGTTTTTGTTTTCTATTTTTATTATGATGTTATTTATTCTTTTTCTCATACCATTATAACTTTGCAAAGTTACGACTATTTCCCGAAATGTCCAAGGCTTAGTTTGATTTTCTTCATCACCTGTTTCTTGGCTGAGGTCAAGCCAGGTGAAAGTGGCTCCTGTTCCAGCATGTCTATAGCTGCTTTGAGCTCAGTGAGTAACTCGGGATAATACTTCATTTGCTCATAGGCGAGCTTCATGCAGTAGCAGCGGATGGCATAGGGCTGGGAACAGGCTGTAATCTTGGTGATGCAGAAGTCGATAAAGTCGGAACGGAGAGATTCTTCCTCAAAGGGTTGGCGAAGAAGGAGGGAAAGCATCAAGCGGCGCTTGGTCATATTCTTCTCTACGAGCACTCGGTCTATCAAGTCATCATGCTTAGCATAGAGCCACTCGTTGTTCTGCATGTCGAAATGAGTGAATACCCACAGGGCATTTGTGGATATTCGCTCGTCTTCATCAAATGTTAGTTGATAAAGATGAGCTTTCTTACGGTTATTACCATGGGTAAGAATACAAATCTCATAGATGTCATCCATGCAAAGTTTCTTATTCAGTTTCTTTCTCATGCTTCTATGGCTTATTTGATGATGAAACTCTTCTCTACCTTGTGCTTAACAAATTCTCTAACTGCGAATAGTGGTACATTTTCCATCCATTCTTGGTCTTGGAAACCTCGCATGGAGAAACGGATACCTTTGAGATGATAGGAGGCAAAATCGTGAGTGATAAATGCTGCGAGTGATTTTGCCTTTACATTCTCCTCTGCCTTTACTTCTATTGGTAAGATTTCGCTGCCGGCTTGTACTATGAAATCAATTTCTTGGGTAGAGCTTGGCTTACTGTAATAATATATGGGTAAGTAAGGAAGAGATTTCAGTTGTTGAAGCACGAAATTCTCAGTAAACGCCCCCTTGTATTCGCTAAACACGTTGTTGCCAATGAGAATCTGGTCAGGTTGTGCCATTGTGAGTGCTCCCAACAAACCTACATCAAGCACATATAATTTGAAAGCATCCATGTCTGCATAGAATTTTAATGGAGATTTGGCATCTCTTGTTCTTTCTACCTTATGGACGAGTCCTGCGTCAGTGAGCCATTGTATTGCAATCTCGAAATCTTTAGCCCTACCTCCTTTTCTTATTGCACCATAGATGAACTTCTTGTTCTCGCGAGCCAGTTGGGCTGGAATTGATTGCCATACCATTCTTACTCTTTGTGTCTGTTCTTCGGTGTGTTTGCTGATATCAGCCTCGTATGCATTCAAGATGTTTTGCTGAATTTGCCTTACTTGCATTGGGTTGTGATTTTGTGTAAATTCCAATACTGCTTCGGGCATACCTCCAACAAAGTAGTATCGTCGAAGGTATTCTATGAATTTTGGGGCGAGGCTGTTGATAAGTTCCTTATCTCCGCTTTGCAATAAATCCAAAAGTTGTTTCTCTCCATTGGCAAGTAGAAATTCCTCATAAGTCATGGGGTAGAGGTGCATGATGTCAACTTTACCTACAGGGAAGGATTCTCCTTTCATGTTCATGACACCGAGCAATGATCCTGCTACGATGATATGCAATTCCGGCTTGTCTTCACAGAAATATTTCAGCGAGGACAAAACAGGTGGAATCTCTTGTATCTCATCGAGAAATACAAGGGTCTTGCCAGGAGTGATGTCTTGGTGTGCATAAGCAGCAAGGCCGATGGAAAGTCTTTCTGCATTTGCGTCACCTTGAAAAAGTTGAGCAATGCTTTTGTTTTTGTAACAGTTGATGTAAACCATATTCTCAAATTCGTTGTCTCCAAACTCTTTGATAATATAGGTCTTGCCAACTTGTCTTGCTCCATACATGATGAGTGGCTTCCTGTTACTGGATATTTTCCAGTCTTTCAGATGGTTGTATATGAATCTTTTCATGTTTGCTACACTTTTGTGAGGGAATATTATTTGTGTCTGTACATTTTTGTGAGTGAATAATATCTTATTCTCAACACTTTTGTGAGGGAATATCGCTGCAAAGATACTGATTTCTTTTGTAAAACCACAAAAAGTCGTTCTTAAAAGTGTGATATTTTACAACAAGTCGAACTGAAAAGTGCAAAAACAGCTGATATGCAAGTGTGCATACCAGCTGCTTTCTTATGTATCTGTTACTTTCTAAAGTACTTTCCTACCACCGGCAGACTCTTCAATGGGAAATCCTTCTTCACGAGATAAGCGGCGAAGATGAGGATGAGTGTCGTGTTGATGAGGCAGGCGATGAGGGTAGAGCAGTATTTATTGGCTTCGGTCATTCCTGCGAAGAGGATGAGAGCGAGAACCACATAGATCATCATCTCCTTCACCGGATAGTTGATAGGATACTTCTTCTGACCCACAAAATAGGAGAGAAGCATGGCTGTTCCATATCCTGCAAAACCAGCCCAGGCACAGGCGATGTAACCATAGATAGGTACGAAGATAACGTTGATGGCAATCAATACCAGGCAGCCGATGCCTGAGAAGTAAGCGCCCCAGATGGTCTTGTCGATGAGCTTGTACCAGAAACTGAGGTTGAAATATACTCCCATCATGATCTCTGCTGCCATGACGATAGGCACTACCTTCAGTCCGTCCCAGTAGTCGCGGCCGATGATGTGGCGCAATACATCCAGATAACCTACCACAACCAGGAAAGCCAAGAGGGTGAAGATGACGAAATACTTCATCGCCGAAGCGTAAGTCTGTCGGTTGTCCTTATCCTTCGCCTTGCCGAAAACGAACGGCTCGTAAGCATAGCGGAAAGCCTGGGTAATCATCGCCATGATCATCGCAATCTTGCTGGCTGCTCCGTAGATTCCGAGCTGCGCATGAGCATCGCCCTTCTCATAGATGTAAGGGAAGAGAATCTTATCGGCAGTCTGGTTCAGAATACCGGCAATACCGAGCACGAGAATAGGCCAACTGTAGCCCATCATCTTCCTGACGAGCACCTTGCACTCGCTCCAGGAACATTTCTCGCCCATGAATCCTTCCTTCAGTTCCTTGTAGAAACAGAAGGTGATGGAGGCGGTACAAACCAGGTTGATGTAGAAAGCATAACCCACATCGTGACCATCCATGATGACGTAGTAAACCAGGTTGAGCGCAATGTTCAGACCGATGAAGAGCAACTTGAAGGCAGCAAACTTCAGCGGGCGCTTCTTGTATCTGAGGTAAGCGAACGGGATGCACTGGAAGGCATCAATAGCCACGGTTACGAACATCGTCCATACATAAGCCGGATGGTCGGCGTAGCCCATCGCATCGCTCAAAGGCGTGATGAAGAGGAATACCAGGGCGATGAAGAGTAGGGAAGTGAATCCCACCATGCTCAATACCGTGTGATAAACCTTTTCTGAGTTTTCTCCCTCCTTATTGACGAAACGGAAGAAGGTGGTCTCCATTCCGTAGGTCAGGATAACGAGAAGTAACGCCGTATAGGCGTACATGTTGGTGATGACACCATAACCACCACTGGCGGCGCTGATCTTAGCCGTATAGAGTGGTACAAGCAGATAGTTCAGGAATCTGCCGATGATACTGCTCAAACCATAGATGGCGGTATCCTTTGCGAGTGATTTTAAACTTGCCATATGTTTAAAAGTAAAAGGGTAAAAAGGTAAAAAGGTAAAAGAAAACAGGCTCCTCTGCCTTTTCGCTTTTTACTTTTGTTTATTGATTATTTTTTTTGTTTCAATTCATTGATGATATTTACGAGAGTTCCTATGATAGTCTTAACATCATTGGATATTGATTCGTATTGTTCTGTTGTTATATTATTGCTTTCTTGAAGTAAGTCCAGCCAATATAAAGTTTCACTTGCTTCTTTTAGGGAGATGCTAAGTTTGCTTATATAATCTGGTGTACTTTGAGCATAAGTGCTTTCTGCAATGTTTGCTCCAATGCTTGTACCACATCTGTATATTTGTTTAGACATAACGAATTCATATTTCTCTTCTTTGAGGAAAACATAAAGTTTGATGATTCGTATGGCAAACTTTTTGCTTAATTCATAAATGACATTATTGCCCATATTCCCTTTTTATTATATGACTATATAATCTAAGTCTTTTTTACCTTTTTACCTTTTTACTTCTATGTTGCTTTCCAA